>CEPX01062591.1_pt1 | contig 46044 bp, 42 predicted proteins | sample 361361 | NCBI WGS metagenome assembly CEPX01 (sample SAMEA2619974, study PRJEB7988) | marine metagenome | biome: marine biome (ENVO:00000447); feature: mesopelagic zone (ENVO:00000213) & marine oxygen minimum zone (ENVO:01000065); material: "saline water (ENVO:00002010), including plankton...
GTATGGCTGGGCAACCTTTGGAGCTGGTAAGTGGTCGATAACCATGTTAAGTACAATTTCATGTAATGGTGCCTTACCCATTAACTCGTCTTGAGAATCGCTGTTGTATGCCTCAATTATATCTTTAAATGTAATATTTTTTTCTTGCATGTATGGTACTGATAAAGCCCAGTTGTGATAAGCAGAACCCATACAAACTGAACCTTCTTGGACATTAACTTGCCATTTTTCTCCATATCCTTTTGGAGCGATGTCCATGATTAGTTTGTTAACGTTAGAAATGATTTTGAGAAATCTTTCTTGCATTTGTTCTGGATTTAATTGCAATTCTTTGATAAGTCTGTCGACTTTGTTGATGAATAGAACTGGTTTAACTAATTCTCGTAAAGCCTGGCGCATAACAGTTTCAGTTTGAGGCATTATTCCTTCAACTGCATCTACTAATACTATTGCACCATCTGATGCACGCATAGCTCTTGTTACGTCTCCACCAAAGTCTACGTGACCTGGAGTGTCAAGAAGATTGATTAAAAATTCTTTTTCTTTTTGTACGTGAACCATTGAGACAGCTGCTGTGTCGATTGTGATTCCACGTTCTTGTTCGTCTTCACGAAAATCTAACTTTAAGGCTTTACCAGCATCTTCTTTAGACATCATACCTGCTCCTGCTAATAAATTATCGCTAAATGTGGTTTTTCCATGAAATCGTAACTTAAGAATATTAACTTAAGCTAAATCGATATGTGCACAAATAGCGATATTTCGGATGGTATCTGGGTTTTTCATAATTCTCATGACCTTATCTACCATCTTTTCTGACATTGCTTTTTACCTCCTTGGATATTTTATTACTGAATTAATTTCCCAAATGTTTTTTAAGTTTTTTCTTTTTGAACTTAAAATGTTCCAATTTTCCAATTTTTTTAAAAATTCATAACTTACAGTTTTACTTCTTTTGATTTTTTTAGAAACATGTTTTATATCTGCTTCCTCTAATCTATTTATTGCATCAATCACATCACTAAAAGTTATTGAATTTTTTCTGATTCTGGGATAATAGAGATTAAAGTATATTAATGCTTCTTTTAAATCTTTTGTCTCATAATCTAACCCATATAGATGTTCTCTTAATCTAAACCATTTCTCTGTTCCTTGTTCAAACAAATTTATACATTTTAATAAATTCTGTTTTTTTCTGAATCTAATTTTATATCTATTAAAATTGTCAGGATTTAAATTTAAATAGTCTGGTTTTATACCAATTTCATTTAAGATCCCATTAATTTTTGTTATTAGTTTTTTACTACATGATATTAAATTTACATACCCTGTTCGATAATCAACTCCTCCGTCAAACATGAATATTCCCTGTAAAAATGCTTTCTTAATTCTTAAATCAGATTTTAGAATGATATTGGGGACTGAAACAATATCGGATTTTTTACCTGAAGGAATTCCTATCAAGGAATTAAAAAATTTGAAGATTATTTTATTGCTGATGTAGATTGTGTAATGATTATTTTCTTTTTTTGGATGTATACTTAAATCAAATGTTTTATGAAACCATTTTGATAATGCTTCCATATTAGTTTTGTGACCCTCTCTTATGACTAATTCATAATGATGCCCTCTCATAGATTTTCTGTAACTTAGATGACCGTCTGCAACTATTGCTCCAATAATTCTTGCTAAATCTGGAGATATATTTTTTGGGACTTTTAATTTAACCTTTCCATGATTACTTACTATCTCCCCTATATCTTCATTAAAATTAATTTTGGATATATTTTCCAATTCCATTAGGATATTCAATGAGATAGTATCATATTTATTCAAGTATTTCCAGAGGGTTGAATACTTAATTCCAATCTGATTAGAAATATCTTTAAGTTTTATTTTATGTTTTCTAAGAAGTTTGAGAGCTTCTTTTATTTTATTTTTTAAGTTTTTATTTAAAGTAGTTTTTATACTTCCTTTATTATGTTTTTTATCACAGAGTTGATATAAGTCTAATTTCATTTACATAAGAAAGTTCAAATTATATATAATATTATTGTTTTTTTGTCGCACAAATGGAAATGTTCTTAAGTTTTATAATGCATGAATTTCGTGAACGTTTTGATAGGAGTGAATTTCTTCTTTAGTAAACCAAAGTTTTATCTCCTCATCTGCTTCTTTAACATTACCAGATGCGTGAATAATATTTTTCCCACCAATACCTTTTTCTGAAGCATATTTCATACTTAAATGAGCGTAATCTCCTCTAATGGTTCCTGGAGATGCTTCATGAGGTGAAGTAGAACCTACTAATCTTCTGGCATTAGATACAGCATGTACCCCTTCTAAAACAAATACTACAACTGGACCTTCAACAATAAATTTTACTAGATCTTTGAAAAATGGTTTAGATTTGTGTGCTTTATAATGTTTTTCTGCAAATTTATCATCTAACCACACCATTTTCATGCCGACAATTTTCAATCCAACATTTTCAAATCTTTTCATTACTTCTCCTACTAAAGATCTTTTTACTCCGTCAGGCTTTATTATAATTAAAGTTCGTTCAATCATTTTAGTCTTCCTCTTTTTTTTCTTTTTTGTATCTTTTACTCCATCTGGTTTCTAGAAATTTTCTTCCCAATTTAACTTGGTTTTTTTCACATTTTGAGGAACAGAAATTAAAGACCTTACCATCTTTTTGAACATAAATCATTCCAGTTCCTTTTTCAATCATATTTCCACAAAAGGTGCACTTTGCCATTTAACCTGAGCCTCTGCCGCCTTTTGTAAGCTGACGTGCTTCTATTTCAGTCTCTCTAAGCATTAACATATTTCCGATTTGGATTGGACCTTTGACATTTCTTCTAAGTATTTTGTTTTTATCTCTTCCATCAAGGACGCGACATCTAACTTGAATAGCTTCTCCTCTAGTGCCTGTACGGCCAATAATTTCTTCTACTCTGGCAGGGATTGCGTGAGAAAATCGCACTATACCTTTAGAAGCATCTTCTTTTTCTTTAGAACCTTTTCCTTTGTAACCAGGTTTTGTCCTTGTATCTTCAGCCATTTTATTTCTTCAGTTTTTTAATTAAATCCGCTATTAACGATTTTGCTTCGCCTTCTTGGATAATTGTTACTGCTGCAGTTCCCACTTCAATGCCTGTTGCTCCGCCAAGTTCTTCTTTTGAAGGAACTTCTAAACATAGAACATCCTTTTCTTCTGATAAGAGTGGAATGTGCATTGTTATTTCTGGAGGTGAGACATCTTTAGCGATAACCACTAATTTTGCTATACCTTTTTCTATTGCTTTTGTTGTTTCATTAGCTCCTTTGCTTAATTTTCCTGTTGTTTTAGCAACTTCAAGAGCTTCATATACCTTATCGGTCATATCTTTTGTAACTTCTATTGCAACCATGTTTAACCACCTTTAAATTTTTATAATCTGAGGTAATAGTAGAATAACTACCTCTCTCAGCTATCTATGATAGCGTCATTAATCATAGGTAAGGTAATGGATACATTAGTTATTTATAAATGTTATTGATAAATTGAATGTATATTTATAATATATTAATAAGGAATTATTCTTGTTTTAATTTTTCAGATATTTTTTTGATGATACTTACAATTTTTTCTTTGTTTAGTGTTATATAGTTCTTATGGATCATGAATCCTTCATAAGATATTCTATTCCTATAATCTCTCATTTGTTGTAGAAATTGCCTTATTTGCTCATCCAAATTGTGTTGTTTTGCGATATAATCTATAAGTTCTTGGTGTGCACCTTCACCTTTAATTTTGATACCTTCTTTTAATGTCAGTGCTTCTAGCAATTTATGGATTATATCATAATAATCAAGTAATGTATTACTTGGATAAATTTCTGTTTCTGTTTTTTCTAGTCTCTCTAATGTTATCTCTGCCATTTTCTTAAGAGATTCTGATTTTTGTATGTCTGGTTTAATTTTTGTAATCATTTGTATCCTTCTAAAAATCCACTAAGCACTATACCGTTGATAATATTGTTTTTTAATTCTTTTGAGTATGAGGTGAACTTTTCATTAAAGTGCAATTCTACTTTTCTTTTCAATCTTTTTTCGAATTTTTCAATATTTAGCATTTCTTTTTTACATTCAACAAACAAATCTATATCGCTATTTTCAATATCTTCACCCCTTGCATAACTTCCAAAAAGTACAATTGACTTTGGCATAAGATTCTCTTCTATAAAATTTATTAAATTAGATTCTAGTAAGGAGTTAAGGTTGTAAATACTTTTATTTTTATTAAAAAGTTTATTATTGATATTAGCTTTGTAAATTGGAAATTTTCTATTACCTCTTTTCTCAACTGTTTCTATAATCAGCTCTTGCTTAGTCAACTTAGTAAGATTTTTTTTAACAGAGGTGTGAGCTAAATTAATATTTCTACTAATATCTAGAAGATAATGTTCTTTAGTTGGATTTATGAAAAAAATACCCACTGTTTTTGACATACTACTTTTTTGTAACATATATTACTTAATTGTAATACCTATTATATAAATTTTTCTATTTTGAGAATCAACTCTGTAATTTAAGTTCTAAAAAAGAACTATCCTACAACAAAATCAAAGCTATCTGAATAAGTAAAGTCTGTACTTACTCCATCAACTTCAATATCCTGGATTACTGCATGAACTCTGTATTCTCCAACTTCTGATGGGGTGTAAGCTCCATTATCCAACCAAATTTGTGGAATATCTAATTCAGTATCTGTTGTGGCTAATTGGAATTCTTGATCAACAATAACACTTTCTTCAATCCAAACATCATTTACATTCTTTTCTACTTTCAAAATAATCCTTCCAGCAACTGCGTTGTTATTATCTCTAGTAAATCCTGAAGGCGGGATTTCAATTTGAATTGGCGGAGTTATGATTGGAATTAAATTTTTTCATGGAAAGGTTTGAGAAGCTTTTAGAAGTTGTTTTTATTATATTATCTACTGTATTCTTTAGTTTTTTACTCATTTTACCACCTCTATTAGAGTTAAATCTAATTATTCAGATTATTGTTTATAAAGATTGTGGAATAACAATAAATCGTAACAATAATATTAATATAATCTATCTAAAAACTTAATCATATGATTACAATTATTGGGGCTGGACCTTCTGGATCTTATTTAGGGTATTTGCTTGCTAAAGCAGGCAAGGAAGTAACTATAATAGAAGAGCATTCTGAAGTTGGTAGTCCGGTGCAATGTACTGGGATAATGACTCCTAGTATTGAAAATTATGTGGAGCTGAAGAAGGATGTTGTTGCTAATAAATTAAAGAGAGTAGTTGCTAATAGTAAGAATAAAAAAGTAGATGTGAAGCTTGAGGAGTATGTTGTTTGGAGGAATTTATTTGATAAACAAATTTCTGATATGGCTGTTGATGCTGGTGTAAAGTTATTGACAAGTCATAAGTTTATTGATATTGAAGGGAAGCATTGTGTTGTTGTTAAAGAAAGTGGAAAGCTAAAGAAGATTATTTCTACTCACATTGTAGGTGCGGATGGTCCAAGTTCCATGGTTGCAAGGAAAGCAGGAATTAAAAGAGAAGTGAAGAATTATATTGGGATGCAGGCTAAAGTTAAGCTAAAAATGGAGATGGGTTCTTTTGAGACATATTTTGGATCTGGATTTCCTAATTTTTTTGGATGGGTAGTGCCTGAATCAGAGGATACGGTGAGGTTGGGATTAGGAGCATTAAGTAATGCAAAAGATTATTTTTACAAATTTCTTGAGGACAGAACTGGTAAGAAAGATGTTGTAAGTTGGGAGAGTGGATTAATTCCATTGTATAATCCTGGACAAGTTATTCAAAAAGATAATGTTTATTTAATTGGAGATGCAGCTACTCAGGTTAAGGCAACTACAGGAGGGGGTATTGTTCCTTCTTTTAAGGCAGCTCACGTCCTTAGTGATTGTATTTTAAGAGAGAAAAATTATAATGTTAAGTATAAGGTTGGGAAAGGGAATGAGTTGTTAGCTCATTTTTACATGAGGCGGATGTTGAATAAATATAGTGACAAAGATTATGATAAATTAGTAGAGATGATGGGTCAAGAGAGAATCAAGAACGTGTTGAATAAATACGATAGAGATACTCCTATTCCATTGTGTTTGAACTTGCTTTTTAGAGAACCTAGATTTGTTTCAATGTTTAGGTCAGTGTTTTAAAAACATAGATTTATAAAGTAAATTATGGTTTCTTTGGTTAAGATGACAGAGCAAGAATTAGAAACAGAAAAAGAATTCTTATTAGAACATGATAGGCCTAATTGTATCGGCTGTGCTGCATGTGCGGCAGTTGCTCCTGATTTTTGGGAGATGCATGAAGATGGGAAGAGTGATATAATTGGTTGTAAGAAAAGAGATGATGAATGGGAGGAGTTAGATATTGGAGGGAAAGATTTTGAAGTTAATAAGGAAGCAGCAGAAGCTTGTCCAGTTAATGTGATACATATCACTAATAAAAAGACTGGTGAGAAGTTAATTTGAGAAAAGGTTTTAAACTAATTCTTTTATAGTATAGGTATGGAGTACAAAAAACCAGGGAATGTTTGTCCAAGATGTGGTTCTGATAAGATTAATCTAGTAGCTTATTTGAATATCAAGTGTGTGGTTTGTAATAACTGTGGGTTTGATGAACGAAATAATTATGAAGTTTATCCTGAAGATAAGGTGAGTCAGAAGGAAAAGGGAAGATTTAGTCCATACAAAGCAGGCGGAGGAAACAGAGGTACGAAATAATGGCTGATTTGAATACTACTATTATTGAATTAATACAACCTTATTCAACAACAATTGGATCGTTGATGAATATAATTAAAGTCTTGGTTGGGGGATTTTTTGGACTTTATGTTGTTATTTTTATTTTTAGAATTGTTACATTTAGGAAAATAAACAAGAAATTAGATTTATTGTTTGGAGAGATTATAACTATCAATAAACGATTGACTAAGATGGAGAAAAAGTTAGAGAAATAATTTATTTCTTTTTGTAAATAACAAATTCAAATTCTTGGTAATCTTCTCTTTTTTCAATATTCCATAATGACTCGTCGAACTCTGGGAAGATTGTATCTCCAAGGTATTCTTTTTTGATAAATGAAAGATACATATAATCTGCGTGTTCAAAAGAATTAGAGTAAACCTTTGCACCACCAATAATGTAAATGTCTTTGTTGTGTTTTTTACCTTTTTCAACTGCTTCTGGGATAGATCTTGCAACTTCAATTCCTTCTGTATCTTGTAAAGTGGTGCTGATGATAATATTATTTCTTTTTGGTAATGGCTTAGAGTCAAGAGTTTCGAATGTGGTACGTCCCATAATTACTGTGTTGTTTTTTGTGAATGCTCTGAATTTTTCTAGTTCTTCAGGAATGTCCCAGGGAAGCCAATTATCTTTACCGATAATATGTTTTTCTTTAGTCATTGCTGCTATGATTATTGTTTTCATTTTATATTGCAACAGGGAATTTTATTATTGGATCTGGATCATAGTTTTCTAAAGTTATGTCTTCGAATTGCAGTTCGTTAAATGGTTTGTCTGCAATGTTTAATTTTGGCAATGGTTTTGGTGTTCTTAGAAGTTGTTCTTTTAATCCAGTAATGTGATCATTGTAAATGTGAGCATCAATTATTGTGTGTCCGAATTCTCCTGGTTGGTATCCTGTTTCTTTTGCTAGCATCATTGTTAATAAAGAGTAGCATGCTAGGTTGAATGGTATTCCCAGGGCAATATCTCCTGATCTTTGAGTTAAGTGGCAATTTAGTTTGCCATCAAGGACATTGAAGACAAATGAATAATGACAAGGTGGTAGTTTAGATTCTGCTGCATTTGCTGGGTGCCATGCTGATACAACCATTCTTCTTAGGTTTTTTGTGGTGGGGTCAGTTTTTATTTCTTTTAGTGTGTCAATGACGTATTGTATTTGATCAAAAACTTTATCTCCGGTTTCTGGGTCTATGGAGGTCCATTTGTTTCCCCAGTTTTCTCCATCAACTCCTTTATTTGGAACAGGGAATCGTCTCCAGAATCTCCCGTATGCTGTTTCTAATCTACCTTCTGGGTCAGCCCAAGCATCCCATATCTTTGTTTTTTCTCTTAATTTCTTAATATGGGCTTCTCCTGAGAGGTACCAAAATAGCTCATGAAGCATGGATTTGAAATACATTTTTTTGGTTGTTAGTAGAGGATAGCCCTGATCTAAAGGAACCTTGTAGAAGTAAGCAAAGCATGAGAGTGCAGAAGTGCCTGTTCTGTTCTTTTTTTCAATTCCGTTTTGAAGGACATGTTTTACCATGTCAAGATATACTTGCATTTTAGACTTAAAAAAAGGTTTTGTGGAATTATAAAAACATTTCTAAATATGTAGCTATTTGAATATATTAATTTAGGAATACAAATTTTTATAAATGATAGATGAAAATTAGTTAATATGCGGTTTAAAGGTTATAAAAGAGTAAAAAAAGTCTACCCAGTATGGTTTTTTATTTATGCAACTATATTGCTAGTAATGTTGATTTTAGAACTTAAAATACCTGAGTTCTTTTTTTGGTTATTGTTAGTTTTGTTATTGAAAGTTATACTAGTAAATTATGGTTTCATAAAGGTGAAGATAGGTACTCATTATTGGGCAGAACATGCTCCTTTGTCTATATTGGTATTTATGATAGGTATGTTTGATTTGTTAGGTATTAACTCATTAGATGGTTATTTCACTGGAACTACTACAGTAATAGCAGGACTTGATTTTTTGTTTAATTTCTCCAATGATATGGTTAAAGAGCAAAAAAATCCAAAAGAAATATAAATGATTTTTTCTATTTAGTTAAATATGATTTCATTTTTTGATATAATTAAGTTTGTGGGATCTATTGCAATGATTACTTTTGTATTCTTTATAGTGTTAAGTACTGTTAATAATACACCTACTGGATTTGTTTCATTAAGTTATTCTGGTAATTCTGAAGGGAGTTGTGAGAATTCTTGTGGTGGAACTACTTTGACAGCTGGAGGGGACTGTTTTTGTGATGATAGGTGTTATTCTAAGGGAGATTGCTGTAGTGACATAAGAGTGTATTGTTCATGATTTCTCGGTGGTAAAATTCCTAATTTTTTATAACAAATTATTTAAATTGATTTTCCAAAAGTAGATATATGGCTAAAAGGAAGAAGCTTAAGAAAAGAACAATAAGAAAGCTTATTCTGGTGGGTGTTTTTGTTCTTGGAGTGATAATTGGTTTATTGATTCCAATGGGGTTGATTTTGAGTAAATTTAGGTTTGGAGCAGGTTATGATTTGTATGATATTTCTAAAGGTTTTGGGCAGCTAAAGTATGATGAAGGTGGGTATGAATATTCTGTTATTGAAGACAATTCTAAGTCTAGTGTTAGGTTGATAAAGGTAAAAGAAATACTAGAGGATAAATCAATTAGAGATAGTTATGTTATTGTTAATCGAGGTAGTGTGACTGTGGGCATAGAGGATTCTGATCAAGAGCTAGGGAGTTCAGATATGGTGCGAATTCATGAAGGTACTAAATATGACATTGTAAAGACAAGTGATTCTCCTGCCGAAGTTGTGATTATTTCTTTAAAATGATTGATGTGATATTTCAATTGTATTACTAAAAATAGGGCAAATTATAAAAATAAAAAAGACATTGCTATATCTGGTGATATAAATGACTGATGAAAACCAAGGAAGATTAATTATGTTTACAGGAACTGAGTGCGATCATTGCCATGAGAATGAACCTCTTGTTGAGCAGGTTGAAAAGGAATTGGGGGTAAAGATTGAGAGGCATGAAGTGTGGCATGATGCAACCAATGCTGCTATGTTAGAGAAAATTGATAAGAATGAAGATGGCAGTGTATTTTGTGGAGGGATTCCATTTTTTTATAATGAAAAAAGTGGGAAGAAGCTGTGTGGTCCTCAGCAGTTAGAGAAGTTAAAGGAATGGGCTCAAGGCAAATAATGGAGCAATCATTAAAAAAACCAAAGTGGTTAAGGATTAAGTTACAGACTAATCATAATTTCTCAGGAGTTAGAAGTGTTTTAGATAAATTTAGATTGAATACTGTGTGTGAGTCTGCACACTGTCCAAATATTGCAGAGTGTTGGAATGGAGGCACTGCGACATTTATGTTGATGGGAGATACTTGCACTAGAGGTTGTAAGTTTTGTGCTATTAAGACTGGAAATCCAATGAAGAAGTTGGATAAGGAAGAACCTGTGAAGTTGGCCAAGGCTATTGAGGAAATTAAGTTATTTGATTATGTTGTGTTGACTTCTGTTAATAGAGATGATTTAGAAGACGGTGGTGCCGGACATTTTGCTGAGTGTATTAATGAGGTTAAGAAGAGATATCCTGAGATTATTATTGAGGTATTGATTCCAGATTTTAATGGTGATAAGAAAGCTTTGAGGAAGATTGTTGATGCTAAACCTGAAGTAATAGGTCATAATATTGAGACGGTTAAGAGGTTGCAGAAAGAGGTTAGAGATGTTAGGGCGAATTATGAACAGTCTTTATCTGTTGTTAGAATGGTTAAGGAGATGGATTCTGGAATTTTGACAAAGAGTGCTATCATGCTTGGTATGGGTGAGCAGGATGAAGAAGTCATTGAAGCAATGAAAGATTTGCGTGAAGAAGGAGTTGATATTTTGACTTTAGGACAGTATTTGAGACCTAGTGAAAAACATTATGCGATTCAGAATTTTGTTAAGCCAGAGAAATTTGAATTTTTTAAAGGAAAAGGAAAAGGGTTGGGTTTTAAGTTTGTGGTGGCAGGGCCATTTGTGAGGAGTTCTTATAAGGCAGGAGAGATGTTTGTTAAGAATATTTTGAAGAGGTAGAATTTATTCTGGACTAAACATTGCTGAATCTGCAGTGTATTGTATTTCCAATTCATTGTTATGTCTGACAACAATTGTAGATGAATTTATATCTCTTGCCCCGAATGTTGGAACTTTAAATCTTTTAGCAACAGCATTTGCTAGATTATCTTCTCCTTTGCCAGTGGAGCAAGACATTAAGTAACACAATGCATGTCTAGAGAAATGTTTGTGTGTGTCATCAAAACATTCATCTTGTAATTGTTCTGGTGTTAAATAGTCGCTATCAGAACTTCTTGGATAATCTCTTGGATCTTGTGGTGCTCCATATAAATCTCCAACATCTAGAGTCAAACCTTGATCCCATCCATGGCCTGCAACGAAAAGATAATCTATTTTTCTTCTATTGGCCACTTTTTCAATTGTATATGCCAGTTGTGAGGCTTGTCGTACATATGCAAAATGGACTGCAAATTTATCTTTAGGTAAGCTTCTGAGTTGTTCATATAGTCTATCAAATGCTGCGTTATGGTCACTTTTTGGACCAATTAATAATACTAATTTTCTATTTTTGTTAGCGCTATTTTGTTTTGCAATATCTATTGCTTCTTTATAATTCATATCAGAATCTTTAGATAACATTACATCAATATCATTTAAATCCGCAGAAGTCAACTGGTACCCTATTTTAGCTACGTGATCAAATATGCGTTCACTCCCATCTCTATAAATCCTTATAAATTTAGTTAAGTGATATAAGTCTCTGCAAGTGACATCTACAACAGTATACCATTTTTCAGCTAAATTAGTTACAATGTAAGTATAAAACCTATGACATGTACCTCTGAGCATTAAGAATAGGCGTAATTCTTCTAAATTATGTATTTTTTTAATCCCGAATTTAACTAAAATGTTAACTAATACAGGAGTTAAACTAAACAAGATTTTAACTGAGTATTTTAATTTTAAGAGAGTGTTTTCAATATAAATTCTCGAATTGACCATTAATTTTACTGCATCAGTAAAGGTTGCGTTTCTTAAGGGTTTGTTGTTTTGTCTATTATCTCTCAATCTATAATAAAAAGAAATTAATCTGTAGTATCTTTTTTTATTTGATTTTTCTACATCTTTTTTATCATCAATGAAGTTATATTGCCTAGAGATAAATAAAAATGCTTCACAGACAGCAAAGAATTCAGAATCAAAAAACATGTCAGCTTCAATAGGATATTCATCTCTATATTGACAAATTTTTGCTCTTCTTATTCTTTCTTCTCTTTTCTCATCTTCTAGCCTATAGCGAGTGTATGCGAATATCTTTCTGAATCTTGCTACATTTATGAAAAAAATTCTATGTTGTTCAGGGTCTTGCAGTCTTCGTACAAGAGGTAATAAACTAGAAGGCGTGAATTTAATCTTACACATATACATTAGGAAATTCCAAATTTGGTAAAATAATCTTGACGTGAAGAAGTTTTCTTTTTCAAGTTCTGCAAGGGCTTCGTAATCTTCTCTTGTAGGGTCTTCTGATACTAGATATGGGCACCACTCCTTCAAATCTTCTATTTTTTCCTGTATATTTTTTGGGTAATCTGATCTGATGTATTGGACAAATCTATATAATGTATCCATTCTTTGTCTCAATCTCTGGAATTTCCTATTGCCTTCTTTTAATATTCTACTTTCAGGGAATCCAGTGGCGCTGTTTGATTGTGTGTAGAGTTCATCCAATTCTTCTAGTAAGTGATCTATTTCAGCTACTACTTGGCGGATTGCTCTATGTTGTTTTCTATGTTTATTGATGAAATACGCATAAATATCATGTTTTAAGAATTGTAATAGTCTGTTTCCTGCTTTTCTAAGGGTATTTATTGCACGTCCACGATTATCTCTCCAACGGAGCCAGCATGTGAAAAAATCCCCTTCAAAATTATACAAATAATTTTCTGGATAAAGCCGGGTTGAAAGATATTCTAATTTTCTCTGGGATGGTAAATCAAGATATTCAGTCATATTTATAATTCTGAATTTTGATTATATATATTTTACCATATTAATGGGGAATATTCAAACCAAAAACTTAAATACAAATAAATTAAACAGACAATATGGTAAAAAAGGTGATTCATAAGTTTGAAGTAGAGTATATTCAAGTACTGGATGAAGAAGGCAATGTTGATGAAGAGTTAATGCCTGATATTTCTGATGAAGAGATTAAGAAGATTTATGAGACTATGATTTTGATCAGAGTTTTTGATCAGAAGGCGTTTAATATGCAGAGGCAGGGTAGAATTGGAACATATATACAATATAAAGGTCAGGAAGCTTGTCAAGTTGGTTGTGGGTTGCCGTTGAGAGATGATGATTTTGTTTTTCCAATGTATAGGGAGAGTGGTTTGTTGATTGTTAGAAAGCAGCCATTAAGGGACATACTTCTTTATTGGGGTGGGGATGAAAGAGGTTTGATAAGTCCAGAAGGTATTAACAATTTTCCAATTTCTATTCCAGTTGGAACTCAAGTAGTGCATGCTGCCGGAGCGGCTTGGGCTTCTAAATTACAAGGTAGGGATCAAGTTGCTGTTGTAGGGTTTGGTGATGGTGCAACATCTAAAGGAGATTTTCATGAAGGATTAAATTTTGCTGGTGTGTATAAAGCTCCTGCAATCTTTTTTTGTCAGAATAATCAATTTGCTATATCAGTGCCTAGGAATAAACAAACACATTCTGAAACTATTGCTCAGAAAGCGATTGCTTATGGCATTAAGGGTGTGCAAGTAGATGGTAATGATATTTTTGGGGTGTTGAAAGTTATGAAAGAGGCTGTTGGGAGAGGTAGAAAGGGTGAAGGGCCTACGTTGATAGAATGTTATACTTATAGGATGGGAGATCATTCTACAAGTGATGATCCTAAAAGGTATAGGGATGATGAAGAGGTTAAGAAGTGGGAGAAAAAAGATCCTATATTAAGGTTGGAGAAGTTTTTGGATAAAAAAGGGATCATGGAAGAAGGGTATAAGGAAGAAATTTTAGAGAAGTGTAAAATTTTTGTTGAGAAAGAGGTTGAAGCTTTTGAGAAAGTGGAGCAGCCAGATAAAAATGATATTTTTAATTTTGTTTATGAAGAAATGACTCCTAGATTAAAAGAAGAGATGGAAGAGCTAAATAAGGAATAATGGTAGAAGCAAATATTGTTCAGGCTGTGAATCTTGCGTTGAAGCAAGAGTTAGAGAGAGATGACAAGGTTATGGTTATGGGTGAGGATGTAGGATTAAATGGTGGTGTTTTTAGAGCAACAGATGGTTTGCAGAAAATTTTTGGAGAAGATAGAGTTGTTGATACTCCTCTTGCTGAATTAGGTATTGTTGGAACTGCTATTGGGCTTGCAGTTAATGGAATGAAGCCGGTAGCAGAGATACAGTTTAGTGGGTTTATGTGGGGGCCTTTTGATCAGATTTATAGTCATGCTGGAAGAGTTAGAATGAGGTCTAGAGGGAGATTTACTTGCCCCATGGTTGTTAGAACTCCATACGGTGCTGGGATCAGGGCGTTAGAATTACATTGTGAGAGTAATGAAGCAGTGTTTGCGTCTACACCTGGTGTTAAGATGGTTGTGCCTAGTACTCCGTATGATACAAAAGGTTTGTTGGCTGCTGCTATAAGAGATCCAGATCCAGTTATTTTTTATGAGCCAATGAGAATTTATAGGGCTATTAAGCAAGATATTCCTGATGAAGAATATTTTATAGAATTAGGGAAGGCAAATGTTGTACAAGAAGGGAGTGATGTTACTTTGATTGCATGGGGAGCTATGATGAAGGTTTGTTTGGATGTTTTAAAGAATGTAAAGCATTCTGTTGAGGCTATTGATTTGAGAACAATAAGTCCTTGTGATTGGGATACTGTTATTAATTCTGTAAAGAAAACTGGAAGGTGTGTTATAGTGCATGAGGCTGTTAAGACATGTGGTTTTGGAGCTGAGATTGCTGCAACAATAAATGAGAAGGCTTTGTTGAGTTTACAAGCTCCTGTGTTGAGAGTTGCTTCTCCGAATGTTCCTACTCCAATGGCTAGGTTGGAAAATTATTATCTTCCTGATGAGAAAAGGATTGTTAAGGCTATTGAAGAAGTTATGAAGTATTAGCCTTGTACAACATCAGAACCTCCTATGATATCTTTTGGGTATGAAGTGCCTATTTCTTTTCTTACACCATAGTCATATCCTACTTGGGATTTTTCTACCATAGTTCTTTTTTGATCTTCATAATCCCATAAGTCTCTTTCAATTCTGTCTTTTAGGAATTGAGCAAGACCTCTAGTTGACATGAATGGGAATGGGTTTTCTGACCATTGATTAATTCCCTTTGCAGTTTCATAGTAAAGCATCCTTCCCCAGTGGGAGAATTTTTCTGATTTTATAGCGCGAAGGTCAAATGCTGGGTTTGTTGGAGATGGAACTCTTTCTCCTGAGATGATGTTTTCGTTGACTTGCATTCTGAATTCTCGAGTTACCAATCTTTCTTCTGCTGGTAGGGAAGAGTTATATTCTTCTGGTATGGCATTCTGATATTCTCTGGTTTCATCTATTTTTTTTGCAGCTTTGGCCATCTTTGATACATTAGGGATAGTCATGTGGGTTAATTTGGAGTTATATTCAGGTGCTAATTTGAAACCTCCATCTGCTGCTGTGGTGTAGTCGTAAGCAGATTTAGAGTTAGGGTGGAATCGACCATCTCTTAAGTCGTCACGGTATGCATCTATTTCATTGAATATATATAGGGCCATGTCTAAGATATCTATGTAAGGATTATTATCCTCATTAGCAAATTTTGGATCTACTTTTCTGACTCTGTCCCTAAGAACTTCATTTATTTTTTGAGTAAATTGTTTTCCTCCAGGTTTGGATTTAATTATATTCATTTGTTCTGGGTTTTGACCTAGTTCCCACATCCATTGGTCTAGTAAGATTATTCCATCATCTCCAATTTCTAACGGGAATCCGTTTTCATCCAATCCAGTCCAAACATTAACTTCTTCACCATTTATTATTTCTTTTCTTTTTCCAAGCTTTTCCCAACTTCTAACTTTGAAATGGGGGTGGGATACAATATCTTCTCTGTGTATTTTTCTGTTTTTTCTTGGTGAGAAGAATACATTTCTTTTTGCACCACTTTTTTCTCTGAAGAATTCTTTTATAACTTTGTAAGTATGTTTAAATCTTACATTCTGTGCTTTTTTATCTAATAAATTAGTCCTAGCTTCTGAGACTTGATTCATTGTAGATGAGGCAGTAGCTAAATGAGCAGATTGTTCTGATTCTGTATTATTTACTAATTCTAATAATGTTACTAATTCACCAAGTACTCTATCTTTTGCCTTTGAGGTTGGAGTTTCTATTTTTCCTCCATCTCCTTTTTCTAAGACTTCACCAGTCCAAATTATTCCAGAATCTCCTATGGATTTGGCCATAGCTGAAATATTGTTTTTTCCTAACATGAACAAAGTTTCAGATCCTTCTCTTTTTCCAATTTCTTTTGCTTTAATTTCATCCCTTAATTGTCTTTCAGATATTCCTCTTTTGGTATGTGTGTTTGATCTTACTTCATTGTCTCCGATAAGATTACTAGTAGTTGTAACTTCTGATTCAAGTATTGGATTTGAGAGTTCGTTATTAGAGTTTGTTTGGCCTTCAATATTTACTTGATCATAAATAATTGAGTTTTCTAGTTCTGGTTTAGCATCTGGGTGATCAGTATCGTGTTGAGTTATTGCAGCTCTAAATTCAGAGGCAAGTTGTGGATCTGCTCTTTGAAGTGAGGCTTCTATTTCATCTACAATTTCATCATAGTTGATCTGAGTATTAGTTATATTAGTTGAAGACCCATCTTCATATTGTTTATGTTCTTGTTCTATCACATTATCGTCTGTATATTGTCCTAATTCAGAGTAAAATCCTTCTTGTCCAGCAAGTGGTTTTCCTGCTATCATAGATCCTCCAAAAATAGTATGACTAACTGTTAGGTAATCTTGTTCTGTTTGTATTAAAGTTGAAACTAAATTATTGTTTTTAGTAAAGACTGGATCTAGTTCTTGTTTTATTATTGGTGGTTCTCTATATTCTCCTGTACTTGTTTTGAGAGATTTTTGTCTCCATCCGAATCTTTTTAATCCAAGTGTATTACCAACAAAATTTCTAAATCTTATTGAAGTGTTTGATTCTTGTTTGTTTTCTTGTTCTGTCATTTTACCCTCTATTTTCTTGATCTTCAAATTCCATATTTTTTAATGTGTTTATGTCAATTGTAAAGTCAGATGCTAAGGTTGCTTTGATGTAGTCTATATGTTTTACAAAGTCTGGGATTACCTTAGTTTGGCCATGGCTAATTGCTTTTTCTATTTCTTGAATGGCTTGTTCTGGTGGGTTTGCGATTCCCTCCAATATTTCAGCTTCTTGAGCTTCAAATCTACCTAGCATAGATATTCCAGCTTGTAGTCTAGCTATTCTATCTGTAGATAGACCTTGAGCAAGAGAATTTCTTGATGCAAATTGTGTCCATCTTTCACTTTGTTCTGTGATTTCTGATAACTCTGTAAGTCTTTCTCTGATGTTAATAGCCGATAACATATCTTGACATGTTTGGATGAATCTATAGACTTGTACAAGGTGGGATGATGTTCTAAGTTCAAAGTCTTGCTTTAATTTTTCCCAATTACTCATTATTCTTCTTCTTCTTTTTGTTAATATTTTCTCGAATTTTTGTTTAATGGTTGCTTGAGTATCTCTTATTTCATCTATTTTATTGTTGATTAGATCTTGTAGCTCTTGAGTTGTTTCTTCTTTTTTGGTTGCTAGAGATTCTAGATGTTTATTCAATATTACAAGCAATTTTGCAGATGCTGGTTGAATTACTTCTTGGTTTTGATATGTTGGATCATGAAGTCTTTGTTTTAGTTCTTCTAGATCTTTAATCCACACATCAGGGTTTTCGTGGACTTTATCATGGAGTCTTGCTAAGTAGTTTGCAAAATCTTGATTTCCAAATTTATCCCTTACAACACGGACATAATTCTTGCCTTTTGTTAGGTTATTGTAGAAATCATAAAATCCTTGCCAGTTTCCATTTTGTTGTATTGACATTTGAATATGGGCTTCAACTGTTGCAAAGAACTGCATTTCTTTTTTATAAGTCCAAAGTTTTCTAATCTCTGGAGTATTGTAGATTTCTCTTGCAAGTTCAGCATCTTTGAAATAAGAACCTATTCCTTTGAAGTTTGTATCTTGAGCTTGGCCTCCTCTTACATATAACATTAGTCTTTCAGTAAAAAACTCTATTCTATTATTTAATCTGAGAGTTTGCCATTGGTTTACATCTTCAATAATTACTAATAATTCATTTCTTTCTTCGTCTGTAAGAACGCCCATAATCCTTCTTAAAGAGTTTGCTGTTCTTTTATCGTGGAAGGCGATTAGTTGTTGTTGTATGTCATCTAAGTTTTGTTTTATATGGTCTATTGCTTTTTGTGGATCGTCGTGGAGCATTACCCCGATAGGAACTAGGACATTTAATTCTTCATTTGGATTTACTCTAATAGCTTCTAATCTTTTTGACATCCCAGGATCTTTGTCTCTGATTTTTACTAGATATTGTTCTTTTAATGTTTCAAAGTTTTGAGCATTTTGTCTAACTTGCATGTAAAATCTTAATGCCTCGGAGAGTGCAATTCCTTGTTTGTTAACTGAGGATAAGGTTCTTCTGTGAGCTAGAAGTTGTTCATATTTTTCTCTGATGGAATCTAGGCTTCTTAGAGTTTTGACTATTTCTAAGAGTTGGTTTGCCATTAATTCAAGTCTTGTCTCATCTCTTTGTTCAGGCATTTTCTTCTTTTCTTACCTCGCTAAATGAACCTGCAGGGGTTTCATCTGTTGTGTGACCTTTCAATGTATCAGCAGGTTGACCTGCAATGAATTGTTTTACTTTTTGGATTTCATCTTCTTTTTCTTCAATAAATTGGTTAATGAAAAGTGTCATACCTTGAGTTGTTAAAGCAGGATATGGATTAGGGAAAGATGTACTGTTAACAGAGTTAATATCTTTATTATATCCAGGCCTTCCCCAATATCTAAAGCTAGGGTCTGCTAAAGCTCTTTGGTCAACAGCAGGATCTGTTGATGAAGGTGTTCCTGATTTTTGTACTTGGCTATCTTTCCACTTGTAATTTTGCCATGAATTAGCGTAATCAGAGAAAGTTCTTGAGGATGGATGGAATTCTCCATATCTTAAGTCTCTTAAGGCTGCTTCATATTCTGATTTATACCATGCTATGACGTCTAATAAGTTGGTGTGATTTTTTGATTCTGATGGATTTCTTAGTCTTTGAAATGAACCTCTGTTTGCATTGTAAGCAGCTCCAGTAATTCTTTCTGTTCCACTAGATATTTGGAATGCTTCAATAGATCCAGTTAAAGTTCCAGGTTCTCCGAAGTTATTGAAGGTAACTTCTGTTGTGCTATCTGATACGTGACCGCCCCCTTCTAGTTCAGCTCCTTGGACTGCAAACCTATAGCTTCTTGGGAATATTCCATCAATATGAAATTGGTCTAACATTAAGAGGAATTCTGCTCTTATGGCTTGGTGTCCTTTGTAGGCTTCTGATCTTGTTTTAAACTCTCCATAATCTTTTGCTATTTCATTCTTTAACTGAGTAATGGTTGGTTCGAACTTAGTAAAAGATGTAGCTTTTGGAAATAATTTTTCAAGAGCTTCTCTTGTGGCTGGTGTAGATATATTTTGTAATGCATTGTTAATTATATGATATTTTGCCCTAGTTTCTGCTGTTGTTTTTGATATTTTGTTGAATACTCTGACTACTTCAATATTCATAGCATTAAATCCTTTTCTGTAGGTTAGATTAGAATCACCTTTTATGACGCCACCAGATCTATAAACCATTAATTCATATCTTAATCTGTTAAGATCTTTATGTACAGATATCTTGGATTGGATTTGACTTACTCTTTCTCCAATTTTATCTAAGTCACGAGAGTTGGAGTGGATTGTAGATAATCTTGAAACGTAATCTGTTAAAACTTGTAGCATGGCTCGTAGTTTTTGTAATGATTTAGGTAGCATGCCTTCTACTAATCCATATTTTGATCTTAATTTTTTTACAAATGGTAAGTATGATAATAATCCTTGGTTTAATGAATCTGTGAGTCTGTTCATGCCAAGTGGAACTGCACGGCCTTTTACTTTTTCTTTGTCTTCGTTATTTCCAATGGTTACATATAAAATACCTACAACAATTAATACTGCTAATATGATTCCAGCAACTTTTAAATAACCCCAAATGTTTGATGGAGAGAAGTCTATACCAAGATCAAAGGTACCAGAAAGTTGTGAAGCTCCCCAGACCCATTCTGCTCCTAATAAGGAGTATTTTGGATCAACTGCTACTGCTGCCCATTGTACTAGAGCGGCAATTACTACGTAAGCGAAAACTCTCATTCTTCTACTTGAGGCGGTCCATGATTTTGAGAGTTGATTTCCTAAAATTAATATTGCAGCTACTTGTAAGAATTTAGCTGCACCTTCAATTGAAAGACCTCCACGAGTTATGCTTGCTGCTATTAGTATTGATAATGCATAAGTGATCTTTTTTTGAGATTCTGCTATCTTGAAGTGTGTGAAGATCCAGACTATGACTAGGAATACAATTAAGAAAATTAATAGATTATAATTTCCATTAGCAGGATTTAGACTTAAAATTCCTTCTGCTCCGAATAAATATGCTATTAAGGTTGCAATAGATTGTTTTTTCCAAATCCATTCTGGTCCAATGTTTGATGCAACTACTAATGAGATTATTCCTATCAATAAGTAAGATCCGTATTGAGCTTGTTTGGATGTTAGTTTTATTTCTAGTAACGGAAGTATGAATGATATTAATGCACCTATTATTGCTGCGTTTACAATTGTGTGTATATCAAATAAGAATCCTATTCTTGGGAATTGCCATATGAATAGTCCTCCAGATATGAACCATGAAATGGTTAATGTGATTAATAATGAAATGATCCAATAGTATTGTTTTCCTTTTGCTGTTGTTTGTTTGAAAATATAATTTTGGATAATGTGTAGGACTCCGAATAAAATAAAGCCATTTACCAAGAACCATCTGTAAGGACCTAAGAAGAATACAGCATTGTCAAAGGCATCAGTATTAGGTCCTGCTAAGGCTGTTGGAAGTGAAACTATCCAAGTCAAGATTGCAAGTCCTATTAACTTGATTTTATTTTTCATATATTTTCTTAGCCTCTTTTATTGCATCTTCTATGTTTAGTGAATCTAAATTGCTAGATGTTGATGAAATCCAAATAGCTAAAGTTGAGTTTGAGAGATAGTAGAGATTGTCTTTTTTGGTGATAGCATCTGAGGCAATTAGACGCTCTAGGAGGGATTTAGTAACGGGGGCGGGCCTGAAGATCTTCCTAGCGATTTGAGAAAGCTTCAGGCCCTGTTTGTTGGCGATAACTCTGAGAATTATTTTAGAGAGTGTTTTACCAGAAGTTCTTGATAAGTAATTTTCTAATAATAATTGGCAGTGGGAATATATTTTTCCGTTTTTGTTAAGAAGTTCTTTTAATAAAAACTCTTCAATGTCTTTATCGTTATTTTCTAAAAGTAATGATACTAAGTAAGGATTTCCGCTGGTTAATTTGTATATTTTTTGTATAGTCTCTTTGTTTGTTACTCCTTTTTTTGAGAGTAGATCTGATATTTTTGTTATGTCTAGGTTTTCAATTGTTATTGTTTCAAAGTCTTTGAATGATTTTTGAACTAAAGTCGGGTAAGAAGAGGCAGTAATGTATAATGTGTTTTTTTGTTTGAATGTTAGAAGTGAAGTAATGTCCTTAATTTGGGAAAAGTTGTTGAGGTCTAGAAGATGTTCAATGTTGTCTAATACGACAATAATTTTTCTGTCATGAGATTCTAAGAATTTGAATGCTAAGTCTAACATTAATTTTTGATTTGGCTTGATTTTTTGGGTTTCGTTTTGGATTAAGGATAGAATGTCATATGAAACTGGTTTTAGGTATTTTTTTAGTGAAATAAGGAAGTCAATGTCTAGGAAGTTTTTGTATGGTGCTTTTTGTTCTATCAAAGCATAGCAAACATTACCTACGAATTCTATAGAGAAGCTTTCTGGTGATAGGCTGATGCGTGAAAGATCTAGGTAAATATAGGGTATTTTGGACTTTTGTATGGATTCTTTTATTATAGAGGTTTTACCTGATTTTGGAGGGCCTAGAAGAAGAAGATTTCTTTTGAAATTGGAGATGTGTTTAGCGATGGAACTAGTATAACTTTCTCTTTCTATCCAGTTTTCATTGGTTTTCATTAACTATACTATACCGTATATATACTTCTTTATATAGTTTGTTACTTCTGCTTCTTAGTTTCTATACTATTCAGTATATTATTAAGTTATTAATATACTTTTTGGTAGAAATAGCTTATATATTTTGTGTTTGTTAATGGGTGTTTATACTAAATAGTATATATTCTTTTTGGTATAACTCACTGGACATTTAGGTGGGTAAGACATATAAATAGTGAATTTTGATTTTTTACTATGATTACCAAATCTTTTATGTTCTTAGACGGTATAGGGCAGAAAAAAGAAAGTAATATTTGGCAGAATGGAGTTTTAGATTGGGGTAGTTTTTTGAATACAGTGAAGATTAAAGGAATATCTAGACCTAGAAAGTTGTATTATAATCGTAAGATCTTAGAAGCACAGAAGAGGTTGTATAATTTTGATTCTTCGTATTTTAACGGTGTGTTGAAGCAGAGTGAAATGTGGAGATTGTATGATTTTTTTAAGGATGAATGTGTTTATTTAGATATTGAGACTGATTCTATTCAAGGACATGGAGATATTACTGTATTTGGATTATTTGATGGTGTTGATAGTAAGATAATGATTAAAGATATTAATCTTGATTATAATAGTTTAAAGGAGGAATTGAAGAAGTATAAGTTAATTGTTACATTTAATGGTTCTTCGTTTGATATTCCTTTCATAAATAAGAGATATCCTGGTGTTATACCTGATGTTGCTCATTTTGATTTAAAATCAGTTACTAGGAGGGTAGGTTTGGATGGTGGTTTGAAGAAGATAGAATCTGAGTTAGGTATTAATAGAAGGGATTTAGTCGATGGAATGGATGGTGGTGATGCTTTACGGTTATGGAAGATGTATAAAGCTACTGGAGATATGCATTATTTGAATTTATTAGTGGAGTATAATGAAGAAGATGTGGTTAATTTGAAGAAAATAGCTGAGTATTGTGTTGGTAAGATGAAAGAGAATTTACTCTATTGAGACTTTACCAGAAAGAGCTTGTCCAGGCATGCCTGTTTCAAATTGTACTCTTAGAGCTCCAGAGTTACCATGTTCTTGAGTTACCTTTCCTTTTAGCTCTTTGCCAGCTGGAGATTTCCAAGTAACTGATTTCCCAATAAGCTCTTTTGCTTTTTCTCTAGAATCTACATTAGGAGCTTGAACTATCATTTGATAGTGTCTTTTTACTTTTCTTGATCCTCTGAAATGTACTATTGTTCCTTGCATAAGATCTAGTATATATTACCTATTTAAAAAGATTATTGTTTTATTTCTTTCTTAAGTAGTCAATAATGAAGTATAGAATTAATGCAAATAATGCTCCTAGTAAAAACCAGAGTGCAATGTTTTGGTTTGGTATGATGACTTGAGTTACTACATCTGGTGCTTGTGTAATTGTTTCTGGTAGGGCTGAGACAGTGTCGGCTGCGGTTTCTGCCACTGTAGCAGATGCTTCAGCTACTTTTGGTGCTATTTCTATGGCTGAGTCTTCTAACATATCTGCACTTTGTTGAGCAAATAAAGATGTTTTTGTTGTTGGTTGCGAGAATTTAGAGAATATTTGAATAGCTCCAGCGGTTGCTAATGATATGATTCCAACAGGCAAGATTCGCTTTAATTTTTGTTTGATTGTGTCTAGTTTTTTTGTTTCAGGAGCAATAATAACAAATTTATTTGATAGTTTATAGTGGTCTACTTCCTTGCCTTTTTCTGAGTAATGGAATTCATCTACTTGGATTAGATTTGCTTCTTTTAGATGTTTTAGATTGTAATGGACAGTGGAGATTGGAATGGATAGTTTATTTGAGATTTCTGTTTCTGTTGCTTCTCCTTTTGTTAAGAAATCTAAGATTTTTCTAGAGGACTCATTAGAGATGACTTGAGCAAGTTTTTTCGACTTGGTATCTTTCAAATTTACTAAAATAAATGAATCTTCTGACATATTCTTTACTAATGTTGCAGTATATAAATAAGTAACTATAATTTTAGTTTGAATTAAAGTCATTCAGAATAGTTTTAATCTAGTTTAAAGTCTTCGACGGGATTTTATATATGTTATGATATTTAATTAATTATTAAAGATTTCAAAGGTGAAAAATATGGAAGATAAAAAATTATTTGGAATGATTGGTATTTTATTAATAATTACAATAGGAGCGTTAAGTGTAATTAATTTTCTTGATGATGATCCTATAATAAAACCTGTAATAAAGATTGATGATTGGAAATATGATCCAGGAAAGGATGGAGTTGGAGGAATATTTAATGTTGGAATTCCTCAAGTTTTAACTAAATCATTTGCTGAGGCTTCAATATCTAGTGTACCATCAGATAGTTTGGGTTTTTCAACAGGTGGGGCAAAAGATATCAATAATTTTAGAGAAAATATAGAAAATAATTATTTACCGCTATTTACAGATATAACATATGAGGGTTTGTATTATGATTATTTCTTTGATACAGGAGCGAAAGAGAAGTGTGATGAATTATTTTGTCCATCATATAGTTATTCGGTTTCAAAAGATCCAATATCCGGGGAGAATGAATATTATATGGCTGTTGGACTGAATTCTGGTATTAAAGAAAGTGACTTTGAAAGAAAAAAATTAAATTTAGTGGTTGTTTTAGATATTAGTGGTTCAATGAGTTCTTCATTTGATAGATATTATTATGATCAGTTTGGAAATAGAATTGAAAATGAAGGATTTGACTCTAGAGATGCAAGTAAAACAAAGATGAAAGTTGCATCAGAGGCAGTTGTTGATTTGATTGGTCATTTAAATGATGATGATAGGTTTGGAGTTGTTTTATTTGATGATAGTGCTTATCTTGCAAAACCAATGAATTTAGTTAGTGAGACTAATTTGGGTGAGATTAAAGATCACATTCTAGAATTAGCTCCAAGGGGTGGAACTCATATGTCTGCTGGTATGAAATTGGGTACAGACCAATATAAGAAATTATTTGTTGATTCAGATGAATATGAGAATCGGATTATATTCTTGACTGACGCAATGCCTAATATTGGAGATATAAGTGAGACTGGATTGTTAGGAATTACAAAGAAAAATGCTGAGAAAAAATTATTTACAACCTTTATAGGAATTGGAATTGATTTTAACACTGAGTTAATTGAATCAATTTCTAAAATCAAAGGCTCAAATTATTATTCTGTACATTCTTCAAAAGAATTTAAGGAAAGAATGGATGAAGGATTTGAGTTTATGGTAACTCCTTTAGTGTTTGATTTAAACTTGAAATTAGAAGGTAGTGGTTTTGAAATTGAGAAAGTATATGGAAGTCCTGAAGCAAATGAAGCAACAGGTGAGTTGATGAAAGTAAATACTTTATTTCCTTCAAAATCAGAAGATGGAGAAACTAAAGGAGGTATAGTGTTGTTGAAACTGAAGAGGGTTTCAGATGATGGAGATCTTAAATTAATTGTGAGTTATGAAAATAGAAATGGTGAGAAGTTTAGTAATTCAAAGGAAGTTGAGATTTTAAATAAGGACGAATACTTTGAGAATAAAGGTATTAGAAAAAGTATTTTGTTAGCAAGGTATGCTAACTTAATTAAGAATTGGATTAATGATGAAAGAAGTGAAGTTATCTTTGAACCTTCCGTTGACAAAATTGTTGGAATTGATATCCCCGTCCCCCCCTTCAACAGACAATTGAGTAGATGGGAAAGACAGTCTACTCAATTGACTGTTAGTGAATCTTATAATAAACTATTTGAGGAATTTAGGATTTACTTTGAGCAGGAAATGGGTGAGATTGGAGATTCTTCATTACAACAAGAAGTTGATATTTTGAAGAAGTTGGAAAATTATTAAATTTTTTATTTTTTTATAATTGGAAACATTAAATATATTCTTAGTGAACGTAAACTTTAAATACTACTCGTAATTACAGTACTTACTGGTGTTATTATGCCTCTTAAAATTAAATACAGCAAACATTCAAGAGAGAAGATGGTTGAAAGAGGTATATCTGAATATGAAGTTGAAGAAGGAATTAGAAAAGGTGCGAAACGTTTACAACATCCAGACAAAATTTTGTCCGAGTATAGATATTACACTGTTGTATATAAAAAAATTGAAGATGTAATTTTTGTAATAACTGTAAAACCAAGGTGGTAAGAATGACACAATGTCCAATATGTGGGAATGGGAAGTTAGTAAAAAAGAAAATTAAGGAAGAAATGTTTGGAGTTGATTTGGGAGAATATCCTGCAGAAGTATGTACTAGTTGTGGCGAGTCTTTTACAGATAGCGAAGTAACTAAACAAATTGAAGAGGTTGCAAAAAAGAAAGGTATTTGGGGTTTGGGTGTTAAGACTAAAATAACTAAAACAGGTAATAGCTTAGCTGTAAGGATTCCTAAGAAAATTGCTGACTTTTTGGATTTACATGAAGGTAAGGAAGCATATGTTCATCCTGAAAGTGGGAAGTTAATTATAGAATCCAAATAATTATATCTTCCTTACAAAAGTTAAGAATCCAGAATGTCCAATTTGCTGAGATCTTGGACGGACTTTTCTGTCCTCTATCTCCCACTCTCTTTCTGAGATTTCTTTGGTTGTTAGAAAAATGAAATCATCACGCTGTTTAATTTCTCGTACAAAGTCCATTACTTGAGGGATTGTTGGAGAGTAAGATACTAGAAATGCTCCTGGTTTTAATGCTTTTGAGGCTGAGTCTAAGGCAAGCCAAGGTGATGGTAAGTCTAAGGTTACTAAGTCAATGTTTTTTTCTTCAATGCCTTCATTGATATCTTTATTTTTTATTGTGATGTTTTTTAGATTTAAGAAATCAATATTCTTTTTTACAATTTCTACAAAGTCTTCTCTAATTTCATAAGTTGTGACTTTTTTTACTATATTTGCTAAAGAACATGCTAAAGCACCTGATCCGGCACCTGCATCAACAACATGCGAGTCTTTACTTATTCCAGTTTCTGTGATAATTAATCCAATATCTTTTGAAGGGATTATTTGAGGTTGTCTTTTTATTTTTTTGAATGAATCAATAAAGGATGGTGGAATTAGATAGAAATCTTTTCCTGTGTTTGATGTGATTTTATCTCCATCTTTAGCTTTTTTAAGTTGATCTTTAGATATTGTGCCAAATTGATTATGGGTATCATTATCTAAATCTTTAAGATAGAATTTCTTTCCAAATTTAGTTAATAATATCTTCTTTATTTTATTCATAAGCTAGAAAAAGGGTTGTTTGTTTAAAAAGGTAATTAAAAAATATTCTTGTTTCCTTTTAATGCAGCTTTAATAGTTATATTGATTCGCTTTAATCTAGTTTCTGGTAACTTTCCCCTTAGGATCCATCTGTAAATCATCTTTTTTGTAGAAGGTGGGAAATTGTTAAAGTTTTCTCTGGCTGACCTGTTTTTGTTAAGAGCTTGTTCGAGTTCAGAGGGCATATCTGGATTTTTTGGAATTCCGTGATCGTGTGTTGGTTTTTTTAATCCCAGTTTATAAAATTCTAATCCAGTTGGAGTCATTTTTCCCTTTTTAATTAACTCTTTTGCATAAGATATTGTGTTATCACTCCATCTGCTATTTTTATTTCTTTTTGAGAATGATCTTGTGAATCTATTTTCGTCAAGACGTTTTATTGTAGTGTCAATCCAACCAAAACAAATGGCTTCTTCTATTTGTTCTCGATGAGTTGGGGCTGGTTTTCCGGTGTGTCTTTTAAATAGAATTATTGTTACTTTATTTTCTTTATTGTGGTTTTTCTCCAACCAGTTTCGAAAATCATTTCTGTTATAAATATTAATTTTTTTTATTTCCATTATTTAAAAAAAGAAAAAAATAAATTTACTTTTTCTTAAGCATTGGTTTTGTTGTTGTTTTTGTGTTGCAACCACAGCCATCAGGTTTGGCAAAGATACATAGACTTTTTAATATCAATAAACCACCTATAACGTGCCATATATAATCTGGCCAATAGATTGCTGTCAAAAATATTGCTACACCCATTACAAATAATTTACAACCCTTACATCTTTTACACATATTTCCTCCCATTGAATAACCACCTCTTTGTATTGTAATTGATTTAATGATATAAAAAGGTAATTATTTTCATATTTAGAATTGATTATTTTCTATATGGAAAATAAGTTCAATATTATGTATAATAATACATTTCTTTTTGTTTTTGTTCTCTGTCTAGTTTAGAATTAATTTTATTTACTCTTGGTCTTTTTGACTCTTTGTCTCTTCTTAATGTGATTCCCAGGTCTTTTAGGAAGATATTCATTCCTTCTTCCATTGTGAATGGTCCTTTAACAGAACCTTCAATGGCTGGAGTGCCGTCAAACACAATTAATTTGTCAGAGACATAGTCAATGAATAGTAAGTCATGGTCTACTACTAAGGCTGAAGTTCCTTTTTGTTCCATGAATTCTTTTAAGATTTTAGAGACAACTAGTCTTTGTTCAGAATCTAGGTAAGCAGATGGTTCATCTAATAGATATAAGTCAGCTTCTTTTTGGAGGCAGTTTGCAATTGCTACACGTTGTAGTTCTCCACCAGATAATTCATTTATTTTTTTAAGAGCTAATGGTTCTAAGTGGAGTGGTGTGATAATTTGAGTTTTGTATTTTTTGAATGCTGTTGCTAAGGCTTGCGATACTAAATCAGTAGAGGATTCAATATATTGTGGTTTGTATGATACTTTGATTTTTTTAGATATTGATCCTTTTTTTTGTTTTATGACAGATGCTAGAATTTTTACAAATGTTGTTTTTCCAATTCCATTTTCACCTAAGATTCCAATTACTTCTTTTTTGTGGATTGTTCCTTTTTCTGCCTTTAGAGAGAATTTCCCTAGTTTTGTTTCAATATTTTCCCATTCTACAAGTATTTCTTTAGATGCTTTTTTTGATGGTGGGCGTTCATTGAATTTAATTTCAGTTCTGAAACGTATATTTTCTTCTTTTAAATATCCAGAGAGGTAGACGTTAATTCCTCTTTTGATTGGTTTTACTCCTGAGACTATTCCATAGCTTGCTTCTTGGCCAAACATTACGTGGACTAAGTCTGCTATGTAGTCTAGAATTATTAGGTCGTGCTCTACAACCACAATGGAATTCTTTTTTTCTGTTAGGGATTTGGTGAAATTGGACATTTTGATTCTTTGTTTTATGTCTAAGAAAGAAGTTGGTTCGTCCATAATGAATATATTGGCATCTTTTAGGATTGAGGCTGCGATAGCAACACGCTGTAGCTCCCCGCCTGAGATTTTAGAGATGTCGTTGTCTAGAATTTCTTTTAGTTGAAGTTTTTCTACTATTTCATCAAGTTGATTTTTTTCATCTACTTTTTTTAATAATGAAAGTACCTTGCCTTTTGTTGTTTTTGGGATTAGTTCAACTTGTTGTGGTTTGTAAGAAATTTTGGTTTTGCCTTGTTTTTGTTTTTCAAAAAAGTTTTGTGTTTCTGATCCTTTGAAGAAATCTATGAGTTCTTTGTAGGATGTATCTTTTTTACCCCAATCACCAAAATTTGGTTTTTGAATTCCTGCTAAGATTTGAATAGCTGTTGATTTACCAATTCCATTTACACCTAAAATTCCCACAACATTATTATCTATTGGGGCTGGGAGAGAATAGAGAACGAATTTGTTTTCTCCGTATCTATGTATTGGAGTTTGATCAAGTTGTTCTGGTAGGTTTATGATTTTGATAGCATCTGGCGCTGCTTTTGGACAGATACCGCAGCCAGTACATAGTTTTTCATCTATTGTAAGGGTGTTGTCTTCTTCTATTTTGATACATTCTGTTCCTGTTCTGTTGACTGGACATAAAGATTGAATATGCTTTTTCTTTTGTAAATCTTTAAGTTTCTGGTTGTCAACTATTGCTATTCGTGTCATAGAAGTGAAAAAGGATAATTAACTTTTAAACTTTCTTAATTTGAAAAGGTTGCTATCTCAATTCTTCCAAAAGCGTGTTTTCTATCTTCTGGGTCGTAGATTGTTACTGGTATGTTTGTTACTATTTTGTTTGTGAAGATATCTAATTCGTTTGAGTAAACATTCCATACTGTAGGGAGAGGATCATTAGGATTAGGATAAATCTGATATACATTTATTTCACTCCATTCAAGGATTGGGAAGTAAACGTCTGGGTTGTTTGTGAATATGTTTCCAGGGGAACTAGTGGCCCCTGTGGGGAGGGTTTTACTAACCGCGTCGAGTTTGAGTTTATCTATACAATCTGAGTTTTCTACATTAATAGATGAGCATTGTAATTCTGGCATTGCTAGGATTTTTTGAACTACTCCCACAGTTCTAAGTTCACGGCCAATTTCTTTTCCTTCTTCTACTTTTGATTTTACAATGCGGAAGAAAAAGGTAAATAATACCATTATAATTATGAAGAATACTGTTAAGATAGCAATTGTTTCTCCAAGTTGAAGTTGTCCTTTCTTTTTCATTTTAATAAATTGTTGTGCATGTGTTTGCTGTAAGGTCTCTGTTTAAGTTTTCGATATTAATATAATCTGAATAAGCTGTATTTAATGAAGAGATATCATTAGCAATAATGAATCGGTTTAATTCAGGGTCTGCATTATCTCTAATCTCATCTATACCAACTATGCATGGTTTAATGGGGATAAGACGGTCATTTCTATCTTTGTAAACTTCAGCAACTTTCTTGACTCTTTTGATTAAACTACTCATAATACACTCATTTTTTTCTTCTATATCATTTTTATCATCAAGAAAAATTGCAGCTATTAATAGATGGATGTTGAATTTTGTTCCAGCTTTGATTCCTTCTAATGTATCTGTAAGGGAGGGATCCCAAACACTTCCAATTTTTTTATAATAATTGAGATTACCGCTACTAGTATCAATTACAACTGCAGTAACAGAATCATCTTCTCTGTTAGCAAAGTTCGTCGGGTCAGGACCTAATGAGTTGAAATAAACAAATCTTACTTTGTAGTTAGTTTCATCTGATACTCCTCCAGGACTTAATGTATATATGACATTGAATTTGTTAGATATTCTGTCTTTGATATCATTAAATAGAGTTGATCCATCATCCTGAATTACATACCTAACCTCATCACTTGAACCAATGATTATGTTTGCTGCGCGGAAGGGGATGTTGAATGGTAATGTTTGGGTTATGAATTCCTTACCTTTTATTTTACCAGGTGAGAATAATATCATGTCTTGGAATACTGTTTGTTGATCTCCTACTATTATTTTGTCACATTCTAGATTTATTTCTGTATCTCCTATATCTACAATGTTGGTTGTTCCTAGGTTTACAGTTGCTGATGTTATTATTGCTCTCATGTCTTTTAGAGTTCTTTCGTCAGCGACACGTTCTGCTGTTGTTTTTTGTTTTAAGACAATTACAGTGAATAATAAAAGAATAACAGATCCAACTACTAAAACAAATATCCAATTAAATTGAACTTCTACAATACCTTTTTTGTTTCTTATCATGTGGTGAATTCTGTGATTTGTACATAGGTTCCTTTGTTTTCTAGTCTTAGTCTTAGTTTTCCAGTTAAAGGTTCTAGGCAAAGAAAGTTGGTTTCTGTTGGAGGGGCACTTGGAGATGTTAGAATTGCTGTTTGTATCTTATGTTCTATCCAAAATGAATGAGGTAATTTTGAACTTAATAAAAATATATTTTTCTCTAAATCATCTTTTACACTATCAAATATTATTGGATAATCTGCCTCAATACTTGTTCCTGTTAAATCTGGTAAATTAGGATTGTTTTTAATTATACAAACTTCACTAAATTGACCAGGTACTGAAAAGTCTTTGATTTCTACTGTGTTTTTGCTGAAGGAAACTTTATCTACAGAATTTTGTAGTTCGTTTTCGAATTTTAAAAGGGCAAGTTGTTCTGCTTGTTGTCTAAAGTTAGTTATTGCGTTGTAACCGTAGATAAATATTACTGATACAAGTACTGCAGTGAGGATGTAGATAAACACGTAACCAGAAACTTGGGATTTTTTATTCATTTCTTTTTAGACTTTTTAGCAGGTTTTTTCTTTACTGATTTTTTAACTGCTTTTTTCTTTGGAGGGGCTTTTTTTACAATATCTTCTAGCTTTTTTAGTGGATCTTCTTTTTTAGGTGCTGGTTTTGGTAATGGTTTAGGTTTTACTTTTGGTTGTGTAGGTTCTCCTTTGACTTCTTTAGTTATAGATTTGAGTTTAGCAAAAATATCTTCTTTTGGTTTTATTACTGGCTTACCTGGATGTGGAGGTAGTGCTGTGATTTTTGTTTCTTTTTTTGGTTGAGTTGATGTTTTTGGTGGTGTTTTAGGATGTTTTTTTGCTTCTGTTTTTTCTTTTGCTATTTCTTCAGGTGTTTTGAAAGAATCAAACATCTTTGTGATTCCTACAGGTTTTTTTGTTGTTAACGGTCTTCTTGGTGTTATTGGTGGTCTTCTTGGTAAAGAAGCTGTAGGAGGAGCCTGTGTTGGTGTTTGTGTTTTTGGTGCTCCAAAAGTTGGTTTGTATTGTTTTTTGGTGTACATTAAATAACCAATATATCCGGCCCCTCCTAACAGAATAAGTATCGTAGCTACTAAGAAAATTATAAGTCCAAGATTTGATTTTGGGAATGATTCTGGGTCAGTTGGATCAGTGTTTTCATCAAGTTCATCTTTATCTGATACTCCATCTTTATCTGTATCTCCTAGATTTGGATTTGTAGATTTTCCAAATTTAGTGTGTAAGTCATATTCTTGTTTATTTGTTAAACCATCTGAGTCAAAGTCTTTGCTTGCATCTGATGGATCGTTGGGATTCATACCATTGTTTATTTCCCAATCATCTGGTATGCCATCATTATCAGAGTCTCTTTTTCCTTCTGTAGTTTGAGAACTAGTAGTTCTTCTACATTTTCCATTACTGCATTCAAGAGGGTTGGCACAATCAGAATCTCCAATACATTCTGCGTCTTCCATACATTGTTCACATACACCTCCACAATCTGTATCGGTTTCAAGGCCGTCTTTGACCTCATTAAAGCAGGAATTAGGTTCTAGGCAATAACCATGGTCACAGTTACTAGATTCACAATCGTTATCATCACTACATCTTTCATCATTATCACATGGATCACAGGATCCTCCGCAGTCATCATCGCTTTCATCATTGTTTCTAACATTATCATCACAAGTAGGTATATCACAAACATTTTGAGTGTTACAATATTCAGAATCGCAATGTGAATTTTTAGTACATTCATCATCATTGTCGCAAGATCCTTGTACTTGGCAAGGATCTGGTTGTTTAGCAACACAATTACTAGCTTCAATGAAACAATCATCATCACAACTAACAGTGCCACTTTCATAATTGCTGCTATAAGTAGTACATAAGGTATTTGTAATTCTGAAAAGGTTTCCGTCACATTGTTCGTTATCATCTAGTTGTCCATTATCACATTTGTCATCTTCTCTACAGTTGCTAGTGCTGATCTCACAATTATCTTTACATCCTAGGCTGCCTCTTTTGTATTCATCATTATAGTCGGAACAGGTTCCGTCATAGTTGTTATGATATACTATTGATCCTCCTATGAACTCACATTGATCATTTCCATCTAATCTATTGTTTTTACATGTTGGAGCAGGAGTACATGAAGTAGTATCAAGCTCGCAAGTTTCAGAACAAGATAAGGCTCCTCCATTGAAATAAATTGTATAAGGGTCACAATCTAAGGTTGGGTATTGGTTTGGTGAACCTTCTTCAAACATTTTCCAATCACATGTTTCTCCAATGTCCATATGGCCATTGCCACAAGTTGGAGCAGGGATACAATTAGAAGTATCAATATGACATTCAGGAGTACAAGTTACTGGCCCTCCAGAGTCAAATTCATCATACTGACTGCAGTCTGTAATTGCACCAAATTTAGGCAATGTATCTCCTCTTCCTTCTGAGTTGGTATCGCAAGTTTCTCCTAATTCAATGAAATTATTTCCACAAGTAACATCTGAGTCATCACCATTACATTGGGTTGTGTCTATAAGACATTGATTAGTACACCCTAGCGTACCCTCAGTATTGAAATAAGTGCTATATCCACTGCAAGTACCATCAAAACTACCGAAATTAGATCCATCACATTCTTCTCCAGGATTGATGATTCCATTTCCACACTCAGGTTTTTTTGTACAATCAGAAGTGTCTAAGCTACAAGTGTTTGAACATTTTAATTTATTTGTTGGTGTGTCGTCAATGAATTCCTCAAATATGCCGCAGTTGTTAATGTAACCAAAGATAGTGTTTCCATCTCGGTTTATATCACAATCTTCACCTGGGTTGATTATTCCATTTCCACAATCTGGAGCTCTATCACACTCGCTAGTATCAAAAGCACAATTTTCTACGTCACATTTTAAGGTTCCCCCTGTGTAAAGTGTGGAATATGTACAATCTAATGGCTCATCGGTTGTATCATCTAGAGGGAATATTAGGTTGCCCCCATCATCATTACCGCAGATACCACATTCAGTTGTGCCTTGGCAGTATTCTTCATCTATACAATTAGAACAATATCCAGCTTTTCTCCAAGTTCCACTATCACACCATTCATGGTGTGAACTATCACAATCCTCAGTGCATGTTTGAGGAGTTTCAAGATCACAATTACTAGTATCCCAGAAACACCCAGTTCCACCAGTACAAGTTACATCTACATCTCCAGTAAATCCTTCAAAATCACCACAAGTTTTAGTTCCATTAACTAATAATTCACATTCTTCATCATTTATGTTATCACCATCAATATCCCAGTCAACAGTTCCATCTTCGCAAGTATGTTCTGCTGTGGTTGTACAGTCATCTCTGTTAAATAGACACTCTACTACACTGCCGCCATCAGCTACTGCATCTACTGCATAACAATCTAAAGTTCCTGTTGCAGTATCATCCCCTGTAGCCGATATACAATCTGCACCATATAACAATGTATTACCTTGATCATTAAATTCACATTGTTCTCCTGTATTTTGAATTCCATCTCCACACCCAACACAACTAGAGTCAAATCCAACACAATTTGAGCAATAATTTTCTTCAGTCCATTCAGTTGTTAAATCATCCTCATCTTCTCTGCACCATTTTTTAGCAAATGTATCGCAAGAATTTGGAGTACATGGAACTCCACAATCAACATCTTTTCCATCGCAAGTAGAACTATCGCAGTAATCAGATAAATCAACATATGTTTGGTATTCTCCGCTATTATCACAATATTCGTTATTTTCAAACTCACAATCTCCCTCTGGACATACATCAATTCCACATTGTCCTGGATTTAATTGGCATTGATTAGGGGTTCCAGGAAGATTACAAAATAATGTGTTTCCTCCAAGTTTACCAAAGTCTGAACAATCTTGGTCATCTAGATTGTTAAGGTCACATTGTTCTCCTGGGTCAAGATTACCATCACCACAAGAAACTAAGTCACAGTATGTTGAATTAAACTTAATCCTATTACTAGCCATCTGATCTCCAATAACGTCTATAATTCTAATAGTGTTGTAAGGTTTTGTAATGAAAACATAATGAGAATCTTCAGTTAAAACACTTGACAATCCTCCGATAAATATCCATTCGTCTTCTCCTAACACAGCACCTTCATTCCAGTCAAAAATACCTTCATTATCATCAGGGTTTGTTAAATCATCTAATTTATATTCATACTTCCAGATATCTGTTAGATCTTCTTCAGCTAAGTAATGGAGATCAAATCCACCAGGATTACAGCTTACTCCAATAAGTTCACTTAAACCATCATCATAATAGAGCATATTGCCTGATACGTTAACTTGTTTCATTACTGGTCTTGTAAGGTCAACAATAACTTCTTGATCACTCAATAGTATGTCTCCAAGTCCATGTGTATCTCTACATTCAGTCTCAAAATTATAAAGCCCGTGATCGAAATTTTCTAAACTAATTGTATGGAATAGTTCATTTGTTATTTCACCTGTTTCACCTGGAGAGTTTCTATGTTGCATAAAACAGGTATTCTCACCAGGAGCACATTCTATCAGTTCATTATCTCCTTCTTCAATTATTTTGATAATTTGAAGTATTCTACAGCTTGCATCTTCGTTGGTTTCAAAAACATAATCAAAATCAGGGGAGTTGAATTTATTGTATTGTATGTCAACAATACTTAAATCAACATTGAGATCATAAGATATTGTTATTGTTTCAGGTTGAGATAATGAAAAAGCTCTATTTTGACAAATTACAGTGTAGGTAAATTCATGAGATTGGTCTCTTTGGCCTTCTGGAACAGGTAGTTCTACAATAGTTTCTGGATTGTTGTTGAAAACTTCTAGATCATAATCAGTGAAAACATATTCTAAATCTGTGAATTGATTTTCAATAGAATCTCCTAAATTAGCATTCATACCATATTTACATCTGCTTTCATCGTCAGTCTGAATTTGTAATACTGTTTCAAGGTCAATGTTTGATACTGTCTCAGGTTGATTGCTAATTGATTCTATAACTGGAGCTGTTGTATCTATAGTGATTATAAGATCTAAAGGTGGAAGAACATTACCTAAGTTATCAGGAAGGGCACATTGAACATTGAGATTTGTTTGGAGAATTTCTTCATCGGGAGTGATTGGGTAAGATCCTCCTGATTCTGTGTTAAAATCAGAAATTGTATGCCTATAGAAGTTTAAGTCATCATCAGGCATACTAACATCGTCGAAAAGTAACATGGAAACATAAGGGAATCCTTCATCATCACCGTGTATATATTGCCATCTGCAGCGTAAATCCTCTTCTGTTCCTACAATCAAGTCAAATGTTGGGACTGGTGAGACAGAAAATTTAGGGTTGTGGATAAAAATAGGTCCAGTTGGGATTTGAGTTACATCCCTAATAGTGAATGTTAATGGAGCAGTCTGCCAGCCCTGTCCTTGTCCATTAATCATTCTCTGACAAGAAACTTCGAAATTATATTCTTGACCTCTTTCAAAGTTTTTATCCCATGCTTTTATCCATGTATTGTCTGCAGTAGGTGGAGCAGGGAACTCGAAGTTAGTACTTACTTCAGGGTGCATTTGTTTTGCAGGAGATAGAAAATCAACAATCCATTGATAGGCTCTTTCCCAGATAGTATCATCAACAATTAATTCACTAAATTCATCATCAACTTTACATTCTGCTTCAAAATTAGTTTCAACACGTAATGTTGGTTGTGTTTCTCTAATAAATCCAGTAGGTCTGACTTCTTTAATTAAGGTAAGGGCAAGAGTTTGTATTGTTATTTCGTGAGTATCTTCAGTTTCAAGTCCAGCTCTATCTATACAAGCTATATTGTATGAGGTTGTTGTTTCTTCTGTTAAGGCAATTCTAGCTGAATAGTGTTCAGATTTATAGTCTTCATCTAAATCGTAACTTGAGTCATATTTAAGTTCATTATCTTCTGACATTCTTTCGTACGATGTTTCTGTGTCACTAAATCTACATTTAGAATCTTCAGAAGTAACTACTTTAATTCTTGCATTATGTCTAGATGAAATTATATAACTTTTTGTGAATGGGTCTGAGGCATCAGAAACATCTTGATCAAATTGAACTAATTCAAATTCGTCAATTCTCGGAGGTTCAATGTCCCATGTTACAGGGATTGTTTTTTCTGGACTTGGATTACCTAATAAGTCTTCACAGTTAACTGTAAAGTCTAAAGGTATTCCCCTAGTTTCTAAAGTAATTCTATCATGTCGGTGTTCTGTTAGATCAGCGTTTTGGGTTAATGTAGGTACTAGACTTGGTTCTTCATCAGGTCCTGTTCTAATATAATATTCTAAGGAGCAAGTAGCTGGTTCATCTGTGTTTATTATAAAATCAAAAGGTATAGATCCAATAAACATATTATCTGGAGAAATTGAAGGTCCTGTTCCATCATGTAAAATTTTTATTTCAAGATTATCATTTAAGTCTGGGATGTCAACATCTGAAATTTCTAAGTTTAGGACTTGAGGCTCATTGGTAGCTGCAGGCGGGATTGATGTTTCAAAAGTAAATGTTCCGGTAGTAGCTGATGGATTGTCATTGTTGGTGATATCTGTCGGTTGGTTTCCATCAAGAGTCATTTGGATAAGATCTCCTGGATCTTTGTTGTAGGTACCTGTTATTGTAAATATATTGGTTGAAGACCTTCCAATCCATGCTTCTCTTACTGATTCGTAGCTTATTTGGTCTGCTGTAACTGTAATTGATGCATCATTTATAGTTGGAGGTGACATATCTACTGTTATGGTGGTAGAATCTGAAATAGTATTACTGGCTTGGTCAACTATAGTAACAGTTATTGTGTTAAGGCCAGAGTTGGATAAAGTAAATGAAGGTTCTATTGTTTGTGATCCTGGTTGGAGTACATCAGTTCTGAATGATTGAGAAGTGGTTCCATCGTTAATTGTTATGGATTGAATATTTTCTTCAGTGTAGCTAATAACAACATTTAGATCAACAAATTTGATCTTATCAGCTGAAATAATACTTCCATCTTTTTTTAGAGAGATTGGACTGGAGAATTCAGGGACAATTGTGTCAATAAAGATTTTGTGTGATAAAGATTGTTGTCTACCTGTTTGGCCGACACCAATAATTTTACTCCATGAAACTTCAAAATTATGTTCTTGATTAACTGCTAAGCCAGAAGTAGGGCAAGTGAAGAATTTCTCTCTGGTTTCACTACATAATAAATTTTCAGTACCTACAACTCCTGTAGGTGTTGTAACATCGTCTGCGATAGAAGTAAAGTCAATTTTTATATCTGGATTTTCAATATTTGTGAAGTATTTTCCTTGGAATCTATTAATAGTGTTACCTACTGTGATAATAGGATCTTGGAATGTAAAACCACCATCAACTGTTAAATCCCATTCAAAGTAATTGTTGCCCTCGGAGTTAGTATATATATTTCCATATGTGTCTTTAACTTCTAATCTTACTGGATAATTTCCATTTGGTATTCCTGTATCGGGAATTGTGTAAGATATAACATTATAATCTCCTTCTCCATCAGATTCAGGTGTTAAAGGATCAATGGTAACTTCAACATTGTTAACATATAATATAATGCTCCTATCTAAGGTTTCATCTAAATTTTTATCTCTGACACTTACAAAAATTTTGCTATTTGGAGCTCCATTGCTTTCAATAGTGAATGAGTCTTCTATAATTCTAGGTTTTTTGGTGTCAATTTCTATATGTTCGATCACTTCTTGAGTATTTCCTAGTTCATCAGATAATTTAAGGTTAAGTTCCCAAGGATCTCCTTCATAACCTATTATGTTTCCTTCATTATCATGATAGATTAAATCTAAGACTGGGATTTCTGCAAAGATTGATGTTGGTATTTGATAAGAATAAGTGCCTGGTTGTAAGACTCCTTCAGTAGCTATGGTGTTAAGCTCGTGACAGTATGAGGAGATGTCTTTTGCTGTTACGCCGGGAACAGGAGGTAGTAGAGAACTTTCACATTCATTAATGTTGATTGGTTCGTCTTCTAATAAGAATGTGACTTTTACTGAGTTTGGGTTTTCTTGAAGTGTTTCAGCAGTGACAATTGAAAATGTTGGAGGGATTTTATCAATTGTGATTTCTCTTATTTCTGAAACTACATTTGCACCGTCTGAGATTTCAAATAAGAAATTTGTTGTGGTTGTTGTATCATCTAATTCTGACCCATCATATATTATTTCATTAGTGTTATCTAAGATTATTCCATTTTGTTTTTGATCAGTAACTGGATTGTCAGAAGCATCTAATGGAGTTATGAAATATCTTAAATTATTATTAAATGAGCTATCTGGAAGAAAATCACTAGTTCCAATCTCAGTTATAGAGTTTTGATAAGAATCATGACTTGATATTGGTGTTGGATCTGTGGTTATATCAAAAGTTGGCTCAGTTGTGTCAATTCTAAAAGTATATGCTTCTGTTGCTGTTTTTATGTCTCCTTCAGCTCCTACACTTGTGGTGATTCTAATGGTGTAGTCATTGTCTTCTAGTCCAATTAATGTAATATCTCCCTCTATTAATGAGAATTCTATTTGTCTTATTGTAGCTCCAGATGGATTGTTTGATTCGAATAAGTCTGTTACGCTGGCTCCTTGGGAATTTATTATTTCAAATCCTACATCATTATTAATATCAAGGTCGTATGTGATTTTGATTATTGGAGTATTTGTGTTAATAGTGTGAATTTCAAATGGATCTGGATCAGTTACTATGTTGGCCAATTGGGTGGTGTCTTCAAATAGAAATACTTTTTCTGGTCTTTGACAATCTACACAGACTCTGAATGTTAATGCTAGTTGATTTGTGTTTTGACTGTTTGAAGGATCTGTGATAATTTTGTCTCTTGCAGTTATTTGTAGTAAATAACCTAGACTTATTGTATTTCTCTCAGGGTCTAGATTTGAATCTGGTTGTGCAGAATAATCTCCTTGTTGGCAGAATGGGTTTCCTGATGGATCTAAGTTAGTGTCTATATTAACACCATCATCACAATTAGTAGTTGGGGTTCCAATTCCTATACCTGATCCAACAATTTCAAGATTTACATCTTCTGGGCTGATACCTGCTCCCCTGTCAATAACTTCAATATTAAAATTGGGATCAATTTCATATACAGTGTCTACTGAAGGATATATAATATTTATTTCAGGTGCTATGTCATCAAACCTAAATTCAAAATCGATTATATCTTGTCCTTTAAGACCATCTTCATCATAAGCTGCTAAAAGAAAGAAAGCAGAAGAATGAGCGTTTGGAGTTATTACGTCCGGGATGCCGTTAAATGGATCGTTGACAGTTAATGTGTAAATTCCTTCCCCGTCAACTTCATATTGAATGGTTGGATTAGAATCAATATCATCTTTGTTAATCGTTACCCATTCAGGATCTGGTATTTGATTAGGTGCAGTTGGTTTTGTTTTACTAATTTTATATGCTAATGCTCCAAAGGGTCTTTCAGGGAATTCATTTATTTTAAAATGAACCTGATAAACATCTTCTTTTTTATTCCATTGTGATGGTTCTACTGCTAAAGTTATTTGAGATAATAGTAGTATTAAAACTAGGATAGAGGTAAAAATAAGGATATTCCTAAATAAATTAATCGTACACCTTTTTTTAATACAAACCATTTTGACTACCGAGTTGGATGAGTAGGACTTTGTTCAAATTCAGGGGATGGGCCGGTTATTTGGAAATTAACATTTAGAGTTGCTTCTTCGCTGTAGATTGGATCCTCAGCTGTATTTGTATTTGCACTTATGAATAATAGATTATCTCCTTCTATGAATTTGTTGTAAGTAATTGCATGTACTTCAGGTACAATTGATCCTGGTCTAAAATCATCACTAACAAAGGTTGTCTCAGGTTGGACAATTGAATCTTCAATAATATATTGAGTGTCTGGGTCTTTTCTGTATGCTCTAACGACTTCGGCACGATACAACATTTCTAATGTAATATCTAGTTCATTAGTATTAATTTGAATAGGTTGATCCTCTGGATTTGGGTCTGTGATAGTTGGTGCATCTATTCCTTCTCCTATATTAACAGTAATAGTTCCCAACAATCTAGTTGGATTGTCAAAGTCATAAACATCTATTTCACAATTTGGAGTATCTCCTGTTCTTTCAGTTCCCCATATTTCAAATTCTGTAAGTTCTTCTTTAGTCTTGTCCTTAGTATCTGGGAAGCGACATCCGTCTGATGTATCTTTAATAGCAATATTGAATTTGTCTACTCTAGTATCCGGATATCCTATTTCTATTTTTTTAATAGTGTTAGCATCCATACGTACAATTTGTGTAGATATTTGAGCCCTTCTTATTTTGAGAATTACTGGAGGTAGATTTAGATGAGATAATGTTGATAGGTCTGAACATCTTACATAATATGGCAAGTCTAGAGTGTCTTCTGCTAAGTCTAATGTGATTATTCCTGGTTCGAAAGTGTGAGTGTAGGCTGGTCCAGTTGACTGTATTTGATTAAAATCTGTTACTTCATTAAATGGAATTATGCTGTAATCACACCAGGTTTTTTGGCTGGTTTCAATTTGGATTTTTGTATCCAGAACTTGAGTTTCTTCTTTTGATAGATAGAATGTCTGTGAATTTGTAGGTTCTATCACTCTGTGTGCCAATGTTGATGGATTTATATTAATTAGAATATTTTCTGGCGTTGATTGAGTTCCTGCTTTGTTATAACATTTTAGGGCAATATTATGCACTCCAGGATTTACATCTTCTAAATTTATGATTGGAGGATCATTTTGAAGTTCATTTGGATCATCGCTTTTTAAAGGATATGAAGCTTTGTAGTTGAGAGGATTTGATAGGAATATATCTTCTTCATTAACTCCTATGTCAATGTAAACTGGATCTTGGGAATCAATTTCATAAGAACAGACAGTATCAACTTGTACAGGTGTTTCTAGATCTTTTGTGTTTTCTTTTACAGTTGTAAATTCAAGTTGGATTTCTTGAGGTATTGAGATCTTGTACTGTCCTCCAGCTTTGAAATTTGGACTTACTTTTAGATCATTAATAAATGGTGGTTGAGTATCAACCCCGAATGACATATCATTATTTTCTCCATAAACTTCAATACCATTGCAAATTATTTTGATTGTATGAGATCTTCCATCAACCCATCTGTTACTAATAGTGTGGAGGATGTTGTTTGTATTTTGGAAATTAACAGTACCTATTCTGTCAACGAATAATTGACATTCTGCAGCATTATCTGTTCCTATTATTATATCATGTAATTCAGTTGCAGAATATCCTATATCAGTTCCAAGAGGACCTAATCTTGGGTTTAGGAATTCGATATTTAGATCTTCTTGGTCAACAGAGAAATCTATAGTTCTTTGGACTCTGTTTCCTGCTAGATCAATAGCTGATATTGTAAGTCTATATTCACCATCTTCTAAATTAAGACTTTCAGTTGGTTCTAATGTAATGGTTTTGACATCATCTGTGAATGATGGTGATGCGTGATCAGAATCATATAGTTCATCAAGCTTTTCTGAGTTTGTATTTTCGTTAATTGAGAAGTCTTGGTATTCTGTGCGGTAACTTCCACCAGATTCTAAAATGTTGTTTTTTAATAATCTCACATTAAAATTCTCTTCTAGATTGATGTTTCCGATTTCTTCAAATTTTAAAAATAGTTTAAAAACTTGTGTATTTATTGAGACTCCATCATTTAATTCTTCAGCTTCAGCGAATATCTTTAGAATTGGATCTTGGTTGTCAACAACAAGTTGTTTTAAGCAGTTATTTCCAGCAGGGCATGGTTGACTCATACTAAATCTGTTTCCACCTCTAAGTACATCTAGGTTGAAAATATAGACTCCATCGTCTAAATCAAGATCATCTGGAATTAAGTTTACTCTGTTTGGGTTTTGAGTTGTGATAGATGAAATTAGTTCTACTTGTTCTGTATCGCTGATTCTATGCACTAAGTTTGACTCAGAAGTTACAATAGAGTCAATATCTTGAGTAAAGAATACTGAAATTTTTTCAAAGTGATTAATGTATACATTACCTAGTTCATCAGGAAATGAAGGGTTTGCATCACTGTCTTTATCAGGGAATACTTTTACTCCGTGATGACCTCCAATCTCCGGATTTCTAGATCCAGGGAATGCAGTAACAGTAACTTGATTGAACGGGCCATGTTCTCCTTTTTTGAATGCTTCAACATTGTGGTTTTTATCTTCAGTATAATAATAAATGATATTGTCTCCTTCATCTAATGTTATTATTGGAGGATATCTTTCATCAGGGCTTTGTTCTCCTTGGATGTCTAATCCTGCTACATTTAAGGATTTAAGACCTGTTGGATTTGGCCAGGGATGTTTGGAATTCAGACATTCAGCACCTTTGCATAAATAGATTTTATATTCTGGATCATTAGAAATAATAGTTTCTCCACCTTCAGAACTTAATTGATCCATAATAGTGAATTCTAGAGATAAGGTTACACCATTTTCATCTTCAATTAATTCTACAGATGTAGTTGGAGGGAAAATATCCTTTTCACATGCTTCTGTAATTGGTCCTGAAACAGAACTTTGTTCGTCTATACAATCACTTCTCTTATTATCATTTGCATCTTTTAAACAACCATTATTGAATTGTCTGCACACCTTGAGTCCACAGGTATTTGGATTTAATTCATTAATTATATTACCATAACTAAGAATCGGTTGATCTAATGTTATGGAATTTCCACATTCAGATATACTAAGATCTCTGCAAATAGTTTCAGCACAGCTATTTACCTCACCACTAATTCCAGATATATGACATGTATGGTAATTATTACTTAATAAGTTAAGTTTAGATGAATCACAGAAATCAATTAATTCATTAGTGATAGAACTGGTTTCAATTAAAGATGGTTCTGTGTTGCAAAGTTCACAATTATTGTCTGTTGTACTAACACAAACCCCTACTTCTCCGTCTGGTTTCCATTCACAATCTTGGGCTCCGCAAGGATCTCTTCCGCAGGTTTGTTCTGATTTATAATCATAACAATTTGCTTGAATTATTTCAGATCCATCATCTTCATAACAAGAATAACAATCATTTGCAATTGTGTCAGAGGAATCATAGAAACAATGTGAATCTCTACCATCTTCAAATTCACAGTTTTGGATGGAATAAAATATTCCGAAGGGGTTTGCATGAGGGAAATTACAGGTTGGGAGGGTAGGTAACATTATTCCAGAAACAATCCCTTCATCAACATCGATGCAAGTTCCACCTGTGTCTGGAGTTATATCATTAATTAAATTATTATTGCATTGAAGTAAAAACATATTATCAGAACTACAAAATACTTCTCCTTCGGATCTGCCTTGACATTCTTCGTCTCCTGGATTAATGGATGTTTCTGCGTATCTATTTATTATTCCATCAGGTGTTGTATAAATTCCTTTGATTCTGTAGACTACTGTAGTTGAATATGGTACTGAGACTGTATAATGCGAGACTGTCCTATGTAAAGTTACTAGATCTTCCCAGCCAGATCCTTGTTGTTGGATTATGTAGTTATCAGCTTGTTCTGAGCAAGTGTCTACCCATCGAATTTCGAAGTTATTTTCTCCTAGGGGTTGCACTCTTGTAATACGTAATGATTGAGTTGTAATGTCTGAACAATCTTCTGTCAGAACTCTACAATCTAGTTGTTGTGGAAGTTCTCTATCTCCTAAGTATGATCTACAACTAAAGTCCTCTAAGTTAGCACAATTGTCAGAATCATCATCAAGAGGACGACTTAAATCATCACCAATAAAATTAAAACATTCTCTATTAAGAGCTCTAATACAATCTTGTTGATTTAGACCATTATCTCCTCCAGGACAGGCTGCTTGAGCAATCCACCCAGCTTCTCCGCAACACACGTTATTAGTACAGCCAGTTATATCTTCACATCTATCAAGAGGTTTGAAGTAATTTAAATAACAAGCATCGTCAGAATCACCGCAACAATCACCGCTTGTAGTTTGCCCCCCAAATGCACAAAAGGTAGCACTATCTGATTTAGTACAGCAGCCTGTTTGGGCAGTATTATAGGCAGCAAGAGCTAATGATGTAGTTAAAATGAATATTGCAATTATTGTTATGGTTTTTGTTATTTTCATTACATTTAAAGGATACCTAGGGCTTTAGCCCTAGTTGTA
>CEPX01198265.1_pt1 | contig 46040 bp, 33 predicted proteins | sample 361361 | NCBI WGS metagenome assembly CEPX01 (sample SAMEA2619974, study PRJEB7988) | marine metagenome | biome: marine biome (ENVO:00000447); feature: mesopelagic zone (ENVO:00000213) & marine oxygen minimum zone (ENVO:01000065); material: "saline water (ENVO:00002010), including plankton...
GAAAGAGACGTTACCGTCAAGGTGTATAGGGTGGGCGAGGGCGTCGTGGAAGTTGAAGTTGAGGGTGCTGTAGTGGTTGTGGTGGCTACTCCGGTATATGTCGTAGTCGGCTCACATTCGCAACACAGATCAACGTACCAGCACCTGTCCGTCCTGTCAGACTCAGGCGTATAGCCATCAGATCTTCCATCGTATTCTAAACCGCTTCCGTACCAATTGTAAAAAGCTCCAGAGACGGACGAGGATGTTAATCCAAATTTAAAATTAACTAAATCTATTTCAACATCGCTGTCGTCAACAGCACGCACACACATCCCTCCTGTACTACCAGAGGGGTGGAAGGATAGGTAGGGAGAGAAGCCATTCTCTCTGGTATACTTCCACAAGCCAGTACCATTAATCTGTCCAGAAGCATCATTCACTGCATTTGCGGTATACCCATTAGGGAACATAAATGCATACCCTCCCTTTGTTAACGTATAAAAGAGGGAGGAAGCGTCTGTATCAAAGGCGGTAGAAGAGGTGGCTGCCGAGGCTCCTAAGCCATACAATGTAATTTTGGATGCGTCATTTGCTACTAGACACGATCTAGTTGAATGTAGTTCTACCTTAGTGTGGTTATCGTCCTCTCCAAGCCCATACTTATCTTTATTGCCAAATAGCCCCAGACCCCCCTCGAGAGGAGGCCCAAAGTAAACTTGAGAATTGTCTTCACATAGGACATCTACACCTATCTTAGAAATCTTTGTAGGACCATTAAATTCAATTCTAGAATTATTCTTCGCGACAAATGCAGCAGATTCCCAGTTACGCTGCAGTCTGGCGGTCGTATCAATGTCCCCGTACGTCGTAAAGTTTGTCCATCGAGTGTCCCCGAATCCTATGAATGTTAGATTGGAATTATTGTTAGCGTATCCGCACGCACCACGAGAAATTGCAGAAATACCATCCCCTATAAACCCCAAACCAACAAGGGTTACGTTTGAATTATTTTCAGCAACTATTGCGGGGGATCGAACAGAAGATACTGTACTCTCTGTCCCATGACTGCGCATAAGATAATTTCCCGATACAGCGGTCTCGCCAGAATCAAAAGAAGACAGGTTAGTGTTGCCGCCCCACATTCCTACAGAAGAAAACCCCACTACCGAATGGTCAACCCCCACCGTAGAGTTGTTGCTAGCTTTTACATTGACGCCATTAAAATCACAATGAAAAAGAGGAGCATTGTAAGAACCTCCACTAAAACCACCCAATTCGATAATCTCATCAGCATATTTTCCGTAAGAGAGGACACTGTTATCTAAACGAAACCCCTCGTTCTGGTTATCGTCTACGCTAAATTGGGGAGATACAACGCGAGAATCTTTAGAGTCTACGCCTCTCAAATTTAAGAAAGACCCCAACCTACCGTCAAATTCTAGAACACTGTTTTGTAATTTGAACCCGACATCATTTTGAGAAGCCTGTAAATGAGATGTGATAGTGTCTGAGTCGCCCGCATTTTTAGCGTAGGACGTGTCGTTAAGAGTATTTCTGGCTCCTCCTCCTATGAAAGAGTTCACAGCGTGGAGGCCCGTACCACACTTGCTGAGGTACCTCATATAACGCCCTCCGTTCTCTACGGAGCTCGTATCAAAAACAAGGTTAGAATCTTGAAGGAAGACCCCAGTTCCTCGGGTGCCGCTCCACACTGTAGGATACAAATCATCTTTCTCATAAATCCTATGAACAACAAAGGATTTTGTAACAAATACAGTAGAATTTAACGCCTTGAGACCAGCTAACCGGCATCTACTAATGGCAACATCTTCCAAGAGAACTTCAGAATTCTCTATAGTTAAGCCATTATCTTGATTATATTTGGTGGAATAACTGGACCCAGCGACAGTTCTTAAAGTAGAATCTACGCAAACTCCTTTAAGTTTTATCTTATTAGAATCCTTTATAGTAATACTACTAAAATGGGCCCCGTATGCTGCTACGCTGGCCTGGTTCCCTACTTGAGGTCGCTTGCGGTAGACATTCATAATGTCCTGAGAAGTGTCTTGCGTTGTAGGTCTTATATCATAAGCGACTGAATCATCATAGACGGACGAGCCGAAAACGTAATGAGAAGTGTTAAGTGTGTTAGTTCCGGTAGAGAAATCGTAGAAAAGGAACCCGAAACCGCACTGGCCGTCTGCAAACGACAGTGCTTCAGATTCTCGTTGGGAGTCTGGTCCTCTCTGCGCGTACACTTGGGCGTACGTATTCCACGAGGGAAGATCAAACGTATTAACCCCAAATTTAGAAGAAGAGGCGGCAGATATCTGAGAAAACAATCCCGAAGATTCCACTTCCCCCACATATGTGGTAGAAGCTCCGAAGTAGTCAATTGTGGAAAGGCTCGATACCATTCCGTCAGGAACCGAGCCTTGATTAATTACCGTTATTTGTAATGCGCCCTCTCCCTCACATTTTATTCCTACAATACTAAGGGTTCCTAAATTACCGTACTCACACGCCTCTATAAGTACTGGATAGGTGAGGACGCGGGGGAGAGAATCTACCGCCTGTTGTACACTAGAGTATAATCCCAAGAAGTCTGCGGGAGCAGGGTCACCAGGGAGTCCGCTGACCGTAAGGGTAACTCCGGAATAAGATGAGGCATCAGCAGGGAAACCGGTTTCCTGCGATAAAAGCAAATCTCTTGCTTCTAGCCCCGTAGCGGCAAAATTGTCTTGAGTGTAGTTATAAAAAGTGCTCGGATCGTACTGGAATACAGACGGAAAGCCTGACGTGGTTACCTCAGCGCCTCCAGTAACGTCGTAATATTCATATATACGGCTCATTAGAGTAATCTATCCAAATCGAACATGTTCAGAGATTTAACCCCAACTCCATAAGTGGGACCTTCAAGGAGGGAAGAGTCTCTACCTTCGCCACCTCTTAATCCTAAGGTATTCGAACGATAGATAGATAACAAATTAACTTTTTTATTAGCGGCGTGCTTAGCATTCGCAAACAAACAAGCAGCTGATTCGTCTAACCAGTTGCGGGTGTATCCCTGCCACCCAAGATTTATCGGAGGTATCGGAAATTGAGGATGCAATTGGCCTAAGTCCCAGACCATTCCGAGTCCTTCTACCATCGGAGCATGAGTCACTAAACCATTAATTTTTCCGGGTTCCCCAGAGAGCCCAGCTAATCCTCGGCCAAACACAGGTTCCATTCCAGGAGAGGCACCTCCCTCTAATCCTATGTGCCTAGTAACATCCGGAGCCCCCTCAATCCCCACAGCCGTATCAAACATTACTTGATATCCTTGGGAGCCAGCCTGATCCATGGGGGAACCTCCTCCAGTATACTGAGAAGCTATGGTAGCACCGCCATAGTCTACCTCTCCGTACATCTTCAAATACCCCCTATGAGATCCCACAATTCTAAACATCCCTAAGTTATAGAAGCCGTCACTCGTACCTTCGTCGGACAATCCTGACGCGTCAAAAGCAGAAGCGGCAAGACCAAACTTTCCATAATAATCACACGCCGCTCCATTCAGCCATCTCCCTGTAGGACCGTGCCATCCCTGGGAGATGGAAGCCGCCGAGGGGGACAAACCATTAATGAGCACATTAGCGGCATGAATACGAGAATTATCCGCAATATTCCACAGATGTATTTGAGTGCCTACACATCTAGAATCTAAGTCGCCACTTATAGGATACCCAGATGCAGCGTTTGTGGCCCCAAAAGCATTTGTATAAATACCATCAACAAATGCCCCCGAAGCGGCAACGGTCTCAATACCAGGAGGGCACGCGGCTTCAGTCTGGGTTGAATAGGTTGTTGTAAGTATAACTGTCGCCGTGATGGTGGTAGTATTGCTAGTTAGTGAGGTAGAACTCTGAGTAGTTGTATTCGTTGCTGTGGCTGTAGCTACCGTTGCAGAGGCGCAACAATCCATAGTGGCTATAGAGGCGCATAAATCTGAAGTGGGGGACGAAACAACTCCAGAAACCGCACTCCCATTGTACTCGCACCCAGTCCCAAAATAATTATAAACGACGCCTGAAACTGAAGAGGCATCCAACTGGCTTTTGAAGTTAACCAGGTTAAGATTAACCTTACTACTTCCTACTGCCCGTACACACATACCTCCCGTTGTACCAGCCGGATGAAGAGAATCGTCAGTAAGAGCCATAGAAGTCCTGGTAAACAAATCCAGATAATCGGCTCCTACTTGAGACGTACCAGCGGCATTCTCCGTAAACCCATTAGGAAACATTCGAACGTAGCTGGCGGACGTTGCGGAAGTAAAGGCGTTGAACACATCGCTCCCTGACAGAGCCGGAACATCCACTGTATTAGAAGCGTCTAACGCACTTCCACCCAACCCTACCAAATCGATCACAGACTTAGCGTTAGCCACAAGGCATGACCTACTCGAATGTAAATCTACCATTGTATGATTGGCTGAGGAATCCAAAGAATATTTGGAAGAGTCCGGTATCCAACCATAGCTGTCTTTGGTCGGAGGGCCGAATGAAATGTTGGAGTTCTTATCTGCCAGAACACAAATGCCAAAACGGCCAATTTTAGTAGGGCCTGTAAAGACCAATTGGGAGTTATCGATTGCGGCTGTAGCTGCCGTGGTCCAGTTATTCCTGAGAGCAGTTGTCCTTAATGTACCATAAGACCCAATACATGTGGTAGAAATGGCTGTTCCCCTAAAGGTAATATTAGAATTCTTATTAGCTAAAGCACAAGCTCCGGGGACGGCTCCCATTGACGCCTCTCCAGCGAAGCCTAAATTAACAAATTCCGCATTGGAGTTATCTTCGACTAAGAGAGCAGGTACACGAGCAGTCGAAACATCATCTCGAACTCCATGAGAGGTCATGGCTAGTTGAGTTACCCCATTGTGGCCTGTTCCAGAATAAGAACCTCCCCACATCCCTAACTTCGGGATAGAACTGCAGTCCTCAACAGGAGTAACAGAAGACCCTCGCGCAGCGTGGACATTTATTCCGTTGTAATCTCCGGTAAAGGCAGGCTTAGGTGTGGCCGCTCCGTTAGTGGCGCTCACCGATCCATTATCAGAAAGGTAATCATAAAATTTTCCATACCGAAGAATAGATTTTGAAAGGAAAAAACCATCCCCTTGGTTGTAATCTACAGAGAATTGAGGGAGAATTACCGTAGAATCAAAGGCTTGGAGCCCCTTAAGATTGCAGAAAATCTCCGAACGTCCATCATAATCAAATAAGGAGTTCTCTAATTTAAATCCCAAATCGCTATTAGAGATATAAAACTTGCTTGTCTCCGTATCATCGCCGCCCGCATTTTTGGGGTAGGAATCATCATCCGTCACGCTGGACTTAGCTCCTCCCATCACAGTCGAATTCAGAGCATGTACCCCCACACCACACTTAGCAATCGATACCAGGTGCTTCCCACCATTAGGATAGGCGCTTGTATCAAAAACGAAAGTGGAATCACTAAGATAGACTCCGACTCCATTAGACGGCCTAGTCTTATTAATGGTACGCTCATAAACCCGATTAACCACAAAAGATTTTGCGACGTTTACTACCGAATCTTGAGCATATACACCAGTACGATTGAATCTGCTTACGGACACATTCTCTAACACAACGTTAGAATTCCGAATATCAACCCCTCTATCACACAGAAACTGAGCAAGATCGGGGTAAGAAAAATCTGCTCCTGATGCAGAATCCACGCACACGTTTTGCAGCTTCACGCGAGAACAATTAATAATCTTAACGCGCCTGAAGTACGCTCCATAGGCAACCACACTTACATAATCATCAGCACTTATTTTTAGTCTACTGGCTAAAAGGGAAGATCGCAGAGCGCCACTATTTTCAACCAGAGGATTAGCATCTGCCGAAACCGTAACATCATCAGCCTGATTGTAAGCTAAGCAGTTAAAAGTGGAAGTCGTGGAATCAGCTATAAAAGTTTCAGAATTAGCTCTCGGGAAAGGAGCAAACCCCAAATTCTGAGGTTCCGCTTGTGAATCAGGCATCCTTTGAAAATATACTCTCGCATGCCTATTCCATGGTTCGTCCGCAGAACAATTTAAAGAAAGTTTTGTCGAAGACGCGCTTGTTATGTCCGAAGACAACGCACTGCTGCTGAAAGAAGTAGGGAACGCCTGGGTTGCGCTGGGGCCATAGGTATACGACGCTGACACGGCGATAACTTGAGCGGAGACATCCTGAGCAAATTGACGGCACACGATCTGAAGGGCACCGTCCCCTTCGCAATGAATATCTGCAATTTCTAAATCTCCAAGATCCCCAAAATCCAATATTTCAATCAGGAGAGGAAATCTAAGTCTGCGAGGAATAACATCCAGAGCTTTCTGTATTGTGGGAAAAGTCCCAGAATCAGATGCAGATTTAGGGGCTCCAGCGGAAACAGTGAGGGTAACACCTGTAAGAGTAGTGTTCACTCCCAAGTATTGTTTTATTACATTTGAGCGCGTCTCCAGATCTAAAATAGGGAGGTTATCTTGTTCCCAATTATAGAAAGACGACGCGTCATACTTATGGACCTCCGGGAAACCGTATCCGGATAGATCCTGATCACCGCCAGTGATATCAAAATACTCGTAAATGTTTACCATTAGAATTCAATAGTCCATCTAAACAAAATTGAAAAAGCGCTTGTTTTTGCAAGAGCAGTAAAAAATCTATAAGCACACAACAGACTTTGCTCGGGGGCTCCTGGAGCGTACCCATAAGGATCTCTACTAAACAAGCCCACCTCATTTATGGTCTCCCCATTACACGTGCTTTCTCCTACAAATATTTGGTACATGATACGCGTCGGACTAAGTTTCTTAATATAAGCAAAAGGTATAACACCAAACGCCCTATCTGTGGCTACAACCCCGCTCGCAACCAAACTATGATTATTTATCTCAAAATTAGCAGAAGCTCCGTAATCCCCGCTGGCAAGTGCACCGCTTAGAGCGCCAGTGGAAGATACCTGTAAACCAGCGTAACCGTCAGTCCCTAGTTGGAAGTACACAAGCTGAAAATCTGCGATAGTTTGGTCAGTTGCGTCTCCGTTGAAGGCTTCTAGCAGAGTTGCCCCCATTCCCGAAGTAATGATGTTCTCATCGGAGAAGTGTACCTCCTCACGCCCGTCCGGGAACACCTTTATAACTTCAAGGTGTCCTTTCGCTGTAACATCAGAGCTGTAATCTATTACTTTATGCATCACAGAAACTTAATAGTCCATTCTATTCTTATAATATCACCGCCTCCCGTAGGATAAGGAAGAGGGTTTCTAAAGGTCTTTTTAGAAAACAATTTAAACACAGGGTTCCTATCTATTTCAGTAACGTTATATAGCTGGGAGCCTCCGTCCGTATCGAATATGGCAGAGGGGTCGTAGCCATTAGCCTTCAATTTTCTAAAGGTGGCGTCTGCGTCAAAGGTCCAGAGTCCCACCGCCCCAATCCCTCCTTGGAAGTTAAGGAACTGCATGTCCTCTTCTACGACATCAATAATATAGGTAACACTCTCTGAATCCGCAGACGTCCCGAATCCTCTGAGATAAAAGTTGCCATACGCCCCATTGTACCCCGAATAAATAAACCCATCCGAATTCACAACACCCACTTTATTTAAAGGGACTCCCGCTCCTTGGGCAACCCCACTAACTGATAGCGCGCTGACGGAGGAGAGGGGCACGTACCCCCCATCCGCTAAGGCTCTCTCAGAAGTAGTGCCTGACATATAGGCCGCATTTTGAATATGGCTCGTATATTGACCCAAACTCCCCCCTGATTCCAGAGAGGCCGGTTGTACAGTAGTATCGTCGGGGTCAGGGAAAGCAGGCAAATCCGCAGGAGGGAAGGGGGAGATTCGATAAAACTCCAGATCTTTTAAAAACATTATGCTTAACGACCCAAACGAATTGAGTGATACACCAAATCGTACTTTAGTGCCCGGGGTAAACCTGTCATCAAACATGTCAACTTTAGTACTAAAGATAGTTTTTATCACAGATGAATCTGTTCCTGCACCTGCCATAACAGTGTAAGTAAAATCATTCCTGGGGATTGCTGACCCATCCTGAACATGCACCCATTGAGTACCTACTTCAACCGAAGAGTCCCAAAACACTACTTCGCCATTCTCTAATTGGGCAGCCGCTGTCCACTTCGTTGTAGGGTTCCCTTCGAAGTCTTGAATGAATTGCTGGTACTTCAGTCCGAATGCAACTTCAGTGGAGCTCGTAGGGAATGTGATATCGCTCACGGAATACACGTAACACACATCTAAGGTAAAAGATGAATCCCCTATATCGAATCCCTCTCCTAACATTATTCCATTCGGAGAGGTCCATTTATAATAATTTCCAAAGATAGGGGAGATAGGCACAACGCCAGGATACGTGCCATTGTAATCCACAGTTCCTGTTACTGAATCAAAATATTGAAAATGAGGGACTCCTACAATATCAAACCTAGGATTAGGGACGTAAGATTCAGAGGTCATTACATCTTCAGTTATTTCTTTTGGGGAGGCTATTAAAGCCGCGTCGCACAGACCTACCACATCAACAACCTGCACCCCATCCGAAATCTCATCTTGATTTCGTGTATTGCAGAGAGCAAACTGATATTCAGAATCGCTTGTATGGACACCTGCCAAAGATTTATTCATACACGCAACAGCCCTCAAACCGAACAGGCTAGCCCACGACGTGGATGCTTCAGGCTGCGTTTGTATTTGGTATGCTATTTGACTACCCGAAAAGGCGTATTGTCCTGAATAGGAGGATGGGTGTTCTAGCCAACGATATTGAGATTGGAGCTGCGTCCAATCATAATACTCTTGGGAATCTTGTAAATATTCTTTAGCATACGAGTCCATACGAAGATCTTTAACAAATCCCGACTCACTATCCTCATTAACTACACTTAAGATTAGGTCATAGCTTCCGCTGGACGTTGCCGAAACAACACCTATCAAGAGATTGGGATCTATGGGCTTACTAGAAGTAATATCCGCATACTCAGACTCAACGCTGACTGAGCTCGTGTACAGTTTGGCATCTTCGCTTAAAGTGCTTATACTCACTCCATCTATTGAAACCGGTTCCCATTCACCACTATTAAAATTAAAATATAGAGGGGAACCGTTTTCGTCTAGACCTGAGGTCTGAACCGTAAAGTACATCGGGGGTCCTGACAACCCAGAAGGTTGTGTGAAATTTTGCAGAGCTTTGGCTCTAAAAACAGTAGGTCTATTTAAAGGAAGCTCAAACATCCCACTAAGTGAGGTTGAACCAGACACTTCAACACACAAATCAGAGGGCTTAGGATCTGCCTCATAATAAAGAGGATAAGTAAGAGGGCGTGTCTTGCTTAGTAACGGGCTCGCAACAACCGCGTCTCCCAGTCTTTCCTCCAAAAGGGCGGACGCTCTCAAGTCAGCCAAATAATTAAATGTGCCTTGCGTCTCATAATTGGAAGTACTCTTCTTAATTACCAACGCGCCAAGATAATGAGTAAACCCAGAAGCAGCTCCGGATAAATTCCCATGTAAAAACCCGCTATACTTCTTAAGGGGGTCCATAGTAAACAATTGAGAAATATATGAAATGCTGCTCAGTAAAGTCTCCCCCGGTCCCTTAGAAGGATCCACCCCCGAAGCGGTCATGTATAAGGCCGGGGCAGTATAATCCCCGTTTAGTATTCGTCTGTACGAATCATTTTGAGCTATGTTTCCGTAGTACCAATCATCTATGTAATTAACCCCAGCGTCCCAAAAATAACATTCCAAGATATCAGTAAGTGAATCACTAGAGGCAAACTGAAATGAGACTTTTAGACGATTTAATATTTTAGTGTTGGGTATATTAACAAGGAGAGAAAGTGTTCCCGATACGCCAGACGCAGCTCCTACCACGAGTGGCGTTCCAGAAACCCCTTCAGTCCAGGTGTTTCTTACCGTCGATCCTGTTGAAGAGAAGTTGTAAAATTCTCCTTTGTCAACGTCCTCCAAGCGCACCAGTATACTAGCGTTCGCCCCGCCCGAAACGGAATGAAACTTTGCTGTTATCTCAGCCACAACCCCCAAAGAGGCGTCTCCGGATACGCGAGGACTTAATTCGCTTATATAAGGATTAAAAACTTGTGATAGTACAACAGCCCCTGAAGTATCTCTATCCCCCCTCGTTGCAAAAGATCTCGCTAACAGAACTCCATCATCAGATGCAGCATACCCCGCCGACACTATACTTGAAATAGCAGAAACACTGCTTATATCGTGTCTCGCAAGGGAACCGCATCTGGGGCTAGATGAGTAACTCGACTCTTCGATCTTATACCTAAGACAACTTTGTATGTCCCAATAAGGTAATTCAACCAAATTCAGAATACTATTCATAGATGTCCCAGATAGGTTTGGATCAATGCTAAAGTCTCTAAACTTTCCGTTAGAGAGTACGTTCGTTACCCCCGACAGGGTAGGGTTCTTAAGAGCGCCGTTTTTATATGTGGATCCGCTGAAGCCTGAGTTTACTGCGGTAAAATCAAAGTTATCGATATCAGGCAAGTAGGACCACGCTGTTCCGTCCGAAGGGTCCAACGAGGAGAATGTAGGGGTAATACCCCCGGCTCCACTAATTACGTAACCGGAGAGTGCGGCCAACGCGTCACATCTAAGAAAGGCCGACTCATTTGGAGAGAATGATAACCCTTGAATTATAAAATTAGATACGTCGTACGTGGAAGAGACGCTGGCACTGATGCTTGAAGGTGCAGGAACCCTCGTCAACAGGTCTACGATTTGCTCCTTCGCCCCGTCAACAATCATATTGTTCTCAACTAGGAACGGTCCTTCAGGAAACTCGACAGTTTTGCCATCGGAGTACCCTTTATAAAGTTTTATGGAACCTTCTAACATATAATTTCCTAATCATTAACTATGAAATTGTATCTCGTTTTAGTACTAACAGTTGCAGAAGAAGTAAAATCCGCTCCTCCGTACATCTCTTCATATTCAGCACGAGAGCCACCTTCTGCCTCAAAGAAATCGGCGGACTTAGAACTGTCTCTAGAGTATGCACCAAAAGATAACGTATTCCAAAAAGTATAAATTTCAAAAATCTCAGCACTATTAAAGTTCTTTGTTAAGCTATTAAGCACTTTATCTACAATAGAAATTTCATAAATATTAATCCCGTCGCTGACCACCCCTTCAAAGACCTGCGAAGGTGTAGCAGTACGCACCTTCAGCAGGTAAGCGGTGCTCGTCGTATGAACATCCCCTGTAAACAACGTGTCCCCGCACGGTATGGATTTATCAGTAAATTCTTCTTGAGTATTAAACTCAATGGAGTGGACTTCGGGGCATCTCTGATTGGGATAAATACAGATCTCCTTGCTAAAGAACTCTCTAGTATCTCCCACCGTACGCAAACGCCATCTGTTATCTTTCCAATCATACCCCCACGTCTTTCCGTTATGACCAGTCCCACCACTAGTTGTTAGTTCAACTTGGAGATGTTGGGTCTGAAGATTGGAAACAGTCTCAGTAACTATATCGCATCTGAACTGTGAATTAGGACGCAGCATATTGTAATGAGTCGTGCCTACAGTATTAGGGTCAAAAGGAACTACAAGATCTAATCCTTTCCCATCGGGACTGTACATCGTCACTGCGCGATTCAAAACAGCGTTGAACCCCGAAGAAAAAGATCCGTCGCTAACAACTATAAATGACTTAGACTCTGCATCCCTCTGACGCACTTCCAATCCCGAAAGGATTTCATTAGTCTTTAGTATGGAGTTCCCTATATCATCTGTAGTATGAATAACCCCCTCTAAAGCAGTTACGCTAGCAGCTCTAGGCGCACTTCCAAAATATGTATCGTGATTGAGGGTAACAGAACTCCCCTCTCGGTTCTTATATTTTTGTCCTCCTGCGTCCGTACCACCCACCACTGAAGACCATTCTGGAACATACCCGTAAGGGTAAAGAGGCGCGTCCAAAACTACACCTCCTCCTAGACCCGTTCTCCCGTGGATATAAGGCGTTGTGGCGCTGCCCGTGTTCGCAACAATTGCTCCTTTGTCTTCAAAATAGCTATTCCATATAGTTGGACCAAAAGCATACGAAAGGAAATTAAACCCTCCATCAAAGGTAGTGCTATCCGTTCGTGTTGCTGGGGTATTTAACGCCCCTCCAAAATCATTTTGATATATAGAGTACCCCTCATGCACCGTATTACCAAATTCAAAACTTCGGTAATCTAAGTCGCTAAAAACGACAGAGGAAACAGTTCCATCAAGATAGTTCCTGGCAGCAGTCCGAGTCATCACCTCAAGGATCCCCTTCATCGTGTCTCTATAAATTACTACGGAACTACAGGCTGTTTCGGTATCAGGGACTGCCCTGATTGGGTAAGTGGTGGACAAATCAAAGGAACTAGTCGTAGTTCCAGTCACTACACAATTTCCTCCAACTCCAGAAAACCAACCACTTGCGGCCCACACTACAGAAGAGGTGGGTAAGTAATTCTGCAGTTGATAGTCATACCCTTTGATAACATATTCCCATGTATTAAGATACGGGTCGGCGGAGACAGTCGCCTGGGAAGCAGATGTAGCGTACCCGTAATGATTCAAGGCTACAGGCATCGCTTTGCCCCCCCGCCCATAACTGTAGCAGGGAAGGGCGTACCTATAATTTCGCCTTCGTGAGGCATTCCTGAAAAGATCGGCTACACCTGCGTGCCAGAACATGTTGGTCCCGCTAACATAGGAAGGAAGCACGCGCCCATCACCATTTACATAAGTTGCACCCAGATCTCCGCCTCCGCTTGCTCCTGCCCAGAATCCACGCCTGTAGGACCTAAGATATTCTATGTTAAAATCGTCAACACATTCTTCCGCGATTACGCACAACTTAGAGAACACTTCGTGTGTGTCTACCAGGTCCTGGTAAAGAAGTACCCTCCCAACTACGTGGAGAGGGATAAATTCTCTTAGCACATCCACATATACTTCCAAGGCCGCCTTGTTTTTAAATGTATCATACCGGTTAATAGTGTAATCCAAAGATGATGCGTTCAAGACAGTAAATATGTGCGAAGACTTTGTATTCCATGTGTCAAAATCTTCAATGGCGCTCGCGTGGCCATACTGCACAAACTTAGCATAATTAGGGGGAAGCTCATTGCCACTAGTAAACAACCTAAACTTATCATTCTCAGCCCAGGTCGGGGTACCGCTAGGAGAATACGTAGTGTTGAGAGCTGACATCACAAGATTTTTAAAACCGGAAACGTATGCCTCGTTAATCTCGAACCCAAAATCTTCTCTAGCCCCCGACAAGGTGTTGCAGAAATAATTAACGATGCGCTTGTTTAAATACGTCTCTCGATAGAAACCATATTTCTCCCAGGGAGGAACAACGACTGTTATACCACTAGCAGGCAATGAAGGGTCATTAGGATAGTTCCTATGATAAAAACCCTTGGGCTCCTCCAAACAAGTCCACATTTTATTCTTCTTAAAATTATCACCGTGGATCTGAATGTTCTCAAACGTATTGTTCATATCCTCCAGAACCGCGTCCACAATAAAGCGGTAATTTCTATCTTCTGCTTCTACGTAAGTTCGTGGGACTTGATTAAATTTAACATCAGGAAGTCTTCCCGGAAACCAACTCCTAGGAGAGTTAAAAATTAGATTCTCGTTGGCTATAAACGACTCTGTCTTTATGAGGAAATAAAGCATCTTGGGAATATACGATTCCCAACTCTCGGTTATATCAGAGACTGAAAAGATGCCGTCCGGAAACATCATCTTAAAAGCTGCCTCTAATCCAACCATACTTCCTTTGGTCTTGTACACCAGAACAGCATTTCGGAGCTGGGCACGCCATCTATTATAATCTCCTGTCAGGAAACGCCATCCTATATTGTTGGCTAGCAACTCCAGAAATTCATCAGGACATTCATCTATGCTAAGAAGATCTTGAATTTCTTCAAGAATAAGGTTGATGTCTGCTATCCCTAAACTAACGGCTTTCAGAAAACGTTGAAACACTCCCGCATCCCTCATTTTGGTAGGGTATTTTCCCCCTCCCAACAAAATATCTAAAGAATCACTTAGGAAATCGTGATTTTTAAGACGTGGGTCCGTCCAAGTCTCTAGATGAGATTTTACAGAGGACAACAGTTGAGTGCCAGACGCATAGGTAGTGGAAGATGTGTCGGCTGCTCCACTAGCAAACGTTGGAGGAAAGAATGTGTTGTAATACGTACTCTCTTCTCTATTCTTCCAAAAATATTCAAACAACGCATTGATAGCATGCTTCTCCGTAACAGTCTCTCCCCTCGTTATAGGGATCAAAACAGCACTAACGAGAATGGCCGATGCTGTGCTTGAAGCAGTTGTTGACGAAAGTCCCGACGTGTTCAGGAAATACATCATCCCTAACGTGTCTATCAAATATTGATGAACGGATGACATGCTGCTGTAGGTTCCGAACCCCACCCCAGACAATGTAGAAAAGAGGCCGCTGGGATTATTCAGGACGCTATCCGGGAGAAAGGTTCCCGAAAAGAAGTCGTATAAATCTCTAGTGCTGTGGAACGAAGAAAAATTCTTACCGTAAGGAGTAAGTATCTTATTCTGAAAGTCGTTTGGACTTAGCTTAGTTTTTTTGTTCTTCGGAATAAAATAGGGTACAATAGTCCCACTCGTCAGCGAACTAACATCAAAATAGAGATTGTTTTCTACGGCTGCTTTTAAAATCTTACCAGCGAATGTTATACTGATATCTTCTTCTGATCCGAAGGCTTGGTAATCTACAATGCGGTAGAATTCGGGAACAACCCGATTAACAACTTCGATGTAGTTGTATTTTGTTGTAGACGAAAAAGCCATTATACAAACTTAACATTTAACTCAATGTTGTTTAGCTGAAGAATTTCATTAAAATCAACGTATACATCGTTACTGTAATTATCAATGCTTAAAAATCTAACTCCCGGGTCTTTTAACAGGAAATTCTGTAAATCAGCCAAAAGAAGCGGGGTGCCAAAATCAGTTGTGTTGGTAGAAAAGTAAGTCTGCATAAGGCCTGCTACCCGTTCCTTAACGTTATCTGAACTGAGCTTCTGCTCCTTGTCCAAATAAAGAGTGGCCGCTAAATCTAAAGTACGAACTATTCCATCTACAATAGTAATCTCATCCGTGAGCATCCTGTATTTATTGAGATAGGTTAACAACTCATTCTTAAACTCAAAAGGCGCGCGCTCTAAGTGATCTGCGGTAGCTTTTTGCAGTACATAAATATCAATCATGTTTCCTGCTGAACCATTATCCCGAAGAGCAGCTAAAGCCTTCCCAGTTTTTCCCAGTGTACTGACAAACTTATTAGCAAAAGTAGTGTAATCTTTTCCTGTAACCGCTCTATACTGTGTAGCGAACCACATGGGTCCCATCCTACGAGCTTCTTCTACGCTCTGAGCGTCAACACCTCCTGTACCAGCCCTAACGTTAGTTATTGAAACAGAGATAGTGCCGGTGGACGGCGGGGAAACGCCGATTCTCGTAGCATCCTTACTTTTTGTAATACTACCTTGAGGAATGTTTCCTCGCAAGCCGCCCCCTGTTCTGTACATTACGATATAAGGGGCTCCCGCCGTAGGGGATTTACCTACTGTACCATCTCCAAATATTAATTTGCACGAAAAATCATCATTGTACTGCTTTTCAAATACCGCGTGGCCAGCCGACGCAAACCAAATACTCTCAATTTCAGTAAAGAAATCGTCCCCAGACGACACTGCAATACTTCCTTCAATTACAGAAGGAAGGGGGACACTTATAGAATGACTTGTAGTCCCTTCCGAAAAACTGCCGTCCTCTGTTTGTAGTTTACCCTCTAGCAACACTAGATTTTCGAAGGATGAAAAATCATAAACTCCTTCAGAAACCTCTGTGGAATCGCTCCCCGACAAGGTTAAATCTTGAAAATACTCCTGATCTATATTAATATTACCATTAGCATCCATCTTGTACAAAGTATAAGCTAGCGGTAAATTGTCACGCGTGCTGACGCTTTCAAAAACTCTATTGGCAGAACCTACAACCACGGTTGAACTTATATCGGCTAACCAACTTCCACTGAGAGGGATAGTAAGCTTTGCATTTGCCTTCGCACAAACAGGACCTCTCAAGGACACTCCAATAAGTTCTAACAGTTTGGTGATGCTTTCTGGGGTCTTTGCAGTTGCAATATAATTTTCCTGAGCAATCGCATCGGCTTTAAACGAAAGAATAGCTCCCATATAAGCAAAAAGTTCGGAAAGCATTATGCCTAAATCGGATTCAATAAAGTTAGTATAATCATCCGGATAGACAGCTTTCAGATAATTTAACAAATTGGTCTTGAAATCATCGAAATCCGCTGTTGAAAAATCAATAAGGTCCTTGCGCAGGGCTGCGGGGATCCCGCCCAACCGCATAAAGTCGGACGTTACCTGGCCATCAAAACCACTCGGGTTATAAATCGCGTCGAAGGGGGGGTTGCTCCCAGGTGTTTGCTGGTCAGCCATAAAGTATTGCACCGTTTGCATTAACAGTCAACTCGATGCTTTCGGTTGAAAGAACATCCTCTTTCACAGAAAACACCAATTTAATATCTACTCGGGACTCATCATCGCTCGCGCTTACTCCTAAATGTTGCACAATTACCCTAGGTTCGTATTTTTCTATCGCCGCAGCAATTGTCGTACGTAAATTAGAGAGAGTAGTAGCATCCAGAGGATCAAAAACAGAACGTCTAACATCAGTCCCAAAATCTAAACGCATGGGGCGTTCCCCCCGTTGTGTTAGAATAAGCTGTATTAGTCCTTGTTTTATCGAAACAAGATTATAATTTCTAGAGAACATCCCACCTGTGTTGGTGTTCCTACAAGGCCATTCGAGCCCTTTAATAGTATTTTTTGATGCCTTCGTAACAAAAGACATATCTCCATAACTAGCCATTACAATAACCTAAACGGGATTTGAATTCCGGTGAAAAACGGACGCTGAGCCTCATAATTAATTAACACGTCTTCTTTAGTTAGGGGCGCACTATACATCTTAAAACTTCCTATGTGCCCATCCAAACCGCTCCTCGGGATCTTATAACTGGTGGCTGCATAACCACCTAATCCGGGAACATCCGTGGTAAGAACGGTGTGTTGCCCCACTGGCCCTCCCGACGCGCCGTAGGACGTGGTGAAATAACTGTCATTAGTATTAGTTCCTAGGAACCCTGGGAAGGTGCTAGAGAATATGGGAGGGTCTTCGTGCCCTATGCCGTCCGTAAACCCCCCTCCTAGAATCCATGGAGTAAATATAGGAGTTTCCGGAAGACTACGATCATACAACTTCTCCCCGTGCTTTCCAGTCCTATCTTGGAAATGTCCCTCCGTTATTGCTGTGGGTAGATTAAGGGGGGATCCTATAGTAGTACCGAAAGCAGTGTTGAGAGAAGAGGAAGACAAGAGCTGACCATTTACATATAACGAGATAGCATTTGAAGATAAATCACACGTTAGATTGTAGTGCGTGAAGCCTCCCGACGCATCCCCTATCGTATAGCCAGACAAGGAAGTTACTGAAACCGGAATCTTAAACCCTAACTCACTGTCACACCCAGCTCCTATCCCATCCCCACTGACGGACTCAACAATACAAACACTCTTCCCCCATTTCTCATCGTTCTGGGAAACTGTGGGTAATACCACAAATTCTAATCCGCTTGCGTTTGAAGTGCCAGGATCCCCTCTATCCCTGAAACCCACCATAATTCCTTTGGTACGGCTCTTGTCCCCCACCGGTCTGTCACTAGTGGACGCAGTTACTAACGTTTTCCCACCATCATACATGCGGCCAAAGAAGGCCTTCCCACAGTTCTCGTTGGACGCAATTAACTTATAACGATGATTATACGTAAGGGTGCTAGACAAGCCCGACCCCGCATAAACCCAAAAATCCATAGACCACCCCTTATCACCATACAGAAGGTCATCTAACGGTTGGGATGCCGGGTAAGGCTTATTATCTCTATAATTATTGGGCAGCCGCACATAAGAACCGCTTACTGATCCATATCGTAGACCATATTTGCTGTTGGGGTTAAAAAGGGAACCTTGCAAGTAAGGGATGGTTACCCCCGACAAAAACACTGAAGACGCGCTATTTCCTACCAACTTTGCGTCTAACCCACGACCAGTTTCGCTAAAGTTTCGCACACCAAAAACAGTAGAACTGGGGTCCACAACCGAAGAAGGCTCCAAGAAATTATAGCATATAATAAGGTTTTCCCTAACAATAGAATCATCCAAAGATCTGACATACGGAATGGTACCGCTAAAATCAGTATCTCCCGACGTATTTACCCAGTCCGTAACCCCCATAGGAGCAATAGACATTTCGGGTATAGCATCTACGGGGGAGCCTGGGCCATGCGTTAAGAACACCGGAGCGAGAGGAAGAGTAGTATCGTCGAGGTCCGACGAATGAAGCATGGCGGATTTTTGAACAAGTAACTCGGGGACTATACCTATAGTCTTCAAATATGAGAAATCATTCAAGGGAATGCGCTCAATATATTCTACGGTAGTATCAAGAGCCACGGGGATGTGGGTGCCGCCGATCCCTGCTATTTCCCCAACAACCCCTCCAGGCCCGTCGAACTCTAGACCAGAAACCCCGCTAGCACCTCCACACGGATTTTCCAATATGCTGGTGGTGGCCGGGCTAAACTTCTTATAAAACACTCCCTCCCCCAACTCATGAGTGACAGTGGTAACCCCGAAAGGACCAAATAAAGCAGCTACTTGGAGTTGCTTCTTCCTCTTCTTAATTTTAGAATCATACGTATAAGCAACAGCAGCATAACTCTCTTTGTAATTTTTAACTATAGCCGAGGAAGCATCATACCCTCCCAACGATATCAAATCATCAATCTTAGCGGACACGTCCGCTATTTGAAGGTTTTTATCATTTTGAAGACCACGAAGAATATCATCATATTTATAGAAATCTAGGACGGCCCCACTTTCATTTTTATAATCTTCATCAAAAATTGTGTCCGCAAGTCGGCCTACTTGCTGGGGGGAGTACAATTCTCCTTTACCTCCTTTATTGGAGGCATATCTCAATTGCCATGACGCTGCGTTTATCTTTTGAGCAGCTATGTAAGGAATGCCGCCGTTCCGCGAATCATAATAAATGCCGTCTTCGGACAATATGAATTTTCCTTCATAGCATACAGGAGGTCCAAAAACTGTATCAAATATTGGCTCGTCCGCTATCTCCACTTTTTCTCCAAGCAATTGCGCGCGAATAATGTCCAACGCCGCTTCATTCTCTTGAAAGGGTACTATGATACGATCTATTACATATTTTTCATAACGCGTTACATCTAGGGTAGAAGCTTTATGAAGTTCGTCCTGTAACATCTGTATTTCAGCTTCCGATACAATTCCTGTGCCTGCTGGGCCTTGGCTTTTTGAAAGCTCAAGTATGGTATTCTCTATGGCTGTGGTAATATTTTCATATCTAACTTTCGGATCCGGTAAACCGCCGTCAGCTACAGGAATAGATCTTTTCTTTATAACCTCATTAACTTGTTCTAAAGATTCCCGTGCAGCGTCCAGTTCAGCTCTCTTAGATTCAATGTCTTTTTGAAGAACGGACTTCTGGTACTCTAGTGACTCACTAATCCAATCTTGGTTGTTAGTAAAATCAGCCTGCTCGGAGAGCTCAGAATTCATTGTGTCTACCTGAGCCTCATCTCCTACAACTCCGGGGGCTAGAGTAGCAGGGTCATACGCCTCTTGTCCCCCCTCTAAAAGAGTTTTAGCGATTCCAGCGGTAGAAGCAGCTCCCGCCACCTGTTCTGAATTGGTTTCAGCAGCGGCTTTAGTGTGCACAAGATCTACCGTTACTCTCCCTCTAGAAACCGTAGCTATCTCGTTATACCCATTGAGTCTCAATATACGTGCTTTTTTAGCAGATATGATACCTGCCAATGAAGCAGCTTTTCCGGTTAATGCATTAGACAACGCAGCAAGAGCCGTCGTCGGTAACAATCCTAGTGTGGAATCAGAAAACATAGTACTCTTTTATTATATACCATTCTACATCGCAGGACCAGTAGTACCCGGGAGCACCCCTGCAAGGAGGTGCGTATGTGTACCGAGATCAAACCCTCCAAGGGTCGGACCTCCATTAACAGTAAGGAGAGGAGTCGTTATATCAATCGAACCAGGAGTCATAGTGATTACCGACGCTCCACACCTCAATTCCACCCTACCCCCTCCGTTCAATTCCACACTACCCCCTCCGTTCAATTCCACACTACCCCCTCCGTCAAGGGTCACGGTACCAACCTTAGATGTGTATGTAATATCCCCTTTATCAGAAGCGGCTCCTACATCGCCGCCGAAAGAACGTGCCTCTATTCCCTTTTCAGCGGTTATTACATACTTCCCGTTAAAACAATGATCCTCAATGTTGCCTTTGCCCTGGTTCTCTCTAACCATATCTCCTTCGCCAGTTTCAACTCTCATCACCTGCTGACCTTCCCGAGAAATAAAGTCCTGGTCTTGCTTCGTGAATAACAGAGACATGTTAGGTCTTTCTCCTCCAGCAATGATTTGAAACTTGTTTTCATTTTCATCTTCTATAGTAATGTTATCCATATGCAACTTAGGATGACCATCATCAAACTTAATATATTTTCCGCCTGCTGACGAAATTAAGACGTTATTGTCCATACGTCCCTTGGAAGTTATTTTATGAGACATCACCATTTTATGACCGGAAGAATGTTTCCAGACATCCTGGTCTGGCTCTTCATTATCAGCATAGATATTCCCAGCTTCCGGGATGCCACTATCGGCCAGGAGTCCGGGATTATCCTCCGGCATACGATCTAACCAATCTTTTTGAGTTGCATTTGAAGCATCGTTATCCAACATATCATTCGATGTTGGGTTAATTCCTCCAGGCTGCAGAATGGGGGTGTTGATGGCTGCAAACCAAAGATACTTAAAAGGAACTCCTATAATTCCCAATTTGTTAACATCCGCATACAAAATCTTACTGCCTGGTCCTGGACAACTAAAAAATCCGTGACCTGCTCCGATGTTAGGAGACGCCATATTGGCTGTAATCACGTCCTCCACGGGATCTCCCTCTCTAGAATCAGGCTTTATGGTTAAAACACCAGCGCTCGTTTTATCTTCAGTCTTAATGACTGTTCCTACTCGGATCATACTATTAGATTTCATTTTATATCTCTACTAAGAGGGGGCCAATAATGTATTTGTTGCAAACATTTCTTCCGTATCGGAAGAACTTCTAATCAACCTTAGATTCATAACATACCCAGCACCGCTATCAATGGTATGAGTAATTCCTAGGACATTGTATATACCAGATAACCAGTGAGTTGTGCCAGGAACCCTAGGTTCGTGAACTCGCAACATTACATTTCTATTCATAATTTCGTTTTCAAAAATATCTAACTCAGGAACTCCTAAACAATCTACCTGTACGTTTGTAATCCTCTTAGCAAACATGTTAAGAACCTGAAGCTTACTAAGCATTAGTTCCGCTTTAATCTCATCATCGTTTGTGTTAGTTAAGATACCTAAGGGAGAAGTTGCGAGGTACCTAAAATGAGCTATTTCGTGCACCTTCTGGTCTTGGCCTGGGGCATCCACCAAGTATCTCTGTTTAATTTTTGCCGCGTCCTCGGGATTAACCCTTGGAAAAAATGCATCAAGTAAATCATAGTGCAATATAAATATTAAATCTTCTCTAGCTTGAGCTTCCATCGCCTTTATTGAATCAGGAGCCACATCAGTTGCGTCCTGGCCTGTATTACCAGTCTCTCTTCGGAGCTGAGAAATTGCATACTTTACAGCGGCCCCTACAAACACCTGATCTCCAACTACTAAAGAAGAAGTTCCTAGCTTATCATCCGACCCAGTCAATTCAACTGAATGTATGTAATCATCCCCCGCTGAAGATTTAAGCTGTTGGTTTACAACACTAACCACAACATCTCTCCGGGCCGGATCCTCAAATCTTTTTGCCATATTATACATGTGCTGGGCCGCGACAGGAGCTGCTCTCATATCAAATAACATCGAGCCTTTATTTAATCTCCATCTAACGTCTGAGACTATATTATCTTTTCGGTTGTTATAGCCCACCGCTAGAGAAATATCATAGTCTCCTTCACTCGCCTCATTTTTTATGTTAAGTCCAGAAAATGAGGTTATAGGGCCGGTCCAATTATACAAACTTGCCCATAAACGAGTAGTTCCTAGTATAATCAGCCCGGCATCCGAATCCCAATCAAATTTAAGATTAGGGAGCTTCTCATTTATAAATGGCCGTTTATCAGGAGGAATAGCCGCGAGCTCCAGGCGTCCTACCTGAAGGTAACGGTCTACTCTTTTAAAATAGGTTCTATTAAGTTTATCAACAATGAAAGCAATAGAGGCCCAAAGTTCTCCCGCTGGAACATTTAATCTAAGATAGTTAATTGGGCCCTCCGCCGCATCAAGAAGGTCTGCTTGGGTTTCAAGGCTGTAAGGAAGGGGGCCACCAGTTGATTCGTAGTGTTCTAGTTCAGGATCTAAAGGCTGATTAAGATCGTTGTCTCCTACCGCTTCCTGAGCAGCGCTTCTCTGCAAAGCCTTCTGCTCCTCAATCTGGTCCTCTAGATGCTTTTTATGGAGGAAGTTCATAGGAAATCTCTTCTCCCCTTGATCTAGAGATTGCCCGGGGAGCCCTGCTGGGAGATCGAAATTAGGCTGCTCGTGGTAAGCCGGATAGTTGTAGTGAGGCTTAGGCTTCTGTAAAAGAGGGACAATCGCCTGCGCCTGCAATACAGCATAATCTGCTATATTTGCGTCATCATAAATAACGTAAAAATGCTCTCCATCTACCATGCTTTGTAAATCATTAACCGTCAAATCAATTTTAAGAGGCATATCCGGATTATCGGAGGGGACTGCATAAAACATTTCCACGGGAATAGGAATAGGCATCGGAGGAATAGCTTGTTGGTTCGCATCCTTTGTAATGAGCATTAAAGCAGGGGGGACGTGATATCTCTTAGGGGTTGCCCCTCCCCCCATACAGTCTGGATTACAATCGGCACAGGTAATGGCTTGTATATCAGGATTAATCACATCAGGATCATTTGGAGTGGCGTATACTCGTCCCGTAGTTTGGTCGTGACTTACTGCGGGAAAAGATATGAGCCTTTCGGAAGGGTCATATACTGTATACGGGGTGCCTGCGTCTAAATCACCAGAGTTGGGCACGACCATCTTGCCAGTATCCTGCAAAAGAGTATACCCATGAGCTTCGTAAAATTTACGAACTTGGTGCATTGCAATATAGGGTTTTGATTCCTCAGGATTTGTAGGGTCATATCTTCCAAAATAATCATTAGAAGGGTCCAGATCAGGGACGGCATCTGGATCATAAGTAGGCATTTGGAGACCTCCTGAATGGGAAGGCACCCAGGTGGATCCGCTGGGGTCAGGGTCCTTCAAAGTTAAATCAGGGTTTTTTACAATATAATCAAATGCGGTATCGATAGCCCTATCTTGTTCTTCTGAAAATTTTGAATATCCTACATACTCTTCATTTCCTGTAAGCATCTGAAGAAGAAGTTCTTGGAATACAGCAGACGGCCTACGCCATTTTCTTTTCGTCTCAGGCCCCTCCCGCTCGTCCAAAGGTACCGTAAATGTCCTGGGGGTTGCATTGAAGCTCTTTCCTTTATAAGAATTATCCCAGGTGTTAAGCAGTTGAAGTATAACTATACGGTCTCGGCCTTGACTGAAATCATAGGTCATATCCATTAACACAAATTTGTGTATATGAGAAAGTGCAGTGTCTGCTACGGGGTAGTCATTCTTCTCGTGAGGCTGACCTTGACCTTTTGTGGAAACATACCCCCATCGGATATAGAACGACTCCATCTCTCCCACCTGAGCTACAAGTTCATTAATATCAACTTCGGACATTTTGGACTGGTGAGATTTCTGTGTCCACGCATTGTAAGCTGCAAATAATCTCTCTTCAATCGAACTGCCAGGATTAACAAGCTTAACATTTGCCCAAAGGGAATTTTTATCCATGTTGTACTCAAAAGAAACTAACGTATTTTTGAGATCAAACGGGTCGCTGTAAGAAGATCCTACCTCAATAGACTCAAGTTCTTCTCTAGTGTGAGCAATGTAGACGTGCGGAGGAGAAGTTCCTCGATATCCCGGAACAGTCATTTTATATTATAGGAATTAAAAGCTGTTTTCCAGCCGTAAGTTCCGTAGTCGGATCAATAATCCCATTAGCTGTACAAATTAACCACCATAATTTATAATTTCCGTAAGCAGCATTTGCAATCAGATCAGGGCGATTTTCCATATCGTTAGGAACTAACCCAACTTTGTACTCAAAAGAATCAAGACCTTCGGTTAAAAATCTTTTCCAGATCTTAGAAGACACAAGATCAGTATAAGGCTTTCCACGAAATATCCTCTTGTCCGCAGAGAAAGAAACATACCTAGATTTAGTAACGTTAACCATGATTATAACTTAGGATAATTTTTCCTATCAGAATTATCTAGATCAACTATAGTAGCTGCGCCAGGAAGAGGCTCGTTGAGATCCCCATGAGCTGCTCCGAACACTTGCCGGAATTCTTCCAAGTCTACCGTAATACTAATTTTTCTTGGGAGTAAAGTACGCGGCTCATAGCCGTCCGTGTTGCTGTAGTTTACGCTAAAATTCCTAACAATGAAAGGGGCTTCATTAAACACAGTACCGTGCCTAAAACGCACTATAGGCGGTCCATATACCTTAGTGCTATCAATTTCATCTCCTACCACAGACGCTCGCAAAGTATCAATTACAAAGTGAGTGTACATTATTGAAAAATCTCTATTCTTTTTCGGTGTAAACGAGGGATTCCATGTCTCAATATTCCTTTTAAGAGTGTCCCCTGCATTACCCTCCCCAGTTCTTTCTCCTATACCCGTGACAGGCTCTCCATCATCTTCGAATCTAGGACCTCGGGTCCCCGAGTTCATCATTTTTATTTCGCCCCCGCTACTATCAATCTTAAAAGTACCATTATTAACGCCAAAAAACTTATCAACGATATTGCTTAAGAACTGTGAATGTCCGTAAGCGTTATCGAATCCCTTAGGAAGGACAGAATCCCTAAGAAACTGGTCGATAAGGGGGAGAGTATAATTGAATCGTATTTTAACTTTTCTAGGCTCTGCTCCAACGAAAAGCCTAACGGGTTCATTACGCTGAATAATCGCTTGTTTGGCATAACGAGGCGAGCGTGACTCATTTATTTCAGGGTTCTCCCACATAACAACACGACGTTGGCCTATCTTACTATTGGGAAAATAAAAATCTAAATAAGACCGCTCTTCCAAAACAGAATTAAGGCGCGCGGTTACTTCTTTTATTATAATATCTGCAGCCTTAGCGTTAGCCCCATGTTCTTTAGCATGATGCTTATATAACTCAGAAGAGTCTGGATCTAGGGTGTCTGGGTTCTGAATACCAGCCTTATACCCCTGAGGATGCAGAGAATGTAACTCTTGAATGTCATTGGGCAAAGGATCAAATTGGGTCGTGGGAAAAGAGGGGGCGTCTAGGCCTAATAATTCAAAAGTCTTATCCACCAGAGAATCGGGTCCCAACAAGGGAGGGACATAATTTACTGTCTGCTCAAATATCTCATTAATGCCCCCAGTTATTCCCCCTAAGACACCCCCAGCGTGGCTACCGGGATCCCCCTCTTCGAACCCTTCATAAATCCCTTTCTTTAGATTGTCTAAGATACCCATTGTTATGACACTCCTGCATCCATCCCAGCCAGCGCTAACGGATCAACAAGATTAGCTAAACTAGGAGGCAATAATCCGGTTCCTCTCGGAGCACTGGACAAATCCCGAGAAGCGAGAAGATCAGATGCTGCCTCTCCACCTGCTCTCATATCGTGCAGTAATTCATCCCTTCTGTTTCCCTGAGAGACAAGTTCTTGAAGGGCATTATCAGACTGCTGCCCCATGTCTTTCGTCGAGGATATCACACTTTTGGTGGTGGCCTGTATAGGAGCTACCGCGTCATGTATAGCCCCTCCAAGCTTTCCTCCGCCTATTCCTCCTCCGATTGCTGCGGCCACCATCCAGGCGGCGGCTAGAGGTGCACCAACGCCTGTTGCCGCGAGCAGCGCAGCCATTAAAGTAGTACCCCCCACCATGCCAGCCATTTCACCTCCCCCTACAGATAGAGCTCTACTGACATCGCCGCCACTTTCATCGTACTCTATCCCGGCACCAATTACTCCGCCTAAGACGGGAATTCTCCGGCTTCCGTATCTAAGAGCGGATCGTGCAGCGCCCCCAATTCCGGTGCCTGGGCCCGTTTTCGTTATTGCATCAATGAGTGCGGTTTTGGTCGGCGCTGACCCCAAGCCTACCCCGACACCCCGCTCAGCTGCCAGGGTTCTCAGCGCATTATAGCTCATGGATCCTAGCGTAGCAGGCACTCCCTTAGCCGCTCTAGCCATTGCAAGCGCTTGGCCTCCTCTGGCCCACGTGGCACCGCGTCCAGTAGTCGCAGCCGTTGAACCGGCGGGTAACGGTCTCATTTTTCTACTAATTGCTCCTGCTGCGCCAGCGACACCCACCAATGGCATTAGGGCACCAGCAATCATGCTAGTAATACCTGCATAAAAAGTGGCGCTAGCCAAATCTTCTACGAACCCCTTAAAGCGCCCAGTTGCATCTAACCATTGATCCGCTGCAAAATCAGCCGTATTTCCCAGGAGAGAGAAGCTCTTATCGAGCATATTTATTTGAAGACCAAACTCCGTAAATCCTCTAAGAGCCTTGGAAGATGTACGAATTATAGCCCCTTGCATAGCTAGATCAGCCTCATCCATTTCTTGTTTGGTGTGACGTTCCCTCGTCATGGCTTTTAATAGAGATGCTTCTGAACCAAATGCCCGAGCAATTACTTCCATAGCGGCAATCGCTGCGGTGTCGAACCCCATTGCTCCAAGGCGACGTTCCAGTCCAATTGCCCCCCGAACAGGATCTACTCTGCGCGCCCTCTGCGCCTCGGCGGCCACCCCAAATATGACTGCGGCTTGCATTTCTGCCATACGGCCAGGGTCTCTCATGGTCGCAGGGTCATGAGGAGCTCCAACTAAGGCCGCTGCTCGCATTAAGTTTATAGCAGACTCTCCTCTTGTTGGGGCGAGGAGTCCCATCATACGGACAACCTCTGGGCCCATCCCAATGAGGGTCTTTCCTTCGGGACCAGCTAAAATACCGGCAACGGACTTTTGAATCCCCTCGGCTACTTCAGGTCCAAATATAGTCTTTTGTTCCCTTGTCAAAGCGGTCATGCTTGTAACAGCGTCTAGAATTGCGTCCGCAAAGACCCCATTATTATGAGCCAGCATAACTATCTGGTTCCCCAACGCCACACTTTGTTCAATATCCTTCCCCAAGGTATTCGTATTAGCCGCAAGAAAGCCAGAGCTTTTTTGGATCGAAACTCCAAACCCGGCTGCCCTAGCAGTGAATTCTTGAACCCCTTTGGTTACAGTCCGCACATTGGACCGCATGACGGTTTCAAGCATCCGGCCCATTTCGACGGTATTAAACCCAAATTTACCAAAAGAGTCCGATAGGTTTTTGGATGCTAATAGCTGCTGTTCTCCGGTGGCCAGCGCGCTGCGTCCAATGATATTCCCGAACTCAAAAGTCGCTTTAAGATTCCTAATGGCTTCGTGGGTGATGCGGTTGGTTGCAAGAAGGGAAAGTAGTCCCTTACCTATTTCCTTCACTCCGCGACCAAAGGCACCTCCTCTACCACCAGGAAGAGGGGTATCTTCACCCCCACCTGTCCCCCTCCCCCCAGACACTCTTCCTATTTTATCCGCAAGAGTCCGAATACTTTGAGGGTCAATGCTGACAATCTGGATAGCAGCGCCGGGAGCTTCTCGCCCTACCGAACCCCCTCCTCCACCTAATTTTTTGAGAGAGCCCTCTATAGCCCCAGTTATAGAGTTAACTAGATTATTATTTAACTCTTCAAAAAATTGATGATCTTGGGACGTGGGCATTATGTAACTGTCTGGGTCCTACCTTCGATATCATTCTCCAGATATGTTATATACTCATCTATATTAACTTCCTTCAAGAAACGTAATTTACTTCCCCGTACGTCGTATTTACGGAATATGGAATCATCTCTTCCATTGGGAAGACTTAATTTTCCTTCTATTTCCTGATAAGAAAATCTATGTCCGGGCTGATCCTCAAACATCTTTTTAAGTTCTCTCATGGTCGTTATTCGCGTATGAGGTTCCAGATAGTTTAAATTAAAACCATAAACCAGAAGCTTTCCGTTTTTGGCTTTCCACACCTTATTCCCTTCCTTAACTGCTAGAAGCAAAAGCGGCCTTTTATCCATATTGGGTCTTTTAATAGAAGCAGCGCTCTTTTTGGGAGGTCTACCACGCACCTTCTGGCCAGCAGCCCTCAACAACCCTATTCTCTTCCTTCTGGCGTAAGCAGGACCCATGCTAGTATATTGAAAAGTATAGATAGCGCCTTCGTATCTGGCAGCTTGCATAATAGAAGCTAGACGTTTTCCAGGAGTATTTCTTCTAAAGCTTAAACTATCGTAAATTTCTGACGCCATTATTACCTACTTATATACTTTCATATTATATATTAATATAAGTATAAGTAATGGTAACCTTAGGTTTAGATGATAGAGTAGAATTAAACGAATTCTTAGAACAAATAAATTATGTATTATCTTTAGAATTTAAAGAAAAATGGAGACATAAGTTCTCTGAAAACTTTATCAATATATTCCAAAATAAGATAATTAATGCTTTTCAATCTGAAAAGCCAATCAAACTTTCCGTTCTAATTTCCCTCTATACTAAGAAGTATAGGTACGATCCCAAGTTAGTATCTGAATTCTTGAGGAATATAGATATATCTCTCTATTCCCCACTTATCCAGATTGACTGTTCTTACTCTTTTCTTTCTTAGCACAAAGAGCTTCTTCCAGCATATCATCGGTCCCTCCGAACAGGGGGCATAAGTTTTTGTAACCGCACCAATCGCAGAAGCGGTTTACTCTGGGATTAAACTCATCAACCTTCTTCTTTCTTATTTTCCATTTCTTATTGTCCAGTTGTCGCAGAAAGTTACTTACCTGGCTCGGGAGATAACGTACTGTTACTAAGTGCCCAGTTATAGGGTAGTAATGCGCTACCATAATATCGTTTATAGGCACCTTATACATTTTTGAGATAGCCGCAGCGTAGATCATGAGCTGAGGGTCCGTATAAAGCTCTCTCTTATTCTTTTCTCTTTTTGAGGTCTTGTAATCGATAACTAAGAATTTTCCTGTTTCTCCCTTTACTACACGGTCTATTATACCGTTGACCTCCAGATCATTTAATACGTCTACTTTAAACCTCATCTCTGTGGAGACTGTCTCTGTTAGACTTGAGTTAAACCTTAGGAAATTTTTGATACATGCTTCAGTATCTTTCTCACGACCCTCAAACTTATAATTTTTTCTTAATCTATGAGCGTGTTCCCACAACTCATTTTCCTCTGAACACTCTACGCCGTCTTCAAGGATTTTGTGAATATAGGATCCGTACTGAAGAGCGTCCCTAGAAAGGTTATCGTTATAGATATCCGGCAGGTAATGGATATACCTGTAAGCGTATTTCTTCTGACATTCGTCGAATGTGTTTAATTTTGACGGTGAGAAACCTTTAATAAACATGATGCTACCTCCTACTATTATTAAAGAGTATTTATACGCTAAATTCCCCGATAATAGGGCAATAGGCGAGGAGTTTACCACTAACTCTATATTTACTACTGACTCCAAGAAACACCTCTCAATTAACATGGAGTCTGGGTTGTGGCAGGATTTTAAATCCCACGAAACAGGGAATTTCCCACAACTTGTAGCGTATGTTGAAGAAATCCCCTATGACGCAGCGCTCCTATTTCTAAGAAGTAAGCTATTTGATTCTCCGGAAAATCTCTTCGACATTTCTTCTATTCACGAAAGTTCGCAGCAGCCCGTAAGAAAAAATACCATTAATGAAATATTTTCATCTTTTCAAAAATTTGATCCTTATAAAATAGATGAGGACAATCTGAGTGAGCGTCTAGCACGCACCTTCGTTATTTCTAGAAAACTAACTAAGTTTGAATTTTATATTTCTACCAGAGGACGATACACTAATAGAATAATCATCCCGTATATGTACAAGGGAAAAGACCCCTTCTTCTTCCAAGCCAGAAACCTGAGCCTTTTAGGGGTCAAGTACCTCAACCCTTCCAAGGATGTGACGGGGGTAAAATCCTCTGATATTCTATACCCTTTCCGGGACGACTCAGACTATATTTTCCTCACAGAAGGTCCCGTAGATGCAATGAGTCTTCAAGTAAATGGATTAAATGCCACATGCACTCAGGGGAGTATGTTGTCCCATGCGCAAGCTAATCAAATAAAGGACAAACAAATAATATTTGCATATGATAATGACGAGGCTGGGAGAAAGGGTATAAGACAGGCTCGTAAGCTAATGCTCCATAAGAACGTAAAAGAGTTTTGTGTTGCTAAATTACCAGAGACAGTGAAAGATTGGAATGAGCTGCACGTGCGCTGCGGAACTAAAAACGACTTTAGGAAGTTCGTAGTGGACGGATTAGCAGAAGTAGATTTTGAATTTGAAGTTAATCAACGACTACGCTAAAGTCGTCGGTAAAGAAGGTTTGCCCAAGTAACTCGTACTGCGCATCAACAACAAAGTCTCCCTTCTCCATATAAGGTTTGCTTGTATCAAAAAGATACATTATAGTATTTTCAGAGGAAACTTCTACGCCAGTGTTGGTCCACCCGATTACGTCACTCATCATTCCCGTTGTATGTAGATTGCGTCTTCGAATTCTAATTTGTACTGTATTGGGATCTATAACAGCTTCACGCCATATCTCTTTCAAATCGTCAGAGAGATCTTTATTAGCCATGTAGACGTCTACATTAATCATAAGATTAACTTTCGAATTTAACTTGATATACTTTTGAGCTAGTTTAGCTTTAGTTGTCACTTGGAATGGTTCTGTATAAGATATGATACGGTCACTGTATACCGAGAACTTGTTCCAATACAACTTAAAGTGGGCTGCGTCAGATTCCGCAGCGTCAAAATCATCTACTAACCAAATATCAAAATAAGATCCCACGGCAGAGAAGGCTGGGAAATCGAGACCGTTCCCTTGTAAGACTACGGCGTAGTGCCCTTGACCGGCGCTGTAAATAGAACTCAATCCTACTCCTGCAGAAGGGAGATATGAACTGGGGGGCTGTACCTGCCCGTCATTGCTTACATCAAAATAAGCTACTACAAACTCCAGGGCGCTGGGGTGAAGAAGACCGTATGCGGAAGTTCCAGCAGCGCTTAGATCGCGGTTTATGTAAAGTGCGGGGGAACCACCTGTCGCGGATCCCGTGTACGTATCAGGAAGAATATAAACCGCGCTTACATTAGCAGGATCAAAGTAAGTTCCGTTATTGGCCCAATACTGTTCCAAGAGAGTCTTTGTAAGAACTCCGGGGCGGTTGTATCTTTTAACAACATTAACTCCGTTGAAAGTAGCCATTTGTATTATTTAGTCTTTCTCCCCTTAATGCTCTCAAGTTCTTCTTGCTGGCGATCTAACTCCTCTTGCAACAGAGATATATACGTATTTCGTTCTATTAAAGTTAATTTATTTACGTCGGAAAGATTGAAATTAGCGTGCTTAACAAGGGTGTAGGCTTGCTGTTCAAGCCCACGTTCTTTCCATAGGCCTGTCAGCTCGCCGTAAAAAAATTTTCGTTTAGGCCAATCTCCACCCTGTTCTTGTGCGCGCACCCGTTGCAGCTGTAAAAGAAGTGTGTTTCCATGCCATAATCAGGCATGTAGATATGTCTACGCAACGTATCGATATCCCGCACAGTAGTTTTTTGGACAAACGCCTCAATGACTAGAGGATCTGCTACAGCACCTACTCTCCTAATAAACATATGCATATTCTGCATTAACATTTCATTGCTGGAAAAGAGGTTTTCGTCCTGAGTTCGCGGAAGTTTAATTTCTACCTCTTGCTCGGAATCAGGAAGAACGAAAAGCATATGTTCCTGAGTAAGGGGCGTGGCTGTCAGTGTACTTATACCAAGAGTTAACTCACTGGAGTGGCCACAGTTAAGACAATCGTGAGTTATCTTATAATCATCCCCGTAAGAAATCCCTCTCAGACGGAAAAGAACGTACAGCCTATCCGCCGGGGTCAGTTGATGGGTGTCAACCCCCTCTACACAATTCTCAAGAAGTTTATCAATTACCTGAAGTCCATCGGAATTAACAGGTATTGATTTTAACATCTTCTCATCTGCAAAAGTGAACGGTCTAAGTTTTACTTCTGTAGTGCCATCCTCATAGAGGAGCCCTCGGGAAGGGAGTTGAACGACAGTCCACGCCATCTTGTTCTTAACGTGCGTGAGCAATCCTTCCAAAGCCTCTTCGATAGCGCTGTCTTCTGGGATGTTTTCCGACATCACCTGAGCTTTCCTCATCATTGCAGCGTTCTGCATATCCTGAGAAGGGTTGTTAGGCTCTGCGGGGGGAGGATCGCCGCCCTGAGATCTATGCTGTTGTACCAGGTCAATAATAGAATCTTCTGTCATTTAATAATTATTCCAATAAAAAAAGAGTTTTAACTATAATAGTAGTGTTTTGAAAATTATCACAAAAAATGTAAAATCTTTACTAAGCAGTGATAACCAGGAATTGCTGAGTATTCTAAGAAAAAAATACAGCGCTAAAATTCCAGGCTACCGGTATAGCAAAGCATATAAAAGAGGATGGGACGGCTCTAAATATTTTATTTCAAAAAAAGGAGAAGTAGGTACTGGTCTCATCCCCTTTATTGTAGAAGATTTAGAGAGTGCGGATGTGTCGTACACCCTTATCGATAAAAGAGCTGTCCCTGTAGATAGTTTTGATATCTCTGTAGATAAAATTTCCTACCGCAACTATCAAAAAAATCTTATTAAGTTGGCCTTAGAAAAGAGATTAGCTTTGATAGAAGCCCCAACGGGAGCCGGAAAAACTATAATCCTAGCAGGCCTCCTTCAGGCTTTAAAAAACAAGTCTGGGGTAGTATTCTTTTCTCAAAAATCAATCCTATTGCAGACGTACAATTTTCTAATCGCCCATGGATTTGATGTAGGAATAGTGTATGGAGGTGCTACAGATATTAAACCTGTTACGTTATGCACCGTACAGTCAGTGCATAAAATTTTAGATACCCACCTTAATGCAGCGGAATTTATCGTTTTTGATGAGGTTCATGAGTTTGCAAATGGGAAACTTACCACCAGTGTCGTAAAGTCTTTTCCTAACGCTAGTTATAGATTTGGAATGTCGGCTACGATGCCCAAAGAACGAATGGCTAAACTAAACTTAGTATCATATTTAGGAGCAATTATTTCAGAAGTAGACGTTATGGGTCTTGTGGAGGACGGTTTTTTAACTCCGCCCATAATTACGTTTGTTAAGATGCCTGAATATAACGATCATTCTTTATTGAATGCATCATACAATGACATCTATGATTCTCAAATTATAAATAATGATTATAGAAACAACGCCATAAAAGATATTTGCAGTGAAGTACTTGAAGAAGATGCGTTAATTTTAATACTAGTTAAGAACCTAAAACACTTAGAAATATTAAAAAACTTGATTCCTTCGTCGGTAACTCTTGAAGGGAAGGATAATGAATTTCTGCGAGAAAGTGTAATAGAAGAGTTTAAAACCTCTAAAAAAGGGGTTCTTATTGGAACAAAAATAATGCAGACAGGAATAGATATTCCTGAGATTACGCATTTAATAAATGCGAGAGGACTTAAATCAGAAATTGCTACCATTCAAGCTCTTGGAAGAGCCTTGAGAATTCACAAATCAAAGAAAGAAGTGAAAATATACGACTTTCATGATGAGGTTCCCTATTTAAAGGAACATGCCAAAGCGAGAAAACGCTCTTATAAATCTCTAAAGGTACAGATAAATGATTAAAAGTAAAAAGGATTGGGTTAAAACCTTATCCGTACTTCGTCCGGAAGACGCCGAGGACCTCAAATTTTGTGTTCAACAACTTAACACGCTAATAGAAGATGGTGTTGTTTCCGAAAACACCGTAAAAACTCTCCATAACGTAACTACTATGCTAGGGAGTGTGCGCGAATCACACATAACTTTTATGGTAACGTGGCTTAAGCAGGGATATATGGAAGACTAGGGAAGGTTCTCCGTGTCAGGCGCACCAACTTCCTCTTCGCCATTCCCTTCTTCGGCGGAACGGTCATCCAGATCGTCTGAGTAATCTGTGCCTCCGCTAGGATCTTCTTCCTCTTTCTCGTTCTCAGCAAGAGCATCCCAGTCGATTTCCTTAAACAATGTTTCGAGTTCTCCCATGAGATTCGTCATTTCGTTATCACTTAAACCCGCAGAATTTTCAGGGTCTTCTTCGGATTCTACAGCCACGGATTCGTCATAGGCAGCGTTGTCGTCTTCGACATCCATGCCTTTTCCGTTCTTTCCGTTCTTTCCGTTTTTTCCATTCTTCTTTTTCTTCTTTCCGTTCTTGCCGTTCTTTCCGTTATCATCGTCTTCGAAATCTTCTTCGCCGGGCCGTGTTTTGGACTTATCTCCCTTACGAGCTTCGAAGTCTTCTTCTCCGGGATCTGTCTTGGATTTGGATCCCTTGTGAGCTTCATAATCTTCTTCCCCGGGTCGTGTCTTAGACTTGTCTCCTTTGTTTCCTCCGTACTTATTCGTCTTAGCTTCGGGGAACTCATCCTTCTTCGCTACCTTCTCTACCACCGTATCTAAATCAACTTCATGGAAGAGTTCATCCTCACTGTTGATACCTGCTTCTTCAAACACTCGGCCAATAAAATCGTTGACATCCAAAGTTTGTATGCCATTCTTCCTATGAAGAGTTTTTGCAAAGTCCGAGAATACATCCTTGACCACACTTTCCTTCTCCCCAATCTTACTCAGAGATTCAAACAAAACTGATTGGGCCTTTGCGAGGTTAGAAAAGGTAGGAACAAATTTCAAATTTTGAACATTTATCCCGTACGATTCGTTAAGCTCCTTAAGGATATCAGCCTTAATAGGCTTCTTATACTCAAATATCCGTGAAACAAATTCCCGGATATCTTTCTGTGAAATGTTAGTGACGTCGGTGGTTTCATAAATAGAAGCAAAAACTGTCTTTATGTCGGACTTGCTGGCCAATGCCAGATATGGCACAGCGTGGATAGCTTCCACTAGAGCTGCTTCGACGACGTCCTCCTCTGCATAAATGCAGGAGGCGAGTTTTGCCACGCGAGGATTCTTAACCCATGTACCTGCAAAGTCCTCCTTGGACTCATTTAATTCAGATCTTATAAGCTCTTGGGTGCAAATCATCTCAAAAACGGTCTTCTTAGAATCGTAAGGGACCAGAATCCTGTTTTCGGTAACGATTTCTTCCCACTCCTTCTTAGGAAGATTAAAGGCTTTCCCCAGAGCGTTCGTCAACTTAACTGAGTTAACGACATCTTCGTAACCCATCAGGTTATCTCTATTTTCTTTCAGGTACTCTACAATCTTATCTTTTACCTCAACGATCTTTTCGTATTCGGGCGTCTCTAAGATATTTTGAGTCTCACTGAAACGGTCACGCCTCTTTTCTAATTTGGAACGAGCTTCGTCTATCTTACTGCGGCTTTCAAACGCTTCCAACAGCTGCGTGAAATTATGTTCTGCTCCGGGATAAGCATTCTCATACAAGCTATTTATAAAACTAGAAACATATGAATTAACATTTTTGTCAATGCGCTCACTTGAAAATACTTCGGAAGCGTCTTCCACCGAGATGTCATTCAAATAGACATTCCCGTTGTCATTTTCAAGAAGACATATTACGAGTTTATCGCTTTCTGTTAAAAACGAAACGGTCCCCTCCTTAGCCCCATAAGAAAAAACCGTCATGTTTTCTCGAACAAGACGGCTTAAATAATTCATTGCCAAATTAACTTTGACGAAACTACGATCCCGGCTATAAAAAATCTCGTTAGTATTCATGGTGGTGGAGAACCCGTATGTAGCTGTATATACTAAAGTTACCTATATTAGGTACTACGTAAACAAAAAATAATCGAAAAAAATTTCTCTATTTTCCTATTTCGGTCGTTCCGGGGGGAGTTTCATCGGCATCAAGTTCCCCAATTCCAGCGGCCTCCGCTCCCTGAGGAGCGTCAGGTTGTTCACCTACCGGAGCGGGGGGAGCCCCTCCGCCCATCATACCGCCCATTCCCGGTTGTTGTGGCTGTTCTTCAGCCTGCTTTTTCATTCTGTCTTTCATATCAGAAATTTCAGAATCAGTCATATGGAAATAAGTTTTATAAAGGTATTCGTCATCAAACAGCATAAGACCTTTAACTGCTTGAACAATCCTAACCTTTTGTTCATCGACTTCAAGCCGACGTTTTTCAAACATGTCGGACGGAGACGTGAGCTTTATTTTCGCCGCATCGATAAGGCTCTTAGGCATTCCAACAAGCGTAAGATGCCGTCGCAGCAGAACAGTTAAACTTGTTTCAACATCGCGCTGAAGACGTTGGACAGCTTTGGCAAACTTAACGTCGAGTTGAGAAAGATTTGCTTTCCTTTCAGGAGACTTATCTTTCTCTACAATGAAATCCTTGGGAACTTTAAGTGCGGCTAAAACCTTATCCCTAAAATACTTAACATCGTCAGTTTCCCCCAAGTTTTGGGCTCCAGGAAGAACCTCAATTTTTGTCCCCATTCCATTCCTGACCGGAATAAAGAAGTCTTCATCCACCGCCAAAGGGTTGTATTGTTGATCAATAGTCTTAGTGCTAGCATTCCACATGGGCTGCTTCTTGAACTTCATTTGGATACGCTGGACAAATGCTTCTACCTTAGACGACGGGAGGTTACCGGTCTCTAGATAAAAAGCGCGCCTCTCAGGAGCTCTCTGAATGCGGTAGATAAGCATCGCATCTTCCATAAGCACCAACGACTTGAATGCACGAATAGCATAAGCTAATATAGATTTCCCGTACGGGTAATAATTAGGATCTGATGTACGACGCCTAAAGTGTATGAGTTGATCTTTGTCGAGGCGGATAAAATTCTTTTTCTTTTTATCGGGCACAAAGTTTATTGCATAGTCAGAAGAAGTCTGTTGCTTATTAGGGATTTCCTGAATGAATTCCTTTAGGTATCCATACTTATCTTCTATGCGATATAAGAAATTAGGATTAAGAATTTTTAACCGTTGAATTCCCGCGCGCACGTCATTGAGATCCACCACGTTCTCTACAAAACAGTCTCCATATTTCGCCACGTTCCGAATTATATCCCAGATGTGCTTATCCAAACTGGTTTGCTCAACAAACCTTTCCACCTCTCTTTTTAAGATGTCGTTATCAGTGTCGAGTTCAAACAGGTCCCCTTTAATATTTTCTTGAGTGGCGTCATCTGAATAGATATCGAGAGCCGCCCCGATTTCAGCGTACTCATCCATCTTTTCAAAATCCTTATACTTACGGCGACGTTCCTGTTCAACACGAGGCATAGCGTAAGTGCTGCTCGACTTACCGTAGCCACCAGCGTAGTCATCAAACGTTTCGTCTGCTGAAGACTTGGCGTCTCCGGCCAAGGGAGGGACTGCGCGGGGGCGTCCCCTCTTTTTATCATTGAAGTACTTATTGAAGAAGGCGAAGAATCGTCCTCGATAACCAGGAGGATCCCCTCCGTACAAGTGGGGGGAAGGGAATTCGGTATAGGCTTCTTCCGTTAAAAGATCTTGTGATCGATTTTCGGGTACATCATTATTCGTTACTTGCTCAGCCATTTATGATAATCTTTTAGTTCTTCGTCTGCTTGATATTTAGTAGTTATAAGGGGCATCGGTACAGATTTAGATTTGTTATGATCATCTGACCGTAGAGGCTCCGGACTTCCTTTATAAATTTCATCTAACGAATGGGCTGCAAGTGCCAAACTAATAACAAGATCGTCATTATATCCGTCATCAGCTTGGACCTTCCCAGTATTCTCATGAATAATAAAAGTTAATAATTCATCAACTGTGCGTGAAGAATTTATTTTTATTTTACTAGTTCTTAAAGAATCTTCTAAATCTGTTAAAACCACCTCTCTACTTTTAGTGGTTAACATTACCCCAAACTCTCCCTTTTCATCCATGAGAAGATTATCATACTCAAGGGTGTCCCACAACTGCTCAATGAGAGCCATACCTAACCCATTTCTTTCAATTTGGACATATGCAGTATTGTACAGATAGCCTTCTCGTGCAATGATTTCGGCAAATTTGCTTATAGGGGTGACATTCGAATAAAACTCGGCCACTTGCTGTCCGTTGTACAGATTAATTATATGAAATGCGGAATTATCCCGCTCGCGGCCATAAGACGCATCAGCTGCGAGTACGTAAGTGTAATAGGGTTTAGGTTCTTCCCATACTCTCATTCGATGCGTATACTTAGACACAAACTCGTCTATGGTGTTTTCTTTTAACGTAGCAAGCGTATGCCGATCAATAAATGTATCTCCTGTGCCCAGGAACTCACATTCGTATTCTTGAAGCCATGCCTTTTCTGACATGTTAGGCCGAGTCTCTTTGAACCATTCATCCGTATACCAGGGGTGTTCCTGCCATTCTATATCAACAATATGGAACTTATTTTTTTCTTCTATAGCATCCCGATATAATTCATAGTAAAGATTACTCATCCCATTAACGGTGGAAATAATACAAGCCGCTCCCCCTGTACTGATGGTAGGATAAATAGCCATCCAAAACTCCCTCATCTTATCGACGAAAGCAGCTTCATCTACAATGAGTAGGGATACCGATTCGCCTCGACCAGCTCCCGCAGGCTGGGATTTAATTTTACTGCCTGTAGATAAAGATAGAGTATGTTTGTTCCTCTCCACTTCAGTGGGTTTCACCCAATAAGGAAGGTCATCATACATGGCCACGACGCGTTCCAGGAAAGCTCTAGATTCTCTATCCCCAATCGATACCACCATAACATTCTTATGGTCCTGAAAAATAATTGTCCACAACGAATAGGCTGCTGCTAAAGTTGTTATGCCTGCCTGCCTAAACTTCTTAACTAGACTAAACCTATGAGAGTTTATCTCCCCTATCATTCGCTCTTGAAAAGGAAAAAGATGGAAGGGTACAATCCCTTTGATAGGGTGTACTACGTTTACATAATTATTAATAAAGTATACGGGATTATCAGCACACTTTTCCAATTCTTGCAAAATTTCTTGCTTGTCCACTCTATTATATAGCATGCGTCGTCTGGTTATCATCGCAACTCGTGAGACTGAGGAAGCGCAAAACGACGAAAAAACAACCATAGGCGCTCTTAAGGCATTTTTTGTAGAAGCAGGTTGGGAAGTTCATTTTGCTATGAACAAGCCTTCTATTTTTTCCGCCTACTCAGATACAATCAAATCTTTAGGTGTAAATGCCCACGACCAAGTAATTTTATGCCACGACGACATACAGATATTAATGCTGCCGTCATTATTTAACTCGGTTCTCTCCAGTCGTTTAAAGAATTCAAAAACAGGATTTGTTGGGGTAGCAGGATCAGCCGCACTCGACACGAACGTGAATTGGTTTGCATGCGCCCAGCAACACAAATCGGGCGGCGGGATGGTTTATCACGGGGATTCTCTTGAAGAGATGCAACCCACTTGCTACGGCGCAGCGAAACTAGCAGTTGTTTTAGATGGAGTGTTTTTAGCAACTACGGGGAAAGTTCTTAATACTATTCACCTAGATATGCCTTCCACCTTTGTAAGCGGGTGGGACGTATATGACACATATTACACATTCCAAACTCATCTAAAAAAGCTGTACAATGTAATTGTGTGCATCCCCCTCCGACACGCATCAGGCGGAAGGTACAGCGACGAATACCATAGAGACAATCGCTCTTTTGCTCAGATGTTCGTGAACCATTTACCGACTGCCATAAATTAATTCCCACATAGGTAATTCATCTATGTCTTCCAGGGTGCCCATAAAGTCTTTGTATTCCTTCGTGGGGTTTTTAGTATGTATGAAAGCAATTCCATTAGAAGCTCGGTAACATAAATCAACCGATTCTTTCATCGCGTGGGACGCATCTTCATCTGTTAAGGGGAGTTGTTCTTCTACTAGAATAAAGCGCCTGCACCCCTTCAAAGCCTCTTCAATACATATCTTATCCATAGCAGGATTTGTATCAAAACATCCTGTAAACGGAGTTACTATAATAAAGGGTATCTTGAGCTCCTTACAGATTAGGGGGACAACAGAATTAGTACCTTTAGTAGGGATAATATAAACTAATTCAGGGTCGAGCTCAACGAGAAATCTTCGTACAACATCAGTAGCTTTTTTTCGTCTGCGTAGGAAAGGACCTGATTCCCATTTCGGAAATGACTCATCCCCAAATATACTTAGTGTGCGGTACATCACTACGAAGTGTTATCACTAAAATATATCGTCCATCTGAATAACAGCGAGAAGTAACTATCTTTTTTAATATCCCCATATTGTTGATAAGCCGCTAACAAACATCCAGGAGTCTCCTCTGTTATTTCTGTCTCCACAACCTCTTCCCTTCTTTGACCCAACAGACGAGGGCTAACCGTCTTACTCTCCGTGGTTGTGTACGTCACAGTTTTGATGAAGGGGTTATGTACAAACAGTCCAATTTCATTTAATGTCTGGCCATTTGCTGTTTGCTCATCTAATACTACAAGATTAATTATTCCGGATAAATTTCCGCCATGGACATCCGCAGAATACCCAGAAACCGAATCCTTTCCGTACAAATCTCCTACAGCTTGATCCAGGAGAGGGGTGTCCTCATTAGCATAGATCGTGTATTCGTTAATCTTTACGCTGGGCTGTTCCCCATACTCTTCTTCTGTTAGAGGTCTTCCTATCAAATTTAGCGTAGAAGCTGCGGTAATTCCAGAAGCTCCTATTCCTACTTGAAAGTGGTCTATCTGATAAGGAAGGGGGGGGCACTTATCCACTTTGGGGTCGCTGCTATCAGAGGTTGCGTCGCCCGCTTGGTTGGAGCCACGATTTAGCATTCCTGCACCAGTCTGGGAGAATACGGATCTTGCACGCGTAGCTGTTGTTTCGGACGCACATTCCTCTTCGTAGCACCCCGACGTAGACATAATTGCGGTGATAGTTTGTCCTAGTCCACTGCATATAACATTATGGTTATCGAAGAGAACTTCTTCTTCGCCTGTGGCCGCAATTTTTTTTATAATTTCTAGTTGGCCACGAACAGGTAATTTATCGTTAAAATCCATATTAGTAGCGCTCCTGCGTTGCACTCGCGCTTTGTCTTATCTAGGCATAAAAAACAAAAAGAGCCACGATAAGATAAACCTACCGTGACTCGCAAAGAACAAATTAATGTTTGATCAACCTGAAAGACTCACATTAAAAAGCCATGACACCGACGACAACGCCCATAACGAACCAGGCAAGATGCGCCCAGTTAGCCAGAACGACAGCGTTCAGCTTGTCTAAAATCTGCTTCCACATATTAATTGTTACCTCCTAAGATATGATAGATGTTCTGGACCAAAAAATAGTCCTTATGTTCTATTATGTATAGGCGTAGAGATCGCCACTTAGAATAAATATAGTAAATAAGATACAATGCAAAATTACGAACCGGAAGGCCTCGCGCACAAAATATTCATGGAAAAATACGCTTTCCCGGGGGAAACAACATGGAAGGAATGTGCTAAGAGAGTTGCAAGGCACGCGGCGGGGGCAGAGATCGATGACAAGAAAGTCTCCATAGAAAAGAAATTCTATGACAGTATCCGAGTAGGGGACTTTTGCCCTGGCGGAAGAATCCTTTTTGGGGCTGGGAGATCTAATCAGAATCTTCTTAACTGCTATGTCCTAGATCCTGAGGATAGTGTGGAAAGTATTGGCAAGACTATAGGTGATATGTATAGGATCTCTTGTGGGGGTGGAGGGATTGGATTTAATTTTAGTAATATCAGACCTAAGGGGAACGACATAGGAACTATTTCGAATAGCGCGCCCGGATCAATTTCTGTTATGCGCATGATTAATGAGATTGGTAACCACGTGCGCGCGGGGAAGACTCGTCGGACGGCGTTGATGGCTATTCTCGATATTACTCACCCTGATCTTCTTGAATTCCTTGACGTGAAGCTCGACAGACATGAGCTTACAAATTTTAATATTTCTGTCGCTATCACGACTCGCTTTATGGAAGCGGTAGAAAATGATGACGAGTGGTATTTTACTTGGGGTGGTCGTCATGCTAAGTATTACGTTTACGAGATAGTACGCGAATCTAAGGAAGGGGATGATACCATTCAAGTGGTGGCTACTTCTGAAGAAGATGCTATAGGACGTGCTGCCACGTTCCACAGAAAGCACTTTGCGGACACTTTTAGCAGTGCTAAAAAGGTTATTGTTCGGGCTAAAGAGTTGTGGGATAGAATTGTAGAGAACGCTATCGAATCGGGAGAGCCCGGTATTTTTAATATTGATTTCGCTAACTTTTACACTAACGTCTCGTACTTTGAACGAATGCCTTCGACCAACCCGTGCGGGGAAGAAGTTCTACCTCCTTACGGCAATTGCTGTCTTGGTCATGTAAATCTTGCTAATATGGTAGACGAGAACAACTTCATTGATTGGAAGCGCCTCGCGCGCACGGTGCGCACGGGTGTGAGGTTTCTCGATAATGTACTTTCTATAAATCACTTTCCTATCGATGAATGCAAAGATGCGGGGATGCGTAGCCGCAGGATTGGCCTCGGAGTAACAGGCCTACATTACTTTCTTATCAAGGCGGGTTATAAATATGGCTCTGAAAATTGTTTAGAGTTTATCGAACGCCTCTTTGGTACAATTAGAAATGAAGCTTACAAAGCTTCGTGCGCTCTTGCAAAAGAGAAAGGATCTTTCCAAGCTTATGAATGGGATCAACTAAAAAATGAAAACTTCTTCAAAACTCTTCCGTCTCGTATCCGCTCCGATATCAAGCTTAATGGGCTTCGTAACGCGGTGCTTCTTACTGTTGCGCCTACTGGTACTATCAGTATGGTACTTGGCGTTTCTACTGGTATCGAGCCTATTTTTGCTCCTGTTTATAAGCGCAGGTGGCGTACTGGCACTGATGGCGTTTGGAATGAGAGTTTTGTCGTGGACCCCCTCTTCAAGGAACTCTATATGGCAGGAAAATTTACAGAACATATCACAGGAGCATACGACGTCAGCCCAGAGGAGCATATTAAGGTTCAGGCGGTTATCCAAGCCTATGTTGACTCAGCTGTATCAAAAACATGTAATATCCCAAACGACTACGAAGCCACCGAAGAATTAAAAAGCCATCTGGCAGAATATAGTACGGAAATGAAGGGGTTTACTTTCTACCGTGCGGGCTCTCGGGGGAATGAGCCTCTTGAGGTTATTGATCCGAAAACTATTAACTTAGACAAGTTAATTAAAGAAGGGACGTACGAGGAAAGATCTGACGGAATTGATACATGCAAAAGCGGGGTGTGTGAGCTTTAACTAATAAATAACTAACAAGGAGAAACCATGTTAGTTTACTTTAGGAATGTTGCGTTATAATGGCCCATCAAGACTCCTTAGATAGAGCCTACATGGACATGGCGAGTCGATGGGGTGAATTATCACGCGCCAACAGAAAACAGGTCGGAGCTTTAATCGTTAAAGACGGTCAGATAATTTCGGACGGTTTTAACGGTACCCCCGCAGGCTTCGATAACACCTGTGAGGATGAGTCTAATACTACTCTGCCCGAGGTATTGCATGCGGAATCTAACGCGCTTACAAAGCTTTGTAGGAGCTCTCAAAGCAGCGAGGGGTCTACTCTGTACGTAACGGTATCCCCGTGCTTCGAATGTGCCAAGTTGATAGTTCAGGCAGGAATTCAGCGCGTTGTCTGTGGAGAAGAATACCGTCTTAACAAGGGCATCTCTTTCCTAAGGGAATGTGGAGTTTTTGTAGTAGTACTAAATTCTACATTAAAGAGCAGCGATAAGCTCTTCCAGTAAGCCTCCCCAGGCCAACTTGTAGAGACCGTAGAAGATAGCCATTCTAACTCCTAAAGCCACAAACCTCTCTGCCAGACCTAAAACATCTTGCAGCGTTCTGTCCAAATACGAAATAAATAAATTAACGTATTCCCCCAATTTCAGTATAAATGTTTTCATGTTATTATAAAATACGCCTACGCCTATAACTCCTATTGGCGTCAGCTATAGTGTTCTTAAGAAATGCGTTCTTTTCTCCACACCCCCACGGCACCGTAGAAACTGCCACATCTTTGGCTAGACCGGAAAGATACTCGCACATCTTGTCTGCTATACCATCTTGTAGCTTTGTAAGGATCGTAGGCCACCCCCCTTTGCGGAGCATACAGCGTACCCACTCTTCGGGATGAGTAAATAATCCACTCTCAGGATCTAGGAACTGCTCATCGCAGAATTTCCCTGGCAAACCTCCAGATGAGGGCTTAGGTTTCATGCCTCTTATATCAACCTCGATTGAATCTTCGTAGTATAAGCTTATTGGACTTGCCCTACAGTTATCCGGACAGTACCCATTCTGGACAGGCTGTAGTTTTACCCAATCGAAGTGCGCCATTCCGCCAGTACTTACATTGCTCGAGAAGAAAAGACCATTGAAACCGAATGAAAATGTCCCACAGTCAGTATCCGCAGATTTCGTAGAACATTTGCATGTACCCCATGCTGTAGCGGTCCAAAAAAGGAGCAGCTTATTGATAGTAATAGGTTCAACTTCGAGATTTCCCGCAACCCCCCACTCCCACAGGCATATTTTATTAGCCACGTGCTACCTCATCCTTGGGGAACTTGAATCCTGAAGCCATTGTGCAAGTTCTCCCTTAGCCGCCCTTTCTACTGCACTCCGCTGATTGAAGGACTCGTTGTAAGCTTGAACCGCAACCATCATGCCCTCCTTGAACTCCCCACAGGTCACTACTCCGAGTGGCATCAGAGCCGCCAGGTCCTCGCAGATTGAATCCCCAATAAGATCTTGGAGATAAGTATTATAAATAAGATTCTCGGCATCACACGGATTACCGTCAGGAGGACAATAATAATTCATCATGCAATCAAACCAGCACTCCGCTTCCGCGTCAGTATCAATTGCACCTGACGTGTCCAGAGCAGGGTCCCCAAGACATTCTCCGCACAAGGCCCCAGTTCCTCCTCCAGGCTCGAACCCTTGTAGGGATACCTCAAAATTATTTTCATATCTCAGTTTGCCCGTCTGGCCGTTGCAATCATTGGGACAAGTCCCATTGGCCTTTCTAGTCATTTGCCATTTAACATCCCCCCACACACAACCACCCCACTCGCGGTCGGGCCCCGCTACACGAAGACTAACAGTACCGCATCCTGTGTCGATATCATCGCCCGCACACATACAGAATCCCTCCACGATGCCTTGAACAAACACGTGAAGGTTCATACCGTTATGGCTTCTGTAGCCTTTTACTTTTGCAATACCATCAAATTTTGATTTAAATTTACAAACAGGATTGGCCATAATAAGTACTCTCTATGTATCTAGTATTGAAAATGACTTATAAGATTTAGACAGGTCTGTAATAATCTCACTCATCCTCGCAAAGTTTCCGGGTGTTCCACATT
>CEPX01158018.1_pt1 | contig 46003 bp, 98 predicted proteins | sample 361361 | NCBI WGS metagenome assembly CEPX01 (sample SAMEA2619974, study PRJEB7988) | marine metagenome | biome: marine biome (ENVO:00000447); feature: mesopelagic zone (ENVO:00000213) & marine oxygen minimum zone (ENVO:01000065); material: "saline water (ENVO:00002010), including plankton...
TTAAATTACAAAAAATCAAATGGATTCATAATCATCCAACAAAAAATTTCTTTTTAGGATTGCCGTGGAAAATCGCACAGATGCCTCGACCAACCCAAGTTCCAGAATATGAAGATGGATTTTAATGAAGACACTTATTATATTTGTCATGTTAATGTTTATTAGTTGTAAAAAAGATGTCTACTATGTTCCTTGTAAAATTGTATCACTCTCACTTCATTCTGATGATGGGTATGCAATTGGTAAAGTTGTAGTATTTAATGAGGATGACTATGATGGAGACACTATAGTAGCACATGTAAGAGTACCAGCTTTGATTGGAGATATTGCTCATGTAGAGTATACAAAGACAGAAGGTGGTGGCTGGTGCATGGTAGTTAATTTTCCTTGGCAACTTAGGAAGTCATATCAATTAATAGATTATAAAGAAATTAATAACAAGGAGTTTGAGGATGCTAATGAAGACGTTATGTATTAGTATATTATTATTGCTGTCATGCTCTATTAATGAAAAAGAAGATAATACCGTTGAATTCAAAGTAGATGGAAATCTTATTCGTGAAAAACTCGGTAAACCTAAAATAAAAAAAGACACACATATAGTTGTCGAAAGAACGAAATTGGTTCCTCGAAAAGAGACACGCCCAGAGTTCATAGACGTTAAACCGTGTTCATATGTTATGTTAGATGAAAAACTGATAGTTTTAGAAAAGAGATTTTCTAAAATGAAGAAATACAAATATATCTATATTGTGACTGATGGAATGTATGAGGAAGCTCGTCATGGATTTGCTTTACATTCTAATAAAGAATATGTTATTGGTGATAAATTAATTTTACGGAGGTATTAATGGAAGACGTTGTGATATATAACAACAATGGAAGTAATTGTAATAATACATATTCTTTCAGAGTTTTAAAACAAACAGAATTCTGGAAACGGTTCAATAACGAAACATCGGAAAATCATATTGATGAAGATGAATTGCGATTGCTTTTAGCAGAATGTGTTGATGATGGATTAATAAAAATAAATAGACGACCAGTAACAGTAATTCTTGCTCATACGATAGTAGGGTCATGATGAGTGATAATACATTGTATATAACAATTGAAGGTAATGATTATGGTGCTTATATTGACAATTTCAATAAAAACAGATTTGTTAGCTTAGACGAAGCAGAAGAGCAATTTTATAACGCTGAAGAATTCGCTACATTATTCAGAATAGATAAAGATGGACTTCAACCTATCAAAATTAATGATGAAGGTGAAGTCCGTATACTTTAGTCCCAAAAAACTTCGACTTCAGTATCAACCCTTTCTAATATTACATTAATTGGGTTGTCTGCTTCTAAAGCTTTGACATTTTTCTTAATAAGAGTAGTAAGATTTTTAATATTCGTGCTACTCTTCCATCCTTTATTCTTTGTGTAATTAACACAACCAGTTTCAACCAAATCCTGTCTATAATTCGAATCTAAATTGTCAGCAGTAACATGACGAACCCGTCCCTCATTAATAGCACCCAATAAATCCTTATTGTTGATAACTTTCCCATCACCCACATTAATTATGGTAGCATCTAATGGAAGAAAGCTCAAAATCTCTCTATTAATCATACATCGAGTTTTATTTGTCAATGGCAAGGATATTATTAAGGTATTTGTCTCAGAAAGTGTAGTAAATATCTTTTGGTCTGAAGATTCTAAATCTAATTCTTTCACATATTCAAATTTGTCGTTAAGAAGTTTCCCAATATTGCTTTCAGTAAAGACAGTGTAGTAGGGGAGACAGTATTCCTTATTAATTACTCCTTCTACCCATTTTGTTATCGGCTTCTGCGAATAATTCATGTTGATAACACCAATATTCTTTTCTCGACAATGTTTTAAATTTATATTGTCTGGATTCTGACTTCTATTAATAACCCATTTCAAATTCGGCATCTCTCGCAATATCTTGTTGTCAACTATACTGGTATTAACACTCAATACATCACAATCCTTCATCTCTGGTGTTAATGTATCCCTTCCTCCAACAAAAAAAGAATCTTTCATCTCATTTATCAATTTAGAACTTATGTCCTTCTTATCCTTGAACAATATCTTCATCATTTCTCCTTCTCATAATTACAAATGGTCTACCAACTCCACAAGAAACCTCTTCCGATGCTTCTAAGGCAGACGTTACTAACTTCGATGTCTTTATATCCTTACAATACTTTAATATCCCTATTATTGCTCCTAATGCAACCTCAGCTCCACTACCAATAGCAATATAATCCTCCACAGACTCCCCAACATGATAATCCTCATCAATTTCAAACATCCTATTCTTATATGCTATTATAAATGATGCACCAAATCTCTCATTATCAATTATCTTTGTATGACCATTCTCTGTTAAACAATCAATCATGGTATCGATAAAGATACTCCTCATATACGTATCAACATCCATTTCTTTCGGATGCTCTGGCATAACAAATTTGTACTGTATTATTTGACCCATTCGGTAACTTCCAGAAAACCCAATCAACATATCATTTTTCTGGAAAACCTTCTTGTCTTTTCTCACAGTTTTGGTAATACCATTACTTCCCAAACTGTCAGCTCCAATATAAATATAATCTTCGTCTTTAAACCCTATAACACATGTCATAATAATTCCTTTCTTTTTTATATTTATATCTTGACGAGAATGGCACAATATATTATATTAAGAGAAACTTAAACAAAGGAAGTATCATGATAACTGAAAAATTATTAAAGAAAATTGGGTGCTGTGAGAATGGAATTAGAAAATTCCGTAATACAAAAATATTACATAACGTCGAATTACCCATTGATTCAATTATAACCGATAATGAACAACTCTACAATGATATCTATTATATCATTGATAAATTAGATATCCCTGTTGTTAGACTTCTTCGATATAAAGATGAATTCATGGAATTTGATGATAGAGGAAATAAGATAAAATATCAAAAAGATGGCTGTTTACAACAATGGGAATATGATAGCGATGATGTCATAACCAAACACACATTTGGTGATTTCATAACAACAACTGAGTATAATGAAAACGGATTAATATCCAAAGAAGTAACAGTAAGAGATGGCATACATGAACGAGAAATGACATGGTGTTATGACTGTAACGGGAATATAATAAAACATCGTGATAGTGCTGGTTTAAGTTATAATAATTATTATGAAAACAAATTATTAGTTAAAGAAGAATTTATATACCCAGACAACCCAGATGAAATCAGAGATATTGTAAAATATAAGTATGATGAAAACAATAATAGAATTTCTAAAACATGGAACTGTGGCAAAAAAGACGAATATCGTTATGAAGATAATGAACTAATCGAGTCTCTATCATATGACCGCAAAGGGAATGTCATAGCTTCTGAAAAACATTATTATGACACTTCAAACACAATCATAGTAACTAATGTACAAAAATAAAAACAATCATCAATATTTTTCTAAGATTGTTTAGAAGAATAAACAAATGTTTGAATAAACAAACAAATAGAGGTAAACTGTTGAATAAGTCTGAAATTCCAGATTGGATTCTGAATAAGGATGATGATATATTTGATATCATTAATCATGATTTCGTTCCATTTAAAGAACAATTTCCAGAATCATTATATGATGATATTCAATTTTGGTGTGATAACATTGAAGAAGTTTCAGTTAAGTTTAATGATGATAATAAAACTACATTAGATGTTATTATTCTAAGTGGTTATAATCTTATATTCGATGAATATTATAGTGAACGTGTATATGCTGTTATTAGAAATTGCCTCGATGATTATTATTACCGTATTATTAAAGAACACTTATACAAAAAGGCAACTGAACAAACATTACATTATATACACCAATGTATTAAACACCATGAGAATACTATCCTTCACCGTGGAGGTAGAACTTTTAAAGATGAACTGAAATGGAGATTTGGGCTATGAAATTTACAGAAAAACTATTAAAAGAAATTGGATGTTGTGAAGAGGGAATTAAAAAGTTTTTAAATACACCAGACATTCGTAATATCGAATTCCCTATTAACAGTTTCGTTACTGATAATTGCGAACTGTATAATGATGCTAAATCCGCACAACTATATTATAGCGAAAAATTCAAAAAAAGATTATTCACTACACTAAAATATGAAAATGGAAATGAAAATTATCATATTAAGACATATAATGCTCAAGGAAATTGCATACGATATGAACAGAAGAGCGGATATGATGAACATGAATATAATGAAAAATATCTTCTTATCAAATCTAAGTCAGTAATAAATGGAAAAGTTATTAAAACTGAAACATATGAATATAATGATGATGATAAAATAATATATTATTCTAAAAATAATGGATATTGGATAAAATATGATTATGATTGTAACGGAAATATGATATTATATGAGACATCTGATGGGTATAAAGAAATCCGAGAATTCAATGATAATAACCAACAAACATTTTATAAAGAAATTGATGGTAGCGAAATATATTGGAAAAAATGTGAATATGATTGTAACGGAAATAAAACATATAAAGAAACCTCTAATGGAACCCGTGTGAAATGGACATATAGCGATGAAGGAGTCCTTCTTACAAAACAATGGAACGATAATGATATTGTAAACTATTTCTACGACACAAAAGGATTAAAAATATCATGAAACAATTTATAGGCAAAGAATTTGAAGCAGTCGGTGAACTCATCTTTCACGAAATAGAAGATGATAAATTTTCTATAAGAGATGAAGGCGATTATTTCCACGTCACTTTCGAAAATGAAAGATTCAATGATATCGATATTAAAGTCATTGAAGTAGATGAAGAAGAACTCAAATATTCTACATTTTCTATTAATACATATGATGATACCTACGAAGAGTTTGATATATACTCTTATACAATTAAAGAATTCTGGAGAACACTACTTTGGTAAATATATTCGATAAATATGATTTAAATGATATAGATGAAACATTCCCAATTCCTAATATCCCAGATGAAGGACTTATCCTTATCTTCGGACAAAGCGGAACAGGAAAATCCACTATCCTTAGACAAACATTCGGAACTCAAAATATCTGTTTCGGAAATAACCCAATATATCAAGAATTCTCCAGTGAAGAAAAAGCTGAAGAACTCTTATTAGCTTGTGGTCTAAGAAGTATCCCAACATGGAAACGACCATATCACCAACTATCAAATGGTGAACAACATCGTGCCTATTGTGCTAAACTCTTAGATGAAAACTCCGAATATATTGACGAATTCTCAAGTGTCGTTGATAGAGATACCGCAAAATCCCTAAGCTATGCTATCTCTAAACACTTTAAAAAATCTGGTAAAAAAAGACTCGTCATTGCAACTTGTCATGATGATATTCTCGATTGGTTAACACCAGACCATGCCTACGACACTGGAAGACATGAATGGCTCCCAAGGGGGTCACTTCCGCAAAGCAGACCTAAAATCAACATTAGATTGGAACCTTGTGACGGAAAAAAAGTTTGGGAGTTTTTCAAAAGACATCACTATCTAAGTCATAGCTTCAATAAAGCAACCAACGCTTGGGTCGGATATTATAACGATAAACCTGTAGTCTTTACCGCTATAATATCCTTTCCCAATGCCCATTTTAAAAATGGTTGGCGAGGACATAGAACCGTTGTTATCCCAGAATTCCAAGGACTTGGTATCGGTAATGCTGTCTCCGATACCATTGGACAATATCTCGTTGATAATGGGTACAGATACTTCTCCAAAACCTCCCACCCAAGCATGGGAGAACATAGAGAAAATTCTATACTATGGAAACCAACATCCAAAAACAAAAAGAATCGATTAGACTACAAAAAGAATAAAGTAACTAAAGAAAGCAACCACAAAATGCTACACAAATATAGAATCTGCTATAGCCACGAATTTATAGGTAAACAATGAATACAACAGAATATCTCAAATATTTCGATTATGCAAAACAAATTATCAAAACAATGACCGAAGAAGATTCTATCCACGAAAAAGAATTAGTAAAAACTATTGACAACATACCCCACAATAAACTATCTTATGATTATATTACTCCAACAAAAACCAAAACTATGAAAGTTAAACTATGATATTCAAAACTATATGTAACTCTAAATCTAATTTCCTAAAACATTTTAACAGACTGGATTAAAACAATGTTCAAAGTTGTACTAACTATCTATGCCTATGCTATCATCAACCTCATCCACCAATTCACCTATAACGGTGAATACCTATACGAATCATGTGTTGCCGTTATAGCCATACTATCTTACTATATTGCCGTATTCCTCACATCACTTCACGGATACCCCAAAGACAAAATTATTAGAGCTTACAAATACCCCTTTTATGACGGTATCGTTATACTCTTCAATATGATATTTAAACCAAAAACAAAATAACAATAGAGACCTCTTCAATGAGGTCTCCTAAAAGGAAATATTATGTTCAAACAAATTCCAAACTATAACTACCAAATAAATGAAGACGGGGTTGTCAAAAACTCTAAAGGCAAAACCATTAAACAATTCAAACAATCCCGTGGATACTTGACCGTTAGACTAACAAAAGATAAAAAAGGAACCACGTTCCTCACTCATAGACTCGTCTACGAAACATTCAACGATACCATCCCACCCAAATACCAAATCGACCACATAAACAGAAACAAAGAAGATAACAATATCAAAAACCTTAGAGCCGTTAGCGATACCATCAACAAAATGAATACCCCTCCCAAAAAAAATTCATCATCCATATTCAAAGGAGTATACCGAAAACCAAATGGCAAATGGAGAGCATCTTATAAATTCAATAAAAAAACACAAACCATTGGGGACTTCAGTGACGAACAAGAAGCTGCAAGACAATACAACTACTATGTCACCCTCAAACACCCCAACGACTTCATTTACCTCAATGACGTTAATCCTGTATTCCCCTCAACACCCTACATCAAAAAAACCCTCAGAACATGAAAAAATTTTTCACCAATTTTTTTCGAAATAACCGTTTTCATTATGAAATGTTTTTACCCTCAGAATCACAAAAAAATTTTTCCGAAAAATTTTCTGTTTTGACTATTCTGAAATGAATCCGTTTTCATAGAATCACTTATCTCAGAATGTGAAGATATGTGGACATGGAGGGAGAAACAGCTCTCTCTATGAACCTTTCAAATCATGGATGGACATCGGGAAGCTTTGCCTACCCCCACCATCCCGCTTGTCAAGCCGTCCTATATGTCAATCCCGAGCTTTTTCCCATATGTCAAGCCCTCCACAGCCCCCTATTCATGCGGGGTACGGGCTGGTTGACTTTTTGGGAGTCCATTTCCCCTTGTCAATGGCTTAACATAAGGGGAAATCAGCTCTCTTGTATGTCAATGTCTTTACACTATAAGAATAAGCCCTCCCGTTATGACAAGCCATATAATTGACAAGATGAAAATACCCATGCCGTCAAGTGCTGTGGATGCTCTCCCCATTGTAAAGATATACCCAACAATTGACATAATGCATATTAATGTTTCCGCTATTGTAAACATATTACAACCTTTCCATAATGTAAACAATCAAAGATTTTTGATTGACAATATAAAATAATACTTCTGTTAATACTGCCATTGCGAAAGTAAAGAGAAAAATCATAAAAGGATTATCTTTCTTTTCTTTCTTGATTACTGCTTTTAGTAAAGGAGACATTATTTCCCCTCCACTAATTTAATAAAACTTTCCATTGTCATATCTCCCCAATCTTTTTTAATCTCTTCTCTCTTCTCTTGATTATATTTTATAACTTCAATTTGCATATTGTTATTATGAACTTTCTTTGCTCCATAATAACAGCCGATAATTAATAGTATTAATACTATCACTTTCATACAACCTCCACACTAATTTAAAAGAACAATACTAAATTATATCATGGTGTAATAAAAAGTCAATACCTTTCTTCTATTAATTAAAAAATACTTATATGAGATATACAACGACATTACTTCCTGTTAATATGAAACAAACAATACTCATATAATAAAACGACAATACACCACAACTTTAAAAGAACAATACTAAATTATATCATGGGACAATATAAAAGCAAGTAAAAAGATTAATTATTTTAAAATCATTTTAAGACATCATACGGGCGTTAAAATGATTAGAGATAGTATAAGACTATTAAAATATTATGTGGTCTCTATCGCTATTATAATTCCACACAATACAAAAAGGGGAGACTATTATATATAGTCTCCCCTCCTATACTATTATGGTTATTAGTTGTAATGTTACTTCCATTATTGTTATCTTTTTCAAGTTGTTTTAGTTTGTTGAAATCGAATTCCATTTTCTTTTTCCTTTATTTGTTTCTAATAAATTATATCATGGTAAAACTAAAAGCAAGGGAATATAATTATATTCCCTTTTTATTTTTTATAGTGCCATTGCAGAATTGAAAGCTTTCTCTGATAATTTTACACCACCACCGAAATTTGCATACTCCACTCTTGTATCTTCACTTTTACCATGATGGTGCGTTACGTACTCTGTAATGCCGTTGTATAAGTCCCATGCTGTTTTACCTTCATTACCTATCCCTCTTTCAAAATACCCTTGTATTTCGTCTCTCTTTGCTTCTGCTCTTTTAGATTCACTTTTACCAAAACAATCATCAAGGAAAGTATCTACCATTTTTGCATCAACAAACTTTTGAGTAAGTTCTGTTGACAATCTGATAAAATGGTCGAAATAACTTGTTCCTTTTGCTAATACTTGTAAGGCATCTTCCATACGAAATTGAACATTTGCTGTATGTTTGAATTTAAAAGATGATTGGGCATCTTTAACCGTTGCTCTCATACCATTAGAGCAAACTAACCGATTGACCATAAAGTTAGCCATAACACCAACACTACCATTAAAACCGTTGACAAGACAGAATTGTTTTCTTACTTCATCATTCTTACCAACAATTGCAGGCTGTGGGAATTCAGCTTTTAGAATAACTTTTTCCCCACCATTGAAACTTATGATTTCTTTATACTGTGCTCCTTCAAGTTCACAGATAGTATCAAAGTAAGAAAAAGCTGTAATGTTTTGTACTGGTTGATAATTAGTTCCAACAACACCAAGCTCCTCACCTGTATCTGTTCTGTAAAGGCTTTTCTTTTTGTTAGAGATTTTACCTGTTACAGTATTCATGATTTCCGCTTGTCCTACTTCAAAGTTTAAATTAGCTTCCTCTAATGCGTCAACAGCTTTGGTTACTTTGTTGTTTAATGTAGTTACGTTGTTCATTTTGATTTCCTTTATAAAAGTTTTTTAATTTGTTTCTACTAAATTATATCATGGTGAATATGAAAGTCAAGGTTTATTTTAATTTCTTTTTCATTTCTTTTATTGCTTTTTCTAATTGAACAAGCATTTCTTTTTCAGTAATTGTATTTTCTTCATCATTGTGACATACAACAAATACTTTACCAATGCTTTTATCTACTACCCAATAAGGTATATCTTTTTCTGGTTTCCATGCAACGCAATAACGTCTGTATTTGTAATCATCACCCACAAACATATCTCTATGTTTTTGTGCGTCCTCAATATGTACTGGAGTACATCTACCAACACCATTACATAATCCCTTCACAACTTCTCTGTTTTTAATATACTTTTCTCTTGAATCTCCATTAGCGAATTCTGCTGTATAGTTATGTGTTAATTCTCTTTCAGTTTCATTAAAATAATCTTTTTTGTTTTTTAATTCTTCACTTGAGGATACATTACCATATAACATAGTCCAATTAAAAATATTATCAAGTTCAGGATTTTTAATTTTGATTGGATAGTCCTGTTCACCATTTTTTTGTACTTCAATCCAAGCATTTTTATTTGATTGTAATGCACTTTTTAAACTATCAAGAGCTTTCCAGATATTTGTAGCAGCTTCTGACCAATAAGTAAACTTTTCCATTTTTCTTTTCCTTTGTTTAGTTTCTCAATTTCTTTATACTCTAAATTATATCATGTGTGATAATGATGTCAATACTATTTTATAAATTATTTAAAATATCCAATAAATCTTCAATTCCACATTCATCCATCAAAGAATTATAACTCCCATGTGCATCTATAAATATTAATTTGTCATTAATAAATACCAGTTCTACATAATCAAAAACAACTACAGGAATAGCAAATCCATCAACAAATTTGGAACGTATATGTACATTATCATCAACCAATGCCAATTTTAATGAGTCTTCAATTCCTTTAATAAGTTCATCATATTGTGTATTAAGTTTTTTAACTTTTTTAACTTTTTCATCACGTAAATCTTTTAACATTTTCTTTTCCTTATAAAAGTTTCTCAATTTGTTTATACTCTAAATTATATCATGGTAAATATGTGTGTCAAGACTTTTTATAAATAAATTTCAATTGTTGTATTATAGCCATCAAAATTTTTAGTTTTCATTATTGGTCTTCTAACAATGTCAATCTTTGAAATATCAATTAAGTTTTTCTTACAATACCGCTGTATAGATAATATCATTCTATCAGTTTTATCATGAGTGAAAAAATCAATATTACAATAATACACAAATTTCTTTCCTAATTCAGTATTTTTATACAAAGGGTTATTGTTATCATATTGAATAAAGGTTAAATTAGTTAACCCTTTGTTACGAAGTTTCATGTATTCTAATTTGTTTCTTATTACTTGTGTACCGTGTACTTGTGTTTTTTTGTTATTCATTTCAATTTCCTTTTTAAATTTAAGATATAAGTAAATTATATCATGTGCATGATAGATGTCAAGATTAAAATAAATCTTTTCTTGTTTGATTCGATGGAGTTAATAATTGTTGCTCTAACCATTTCATGTGCTCAATAGTATGATACCCATTATCAAATTTGTCTCCGTTATATTGTGGTATCTCATCACAATCATTGAGAACATATTCTTTTAGCTTTCCATCGAGCCAAAATATATATTTCTGTGTTGGTACTCTCTCTCCATGTTTAGTACAATGATAAACCAAATTTGTACTATCTTCACTAAGAAAAGCCTCTTGTATATTAAAATCTGGATTAATATAATATGATTTCCTTCCACACGTTGTACAAATTGCAGTTGGTCTCTGTTCTGTATAATTATACTCAGAATCAATACTTTCACTGCAATGAGGACAATACATTCTGTAACCAACGGCATCACGTCTTTTCCTTCTATCATTAAAAGATTTCATAGGATAAACATAATTTTTAATATCAGTATACTTCAAACCATTTTTTGTTTCTTCGTTTTCTGTGAAATTTTGTATCTCTGTTAATAGTTCTGTAACAACATCATTCAATCCAGAAATTATATGTCTATACTTTTCACCCATTTCATAGGCATCTTCACTACAATTCCCACAAAAGATATCATCACCTTCATTTTCTAATTTTTGTAATACGTTGAAATCTACATTAATGCTCATTGCTCATTCCTTTATAAAAGTTTCTCAATTTGTTTATACTCTAAATTATATCATGGTAAATATGTGTGTCAAGTTATTTTAATATATTTTTTACATCAGTGATACTATGCATTTCTTTTCCATCAATATAAAAATGGCTATCACAAGAATTGATTTTTATTTCCATTATAATGTTTAATGTAATATTATATTAATGAATCTTAACAGCAATGTTTATACCAGTACTGAACGAACAAAGATTACACTTGCGACAATCGGCAATACACTCAATAGACGGCACATTGTTTTTAATCTTATCGGCAAGTATGAATGAGTTAAACCCTTCTTTGTTGTTGCTGTATGATAGATTAATACAAAGATTTTCAGGAAGCATATCAATAGTTATATTTTTCATAATATCGGAGCGGTGGGTATAAGTATATATTCTTAATTCAGGAAAAGCCTTTGCAATTGCTTTCAACTTATTAAGGCACTCAATAGAATGCATATCACCAGATTCATTAAAACGTATTGCCTTAATCATGTAATCGGTATACTCTAATGATTCTTTAATATCTTCAATCAATTGTGTGATAGAACTATTTAACCAATGTGCCTCTTGCCTTGTTCTATATGGAAGTACTGCCTTATACATTCTCTCCGCCTTGAATGCATAGCACTTAGATTTTAATTTACCATTACCATTAATAGAACCAAAAGGACACAGCCCTTTTATATCACTGGGACAATGTGAAGCACTCCCCATATTATATATAAGAGTCGTAATAGGTAATTTTCCATTACCGCAAACAGCCTCAAAGCCCGAATCTAATTTGATTGTAATAGTTGGTTTCTTTTTCTTCTTTGCTTTCTTTGCTTTTGGTTTACCAATCATTGAAAAATTGCCGTCAACAATTTTCCCTATAGGTTTACGTCTACTATTTAATACAGTAGCTTCCAAAATAGTATGCGAAGTTTCTTCAAGTATTAATTCACTGTTTACAATCTTACCAATTTTTTCAGTACCAATATAAGCATTCATCGATTTGGTCATTTTAAGTATTGTCATTCTGTCACACCTTAATATAAAAGTTAAATTTAAAAACTATGTAAGTAAAATTATATCATGGTCACAATGGATGTCAAGATATTTTTTACTTTTATTTTTCCGTACCATTAATTTAAAAGAACAATACTAAATTATATCACGGACAATATAAAAGCAAGTTTTATTTTAATTTTTTTCATACCGAATAATATTCGGAATATCATAGCTTTTACCGAATCCCATTTTGTAAATCCCCGTGATATTATTTACTTGACAGAATAATATTCGCTTTATGTAAAGTTATTCCGAATCGCATTTGTAAAGCAATTGATAAATGATAGTTATGTTTCCTATTGTCAATCGTTGTAACTAATTGATTTATGGGAAAATTTTACCTTGACAGAACGAAAATTGAGCACAGAAAATTTCTCTTTGACTAAGTTATTCCCACATTGTCAAGCTTATAGATACATTCTTTGTACATTGGTATACACCCATTGTACATATACATTCTTTGCCTATTGGTGTACATCCATTGTACACACAAGGGGACACAAGATACATAGTTTATAGATAGGATATAAGAAAAGCCTTGAAAGATATAATGTATATATTATTCAAGGCTTTACTATATGTTTTTAAAGTAAGTACTATATGTTTGTTAGTTGTCTCATATCATAGAAGAGGACTTTTAATTCTTCTTTTGTCAATTCTATTGTATCAAGTAATAGTTCAGTTTCTTCTTTCTCTTCTGTGTATTCGTTTGTAATAGTTTGTTTCACAAGATAGATATCATTGATATTAGTTTCTACTGTACTGCATCCATCAATAGTATCAATAGTTCTTTCAGACTTGATGGAGTAAAGAGTATAAGAGATACCGTATTGATATTCAATTTCTTTTACTGCTTTGATGTTTTTGTACTCTTCATTTGTTAAAATGTTTTGTGGAGTAGTTTCTCCATAGATTTCTTTGTCTTCTGTTATTACGTTTTTTGTGTTGTTGTAACTAATCATTGTTATAAATCCTTAATAGGGTTTTTAAAATTTGTTTATACTTGAAATTATATCATGGTTAAAATATAAGTCAAGGTTTATTTTAATTATTTATTGTGGGCAACTATCTTACATATAATCTGTAATTCCTGCAATAGTTTCAAGTTCATCACATATCATAGAAACTTTTCCGCCTAAAGTATGGATAGATATACTTTCGTTATTAATAGAAGGATATCCCCCTTCTTTGTATGTTACATCCACAGCAAATTGATTGCAGTATTGAACGATTTCTTTATGTGCTGTAGTTACTTGGTAAATGATAGTATCATTAATTACAAGTTTCTTGTTAACGAAGTTTTTAAAATCTTCATCATGTTTTTTAAGTTCGCTCCATATTTTAGTAATATCAGTTGGATAGATTTCTTCAGTAATGATTTTACTTTCACCAAATCTTTTACCTTTAAGGTTTATCTTAGTTTTAAGAACAGTTATAGATTCGATATAGGCAGAGTATATATAATCACTATCTATATAGTTCATTTGTCCGAACTCCGTTTTAATGTAAGCTTGTATGTCTTCAAGCTTTCTTTGTTGTGGTTTGCTTAATTTGATTTGTTTCATTGTCTCTAATCCTTAATAGGGTTTTTAATTGCTTTCTAATAAATTATATCATGGTGGAAATGATTGTCAAGATAATTATGCAATTAATTTAAAAAAGTTTCTCCCTATCTTTTTATTGTTGGGACAATATATAAAATCAGTTGGAATATATCCTTTATCTTTTAGGTAGCTTGCAATAGTTTGAAAGTTTGCAAAGGTTAAGTGCAATTGATTAAAGTATAGTTCAAAATTTCCATTTTTTTTAATGCAGTGTACATTGTTTTTCATTGTCTTAAATCCTCTAAAGGGTTTTTAAAATTGTTTATACCCTAAATTATATCATGGGAATTATAGAAAGCAAGTATTAATTATTTTTCTTCCTGTAAGATTTCGTTTATAATTTCGTCTGCAATTGCATCTTGTTCTTTTAAGATTTCTTTATTGTAAATACGGTGTCCTGCTTTTTTCAGATAATAGATTATAGATTGACCTTTATACTCGTAGCGTTCAATAAATTTAAGGGAGCTTTCAATATATTTTTTATCTCCATCGCTTTTTAGTATATGCTGTATATGTTCTTTGTGGATGTCAATAAAATATTCTATACTGTTAATATAGTTTCTGAAGATAGTATCTAATAGCCACCATTTTTTATTATCAATGTTTTCTTTAAAGTCAATGATAAATTCTTTTTGCTTTTTATTAAAGTCTGTATATAGTTGGTTGTTTATTCTCATGAGATAATACTTTTTTCTTTGTTCTTTTGTCATTATATTAATTCGCATTATATTAACCCTATTAAAATATGGAAAGCAGAGTATAATAAACCTAAACAGATTACAAAGAAAGCTATGACTATATCAAAGATAAGAGTAAAAGCTTTTATGGTAGATTGTAAAGGGGTTATATTTCCTAAAGTAATAAAGTCTGCAAAGGTCATAAGACCACTACAGAGAAAAGTTAAGATAAAAATTAATTTGAACATTGTAAAGGCTTTCTGTAAAAGGTTTAATTAAAAAGTATACTCTAAATTATATCATGGATTGATTAGGAGTCAAGTTCTTTTTCATTCTTTTTTGTTGTAGTGTTAAATTTCTTCTGAAAAGATTAAGCTTGCCCGTTTTGTTACTATGCTTACAATGTAAATACATCCATGCATTTTCTATTTTGAATCGATATCCAAAAAAATGACGAATCCACATTAAAACATCTTTAATATTATTAACGAACTTATAAAAGTATAAGAAGTCAAATTGATTTTTAAGAGAGAAAGCATAGTTTAAATTAATTCTTTGATGGATATTCATTTTCATTTTTCTTTTCCTTTGTTTTAAGTTTCTACTAAATTATATCATGTGTGTGATATAATGCAAACTATTTTATTAATAATTTTCAATTGCATCATTTATTGATTGTAACATATCATTATATTCATTATCGCCACAGATAAGATTTTCCCAATTTGTTGTATCATGTATATACGTTGTAATAGTTTCATTATTATACGTGATTTCTGTATTGTTGTTATCATCGCAATTAAAGATAGGTCGTATTGTTACTTTCCCATAGTTAGGAGTATCAATTGTAAAAGCTTTCATTTTCTTTTCCTTTTGTTTTAAGTTTCTACTAAATTATATCATGTGTGTGATATAATGCAATAGTTATTTTAAAATAATTTTTACACCATCGACATTACAGTAATTGTATTTTATAATGGTAAGCTGTAAATCAATATCATGGTGGTTTAAATTAAAGTTAATATCTTTCTTTGCCTCTTTAACAGTTTCCCCTTTAATGAATGCCGTTAGTCCTTTTGCTGTTCTTAATCTGCAATACTCATTGCCATAGCTTTCTGTAAGAAGTTTATGTATTTTGTCAACTTCGATTTCTTCTTTTAATTCCTCTTGAGTTTCTTCATTGAGGAAATTGAAAACAGTTTTCTTATTGAGTTTACTTAGTAGTTCATAAAGGGCATCGATATCATTATTATTAATGTCTTCTTTGATTTGGTCGATTGCTTTTAGTATTACTTTTTCCATTATACTTTTTCCTGTAAAGGTTTCTTAATTTGTTATACTTAAATTATATCATGGTGAAAATAGAAGTCAAGAGTTATTTTAATTTTTTATTCCTTTTTCAATAAGCATAATTAATCGTAATACACTCTTTGTTTGTTGTTGGTCATAAAAGTTATTAAGAAAATTATCTTTATTAGAATTGTTTACTGTATATGTATCATTAATAGAACAGAACATATCATTAATGATAATATTGTTTCCACTTTGTTTAATAGTTATCACCCTTCTTTGGTGAGTAAATCCATTTTTAAAAGTAAGAGTCATCATTTTTCTTTTCCTTTTGTTTTAATTAATAACTTGTAAGTAAATTATATCATGGTGAAAATAGAAGTCAAGAAAAAAGATAAATTATTTTAAAACAATTTTAAGCTATGTTTTAGGCTGTTTCTTTGTGGGTTATGTCATAGCATTAAAATTATAATAAAGTGTTGTGTGTGGTCTATTATGGTGCAATATCATGAATATTTCTTGTTGCTCTTTGTACTTTCTTTTCCCATGATACTTTAATTTGATACCATGATTTAATATTATCATGGGAGCTTTCAATAGTTGGTTTATATTTTAATTCTTTTAGATAATCATAAACCATTTTCGCAGTGCTTATGATGTCTTCATTTAATATACTACATGGGTTACTTTCAATAGGTTTTTTACGGAATTGATTTTCATTGAACTTATAGACTATTAAATAGTCTTTATAATTATAGGCACTATCAATTAATCTTTGGTTTAAATCTTTGATTGCCTCTTGAAAATCAGATTCTTCTTTTGCTCTTTGTTCTTTTGTCAATTTCGATATTCTGATTTCTTCTCTTTTGTCTTTATCGGTTAAGATTAAAGACAACTCTTGTAATGTTACTGGTTCCATTGTTTCTCCTTTGTTAATATGGTAATGAATTTAAAAAGTCTATACTAATTTTGTAAAGGTGCTGTGTTGCAAACTCATTTGATACTTTAATTCCTATAAGAGTATTTTCATCTCCTTTATGATATCGTGTATATCTTCCATGCCCTATTACATAACTATCTTTTAATCTAAAATTAAATTCTTGTTCGTTAAGTGTTTTAAAATGAGGATTAATAATATGAGAGATATCTTTTATCTGTATATCTTCCTCATTTGTAATGCTGTTCTTAAGATTGTTAAATACTTGTTCTGCTTTCTTTCTGCCTTCATCTATCTTGTATGGGTTAAGATGCTTTAATGCTCTTAATTCCATATCCAAGTCTCTATCAAAATCGGTAGATATTGTTATGATTGTATTGTATCCATTAAATTGTATTCCTTCATTATTAGATTTCTGTATATGAATACTAATATTAGTTTCTTCTATATCATTTTTAAAGCAATAGTTATCAATAGAAGTCATTGCTCTATCAAGTGTTTTATCAGTATTCTTTGCATCAATCTTACAATAGAATTTATGATAAACACTATCCCTATCAAACACATAGTCAATATATTTGAGTTTACTTAATCCCTTATTACGAAGCTTTAAAGCTTTGATGGTATTGTATTCTCTTTTGTTAATCATTTTTCTTTTTCCTGTAAAGGTTTCTTAATTGCTTTCTAATAAATTATATCATGGTTCAAATGATTGTCAATAGTTTATTAATTTTATTTGATAATAATACTGGATTTACATTTAATTCTTTTGCAATATAGTTTATCTTTTCACTATGGAAGATTAATTTTTTATTATCATTGTCTCTTTCTGTCATCTCGTAAAGTTCTAATAATTCATTATCACTTAATTTAGTATTCTTCCCCATTGCTCCCCCTAATTAATTAATAAAACTATTCCAGTTTGTTTATATTCTTTTTTCTTTGTTGGTTCCTCATCTCGTTTAAAACCGTATTGTTCTTTTACGTCAAGTACTCTTGATAAGCTTTCTTGATATACTTCTGTTTGCAAAGTTTCAAAGATTTTTAAAACGTCGTTTCTGGTAAAGTTCTGTTTCATTTTCTTTTTCTCCCAAAGTCAATTACATCAACAATCATTAATATTATTAACATTATGCATATAATGATAGGATAAATATATAATTCTACTCTGTACAGATATGTACCACACATTCCTATCATAGCCCCTACACTATATTTTCTTAATTCGTTAAGCATTTTATTATCCTAACATAAATTCGAGAAAGTACATATAATCAAGAGTGCATTTTTTGTTAAGTTCACTATGGAAACAATCCATGCCTGTTTTCTCTTTATACTGTTTTCTTATGTCTTTACCGATACAATCATGACGTTCTAAGAAATGAATGTATTCACAATTAGGAACTAAATATCCTAAATTAGTAGTTTCCATTATCAATTGGTCATCACAACAATATAAGAAAGCCTGTTGTGGTTTATAAAATTCATTATGATAAAAATAGATTCTTTCGCAATTTTCACATTTTCTCTCTACTGTTATGTCAATTTGAGTAAGAGGATATTCAATTGATTCACCTTCACAGTAAGGGCACTTCTCTTCTATCTTATGAGAATGTTTAATATAACAATAATCAGCTTCTAATTTAGGTTGAAAGTGATTAGCAATATCTGTTTTTAATAATCCCCCTTTTGTTTTTTTATCATAATCACTATTTAATAATTCTGTTATGATAAAACGGTAAGCTTCAACTATATTGCCTGTATATCAGGATGACATTTAAAAGCACATTGGTAATAAATGCCCCTCAATAATTCTTCAAAGTCTATTGTGAAGTTCTCATATTCATCTCCCTCAAGTTCTTTAAACGCACCAAATAACTTGTCAATGTCTGTATTAAACAATTCCAGTTCATTTAAAAGAAAATCTAATTCGTCATTTCTACAGCCAACAAAATTTTTCACTAAAGATTTTAACATGAGTTCCATTATAATTCCTTTTCTTAATTAATAATTACTTTCTTCTAAATTATATTATGGGAATAATCGATGTCAATAGAAAAAGGGAAATAATATAAATTATTTCCCTTTCATTCAATCATTATCTTTAATATAATATTAAGCCTCCTCTAAAATTGCCTCCTCATTATCATCATACTCTGGAATTGTCACTCCTTCCAACACATCCATTACTCTGCACAATAGCTCCTCTGGTGAATCTTTACCCTTTGCAGAGTCAAATACTTCTATGAGTGTTCCTGCGAACTCTATCTTATCCTTTGTAGATTTATCATAATCTTTTTTCGTAGCATATTCCATTATCTTTGAATAGACTTTGACATTCTTAGACATTCTTGGAAGTCCCTTGATGTTTTTCTCTGTGACTTTCAATACTGGCTTTTCTTCAATTACTTCCTCTTTTATTTCATTGTCTCCAGTTTCTACAACAGTTTCCATTTCCGTTGCCCTATCAAGCATTGCATTAACATTTTCTGTAATGATTTGCTCTGCCTTCACAATGTCACTATTGTTGGCTTTAACAACTTTTAAAACTAATGTAGAGGAAATATAGTCATCATTAATGAATCCCTTTACTGCATCACTCAATTTAGCAAGTAACACGAATTCACCAATACGTGTTGGTTGAAAGCCAATCTGCCTTGCAATTTCTGAATTGTTTAATCCAGTCTTTTTGAGCATATCCACAGCATTCATTTGCTCCATTGGATTAAGACTCTTTCCTGCATTACTGGTAAGATGGTCAAGCAATCTATCACGTTCTGAGTAGTTCTTATTGAGTTTTGTAGCCATTACATATTGAAGGTCAAACCCTTTTTTCTTTGCCTTATTGAATGCTCTATTACGTCTAAAACCATGACTAAGTTTATAACGCATTGTTCCATCGTCAGCTTTGTAAGGGATAACCTTAATAGCTTCTATGAACTCGATACCTCTTTCCATTATCGTATTGACAATGGGATTAATATCACCGTAATCAGTACGAGGATTTTCATTTTCATCCGCATCGATTAATGCAAATGGTATTTTGTAATCTTTTCCAACTCTTTTTTCTTTAAGCTCTGACATTTTCAATTCCTTTGTAAAATTTTTAAATTGTTTATACTTAAATTATATCATGTGCAATATAAAAGTCAAGTTATTTTATTGAATTATTATATTGTGGTATCAATTCGTCCTGTATCTTCTGTAATTCTGGATAACTCTTTTCGTTTAAATATTCAAATGATAATTCATTTCCAATTTTCTTTGACATTACTTGGATGTTCCCAATTATTGGTGAACATATTTTCATTTGATAATCTCTGCCAGTCATACTTTTTCCTTGTTAAATTGTTTCTTATAAATTATATCATGTGTATGATAGAAGTCAAACTATTTTTAATATATTATGAGAATATTTAATTATATAATCATAACTTTTCCAATCAACAGTATCAAATAATGTTTTAAATTCACTATCAACTCTTAAACATGAAGGATACTTTCCTTTACTTTCAGCGAACTTTTCAATGATATCATGTTCACACATATTATCTGGGACTTCTATAAGTTCGTCATCAAGATACTTTTTGATGTCAACGTAAACTATCATAGTTCACCCTTTAAATATAGTCCCTGTTTATATGCTCTGTGTTCTCTCTGAGCTATTGTATTCTTCTTTGTATCATAATAAATTTTTGTTCCTCCTCTTTCGGCTCTTCTCTTTTTGTTTTCAATCAAAGATTGAGGATTGATTATGAATTGAATAGTTCTCCGAGATACACCATACATCTCTGCTATCTTCCGTTGTGATAATGTTGTGGTAGCTCTTATCTTTTTGATGTCTTCTCTTTGCTCATCAGTCAATTTAATTCTTCTATCTTGATTTCTCTTTAATAATTTCTTTTCAGACGTGTAAGGCATTTTCTTCCCTCATAATTTTAACAATTTCAGTTTCTGTTTTATCTTGATGAATCAAAAGCATATCTATTATGAAAATAGCTTTACTATACTTCATTCTTAATTCATCTGTTTTGGCTTTCAATAATCTCTCAGAATGTTTCTGTCTTAAACCATTGAAGTATTCTATAATGTTTCCAGATTTCTTCGCATTCAATCTTTTCGCTTGTAAAGTGCTAATAAGATTGGTACATTTATGGCATCGATGTCTATATTTGTTTCTTCCAGTCTTTACTTTGAATTCATCCATTGGACAAGTCAAGGTGCAAACGGGACACACTTTCCCGTTTGTATACATATCTGGGTTATTATCGTATGCAATAATTCCCATTTATGATGCCATCAATTCTTTGATTGAAGTTTCTCTTTTGTTTTTGTACTTGTCGTTTCTACCGTGACCTTGACGGTCTTTGTTAAACTCTCTTTTTCGTTGAAGATTTTCTCTGTTATCATTTTCGATTGAAAATTCTGCGATTTCGATTCCGTTGTTGATTAATTTTGCTAAGTTTTTCATAATAATTTCCTTTGAAAGATTTTTTAATTTTGTTATACTTTAAATTATATCATGTGTGATAATGATGTCAAGACTTAATTGAAATTAATTTTCATATCAATGATATTAATATTATCATTGTCCTCACTTGCATCGAACTCGACATATCTTCCCGTTTTTAAATTAACACAATCTGTGTTGTCGCTATACTGAAGAATGTCTAATTTAATATAAGGTTCATTATCAAGTGTTGTGTTGATGAAAGTATCCCGTGGTTTTAAATCTTTGATTGTATCCTCATCAAAATTTAATGTTCTATTATCATATACCAATTCATGATAATAGGTAAGAACAGAAGTTGTACCAATGGCATCATATTTTAATGTAAAGTATCTTGCAGTATGCAAACAAATATATTGGAAATCTTTACATTTCTTTTTGGTAACTCTCATACATTTTTGAACACCAAAGCTAAAGATTTCTCCAATCTTTACATCATTCAATTGTTTTGGTAGTTCTGTAATAATTCCTACATCTAACATAATAGTTCCTTTGAAAAGTTTCTTAATTTCTTTATACTTAAATTATATCATGTACACAATAGATGTCAAGATAAAATTATTTTTTCTTTATACTCCGTGCAAAAATCAGGGACATCATTTTCATAAGGCATAAATGGAAGGGCATCGCCAATCCACCAGTAACCTGATGACATTTCAAATCGTATCAATTTAGAATCTTTATATGTAAATTGACTCCAATTGCCTTTAGAGTCAATACATTTTATGGAATCTATAATGTGACAATTCGATTTTGATAAAATGTGTTTCATGTCAACACTAAATTGTCTGTCATAAGAATCTATTGCCTTTACACCATCCAATTTGATTTTAGATGATATAAATCTTTTAATAACATTATCAAAACATCCACAATCTTTTAAATATTTTTCTGTTATCATAAATTATATTCTTTTTTTATATTATTATATGTTATCATATCTCTTCTCTTTTGTGCTTCATACCTCTGTGTCTTTTCTTCCTCAATAGCTTTCTTTCTTTCCTCTACCATAGTTTCAATGGTTTCTTCTTTCTTATCTATTAAGGATGTTGGTATTTTAATTTTGGTTCTACCATCAAACTCAGAATTCATACATAATACAATTTTATCATTACTGATATAAAAAGCCTCTACATGATATCCATATCCCTCAGCAAGTCTATTATAATCATCAATAGCTCCTCTTTCAACCAATTCATCTAACAATTCACCGAACCATGATGTAAGATTATCGTGTGACTCTTGTACTTTTTTTATATGTTCTAAATTCATACCAACTCCTTCAATGGGAATAAACACTGCATTAATATCTCGTGAATCTGTATTTACAATAATATGTCTATCATAAATTTTGTAATCAATACAAGAGCCACAATTTTTAGTTTCTTTTCTTTTGGATAATAAGTCATTCAAATATTCTATAACTTTATCATACTTTTGTCTTACTTGTTTAATATCTTCTATGTTCATTCGTCATTCCAAACTACATCATATTTTGGTAGAACATTCTTCAATGGTTGTATTGAAGAATAATAATCATCTCCACCAAATAAAAAGAATACGCCACCACTATTCATTACTACCATATCCTTCCCCTTTGGTTTATATCTTTGACCAGCTTTCTCTGGATGGTCTTTGGGATATAAGATTTTAAATTTCTTTCTCATCATCAAATCCTTGAATATAATATACAACTAATGTTATTAAAATATAAATACCTATGCCAATGATTGCTCCTAAGAGTATACTCCAAAACCAAAACCAAAACATAAGCCCTCCTTTATACATAAATTATATCATGGCAATATTAAAAAGTTAATCTTTTTTCTTCAAAATTATAATCTTTTTAAAATCTATTTCATCAAACGAGATACATAAGAAAAATATCCAGAATAATATTAACATAATATTAAATATTATTAAAGATACCCATCCAAGAAGTAAAATAACAACCCCCACAAGGACATCAGATATAACCAAATCTTTATAAGGATATAATTTCTTTCTGTCCATTATAAAGATTTCAATAACAGTCAACAATCCACAACCGAACCATAACCAAATCATTTGTTATCCCTTGTTAAATAGAAACACACCAATACATATAATAAAGAAAGTAATCCACCACATACAATTGACAACAGAACATAAAATTGTCTGAACAAATCATCTTGATAAGGATAATAAGATTCTTTATCAAAATAAAAAGTTAATAGGGCACTCAATACCCCAACTAAAAACCATAATATCATTTGTCCTCCTTATTGAACGGTCTATAATTCATTAATTTAGTAATCTTTTCATTCTGTAATATTCCAACTTCATCTAATATTAAAAGAATCACAATAAGTAATGAAACCATTCCCATACATAACCATATAACAGTAAATACAATCTCACCTATTGTTATATTTTTTACATCCCAATACCTTTTAAAATCTTTAACACTAAGATTAGTTGTTCTCAAATCCATAACCATTGTTAATACAATAGCACATAACCCACACAATAACCATATTAACATATTTCCTCCTATGGCAAATTTAATATCTTTCGTTTACTAATATCTTTCTTGACAAAATACTCATACTTTGTTATATCTCCATTGTCAAGTCGGTCTTTATATTCTGTCTTCTCTATCTCTATTATCTCTTTCATTCGGGATAGAGTCCCTTCATAACAACTTGCCCAACAACAATATCTTTTTTCCTTACCAATCTCTTCTTTACAGATATGGTCTACAGTCCTTCTATAGATTCCACTAAATTCTGCATAGTATTTCATTGGCTCTTCTTCATACTCTCCCCAACGTCTACCTTCTTTACATTCATACTTTCCCTTCCACTCTGTAGCACAATAAGGACAATACTTCCATATTTCTTTTTCTTTTACGTTTCCATACCAATCATGTGGAATTGGTGGTGTTCTACTTTCCCATGTGTTATAACAATTCAAACAGCCAAACACTGTACAGCCGTCATCAGAATGATACACTACTCTCCAATATGGTATTGACATTAGACAAGCCCCTTTATTTTAAGAATGGTTAATAATATCATTGACAATGCAGACAACAATGTTGGATAAACAATTCCACGGCTGTTAATATTCTCATTACAGATAAGAATTAAAACAATTAACCATGCCACAATACAAATTAATACAAATGAACCTATCATTAGACACCACCCATCATGTAAATTATATATTCACAAATTATAATTACTCCAAGCATACCAGTCATTGCAATTGGAAATCCCAACCAATTCGGGTCATCTTCTACAAATGATATAAATCCAAATATAATCCAAAATATACCAATTAAACTTGATAAACCTACTATCATTAGACAATCCCCAAAATTCTAAGTACAAATAATCCCACAACTACCAATCCAGATATCAACACTGGGAAAATAATAGCATCTCTATCTATATGCCCTTCACGTATAAGATTCCCAACAGCCATCCATGATATAATACAAATTATAACAAGTCCTACAATCATAATTCCTCCCCATTAACAACAATTTTAGGATATTTCATATTAGATATCATCTCTACCATTAATGCATTATGTAGTGAAGCAGAATCAAGTCCAGTTCCACCAATATTATATATCTTTTTCTTCTTTACTTTCTGTTTCTCAATGATAATACTATTCCCTTTCTCAAGAGTTTCCTCCACTTGTTTCCGTAGAAGTTCTTTTTCCAATGCATCCATTTTATAAGGAATATATGTATGAATTGATGAGATACCATAATTATCTCCTATCCTATCTACACCTTGACGAATCATTATAACACGGTCCATCAAATCATATTCTCCTGTGACATCACAGAAATTAACTATTCGTGCAACATCTATTCTAATATGATGATACATACTATCAAAAGAATTATTAGAATGTAACTTTTCTAATAACTTCTTATCATTGCCATAAACATCATTAAATGATAAAAGTATATCAAAATTATAATCCGTTCCAGTAGCAATATACTTTACAAAATGAGTCATATGCTTTTCAACTTTTTTGTGTTTGTTGTTATAAAATGTTAATTCTTTAACAATTTCACATTCATTTGTTTTAATATCTCGTAAGATATAATAACACGTTGAGTCATCATTCATACTCACTGTATCAATATGAAACAATTTCATACATCCATACATAACTAATACTACCAATATAATACCTATTATTATATTTCCTCGATAAGTATGTTCATCAAACTTCATATCTCTTACAATTTCTTTTTCCATAATATCTCCTTTGAATTGTTAATTTATATTAAAGATACATCATGGTATAATATAATGCAAGAAAAAAGGGAAACAAATTTGTTTCCCTTTTAAATGTTTAATATAATATTATATTACTTGCTGTACACCCAAAGTCTAATTCTATTCTCTTCAGAAAATTCTTCCCAATCCTTTTGTGCTTTCAATTCAGAATCAAAAGTACCTCGTTCAAGTTTTGTGTTCTTATCCTCAGAGACAGCTACCCATTTCTGCAAATAATTTACATTTTTGATATACACAATGAACTTAATCTTATTTAATTTCATGAGTCACCTCTTCTATATTTGCAACAAAATCTTGTCTTGGTTCAATTTGCCATTCTGAATAACCATTTTCAAAATAAGCATGATTCCCATCACGTATAGTAACAGTTTCATTTACAGTTGGCAATTTCTTTGCAACATCAACAGCTTGCTTTATCATCATCATTCTGATTTCATAATCATGAATTGCTAACTCATCTTCACCATGTTCGTATATGTCAAATGTATCAGAATTATAATACAAATGAAATATAGAATTTGGTTTCTGTCCAACTTCTTTATAAAGAACCATCTTCCATCTATTCTTACCCTTTTTCTCATCAGTCAATGTGTTAATGAACTCAACTATATTGTTTTTGCCTTGTTCATTGGTAGCTTTATTTCTGATAAAAACATAGGTTAAATTTGCATGATGTGACTTTGGTTCTTCCTCAGTTTCATAAGGAAAGCCACAGCAACAAAATGTAGTTGACCCACCAATGCGATGGATTTCTAAAATAAGTTCTCGCATTGGTCTGTCAATGCTATCCAATACAGTTTTGGAATCTGCATCTGTATTAAGTTCTGTCAATCGTTCAAGATATTTTTGGGTAGCAAGTTTCCTTGCTTCACTACGAATACTCATTACAAACCTTTCTTACTTGTCACCGTTAATTAATGCACCACCAATAGAAAATGGGATTATGAAAGAAAGCCAAAATACAATTCCCGTTCCTAAGAATCGCACAAGTCCTACAGCTACATCAAAAGCCTCAACAGGAGTAGCCTTAACCCCTTCAATGAATTGGATGATTCCACCAATTGCACACACCCAAACTCCCATCCATCCTGCGAAAACAACACCTAATAAAATGATTATAGCACCAATAATCGTTTGCATAAATTTCTCCTATTTAAAGTATTTTTCAAATAACTGTTCATCAGTTAATGTTTCAATATCAATTTTTAAACTCATAATTTCATCTTTTGAAATAATCGTCTCTCTGTCAAGAGGGTTAGTATCCCATTGTTTCTGTTTCTTCCGAACTTCTGTTTCTGTATTTCGTCCAAATGGATTCATAATAACCTCACTCTGTTTTAGGTAATGGTGGAGTAATAATCAATTTATCCCCACCAAATGTATATATTTCCCTATCTTTTGTCCTATCCACTTCTGTCTCTCGTTCTCCTATAAATTGTGCTTTATACATCATAACATAATTTAATGAAGCATTACTTATAAGAAAATTTGAATTGTTCTCACTCTTATAACTCATTGTGTAAAGAATCATAATACTCCAATTCCACAAAGGATTATCCCTATCAGAACAGCAAACCCCATTACAGTCCCCAAACATGATAAGAATATGTTGAACCCAAACTCTAATATTTTTATAAAAGAACCAAGTAGTATTACTCCAACAAAGACTCCAATACCAATTGCAAACCATTCCCAATTGTCAAGACAAAACAGAAAAGTACTCCAACACCAATTAAAACTCATAACTATTCCATTCCAAATTTCCATCAATGTATTCATACTTCCTCCTTGTTTTACATTATCATCTCTTTCTTTTAATATAACATTACTTGGCTACAAAGTCAAATTATTTTAGTTTTACACTTATTTTAATATGGGAACTTTCATCATAAACACTTCCCCATACATCATAATGCTTATTTGAATTACCATAAACTCTCTCATTACGATGAATACATCTTACTGGCATATACTCACATAACAAGTTCTCTGGCTCTCCACTCCTTAACGTAACTGCCTCTTTCACCATCAACAAATCATGTAAACATTTTGTTGGAGAAAGATTATACTTCTGTAAGAATGTCCCAAAGTGAATATGTTTTCCACTATTGTTTGTTTTGTTCTCTTTATTATAATGAACATTCCCTGTAGTGTTACGTTTATCATGACAAACATTTTTTGAAACTAAATATATCTGCTCAACATTAGGAGAGTTCAACACTGCTAATGCTGAATCAACATCACAATTAAAGTTGTATGTTCTCACATACTTCTTACCTCTGAACTTTCCTAACTCATCCTCTGGCTTTACAAGATTGGTTCCTGCAAAGCCTCCGTTAATTACTAAGAGTTTTAATTCGTTGTTCTCTAAATATTTAGCAATTTTGGTAACAGCTCCTCCACAATATATGGTAGAAGTTCCCTCTGGGATTTCATCAAAGAACTTTACTCCCATGTCAAGAAGCTCCTTGACACGTTTAGAATCCTTTGTATCTCTGTCAAGCACCACACCATCGAGATATCCTCTTGGTGTGACGTGTAGGAACTCCGCTGCTACCATATCGTCAATGTCTTCTTCTATGTCAGCAACATAGATAATCTTTCCATTATAATCCATTGAACTCTTCCTGTAATTCACCTTTAAGGTCTACCAATTCTTCCAGTCCTTTTATCTCTGCATCAATTCCCTCTATCAATTCTATTGAATCTCCCTCATAAGTATGTAATGCATCCATTTTCTCCAATGATTTAACATAATTTAAATCATTCTTCAATAAAACCATAGTATTTGTCATCTTCTTTGTAAGACCATCCACTTTGTCAATATTCTTATCATAAAATTCTACACGTTTCAGTAAAGAAAAATATCTTTTTAGGTTTCTTTGCTCGGATTCTACTATTGTAAACCCAGACGTATATAATACTAACTTAACATCACCCTTCATTATAGTAAAAAACTTACCCTTATCTGTAATAGCGATGACTTTATATTCGGTATTACCATCTAAATTACTATATTCACCTTCAATTGGTTTCACCATCAATGGTTCAAACTTCATTGAGATGGCAATCTCTTTCCATGCCTGAGTTTCTGCAATAGCTTTTGATGTGTGCAGTGTCTTAAAGGTATTAAGACATTCCTCTAACTTCTTTGCATACTCTTTCAATGCTTGTTGAATCTTAATACTCACTTCTGTTTTGTCATCAAGTTTTTGCTTTACTGATAAAACTTTCGCTTCCACTTGTCTCTTAAATACATTATACGTGACTATTAAAACAAATGCCACTGTTCCAAAAATTATCCATTCCATTATAATACTCCTTCTAATTCTATTTCAATTTCAATTTTCTTATCTATTAATTCTTCAATTCCTACAATATCACTATTGATACTTTCAATAGTTGACATGACACCACTATCATCAAACTCATTTACAAACTCCATTGCTGTAAGAGTTTCCATATAATTAATATCATTCTTCAATTGCTCAATGGTATTCTCCATTTTCACTATGACTTTATTTACCTTAGTAATATGGTCATGGTAAATAGCCGTTCTCTTTCCTAATGCATGATATCTTTTGACATTTTTATTATCTGTTAGAATATCAAACATATTAATACCGAACCCATTTCTCTCAAAAAACGTTGGGTAGTGATTCTTTTTATGTAACTTGACATATACTTTCTTCAAAGATGAGTCATAAAATGAATCAGACGAAAGTAATATATCATCTTTATAATAACATATAATAATACTTCCTACCTTCCTACCATTGCGTTTTTCCTGTGTCTCATAATATTGCCGTGCTTTAAGCTTCAATTCATCAACAGTAATAGATGTATTCAATTCCCTTGCCTGTTGCTCTTTTGCTATGACAATTGAATCTTTATAGCTATTAACTATTGAGTTATATTCCTGTATTTTCAATTGTAAAGAATGTATTGAATTCTGTATCTTGGTTTTTGTATCCCAATCAACAGACTGCTCTTCTTTATCATCACATACAACGAACACTACATATGTAATTACTGCTACAGCTATAACAACCAATAATATAGCTATTGATATGCCCATTATTGTATCCTCCTTTCATAAGTATACGTTATCCCATTTATAACCTTTTCATATTTTTGAATTATTGTTCTACTTGACCATTCCTCACACCATTTCATACATTCACTACACATTGTATGTTCCCTAAATGTAACAGTCTTTCCCCATCGAGGAGCATAATCTATTGGTTCAATGGGATAGTATCCTGTGGTTGTTATAATATTAGTTTCTACCCTATTATAACAACCATCACTCATGCATGGGAGATTCGCCATCGATTTCTTTCACCTGTTTATGTAAAACATTTAATGCTGTTAATGCAAATCCACTCACCAAAGACGCATAAACACATCTTCCTATTATATCATCTAACTTCTCTGCCATCTCATTCCACGGCAAACCCTTTAATTCCTTTAGTTCCACAACAATATCTTTATCTATTTGTGAATCTGGTGCTTTACAAATGACATCAATAATTTCTTCAATTTCTTCAATTTTTTCTTTATCCATCGTCATCCCCTTCATATATTCTAAGGTTAAGTAATTTTCTCATTTGGTCTAAATGTACATTAAACATTCCCTCTGGATATTTCTGTTTAATCTGTCCATCATTATGTATTTCGACACGTTCTCCCTTAAACATTATATAGTATCCCTCAGCCTTTTGTTCTGCTATCTGGATACGTACATCATTAAATGATAGAACATTCCATATCGTGCCTATATAGCGTCCCTCAGAGTTATAGAGTTCGCATGGAGGCTCTTCTATATCTTTTATCTCTATCAAAACAATAAACTCTCTTTCAAATCCCAACGTGTATACAGTTTACAATTAGGACGTAAGATTAAATATTTTAAGTCTTCTTTGTCAGTTATTTTACTTGCCATGCAATCATCGTCTATGACAGTCGTTAAGCCATCACAAGCATACTTTCTTGCTCCGAAGGGTAATAGCTCCAATGGACGACCATTTGACTCTATGTACGCTTTAAGCTCTTGGTAGCGTCCCTTCTCCATTTGGTTTATATTAATCCATGTATCCTCTTCAGTATTGTTAGGACTAATATAAAGTTTCCTCATGGTAACTTGGTCAGCATGGAGAGTCTCTTTTAAATGTGTAAAGAGTGTAGCAAAACTCACGTACTCAATATGCTTAGTGAGATTTAAACTAATACGAAGATTGAATCCCATCTCCTTTATCAACTTTGTTAAGTCTGGAAGCTCTGGAGTTGATTGAGGAAGTCCTACAATCTTTTTATTGTTCTCACTACTGAATGGGTCAACTACAGATAATGAAATGGTAGAGACTCCAACAGCATCTCTAAGAACAGTTAGACTCTTTTCATTCAATCCATACCCTGTAGTCTGTATCTCAATCCAATGAAATGGATTGTCCAATGTCCAGTTAATATGACCAAATGTTTTCAAGTATTGCATATTTTGCATCGGTTCAATTTCACCAGTTAATATAACATTATTAACACCTTCATCTTTGGCGAATTCTAATCTACGTTTGAACATCTTCTCACCATACGCAAGCTTTGTGTCATCAAGAAGAAGTGATTCATACTTTCCTACATGAGTACGACTACAACAAAATGGGCATTTGTTTACACATATCCCTTTATTTGTTGGGACATCTATACTAAGACTTTGTACTTTCATTATGCCCACGCTGTCGTTGAAACTGAATTAAAATTGCTATCATAGATTGTAGCCTTTTGAATTTCACCAGTCTTAATCCAATGCATTGTTCTTTTGAATTCTGCAATCTCTTCTTTAAGTTTCTGTTTTAACTGTTTTAAAAATCTCATTTCATTTCCTTTGAAAAAGTTTATACCTAAAGATAAATTATGGGAATATTAAAGTCAAGACTTTTTTCTGGACTTTTTTAATTCAAAGTTAGATTCTCTCTTGAATGGTGAGTCATGTTTTACCGATGACTTAACTCCCCAATACTTATTAGAACACGAAGCTTTGTGTGGATTTTTGTGACTTGAGTTAGGATGAGTACAAAAAACATGAGCTTTCTTTATCTTCTTAAATTCTGTTCGACAAACTGCACATTGTATTATATCCCCCACATTAGCTTTCTTATTCTTTTCATATTGAGGTTCATACCTATCTATACTTGATTGTCTGTTTCCCTCTAAAATGTGTCGCATGAGTGCTGATGGAGCTTGTATGTCTTCATTTGATTCAAACATATTACTATTCTCCGTGATATTGCCATAATACAGCATTACAATAATTATGAACAGCACCAATTGTCATTCCTGTTTCATGACTATGATGTAAATGTATAGGATGTTTTAGAAAAAATGGTGGAAATGCTCTCCAATCTATATGCATCGATGTAATTTCACTTGGAGCTTCCTCATCAAGTGAACATTTACAATGACAACATAATCCATTTTGTTCTACAACATATTGCTCTCTTGCCTTTTTCTTTACAGACCAATGAGCATCGTCATAATTTATTGGTAGTTCCATAAGACTCCTTTTAAAATGGGGGAGAACCCCCAATATTACATTTTTGTGATTAATGTTTCATAGTATTTGTATTCATCTTTACCAGTTTCCTCATTCGGCTCTGTGTGATTCAAATAATACTGAGCAACAGTTTTATAGGTATCACCATCAAGCTTGGCATGGAAGGTTAGAGAATAAACAAAAGCTTCACCTTCTTTGGTATCTTTTACTTTTACTTTAACATTAACCAAATCCACCGCTCTAAATTCAATCGCATCAAATTTAATATTAACTGGTGGAACATCTGTATCGTAAGTAATACTACTCCAATAAATTTCATTACTGGTAAATGGATGTCTTAAATTTTTACCAAACTCTTTGTCCCATGTGTCAAAGAAATCTTGTATCGCTTCATAGCTTACAAACTCTAACGTGAGTACTTGTATAGAAGTGTTCTTCTTTACTTTTGGTGAGAATTTGGTTATGCGAGTTGCAATTGTTTCGTTAATCATTTCGTTTCCTTTTCCTTTATTATATGAGAACTTTTTGATTCGTCATTGAACCAAAAAATTATATATGTTTCTCCATCAATATTTTCTCTTGTAAAACTATTCTGGAAAGAATCTTTACATAGTGAAATCTTACCATACTTTTTGATTGCTTTATCAATCATTCGTTTTTGTTGTGCTGTCATCATACCTCCCTTATCCTAAAGATATATTATGGGAGAAGATATGTCAATAATGAATTCCCTTTATTGTTATTCGTGCTTCATGATTGCCCTTTCTTGATATAATGTCATGACCATTCTTGACATCTTTAACAAGACCATGTGCAATATCAACAGCTTTTGAAACACCATCAGTGTTTCCTTCACAGCCCAACATTATAACCAATTCCTCTATCTTTTGAATAGTTATCGGTTTCAATCCCATTTTCACATCCATCTGTATTCCACTCATTCGTCATCTCCATAACACCAATTAAATATATTTCCCGCCAATGTTATAAATCCACAAAAAAAGAAATTAAATATTGCCCAAAACAGAGTAACAAAGAACCACAATGCAATATAATCACCAAGAGAATCTCTCAAATTGGGGAAAATTACATTATGTTCAAAGCACCACGGAACTATGAATATTGGTATAACACCAAAATAATATATACATGATGCGACTATAAGAAATCTATTCAATGCTTTGGTGTGTTTATTTACATTAGACATCTCTTGATAGGAATTAAGATTAATTCCCAATACCAATGATATTATATCTATCATTCATCCTCCTTGTAACTATAACACCAACTATACAATTCAGTAATAGCAAAGCCCAATATAAAAACTGCTAATGTAATACCAAACCATAATAAACATCCACACATCCATATGATTAATACTGGTTTATCATATGTCGTAGCCTTTGCAATATCTAATCTATATACGATAGGTATTGCATACATTGGTATAACCGCAAAATAATGTATAGTAAGTAAAGCAGTAAAGAATTTCTTCATTGCTTTAAGATGCTTCCCTGTATCACTCAAATCATAATATGGGAGCATATTCAATCCCATTACGCCCATTAAAAAAATATCCATTATCCCCTCTTTGGATAAAACCATTTGTAAATTTCCATTATTGTTCCACCAATTAAACAACAAATTCCTAATCCCACCAATCCAAGAAAATTAATTAATCCCCAAAACACAAGAGAAGCACCCCATGCCATTATGAACGATGCACGTTCTCCAGTATTAGTTACTAACCCATTAGCGAAAAAAACATCTATTGAATAATATGGTATTAAAATAAAGTATTGCATTACAAACAATACAGTCACCAATTTCCGTAATGCAATCAAATGGTCACTGATTTGTGATAATTCCTCATAGTGTTTTAGTTCAATACCAAAACACTGAGCACAAAAATTAATCATCATCACCATCCACCGTTTTAATTGCTAATTGAATATTAGAATAAATCCATAGCCATAACATGGGAAGTATACATGATGCTGTTATGATTAACCCACCAACCAATTCTGCATCGTATTCATTAACCCATCCGAAATAACATAATACAGTTCCTATTCCTAATGCAAGAAATTTAATTATCCACACAAAACACAATATCGTAGCAACATATATTAATAACAATCCAATGAACTTTCCTGTCTCTTTCAGTTTGTTAATGCAGAACACTTTTATAATCTTTAATGTTCTATTCATGCAGACACCACAGATGCTTCTGCTATCTCTTGAGAGTAAACATTAATATCATATCGTGGATATTTCCCTCTCATCCTATTATAGATAGCTTGCTCTGCATTCTCTGAATTATGAGCATCTACTATGTGATTAAAGCTAATTGTCTTTATAGTACCATTAACGCACGTTTTAACGCATACACCATACACTGAATATCTTTTCATACTATCTCCTTTGTTAATCTTTAACTGGACTATCAAATCCATGTTTATAGAAATCTGTATCAATAAAATCTATATTACTCAAACCAGTGAAATTCCAATCTTTAATAATCTGTTCTGGAATTTCTACCTTCTTATTATTCTCATAGAACTCAATCTCTTTTAAGTCAAGTGAATTCAATTTACGTTTAGCCTCTATCAATTTCAATATGTCTTCTATGTCTATTCTCATTACAACCCCTTTAAAATATTCATCACACGCTTATTGGATTCAATCATATCCTCTCTATGTTTCTCAGCCTTTTCACGTTTCTTGTCTTCTCGTTTCTTTTTCTGCTCTGGAGAGTTATAACGAATACGAGCCTTACGATTCCGTTCATCTTTTTCAGCCCTCAATTTGTCATCTTTTGCTTTCTCAGCAAAATAATCATCAGCAAAATCGTCATTATTTCGCTCTGCACATTCTTTACATGGGAGTTCATTTCCTGCATTAAACACTGTAGTGTTTTCATGGCAATCATAACAAGTGAATTTCTCACATTGTATACATTGGTCATCTGTCTCATCTCCACACATATAACATTTCATACTATCTCCTTCATACAAGCGTTATAACAAAAAACTCTTCTTTATGTTTGTCTTTCATTAGACATCGTGCTTCTATATATCCTCTCATATTAATCTCTCTGATATTCACATTGTCTCCCACGATTGGTGGATATGATAATGCTACAACATTCTCAGAATAATCTTCAATACCAACAGATGGTTTTATAAAACAACAATTAATCATACCTTCCCCTTAAATATAAATTATGACACATCGTATGTCAATAGAAAAAGGGAACTAAATTTAGTTCCCTTTCCCCAATCAATAGTATCCAGTCGTCTACAGCTCTGCGAGTTGCTTCTCTAAATCTTCAAGACTTGTGCCTTCAAGTTCAGCATCCTTCTTTTTCTCAATGAGAGAAAGAATTTTTGCCTTCTTAGCTTCCTTCGCAAGCTTGTTTTCTTTTTCTTCTCTTTCCGCAAGCTTCACAGAAATTACATGCTTGACAATATCAAACTTCAATTGAAGTTCAGTATCAGAAGTTGACCTCTTTGAAACAAACGAAGTTGTTGTCTCTTTCAATTGCTTATCTAAATCGATTGCAATTAGGTCAAGGCTTGCTCTGTTTGCTCTGGCTGTTTGTAGTGGTAAGTCCCATAAGTCCTCAACACTTACTACACCATTTGAAGTTGAGAAACGTAATCTTAATCTTGTGGCTTTCTCGAACATAATGTTCTCCTTTGTTATAATTAAATTAGAAAGTTATTTTAATTGTTCTATTAAATTTTCCTGTTACTTTACATAATACAGAATTCTTTTGTGTAGTGGAGAATCCTAATCCACTTAATTGATTATCAGTTGGCTCTGCTTTAAGCTTGTTACCAAGAACTTCGAACACCTTTCGATGTTCAGTCAATGAATCTCCTAAGAACTCATTGAAGAATCCACGAATCTTTTCATCATTTTTGCAACCATCAAGCATGAAAAATAAATGCTTGTTACCAGTCTCCTCACCATCCCAATGGTTTGGTGAATTCATAATCATGCTAACCTTTTGGAATTTATTGGTATTGATTCCATAAACCTTTTTAGTTGCTTGAGACTCTGGCAATACGTGTTTAATGCTGAACTCACCATTTTTTAACGTGACTTCTGCAACAGTAACCCATTCATGGTTCTTGGTAGCTGGGTATACGTATTCGTATACATTACCACCAAACTCAATTTCTGCTCTACCTTTTCCTCCAGTACCTCTAAAATTCCAATTGTGAATTTTACAGATATATTTCCCATCTGGCATCTTTCCCAAATTAGGGAATGTAATATTCTCTACTGGGATATATCCTTTAGGAGCTGGTTGTGTATAATCCACATCCTGCGAACCACCAGAATCATGATGTTTTCTTTTATTCCATCCAACTCTTTGGTCATTACCATAGTTGTTATGCACATTACCATTTGGTTGTGTAGAGTTCGGCATAAATACATGTAAATCCATTAGAGATTGATTTGGCTCTATTTCATTCCAAGAGTGACTGAATCGAAATACTCCATCAACTCGACCTCCTGCATTTTTAACTCGTTCTCTCACACTATCAGCTACTTCGCCATTATATGCCCAAGTAAAGTTATTACCCCACTTTAAAATGTTTGGAGCTTCAACATCCAACGGTGCCATTAATGTCATAAGATTACTCTCATGCTTGTTCTCCACCATCAATTCAATACTTTCTGCATTTGGAAGAACATTGTCAACGAATTTATCTATTGATACTTCTTCTACCTTTTTGAAGTTCTTTACTGAATCTGGAACTTCATCTTTGAGGACATCAAATACTCCTCCACCCATTTTAGGTTTCACATTTCTATCAGCATACAGAACATTCGTGACTCGAATGTCTTCAGCAACAGCACAACGTCTATAGAGAGAATCCTCAATACCTAACTCTTGAACCTTATTCTCTGCATTCTCAATCATTTTTTTAGTGACAACAGCTTTAGGTCTTTTGTAATTAGCAGGAGCTACTTTTGCCTCGAAAGACTTAACAGCACCATCAAGGTCTTTCCCTTCTGATAATTCAATAAGAAGTGAACCAATTACAGTATTTCTGATTCCATACTCAACTAAATTCCAACAGTAATTCATTTGCACTTTTGAATCTATTTTATCAAATTTCTTTTTAGATGCAATAAACTTCTTTACAACTTGCTTATGCTCTTCTCCTCTATAAATAGAGTTCTGTGCAATTAATTCTAATACAGTTTCAGCAGATTCTAATGTTAATTCAGATAAACTTCTATAAAGTCCCTCTGCTCTTTGTGTTGCTTTACCAAGAAGTCCACCAATAGCAAGTTTCTGTTTAATATAATTACTGGGAACTTCAATATGGAAATGATTCCATGTTATACTTCCACTATCAGTTACTTCAATATTAAACTTTACACCAATCAGTTTTTCATAATGCATGAACTCTGTACGAATGGCTTGAGATTTAACATATTGAGATAATGCATCAGCAACAACTTGATACTCATTATCTATTTTGATATCCCAAATAGATACCAACTTATTGTTACTATCAACAGTAACAATGTTACCAGCTTTTCGAATGAATCCTTTACAGCAAGAGCAGTCATGGTCTGTTCTTTCTCTGAAGATAGGATTAGTTCCTTCTGGAAATGAATTGATATATGTATCCCAGATTACATCTGACTCTGTAGCAGTTACTAATAATGTTTTACCGCTATTTACCATGCTGTCGAACTTTGCTTTAATTAATTTTGCAAATGGTTTGAAATCTAAACTCATAATGAACTCCTTTGATATTGTTTATTTTAATTACTCTCAATATATGTTATGGTGATATCGATGTCAAGGATTTAATTATAATAATAAAAAAATCCAAAATGTAATTTGACAGAAATAACATCGTCATGATTCTGGAGATATTCTATTTCTTCTTTATGAGTATCTCTAAAATCTTTTTTCATGAAATCAATGTTACTTGGTTCTATTCTTTGTGGAACATCTTGGTCAGCATCATACTCAGTGTTCTTTCCCACATTTGACCTCAATAGTAATGTACCAGTTCCATACTTACCCTCACTCGCTAACCTATCTTCAAATTCGTCACCGAATAATGTACATAATGTATGGGTTATGATTTCTGATACCACCTTCTTTTCTATTTTAGTTCCACAATCTGAACAATACTCTTTATAACCATCTGAACTTGTGTCACAATCACGACAATACTTTTTGTTAAAGTATGTTTGAAATGGTTTCGTATGTACTTCTAAGTAAGCACCAATATGATAATATTTGTAACTTCCCATTAACAGCCTCCATCCAATAATCTTACAATAAAAAATAAAAATAGTAAAGCAAATGAACAAATAATTCCAATAAAATATCTTTTATCTGCCATTTCTTCAGTAATATGATTTCTGTCTAAATAAGTTAATAAGAATATTGACACCCACATTAAAACGATTAGCAGTATTAAAAATGTCCCCATACTTTGACTCCTTTGTAAAAGTTGATGTCTTTAATATAACATTAAAGACATCATGAAATCAAGACCTAATCTTCTTTTTTCTTCTCATCATCTTTTTCTTCAAATCCAGATTCTTTTAGAAGTTTATCTGGGATAGTGTCTATGACTTTATTCACAGCACCACTAATGTCATCAAGACTTATAATGTCCATGAGGTCGTGATGTCCTGCCTCTACCATCGCATCAGCAACAAACTCTGCTTTAGCTGACTTGTATCCATATTCGCCCATGAAGCCCACAGCAAAGATTCCTGTGTTGGCAATGAATAGTTTAACCAATGGCTTTAATATCTTTTTGCCACCAATCCAACCTACCCATTTGGGCATGTCAACTTTACTCAAAAGAAGATTCGCAAAATACTCATTGGCGATATCTCCTACTTTTACTTTACCAGCATACTTAAACGCTTCGGCATTCTTTTCAGCATTCTTATTCCAAATTGTTCTCAATACATCCATTGGTGTTTTCTTTTCTGTAGTTGGTGTTTTGTTTTCCATAGGTTCCTCACTTTGTTTTATTGTTAAATCATCTAATTTTTCATCATCTGTTACAAACTTACCAAGTACAACACTTGGGTCTTTTTTTAATTTACCGAGAAATTTCTTATCTTCGATGTCATTCAATACATCCATACCAGACAAATGCTGATTTCCTCGCATCTTAATATGCAATACTTGCAACTTGCTTGTCAAGGTTTTTTCAGAAATACCATATTTTTTACAAAGATAATCTATCTCTCTTATATAACCTTTACACTCATCCAATACACCATTTGTGTAATATTGTTTTATTCCAATAATTTCTTTTACTTGGTTAAGTTTACGAGTTATATTACAAAATAACCCATTCACTTTATTTGCCAAACCATCTCTATGGAGATTGTATTCTTTACAAAGATAATCAAACTCTCTCTGATTCTCTTTACAGTATTTTAGAAAATACTGTTTATCAATATAAGATGTTCCCTCACGCTCAATGATTCGTTTAACCATTTCGTCAATGACATCTTGCTTTAGGTCTGGTACAAATTGACAAGTGTATTCTTGTTTGAATTCTTTCGTCTCATCGACATTTCCTATGAGTTCACAACACATATCTTCAGTAATAACTGCACCAACAGGGAACACCATTTTACCTTTATCCACAATATCTTTACATTGATTATAATCTAAAATCTTCCCAAAATGTTTATCCATCATTTTGACCCAACAATATTCCCTATCCTCACCAAAGCTCCTATTTCTCCACTTCTCACCATACGCATTAATGAACTCTTGTTCTGTCTTAATTCGATACTGAGGAACTTCCTTTGGTAATGGTTTATCTGTTACCCATTCCCGTTTCAATACTGTATGAATCCCAACAAATTTCTTACCATCATTATATCGGTCACGTTGAGATTCTGTCAATTCTTTACCAAAAAACACCTCTAACCGATGCATATCCTCACCAGCTACATGTCCCCGTGATTCTTCTTCTGTAATGAATCGTAGATTTTTCTTCGGAGTTACCTTCGCCTTTTCTTCAACGACATCTTTCCCGTATCCATCGATTTCGACTAACCAATCCTGATGGATATTGCATGTAATGGTGTCAATCCATTCGTCATAAATATTATCAATCTCACCATCTCCTCCTATGTCAGACAATGGTTGTCCAAGATGCTCATCTAAATCTTCATCCCATTTTAAAAAGCCATCTTCACTTGGCGTAGCATATCGCTTCTTTCTGAATCTCCCAAACTCTTTGGTCAGTTCCTCTTCTGTCTTGAGTCGATACAATTTATCTGAATCAAGAATAAGTTTAGGTTTGCCAATTGCCTTGTCAATGCCCTTTTCCAGCAGTGCAAAGAAATCATCGTCATCATCCTTAATGTCTACTAACCAATCTCTGGAGAAATGATATCTATCCATGTCAATGGAATAATCGTCTGAACCTTGAAGATTGGCTCCATCTATTTCAGAGATTGGTTTACCAAGATGCTCATCCAAATCACAATCCCAATCTAATTCCCATCCATTAGCACTACTGGGATATGCATCAATTCTCCAATCATCTCCTAATGTCTCAACCATCTCTTCTTCTGTCTTGAGTCGATACTTTGTATTTGTATCTTTCTCATATATCTTAGACGCTTCTCTTATTATATCATCATATTTTCCCACATCCCCACCGTCCTTTCTCTTTTCAATTTCTCGTATGATATGACCATCATTGTTCAATACTCTATCATATTCTTTTGATAAATCACTATACGATTTATATTCTATGTTACCTACAACACTATTATAATATTGTATTATCTCATCCTTTTGTCTACATGGATAAATCTCTTCACCAGAATGTACATTAACTCTCACGTTACATACATAATTCTTATTAATTAATAGTGGAGTTCCTATTATTTTATTCCCATCTTTTGGTAAAGAATCAAATACTTTCTTACCAAATCGATATACAACAAACGTCCCATCATTCTTTGGATTGTTTTTATCTTGAATGATTTTAACAGGAGCATAATATCTATATTTTTTCGAAGCACGTCTTACAAATTCTGTGTCTTCATCATTCCCTTCAGTCCATAAAACACTATTCTTTTCACAAACGGGACAGTTATGATGTTTTGTTGGGCAATTTTCATAATACTTTCTATCATCTACATGAAATAGATGGAATGCAGAATCATAGAATTTATCCATGAATTGTACTGTTATATCATAACCACCATGTGAATTAAACTGTGGCTTGTATATTTCATGGAATGGTTCAGTTGTAACCCATTCTGGGACAATAGTTTTATACCAATCATAATATGGCAGTTCAATATGAAGTCTACCTTCACCATATAATGTTAAGAGTTCTGTCTCAGTAAGAACTTTATTGAACAACTCATCCATACCAGATTTCCAAGAAGTGTAGTTGTTTCCATACCGAAACTTTTTCTCTCTCCATTTATCCCCAAACTCTTTTGTCAATTCCTCTTCTGTCTTGACTCTATAAACTGGGATTGGTTCATCAGTCCAACAACCAACATTCCTTAATATATTAACCATATTACTTGGGACGTTATGACCATAACAATTCTGGATTATTTGAACACCAGAATGTTTATGGTAATCTTTCCCAAACTTAATAAGGCATTCTACTTGTGTATAAAATCTCATTAATCATCCTTTGGAATTTGTACACCGATAATACAACCTTGTCTCTCTTGTATAGTCTTGACATATTGAGATGCATCACACAATGATTCAAAAGTCCCAGTATCAAGCCAAGCGACTCCACCCTCAATAATACTACAAGCCAATTCATCCTTCTTTAAATAGATTTCATTGAGTGTTGTTATCTCAAGTTCGCCTCTCTCTGATGGTTTAACTTGATTGACATACTCTACAACTGAATTAGGATATGTATAAACTCCAATGATTGCGTAATTTGATTTGGGATTACTTGGTTTCTCTTCTATTCCGATTACATTATAATAACCATCAGAAAACTCAATTACACCATATCTCTCTGGGTCTTTAACTTTATACCCAAAGATGCTTGCCTTCTTAAAAATATCTGCCATTTCGATACTTGTAGAAATGTCATTAATAAAATTATCATCACTGTGGATAACATTATCACCTAATATTAAAGTAACACAATCATCTCCAATAAAATCTTTACCAATGATAAATGCCTCCGATATTCCTTTAGGTTCATTCTGAACTGCATATTCAATATGAACACCTAAACTACTCCCATCTCCCAATAATTCTTTGAATACTGGAACATCTCTTTCTGTCGAGATGATAAGTATCTCTTTAATGTCAGCATCTATCAATGTTGATAGGGGATAACATATCATCGGTTTATCATGTACAGGTAATATATGTTTATTCAATGCCTTTGTCAAGGGATATAATCTACTTCCTGCTCCCCCTGCTAATATAATTCCTTTGCTCATAATAATCTCCTTCACTCTGATGGTTTTAATAATTTTTCAAATCGTATAACCTGTCTATCATCTACATAGAATTGTATGTAGTCCCCCTTGTTAAGAGAACTCCAAATTGAATGATGCCCAATACCAAGTGTTATTCCATCACCTTCTTTTAATCTAATGGAATGAACATAGTTGTCTTCATCACCAACAACCTTTTCTATATATCCATATCGATACTGTATCTTTGGTTTTTCTTTCTTATCATGAGTACACCCAACAAATAACATAATCACAGTCATACAAACTAAAAAGATAGCAATAATTAACACAATGATTCCACAAAATGATTCATCCATATCATTCATATTATTCCATCCCCACAAAAAAACTTGCCCATTCATTCGCAGAATATATTACAAGTATCTTCCACGACCGTGATTCATACCTAATAACTTTACCAACTTCGGCATCACTCTCTGGAACATCGGTAGCAGTTGTGGTTTTATCACCATCGTCAACACTTTCAATAATACAAACCACCACTTGCTTTTCTATCCTTGATAATCTATCTTTTTCTAACTCATTCACACTTCACCTCTAAAGATGGTGCGTCTTCATCATACTCCAAACTCAAATCAATTGTGGAACCTCCACCACTATGCATGAAAGACTCTATTTTAACAAAAGCTTCTTCTATCTCATCTTTTGTATAATGCTCAAGAAGAACTTGTGCCCCTTCCTCATCTGAAGTCTCATGCATATCAATTTCATCCCAATTGATTTTAGGGAGATATATTCTCACCGCTTCACTCATCTTATCCATAATCACTCCGTGACTAATAATTTCTGTTCCAAGTATTCAAGTTCACTCTTAAATATTTTGTTCATGGTTTCTTTCATCAATTTAATATTATCTTCGGATTGAATTGAACCACCAGATTGTATTAAAGGATTTTCAAAGCCAACTCGTACTGTCGTCACAACAGCACTATTCATATGCACAAGTGCATTATTTAATCCTGTCATTCTCTTTTTTATATTTGCTCTTGCTCTACTCATTGAAACGCATCTCCAGTCCATTGATAGCTGACAAACTTACTTAGATAGTTTGCTGTTGCATCGGAATTAGACATTGTTAATTTCCCTGTGTAATAATCATCAAGACGTATTCCTAATGTTGGGTCTTTGACATTCACCACAATAGAAGATTCCTTGTGATATGGCTTCGTCACTTTGTAATGAAACAATACATCTTCCTGTGCTGTCAAGAACCCATGAAGACATCCTTCTGGAACATATAATGACTTACGTTCACTCATAAGGAATATATCGTGTTTAAGCAGTGTGTCGCTGTTCTTTCTTATATCAACCACTACAACCATCGCTTTGCCCTGTAAACACGTTACAAGCTTTCCCTGTGCGTGTGGCTCACGTTGTGCATGAAGTCCTCTCCATGTTCCAGCTTTTTGATTATAGGAAACATTGTCTTGAACAAACTTCACTTCTAAGAATCCTTCAAGTTGTTCATTGCAGAGTTCAGTAAAGTATCCTCTCTCATCAAGATGAACATTTCTATCAAATTCATGAACCCCTAATATTGGTTCTTTAAATTTAAAATTTCTCATACGTCAGTCGCCTTTCTATGATTTTTATAATCACGGGAATTATTATTAACAGTTTCTCCATCAAGAGTAGAATATTGTTCAATCACTTCCCATCCATCATCATCAAGAATTTTGATGAACTTTCCAATGATGGAATACTTCTTGGGAATCCAAGCCGTTTTATATGTATCGCCCTTCTTTAATTTACATTGGACATATGTGTTCTTGTCAACAGGTTTAGGTTCATCCATCCACGTCATCGGTTTTCTCTTTGTTAAGATATTGAGAATAGTTTTCAATAGTATGTTCTGTTACTTCCTTCACTAATTTATGAATGTCTGATTTGTAAAACCCACAACTATTCCATCCATTACATTCTACAATATATAATTCTCCATCGACTTCCGCAATATCCATTACATATAAATCATCAGGTTTCCATATAGAAGACATATACTCAGCAAACTTAATTACTTTTTCTGGCATATAGTCAATGAACATTCCTTTACCTTCACACCGATAGTAACTACCTGTACAGAACTTACCATCAATCATGAACATTCTCCACTCATGAGTAATGTTCTTTGGAGTTCCATATATAATTTCTGTATCAAGAGATACAGAAGAATACTCACCTTCAGGTAATTCAGCAATTCCATTAAACCATTTTAATAGGTTTCGTTCTGTATTAACTTGCCCTGCAAACTCTTTAATGTCTTCTACTGGACGAATGAATACTGTATCATCAGGTGTCATTCCCTCTCGGTATATTAACATCATTCTTAATACTCTAATTGAAACTCTACTACAATCATGATTTAAGAAATGTTCACCATAATGTTCTTTGTACTTAGTTGTATTAAAATTATCAAGAACGCCATAAGCATTTTTAATAAAGTTTGTACTGCCATAATAAATATCTAATGTTGGCTTATCTGACGGAGGAATGTCTCTAAGCTCGGTGTCCATAGGAATTGGCTCAACACCAATAGCTTCTATCCCCAAATCCTTACAAGCTTTTAATATTGTATTAGCATCTTCTCCACTACCGAGATTCGTCTGTACTATCCAACGTATTGTCATCACTTGCCTCCTTCACGTCATACGGAAATATATACCATACTTGGTCTTTAAGTAAACTTATGTATTCATTAAGCTTATTTGAATCATATTTATCTTTTCCAGTGTCAACTATCCAACTCATACAATCTTTTCTCATACCATCAGCTCTATGCAATATTGTATTATTTGGATTGGTGTCACCAAAATTTTTTGCCATCATTAATGTAGAAATACTATAATCAGAATTCAATAATGCAAATTCAGCATAATAATGTTCATCATGATAATGGATGGCAACACAAACACTTTTACCATTACCATCTTCTCCAGTCATTATTATTCCAACTTCAATTGGTTTATCA
>CEPX01070094.1_pt1 | contig 45934 bp, 53 predicted proteins | sample 361361 | NCBI WGS metagenome assembly CEPX01 (sample SAMEA2619974, study PRJEB7988) | marine metagenome | biome: marine biome (ENVO:00000447); feature: mesopelagic zone (ENVO:00000213) & marine oxygen minimum zone (ENVO:01000065); material: "saline water (ENVO:00002010), including plankton...
AAGTATTATTGGTGCAATGATTGTTGATGATAAAGCTTTAGGAACAGCCCATATAGGTATTGGTTCAAATTACTGGTTTGGTGGATCTATCTATGCAATAATCCACCTTGATCAAGTTTTCAAAAACCCTAAGATTGAACTTGATGGGGAAGAATTAAAAATTTAATTTCTAGGTAGTTTATTTTAAACCAATATATTTAAATATTATTTAACCAAGAATTTACTTGATTAATATGAAATTTAGCTCAGGTTACTATTCTCACCCACCTATAACAGACTATTTCAATTCTATGGATCCAGAAAGTTATAATGTTCAAGCCCCTTATGAAGGAAGTCCACCCCCTCTTAATGAAGAAGGGAAGCCACTTTTAGGGGTAAAGGATATTGGAATGTCAGTCCCAATGGGTATTTCTGCACAAAACGTTGCAGGGATTTACTCTAAAATAAGAATGGGGGTAGGCAATATAGAAATTCAGTTTCCAGGTTATCGCTCTGGTCAACGTCAGGCACAAACTCCTGAGATGCTTGGTGATGATCAAAGACAAGCAATAAGAGAATTATCTCTTGCAAATGATGTTAAGTTTACAACACACTCTAGTTTTTCTTTAATGGGTTTAATGGGACGTGATGAGCGCGGAAACTTTTCTCTCTATAATGCAACCCAGGATTTATTTGAACTAAAAAGAGCTATAGACTTTCAAGGAGACTTAGGAGGGGGCTCAGTAGTTATACATTCAGGAGAGTTTGACAGGCCAATGACTGATATGTACCTTGATGATGAAACCGGAAGTGTTAATCTAGCCAGAGATGAATCCGGTCGTTTATTATTCAAACAAGCACATACCCAAGAAACCGATGCTAAATTTGAATTATTAGATGATAGGACTCAGCAAAAATATGACACAGTCCAAAAAAACAAACTTGTTGGACATCCAGAATGGTTAAGGGCCAAAGAAGACCACAGAGGAACTGATCAGGACGGGAGAGATATCATGATAAAAAAAGGAGACTTTGTCGATTATAGCGGAAATAAAATAATTGACCCCTATGACCCATTGAGGGGTAGGGTTCCAGAATATGATGATGACAATAGAATATTCAAAGTTAAGCTTAAATCTTTTGAAGAGTTCAGAAAAGAAGCTGATGAATATAATAAATATTTCACCATTCTCAATAACAGAGATCCAAATTATTGGGAAAAAATGTATCCTGAAGAATCATATATGCGTGCTAACTTAGACTCATCAGAAGGTATTGCTCGAGGGTGGTCTCTTCAATTCTCTCAAAACTCTCAAAAAGTAATGAAAGTAATAGAAAAATTAGAATCACAAAGGGAAGTTTTTGAAAAAATAGAAGCTTCAGTTCCAGAAGAAGAACAATGGAAAATCATGAAGGAGGATGTAGAATTAGCAAGATTAGCTGAAGGATTCATTTCTCCAGAATTAAAAAAACCCACAGAACTTATTGATAGAATTTTGGCAGACTCTAGAAGAACCTTGGAATACGACAGGTCTACTGCATCTGCACAAGAACAACAAGCGCTTGACACAAACGAAACAAAAAAACATATTGTTACTCCTATAAAAATGTTAGAACGTCATGGGGTTAGGATGTATGCAGAAGCAGGACTGCATGCAATGAAAAAGTCAAAAGACCCCAATAATCCTGTTTTTGTCGCAGTTGAACATATATTTCCAGAAAGATTTGGTGGACACATTGAAGAACTAAAATGGATTATTAATAAATCAAGAGAAAGAATGGTTGACATGCTTACAACTCCAGAAATAGAGTTTGGATCAAGCCTAGCCCCTACAGACATCACAGAAGAAAAATTAAAACTAGGAGGGATGAAACAACCAAACCCTCACTATACAGGGATGTCTAAGGCAAAAGCTGAAGAAATAGCTAAAAAACACATAAAAGCAACAATAGACACAGGTCACATAAATCTATGGAGAAAATATTGGCAAGAAGATCCAAGAATTTCTAAAGAACAAAATGATGCAAAATTTAATGATTGGATACTAAAACAAGTAGAGAGCATTGCTGCAGATGGTATGATTGGAAACGTACATTTAGCAGATAATTATGGCTACCATGATGATCATTTAGCTCCGGGCCAAGGAAATTCTCCAGTTAGAGACATAATTTCAATTATTAAAGAAAATGGATATGACAAGGCTGTAACTGTAGAACCTGGTGCAGACGCTTCAACAGATTTATCAGACTTCCACGGCCTAATGAAAACATGGCGCCATTTCGGTTCTCCAGTCTACGATGTAGGGGGTGTTGGGCCATCTCAAACCCCTCAAGCATGGGGAGATATCCAATATTCATTCTTTGGACAAAATAAACCGCCATATTATGTATTTGGATCTTACGCACCATCCAATGATTGGACTCTGTGGAGTCAAGTCCCAATGGAATAATTTCCACAAAACATTTATAAATCTCGAAACCTATCTACCTTATGGCAGGGATTGTACTTGGCTTTCGCAGTGATTTATATACATTCTATGTATATTTATATTAAACTGTGAGGAAAGTCCGCCCACTAATAGTGTAAATTGTACCTTAACTGGTTCAATTTTCCAGAAAAATCCACTCACAAAAGTGAGTTCCAGTAATGGAAGGCAACCACACAGAAACGATACCACCTATAAACAGGATGATGGTAAAGAAGTTTTTGGCGACAAAAATCAGATAACAACCTGACGTTTTTATAGGAAAGGATGAAACGGTGAGCCCTGGAAGTGCAACTCCTTTGAGAGGCTTAGTTTAATGCCAAGACAGACTTCCGCTTTGCGAGTCTGACAAAAGGCGGCTTATTCAAACCCTGCTAATTTCAATAAAATGGCTAAAGATAAAATTTCCATGCCATCCGGAATGGGTGGACTTGTAAGGTATTTCGACGAATATGCCAGTAAGATTAGATTCAAACCTGGACATATTATAGTCTTAAGTGTCGTTGTAATAATAATCATGTTCATTCTGTATGCATTTGGAAATTCCATTCTAGGTATAACAAATTAAAATGATGCCCATAAACCCAAAAGATATGCAAAAGGCTATGAAGCGCCTAGGTATTAAACAACAAGAAATAAATGCATCTGAAGTTATAATCAGATGTGAAGACAAGGATATCATTATTTCCAATCCTCAAATTTCAAAAGTAAATATGATGGGAAATGAGGTTTTCCAAGTCTCAGGACAACCACATGAACAAGAAAGAAGTTCTGAAGTAGAAATCCAAGAAGAAGATATTCAAACAGTAATAGACCAAACAAGTTGCACTAAAGAAAAAGCACTGGAAGCCTTAAAAGACACCAACGGAAATATTGCAGAGGCTATATTGCAACTCCAAGAATAAATGAGAGAATCTTATGAAGAGTCAGTAGGGGAATTGAAGAGGGTAGACCATCTTTATTATGTTAGCCTTAAATATACTAGAACAGTAGATGTTATAATAAGCGTTCTAGGAAGGATGATCAACTGTTTTGAGCATGGGGCTGAAGCATTACTTAAATATGCAAAAGAAAACAAGCTAATAGGTGATATTCCTGATAACTATGCATTAAGGTGCGAGGAGCTAAGAAAAGCATTCCCGGAAGACGAAGAACTTCAAGATTATATAAATTTCTTTTTCTTCTTGAGAAAAGTAGTCCGGGCTAAATATACTAAAAGAGAAGAATTCAGAAGACACGTTACAATGACTGCTACATTAAATAATGGAGAGGTTGTAGAAGTGAATATAGATATCCTAAAAGAATATTATGACAAGACTCAAGATTTCGTAAGATATTTAAAATCAAAAATAACAGATATATCTGATGGTTGAAAAATTAATAAATCGACTACATGAAAAGGGGTGGACTCGTGACGAAATATTTAACGCTTTAGAAATTATTAGCCAAGCTAAAAAAAACAAACTAACCTCTATAAAATTTTTAGACGGTTTTGTTTACTGGCTTCTATTAATAATCATTGTCTTGGTAAATTTTGGTTTAGCCATTGGATTTATTCCTAGTATGCTATCTTTTAATTGGGAATTTCTATATTTTATGTTAATTTTATTTGGATGGGTTTTTGGCTTAATATTAGAATTAGTAATTAGAAGCATAGAACATCTAGAAACAAAACATCACATATTCTTAGGTTTTTTAATACCTATTGTTGCAATTACAAACATAATCATAATAGGATCAACATCTAATTTTTTTAGTTCCACACTAAACATAGGGGTTTCTCATAACATGTACTTAGCTGGATCTATATATTCTCTAGCTTTAATAACTCCTTATTTAATTTTCAAGTTAATTCTGAAGAAAGATTATTATTCATATTAAAGGGCGGTAAGCGGGAATCGAACCCGCTCCATAAGGACCACAACCTTACATTCTACCATTAAACTATTACCGCCATGATTATACTTAGTTTAATTCCTCATATTATAAATCTTATTATTAAGATTCTCAAATTAAACAAGTTATTTATATGTCCATGAGATACTTAAAACTTATGAAATTTCGCCTCATTGAACAAGAAACTCACGATGCAAAAATGAATATGGCTCTTGATCACATCCTCTTAGATTCTTCTCCAGCCATAAGATTCTACAAATGGAAAAACAATTCAATATCTCTAGGAGCATATCAAAACTCAGAAGAAGTTAACCTGAAAGAATGCAAAAAAAACAACATTGAGATTGTCAGGCGTCTAACTGGGGGCGGGGCAGTTCTTCATACACAAAAAGACTTGACCTATTCATTTATTGCCCCCATAAAACTATTCAATAATGATGTTTCAAAGGCATATACAACAGTTTGTTCTTGGATAATTTCTGCATTATCTAATCTAGGAATTTCTTCAGTTATAAAAAACAAAAACGACTTGATGATTAATAATAAAAAAATATCTGGTAATGCAGCTAAAATAGAGGGTGGAATATATCTTCAACATGGAACTATCATATACGATCTTAATGCCTCACTAATGCCAACACTACTAAATATCTCAAAACAAGATTTATTAGATAATATAACTTCGATAAAAAAACAAAAAGATATTTCTCAAGAAGAACTATATCAATCACTAAAATCAAGTTTTTCAAAAGACAAAGACATCTCAATCTCAAAAATCACATCAAAAGAAAAAACAAAAGCAAAAAAACTCATAGATTCAAATTATAATAATTTAGACTTAAATATAGATACTTCAAAACTAAAATTTAAAGGAGCTTGTTTTCTGGGACACGATATACTGAACTAATAAATTTTCATAATTTTTCTCAAGCTCATTGTAGATATTAATGAGGTTATAATATATGTAGCAAGCCATCCCATTTTCCATCCAAGTAAATTAAGAACTATCTTTTTCTCATAATCTATATTAATTTCTTTTAACTGACTATTTTTAACTGGGACATTTTTTTTAGAGTATAGTTTGCCATTTGTGATTAACACTTCTTTTTCATGCTTCTCTCCACCATAATCCAAGTCAACAAAATATTTCCCTTCTTTCTCCCCTTTCATAATCCAACTAACCTTTTCTTGTACATCTTTTACTTTTTCACCATCAACAGTCATCTCTTCAGGAACTATCAAGCTAACTTGACCTTGTGCACTTTTATCAAACATAGCACTTATCTCAAAACTCTCCCCTGGACTTATAGGTTCATAAGCAAAATGTGAATTCATCCATCCAAATATCAAGATTATTGGAATAAATGTGATTAAAGTTGGCCTCATAGAATGGCCCATATATTTCATATTGGTCTCCATTGCTTTCTTCTGAGCTTTCATAGCCTCGCCAGGATTATCCTTCAAACCCTTCATTTCTTTTTGTAATTCTTTAATCTCAGTTTTCAAATCCTTCATTAAACTTTGATTTGTAACCAACTTATATACAAAAGTAATAATCAAAGAAACAGCCAAAGAAACAATTATAACTGCAACAATGCTAGGTAATCCCAATAAGGGAGATAGTAAATAGTCTAATCCTTGGTTTATAAATTCAAATACCATTTTCTTAAGAACCGCCCATGAATTTCCTCATCATAGGATTCATGTCCATCATATGTTGTTTAGCAATGTCTTCATATAGCTTATATACAATCATAACAGTCAATAAGATACCAGTTCCACTACCAATAGCCCCTGTTAAATCCGCTACTGCCGCGAGAAAACCAACCGTGATTCCTCCCATTATTGTTAATGGCCAGATATATCTATTAAGTAATCTCTCTAACACCCTTTCGTCTTTTCTAAAACCTGGAATTTGTAATCCAGATCCCATCATTTGCTGAGCCTGACTTTTTGCATCCATTCCTGCTGTTTGTACCCAAAATATGCTGAATACAGCACTACCAATTATAAAAAATATGATATAAATCAAGGCTTGCATTACAGGAGTCCAACCAACAAATAATGTTTGTTGTTCTATCATATTCCTAACTATATTTGGAGCTTGCATCCAAAATACAAAACCAGTTGCAGGAGAACCACTTGATGTAAACGTTCCAAGTAATGGAAAACCTGCATTTTCTAATAATCTCCCAAACAATCTAACATTCGCAATCAGAGCTGCAATCAATATAACTGGGATATTAGATGTATAAATGAAACTCAATGGCCACCTTACCCCGTGACCTCTAACAAATCCAAAGGATAGAGGTATCTCTACCTTCATAGCCTGGACATATACAGCCATAACAAAAACTGCTATTGTAAAAAATACAGCAGCAAACATTATTCCTGCAGTTACTGGATCCCCTCCAACAAGACTTTTAATCAATGCAGGAATTGCACCCGCAGGTATGTCTGGATTAGATGGTGATGGTAAAAAATTAAATGTTTGAACAAAAATACTCTTACTTACTCCTGCTGCAATAAATAAAGATATTCCTGAACCAAATCCCCATTTACTTATAACTTCGTCTAAAAATAATATAATCATACCTCCTAAGAATAACTGAAATATGAGTATCAACTGAAGTTGTAAATACAAGGGGCTTCCAACATATTGAGCCGACGGAGCCAACCCTCCCATAAAAACATAAATACAAGCTTCAAGAATAATGAATGCAATAGCTAACATCTTCTGTGTTCCTTGAAATCTTTTTTTACCATCTGGACTTTGTAAATCAAATTTTATTATTCCAGAACCATTCAGAAGCTGAAGAACAATAGATGCAGTTACAATAGGTCCAATACCTAGCGATATCAAGGATCCAAATTCAGCACCTAAGATTATAGATAATGTCTGGAAATTTTCAAGTGCATTCCTTCCCAATCCAAACAAAGGCATCAAACCCAGTACAAAGAAAATTATAATTGCAATGGATGTCCATTTTAACTTCTCCTTAAATGAAAGTTTCTTCTGAGTTGGACCTTCAACTTCAGGAAGATTAGTTATAATTTTTTCCCAAATTGACATTTTTTTATATTGTTTTTTTACCTTTAAAAAATTATTTGTTTTATATTAAATAAAATCAAAGAATCAATCACTCATCTTTTGAAATTTCCTCTTTAACATTTCCCAAGGTATTAACCTCTCCGCCAGCCTTCTTAACTTTATCAATAGCTGATTTAGAAGCATAAAGAGTTTTTATCTTAAGTTTCGTGTTGACTTTCCCTCTGCTTAGAACTTTCTGATAACCAATTTTTCCCAAGTCAATGTCATAAAATTCACCATCTTTTGAGATTAACTTTTTCCCAAGCCATTTTTCTAAGCTTTGTTCAATATTCATAAGATTTATTGAATGCACTATATCGTATCTCTTACTATTAAATCCTTTTTTCCCAAAATATCTATTTTTCCAAATACTTGGCTTCTTAGAGTCAGCCCTCTTCCCACTTCCAGCATTACCTCTACCACCTCTATGTCCGGCACCTCTATGTTTCTTCTTAGATCCCCAACCATGAGTATGGCTCCCTCTCAACCTTGAATTTTTCCTTCTTTTATTAACTGTCATTATAACATCCTCTTAATCAAATCATTTATCTTATCCCCTCTATATCCTAGGGCTCCACCATTGGTAAATGAGACTTTAATTCCCTTTCTTCCAAATCCTTTTTTTGGAGGGTTTAATCTAAATATTTTTTTGATTTTCTTATCTCCTATTTTGATAAAATTACTATATTTTATCTTTTCTTTTTTATCACTCCCCCTTCCTTTGTACTCTTCCCCTTTTTTTTCAACTAAACTATTGTAAGTATTATCATCAATTTCTCCCCAAGTAATGTAATCCTTTACTTTTCTCAACATTCCATTATAATTTTCATTATTTGGAACTACAGCGCAGGAATTTTTCCTACTTAAATTTAACATTTTAAAAGTCAACCTTACTCCTTGCTCAGTATTCAACATTCCCCTCACCAATATGGCTGCTAATCTCTTAACATTTTCAGGACTCTTAACTTCATCTGATTTTTCTGACATTTCTAAGTTACCTCAACTTTACTTTTTGTTTCAGCACCTTCTACAATATTCAATTCCTGAGTTCTTGCATCTGACATTTTCATTCTCATTAACTCATTTAATGCTTCTAAACAAGCCTTAAACAAATTAATCTTGGTTTTTGTTTGACCTTTAGTCTTACTCCAAATATCTTTGATTCCAGCCAACTTCAAAATTTTTGCACATTCTTTCTCAACCTTAAGGCCAGCCCCCTTTGGAGCAGGATAGAGTTCAACAACAACAGAACCACACTTCCCCTTTACTGAAAAAGGAATCGTATGAGGTTCTCCACATCCACATCTCCAATCTCCACAACCTCTCCTAATCTTAATAATGCCCAACTTTGCATTCCTTATTGCTTTCTCTCTCGCAGGAACTGTTTCCTTAGATTTTCCAAAACCAATTCCCACTATGCCATCCTCGTTTCCAACGACAGCATAAGTTGCAAATTTAGGTTTATTCCCTTCTTGAGTTTTCTTCTGAGTTTGCTTGAATACTCTTTTCTGCCCTCCTCCAAATTTACCTTTACTTTGACCTACCATAAGTAAATCTGTAGTCAAGTTGGGCATAAGAACATCTACAATCCCATCTTCTAAAATTCTTTCACTATTATCTAATATAATTTCAATATCTGTGATATCTCCATTCTTTACTTGTTTTCCTAATGAGGTCTTAGGATTCCAAGTTTCTTTTTCAAAGGTTTCTCTCCTTTGTTTACTTGGGCCTCTTGAGTTAAATCCACCCTTCCTCCTACCTCTAGGTCTTGCATTTTTTTGAGTATTTTCTTCTTTTACCATTTTATGAATTTGATATTTTAGTTTTAACCTCCTCAAAGTGTTTCGTTAATTGTGTGGGGTCCAAATTATTCTTTAAATATTTCCCAAATTGCAATTCATATTTTTCTTTATCTGATTTAATCTGTTCTGCATATTTCGAAATATGTGAACCATTTATCCTTTCTTTGTCAGGAAACATTTCCTCACTTTGAGGAATCTCTAATCCACCATCAATAGCTCCAGCCACAGCAGCATAAATTCTAGACCCTTTAACAGATCCTTTCAATCCAACATCGAGAATTGCCTTCTGTATTTTTTTACTTGCTGCAATTTTACCTGCTAAATATCCTGTCAAGTAAGCACTTGGAACATTACCTTTGTCAGACTTCCAACCAAACTTACTTAGATTGTTTGAGCTAACATTAACTTCTATTACATCCCCTTCATGATTATACTTATTCAAAGAAACTATAATTCCTTTTAATGATGCCCTCACTACCAGTCTATGAGATCCTGACTTCAATAATTTTAATCTTTTTTTATAGTCAGTACTACATTGTCTCTTTCTTCTTAACGGCATCGAATATGTATTTGATAATTTCATTTTATTTCTTTGACAATACTTTCTCCTCAATATATAGGCTCATGTGCCTTTTACTTCTGAAAAAACCACCTTTACTTTTCAGATATAAATCTCTATACAGTTTAGTATTAATAACACCTTTTCCTCTTAATATCTTCAATAACTTTCTTTGAACTCTAACTCTGTTCATCCAACTTAATTTAGGTTTTAGTCTTGCAGTAGCTTTTCCTTTTCTAGATCCTAATCCTTTTCGTCTCCCTTTTGTTTTCTGGATATGGATTTTTCTAGCCCTAGATCTTGAAGTATTATTATGGTGCTTTTTCTTGATGATCTTCTGCCTAATAAGACCTTTAATGTCTTCTTTTGTAATGGCCTCCTTTATTTCCTCAAGGCTATCTGTATCAAAAACAATCTTCTTAGGGGAACATTTCAAAATTTCCGAAGCTAATCTTTTTTGAACCGTCATTTTAATCTTTCTTTGTTAATACTTTATCTTTTTGTTTTTTCTTTTCTTTTTCTTCGTCTTCCCCTGGTTTTTTCTCTTTAGCAACAGTTTTTTTGGAATCTTCTTTCTCTTTAGCCTTCTTCTTCGATTCCTTAATTTTTTCTTTCTTTTCTTTCTTTATGGCAGTTTTTTCTTCAATCTTTTTTATGAATTCATCACCATTCAAATTTAGAATCTTAATACCCATTTCAGTAGCTTTTTTGATTATTTCAACTTTCTTTTTACTTCCAGTTGAACTTGAAATTATAATTCCAGACTCCTCCTTATCTAAACCTTCCAAATCACCAATATTATTTACCATTACCGACTTTAAACCTTCAACTAATCCCCTTGTAGCGGCAGGAACTCTATATCCTGATGAGACCATTTTTCTCTTGCTTTTTATCTTATGCCTCATCTTTGAATGAACACCCTTAGGTTTTCTCCAATTCTTTTTCACCCTTTTAACTAGTCCATAATCTTGTCTAATGAATTTAGGCCTCTTATTCTTGATCTTTTTCTTCAAGTCCAGTAATTCCTTAGATACGCTCATATTATTTCAACACCTTCCCATCCTTTTCAATTATATAAATACCATCTTGGAAAACTCTTGAATCAAAACCAACTCTTTTCGATATTTGCTCTATGTCAGCACTGACTTGCCCAGCAATTTCTTTACTAATACTCTCAACAACAATATTCTCATTTTCAACTTTTACACTTGCACCTTCTTTAATTTCTAATACTCTAGGAATTTTTTCTCCTAAGTAATTTTTAATTGAAAGTTTATTTCCCTCTAATGATACATTCATAGGAAAGTGACCTGAGCAAATTTTTAACACATATTTATGACCTTCAACAACCCCTCTAGACATATTTTTAATATGGGCCATTATTGAACCTAGTAATTTCTTCACAATTTTATTGGAATCATAAGCTTCTATAATCACTTTATTTCCTTCCACTTTAAAGTCAAAACCACTCATATCAATATTTTTCTTTGATTCTTTTTTATCTTTCATAACAGTTAAAACTCCTTTATCATAACTGATAGAAACCCCTTCAGGTAGTTCAAACTCTTTCTTCATCTTCTTCTTAGCTACTACTACATTGTCAGAAGATCCTTTCTCAGTTTCATCTTGTTTATTTTCTTGTTCCATTTCAATAACAATATGCTAAAAGCTTCCCGCCTATTTTCTTCTCTTTAGCAATATAATGTGTTACAACGCCTTGATTTGTTGAAATTATTAAGATTCCTACATCTTTAGCAGGTAAGTATCTTTTCTCAAATTTCTCATAAGTTCCAACCCTTACACTATATCTAGGTTTTACAACACCACATTTGTTGATGTTACCTGTCAGTACAATCTTGAAGTGATTTCCTTTTCCATCCTCTACCTCTTCAAATTCCTGTACATAACCTGCTTCTTTCATAACTGTCAATATTTCTTTGAGTATATTTGAAGCTGGTCTGACTATACAATTCTGCTTTCCAATATTTTCATTGTTTAATATCAATGATAGTCCGTTTGCTAATGTATCGTTTAATGCCATTTTAACTGAATTTTTTAAAGCCCAATTCCAATGCAGTTTCTCTAAAACAACATCTACAAAGGTTTAAACCGTATTTTGCAATGTGGCCTCTTGTCCTCCCACACCTCCTACATCTAAAAAGATTAATTCCATGCTTCCTAGGTTTAGGGGCGTTATGTTTGATGAATTTATTCATCTTTGCTGGTTTTACTTTCAATTGCTTGAAAGCCTTTTTATAATCTGAATAGGTCATTTATTCCTCACCTTCTATTTCTACATTATACTTTTTTTTCATAAACTCAACAGCATCATCTTTTGTAACTTTATGATTAATAGCAACCTTTCTCCTTTGAAATCTCCTCCTCTTGATTCTGTAACCTGCCCTTTCTAAAGTAACAGAGACTTCAAAACCAGAGATTCCAATTTTGGAATTATATTTTATCCCTGGAATGTCTATGTATTCATGAATACCAAATGAAATATTTCCATTTTCATCAAATTGTCTCACTCTTAACCTATTTTCTTTAGCCCCTAACAATTGACTAAGGAGCTTTTCAGCTTTTTCTTTTCTCAATGTAACTTTGCACCCTATAGGCAATCCAGGTCTCAAGGCCCACTCTTGTATTCTTTTGCTAGTAACAGTCTTTACAGGATTAGATTCAGTTATATATTTTAAAAGAGCTACCCCCTTCTCTAATTTGGACTGTTCTTTCCCAGCCCCTACATTAAGAGTTACTTTCTCTATCCTTATTTCCCTCATTGGATTCATTCTAGTGAAATCTCCGCCTTTCCAGCTCCAATAACAAATGCATGTTTCTTTAATGTCTCTACCATATCCCCTTCTTTATTTTTGTAGATTATTTTCGAACCCCTTATCTCTTCCACAGTTCCAGTACTCCCAATATGTTTTCCCCCTGTGAAAAAAACAATTGCATTTTTTTCTAATTTTAAGTGCTTACTGATATTCCAATCTGGTAATGATAAAATTAAAGTATCTCCTACTTTTTGATCACCTTTATCGAGAGTTATATTTTTACCATCATTTAAGTTTAGTTGAATCTTGGAATTCTTCATCATAGTCTTTCCAATTATTTTACTAGGTTTGATACTATTTTCCTCATCTTTTATCTCAATAAAATCAAGTTTCCCTTTCTCATTCAGTATAATTCTAAAGTTTTGATTAGTTTCTTTAATAGAAATACAATCAAATATTCCTACTGGAAATTTTACTTCCTTTCTTCTTTTTCCGTCAACTAAAACATTTTTACTAAAAAGAATTTTTTTAGTTTCCTTTGTATTTTCTGATATATTTATCAAATCTCTTAAAATTACATTCAAAGGCATACTGAATCTCAAATTATGTGGACCTGGATATGGTCTTAGGACATACTTCCTTAATCTTCTTTTTAATGGCCAAGTTTTTGGCGCAGCTAATGTTTTCAAGTGATTTTTTCCCATTTTACTTTCTTTGTAATATCTTTTGCCTCCGTTTATCATCTAAGTTAATCTCCGTAATCATAAGGTTCGATGGGTTAATTCCCACCTTTACTTTTGTTCCATCTTTTTTTGAGGATTCAACCCCTAAGATATATATCTTAGATTTTTTCAAATCAACTCTTTCAACTTTACCTTCTTTTTTCTTAAATGATCCTCTCATAATTTTGACTTTGTCCCCAGTCCTAATACTGAGATTCCTTTTATCATGTTTTTTTCTCAATTCTTTTGAAATCATAGCTCTAACAAACTTATGTCTTATGTGGAACGGAGCATTAAATCTAAACTTCCTCTGCTTCCTAGGTTTCCCACTTGATTTCCAAGATTTTGAAAATTTTTTTGATTCTGTTGACATTTTATTATACCACTAAACTTGCAACCTTTGCAATTCCCGGCCACCTTTCACAAGCTTCCTTTGCAATTGCACCTTTGAATGTTGTTCCTTTAGGATTTCCTTTTTCATCTTTCAAAACAACAGCAGCATTATCTGCAAACTTGATTCTTGTCCCATCAGCTCTTCTATACTCTTTTTTCTGCCTTACAATGATTGCAAAAACAACTTGCTTCCTCATATCAGGTTTTCCTCGGATCACTGAGGCCATAACTAAATCTCCTACTCCACACCTATGCATTCTACCTTTAGCAGTTTTCTGACCTACCACTGTGAATACTTTGATTGTCTTAGCCCCTGAATTATCGCAAGTTTCAATCCTACATCCTGAGTTTAGGCCCCTAGTAATTCTAGATTTAATTGGTTGCATCTTCTACTTTTTCCTCATCTTCTACTTTTTCTTCTTTCTCTAAATCAGATTCTTCATTTGAATCTTCTTTTGTCTCTGTAACTTCCTTCACTTTACTTTCATCTCTTAATCTCATCCTTTCTTTGAACCCTTTTTCTTCTCCGAGTACTTCTACAATGACAAAGTTTTTACTTTTACTCAAAGGTCTGCACTCGATAATATTAACAATATTTCCTTCTTTTGCATCAATACAAGGTGGATTATGAACCTTAATCTTAGTCCTCTTCTTCTCATATCTTTCAAATTTTTTCAAATATTTTTTCCTTTCCCATTCGACAACTGCAGATTTACTCATCTTTGCTGATACAACACTTCCTGCAAACTGCCTGCCTCTAATTTTCAAATCTCCATGAAAGGGACAACTATTATCTTCACAACCTTTCTTTGGTGCTTTTATTCCCATTCCGATATTTTTTGCTTCCATTGTTATTATGTTATCTTGATTCTTTCTTCAGGCTTAAACGCCAGTTCATCTCCTTTTATTTTAAAAGACATTCCTTGAAATTTAATCTCAAAGACATGCCCCCTTTTTTTGAACTTCTTAAACCCTTTTTTAGTATCTAAGACAATCAAATGTTTTGTCTCGTCTATTATCTTGCCTGTAATATCTCCATCGACAATTGTTTCTTTGCCGATGAGCTCGCCACGAATGATATCCAACCTTTTCATAATTGTCGAATCTCAATTGTGTTTGGAGCAAATCCATATTCAACAAGTATCTCTCGAGCTTTTTGAGCGTGGTTTCCTTGCAACTCAACTTTTCCATTTTTAGATGTTCCGCCGCAAGCCAACTCCCTCTTCAACCTCTTTTCAACATCTTTCAGGTTGATCTCTTTTTCATCTATACCTTCAATAATAGTATAGACCTTGTTGAATTTTTTCTTCTCCAAACGAACCAAAATTTTCTGGCTCTCTTTGGCTATAGTTTCACAAACGCACAACTCCTTTACAAGTCCACATGTTACGCAAACTTCACTCATCCTTTTTTATCTCCCCCTTTTGTTTATTATTTTCATTAGTAATTGTTAATATTTTGGCGATTGTCTTTTTTATTTGTGAGATTTTACCAGGATTTTTAGGATTTGATACTGATGCCTCAGCATTTATTTTCATTAGGTCTTTCTTTAACTCAACCAATCTTACATTCAAATCATCTTTACTCATTGACCTAATTTCCTTGACTTTCATTTTATTATTTCTTTTCCTCTAGTTCTTCTTTTAATTCTTTCACACTTTCAGTTTTTCCCTCTGGTTTCTCTTCAACTTTATCTTCTGATTTTTTTGGAGTAGGTTTTTCCTTCACTTCTTCAGTTTCCTCAGCTTTTTCTTTTTCTGATTTTATGTCTAAAATCTTAATATCATCCGGCAACTTAGTGTCTGGGGGCATAATACTTACTTTAACGCCTACAACTCCAGTCTTTAGTTTAGCCTGTAGATGCGATTTTCTCACACCAGAGATTGCAATATCTCCACATTTTTTCAAATAACCTTGATAGAACCTCCAAGATTTAGCTCTATCACTTGGAACTTTGCCACTAACATTTATCTCAATTCCCAAAGCACCAGCTTGCATAACTTCTTTCATCACTCTATGTCCAATTGCTTTGAATCTCTGCAAACCAAAATGTTCTAGTGAATCTACAATCTTCTCAGCAATAATCTGAGCATCTAAACTAGGATTTTCAACTTCACTAATCTCAATTTGAGGATTTTCTAGGTTAAAATTCTTCTTTAATGCTTTAGTTAAATTCTTGATGTTTTGCCCTTTCCTTCCGACAACAAGACCAGGTCTTGATGCATATATGATTATCTTCTCCCCCAAGGGTGTCTTTATCATTTTAGTATTACTATGCCCTACATTGTTAAGACTCTTAGCAATATATTCTTGAATTTCATATTCCTTAATTTTTTGTGCAATAAATTTTCTTTCAATCATTTTTTATTCTCAACATTCTCTTCTTTATGCTTGACTTCTTTAGTATGCTCAACTTTTTTCTCATCTCCCTTCTTTGATTCAGATTTTTTAACATCCTTGGTCTCCTTCTCTGAAACAACCACTTCAATATTGGCCCTTTTCATTCTCCTTCTACTTTTTCGACCATAATGTTGAGCTTTTGAACTTTGATTAACACTTATATGGGTAATCACAAGTTTTGAAGTATTCAATCCCTTAAATTGAGCATTAGACTCTACACTCTCAATTAATTTCAAGATCTCTCTTGATGATTTGATAGGATATCTTCCAGCACCAATCTTTTTTTTATGACCCACATCTTTATTGAATCTCTTGTAAGGAATTGCTACCTTTTTCTCAATGACTTGACTCAAAATATCTTTTACCTTAGTAACTTCTTTCCTTCTGATGAAGTTACATATCTCAATACTCTGTTTACGGGATATTGCTAAACTTAATCCCATGGCCCTAGCCATTCCATTTTTGTCAAAATCCTTGAACATATATTTCATTTTATTTCACGCTTAAACTTGCACTGGACCTTGTAGCCCCGATACCTGGTGCACTGTGACTTACATTATTTCTTGTCAAAGCAAATTCCCCTAAACAATGACCAACCATTTCCGGTTCTATTGTCACACTTGCAAATTCTTTTCCTTTGTGAATCTTTATAGACATTCCAATCATTTCTGGAAGTACAATCATATCTCTACAATGAGTTTCAATATTTTTCTTCCCTGCCCTTAATTTTTTCAAAAATATTTTCTCTTGATCAGTAAATCCTCTCTTTATTTTTCTCCTCTGTCTAGATGGAAGAATTTCTGCTAACTCATTTAAGCTCAACTTTTTCAATTCTTCTTCTGTTTTTCCTTTATACATAAATTCTTTTTTTGCCATTTACTTTTTCCTCTTCCCAGTTCTCTTTGGTGCTATCTTTCCAACCTTTCTTCCAGGTGGCGCATTTCTAGCAGATTGTGTAGGTCTTCCTTTTGTATGACTGCTGCTTCCACCAAATGGATGGTCTACAGAGTTCATGCTTGTTCCAGAAACCTTAGGATACAATTTGTTCTTTGATTTCATCATAAAGTGTCGAGTTCCTGCTTTCAAGAATGGTTTTTCCTTTCTTCCACCACCACTCACAATACCTATGGTTGCCCTGCATTCTAATTGGAAAGTTTTTCTTTTATTTGAAGGGAGTAGTACAATTACTCCTGCCTCTGTTTTTGTAATAATCTTCGCAGCACCTCCTGAAGATCTAACAAATCGTCCACCATCTCCTGGTTGGGACTCGATATTGTAAATGTTAGTTCCAACAGGAATATCTCTTAAAGTCATAATATTTCCTGACTGTGCTTTTGATTTTCCAAAATTGATTACATCTCCAACTTTCACTCCTTCTGGAGCTTGTAAAAGTCCAGTAACTCCATTATCATATTTCAACTCCATCAATGGAGCATTATGACCTTGGCTATGGACTAAATCTATAATTTCTGCTTGTTTAGCACCATTCAAATATGATGATTTTCCCTTGTATCTAAAGCTCGGTGCCCTATATCTAGAGCTCCCTTTTCCACGTTTTTGTTGAATAAGATTTTTCCCCATTTTCCTTACATAAATCCTAATTGTGTTGCTATGTCTATTGCAGGAGTTTCATTTGAAAACTTTACATAAGCTCTCTTTTCCCCTTTTGACACATGCGTATTTACTCCAATAATCTTAACCTTGAAAATACTCTCAATAGCAGTCTTAATATCTTTTTTTTCAGCTCTAGAGTTTACTACAAACACCAATTTATTCTGATCATTCATCAACCTAATCGACTTCTCTGTCGATAAAGGATATTTGATTATTTTGTATGGGTCCATTTTGATTATTTTAAAAACAATTTATCTTTCTCTAAAGATTCAATTGCTCCTTTTGTCCAGAGTGTTAATCTACCAGCCTTAGTACCTGGAGCTAATAACTCTGCATTAATATTTTTAACATCAACAATTTCTATACCTGGAACATTCCTAGCAGATTTTGAAATCTTCGAGTTACCCTTTGTAACAATCAACATTGCTTTTTTCTTCTTATATTTCCTTCCCCTATTCTTCCCTTTTCCAGCTCTAACTTTTTTTACTTTAGCTCTTTCCAATTCTTCCTTAAAGCCAATTTTTTCTAAAGCTCCAATAACTCCTTTTGTTTTGTCTAGTTTTTCAAAAGTATCATCAACAATAAATGGAAATTCTTCAGGAATTTTATGACCCCTCTCCTTTACCAAATCACTGATCATTGTGGCAGAAATAGCACTTTTAATTGCCGTCAATCTTTCTTTTTTGTTTATTTTTTTCTCAAAACTTTTATCTCCTTTTGGTGGGTGTGCTCTCCTTCCGCCAACAGTTCCTGGAGCAACTGCACCAACCCAATTAAATCTAGTCCCTCTCCTAGTCATAATCTTTCTAGGGACTCTTGATATTCCTAAACCATATGAACCTCTATACTTCTTTCTTCTTCTAGATAAATCTGCAGAGTGCCTCTTCCCAGCCCTAGTATTTGCACCATAAGGCTGCCTTTTATTTCCTTGAATAACCAATACAGCTCTAGAGATTATATCTGGCCTAATTTTTTCATTAAATTGTTTAGGTAACTTAATCTCTCCAACCTTTTTCTTTTCCAAGTCAACAATATTTACCTTCATTTTAATTTCCTTGCTTTGATTCTAAACTGATATAATTAATATCTAAGGCCTCTTCAACAATAGTCTTATTCTTCCTTCTTGGTAGACTCATTCTGATCAATCTTTTTGAAATTCCAGGTACACTTCCTTTAATCAAAATATATGGGTTTTTCACATTACCATATCTTAAATATCCGCCAGCAATATTGATATCTTCTCCAGTTTTTCCTATCTTCAAAATCTGTTTATTATATTCTGTTCTTGTGTGGTAGCCCATCTTTCCAGCATGTGCAACTTTCCACATTATATGGCCTTGACCTTTCCAAGGACCTAAACTTCCAGGATTTCTTCGTGATTTCTCAGATTTGCTTGCTCTGAGAGCAATTCCAAATCTTTTCATTGGGCCTTGAAACCCTTTTCCTTTAGTAACTGCATGTAAATCAATCTGCTGCCCTTCCTTAAAGACATCTTCAATAGTTAATTCCTTACCTATTTTCTCTTGAGCATACTTCAATTGTTCTTCTTTCTTCCCTCCTATTGCTATCTCAAAGATTTCAGGCTTCTTTTTCCCAATACCTGTCAACTTAGGTTGGGTATAAACTAATAATCTTACTTCATCGAAGTCAATTTCCTCTGGTTTTTTCTCAGATTTCTTTTTAGGAAGCATTACTTTCCTTTTTAATTCCTTATCAACATTTTGAGAAAAGATTTCAGAAACAGCCTTTAAACCATCACTAGATTTTTTGTAAAAACGCAAAGAAGCAACCTTGAGTGGAGGACACTCCACCACTGTTACTGGAAAAGTAACATCTTGACCTTTTGTAAGTGCGGTTTTTCGTTTATCTTTAAATGTTAGGTGAGTCATGCCAACTTTATAACCTGCAAAACCTAATAAGCCATTACCTTCAATTTTCCAATTCTTAATTCTTGGATATTGTCTTTTAGATCTAACTCTAGGCCAGAACTGCAAACTTCCTTTTCTTGGTTTTCTAACGTTTGGCATTTAATTATTTGTACTGCTTTATTCACCTCGGGAATATTACTATGATTATACCAAATTTATGAATAGACATAAATCACTTTTTTATGTCTGAATAATAGCCTTTTAGTGAAGCCCATAATAGAAACAGTTATCTCAAACTGTACTGAAAAGGGCTTCTTTTCAGGCTCGTTTTTGAATCAATGATACTTTATTATCAAAAGGAATATTTAGAAAAGAAATATTCTATATAAAGGTTTTGATTAAAAGACTGAAAATATATATTTTTTATAAAAAGTAAGTTTTTCCTCGGTAAAAAAAGTTTGGTCCCCTTTTGGGTTGGGGGTGGTAGAATTATAGGTTTGGGGACCAAATTTTTTAAGTGTAATCATCTAACTTTTGACTTGGGGGGCTTTCTCATTTCTTTAAGCCACATCAATCCAATACTTATCATCTCTTTGTTTAATTTGTCACTTAACCTGTATCTTTTTTTATACAGATCATAATCAATTAATCCCATACTTTTCATGGGAGTTAATATCCTATCATAAAACTGTCTTTTATTATATGAAACTTTGACTTTCTTTCCTTTAAATGGAGCTTCATCTATTACATCCGTTATCAAGTCGCCTTCATGTAACTTTGTGGCGAATAGCGACATCTCTGTCTTACCGACCTCCCCTCCATTATCCTTCATCATTTCTATAAGCAACTTTGCAACAATTACTTGTTGTTTAGTCGCAAAAATGATTTCATATATGTCTTCAGGGAGGTTAAACCTGTCGAACAAAATGACCATTTTGGTTCTGTTATCTATATCTGTAGTATAGGATATATATAAACATTTCGTTTTTGAATATACCTGTATACAATAATGTATATTAAGATTACAATCCAATATAAAAATCACCACTAATTAAAGAAATTCTCGACCATTTCCCTATAATTGTTAGTCACTTTAACCTCCCAATCCCTAGGGAAACACCTATAATAGTTACTATAGGCATAGCGCTCATCTAAAAACACCATTACACCTCTATCTTTCTCACTTCTTATACATCTTCCAGCATTTTGCATACATTTGGATATTGCTGGAAAAACATATCCATAATCCCATCCTTGATTGAATCTTTCTTCATAATATCTTATTAATTCTTTAATCTCTAAATCTGGCACTTGGAGTGGTAGGCCTACAACTATAACAGACTTCAAAACCCCTGGCATATCTAATCCTTCTCCAAAATTACCGCTAGAGACAGCAAGAAGTACAGCATCTTTTTCTCCCTTAAAAATCTCAATAAAGGTCTCTTTCTCTGATTTACTTAAACTTCTTTTCTCCATAAAAACTTTTGAATCACAATTCTTTACGAAATAGTCTCTAACTCTCTCCATCAGATAGTAACTAGGGAAAAAGATCAAGGAATTTCCTTTAACTCTCTTACAAATATCACCGCAAATCTCAGCTATTTTTTGAAATTGTAGATCACTTCTTTGACTGTATTTAGTTGTAGCACTTGGTACTACCATAACTAATCTATTCTCTTTAGGAAATGGACTTTGATACTCTTTCTCAACTACATCATTAGAAAAACCAAGAATATCCTTATACATTGATGTAGGAGTTAAAGTTCCAGACATCAAAACTGAACAATAAGCATCCCCTATAGCCTCTCTTGATAAAATCTCAGGACTTAAACATTTCAACACTAGTGTTAAATTATTCTTCTCAATGTCTTTTTTCAAAATTCTAGAAAACGAATCTCCTTCTACTAGCCAATGTTCTAAGAATCTAACAATACTTAAGATAGAACTCATTTTTTGTTTCTCAATAATCTCTTCACCTACAGAATCAAGCTCATCTATTACTTTTTGAAATCCTTTTTTTACATTAATTTGATCATAAAAATCTGACCTTTTGACTAATTTTTGATTAGTCCCAACCATATTTTTTTCTAAACTGATCAGAGAATCATTAATTATATTCAAATTTATTATAGCATCACTCATTTCAAATTTCTTAGCCTCTTTCAAAGACCTCTCAATCATAAAACTAGTAAGTTTATTTGTCAACAAACCCCTTATTCTTTCAGGAAGGTTATGCCCTTCATCTATAATCAGGATACATTTACCTAAGTCTTTATTAACCTTGTAAAGGAAGTTTTGCCTTATAGCATCATTAAAAAAATAATAATAATCCGAAATAATAACTTTAGATTTGTCTCCAGCAAGAATAGCTAACTCATATGGACAAAGGCCTGACTTCTCACCAATATCCATTATTTGTTGAACGCTACAAGGACTAGAATTTTTTATTTCATCCAATGCAACCTTGGATTCCACAGTAGCTAAATTCATCTTAGTCTTTGTTTTAGAATAATATTCACAACCTTCTTCTTCTTTCAACCCCTTACAAAACTGATGAAAATCTCCCGAATTCATGAAGTCTATGCCGCCTTGCAAACACATCCATTTCTTCCCGACCAGATCACAACACCCAAAACTCTCTCCAAATTTCTCTTTAATCTCCTTCAAAGTTTTAATTACAATCTGATGTTGCATATGCCTACTAGTCAAAAAAACAACAGTCAAATCTTCTTTAATTGCATGTGCTAATGCAGGCCCTAATACAGAAGCAGTCTTACCAACCCCTGTGGGGGCGTGCATGATTATGTCTTGACCCTTCCTAATAGAATCATATACATCCCTAATCATAGTATCTTGATACTCTCTAACTTCATCATAAGGGAATAAAACCTCTTTTAGAAACTCTTTATCCATAAAATTGAAAGTTTTATGTGGTTTTTATTCTTTTGTAATTTTAAACTTCTCTAAACCAAAAGTATAAAAATAATCTCTCACTCATCACCTAACATGGTCAACGTAGCAATAAACGGATTCGGAAGAATAGGAAGACTTGTTCTGAGAGCAGGAATTAATGACAGACATATTAATTGGGTTGCAGTCAATGACTTAACAGACCCAAAAACCTTAGCACACTTATTCAAATATGACTCTGTCCACAGAAAGTATGGCGGCACAGTCGATTATACAGATGATGAACTAATTATAGATGGCAAAAAAATTAAAGTATTAAGTGAAAAGGATCCAGCCAAGCTACCCTGGAAAAAATTAGATGTAGATGTAGTAGTTGAATCAACAGGATTTTTCAGAAAAAGAGATGACGCAGCTAAACATCTTACTGCAGGAGCAGACAAAGTAGTCCTCTCTGCTCCAGGAAAATCACCAGACATAACATTAGTCAAAGGAGTTAATGAAAAAGAATTTGACAAAAACAAACACCATATAATTAGTAATGCATCTTGCACTACAAACTGTCTAGCTCCAATCGCAAAAATTCTCCATGACAATTTCCAAATCCAAACTGGATTTATGTCCACAATACATGCTTACACATCAGACCAACATATAGTTGATGCGCCTCACAAGGATTTACGTCGTGCACGCTCAGCAGCAGTATCTATAGTACCAACAACTACAGGCGCAGCCAAAGCAGTAACTGAAGTCATTCCAGATCTACAAGGGAAATTAGACGGCATAGCTTTCCGTGTACCAGTACCAGACGGATCAATCACAGATTTTGTATGCACTGTCAACAAACAAACTTCAGTTGAAGAAATCAACGAATTATTCAAAAAAGCAGCTTCTAAAGAACTTAAAGACATAATGCTTTACACAGAAGAACCTTTAGTTTCAGTAGATATATTATCCACACCATACTCTGCAGTTTTTGATTCCCAACTAACTCACGTAACAAACAATCTAGTAAAAGTAGTTGCATGGTATGACAATGAAATGGGATATTCTCACAGAACAGTAGATCTAGTTAAACAAGTTGGTAAGTAATCTCAAGATTCTATATAATATATACTATAGCTTGATTTAGCTATATTCTCTTCAAAATTATCATCAAACAAAGTGTTCTCACTTCAAAGTTGTTAAAACAATAACCTTTATAAAAGGGAATTCATTCCTCACCCTTGGGTGAAATAAATGATGAAAAAAATTTCAAGCTTAATTATGTTTTTATGTATATTACTTATATCTACAACAGTTATTTCAGCAGAAGAACCCGTTGAAAATCTAAAACCAGAAGTTCAAGATACTATAATTTTAGATGAATACTATAATATTGATGATACAATAAATTTCAGTATCCAAGTTAGTGACCCAGAAAATGATGATCTAAGTTTTACATGGTATGTAAATGGGGTTGAAGCAGAAAGAATATCTCCATTAATTGAAAACATAGGAGATTATAATTTTGGAGTTACAAGAAATGCAGTTGAAACCAAAGAAATCTACACATCTTATGTAGTAGATTATGGAAAAGACGGAGATGTTGATTCACCTACTCTAGTTATCTATAAAGATTTTTTTGATAAACAATCACAAATATATTGGTTTAGTGAATTTGAATCTAATGGGGCAGAATTATTTGAATATAATGGGTATCAAATATACCAATCTCACCCTATTATGGATGAGACAGATCCAGACAATCCAGTTATTGTAGGATATAGACAATATACTTGGATAAATAATGGAGAAGGTATTGTAGTATACCAAAATCAAAGCAATATTCCAAATGAAATTTTAGATACTTATCTTGAAAAATATCCAAGTGATATCTCAAATCTAGAAGAAAATATTGTTAGAGATGGTAGATTCTTAACTATAGCAACAGAAGAATTAAACGAAGTTAAAGTAGAAATTACTGATGGAACAAATACTATAGAGAGCATCTGGAACCCTGTAGTTGGATTACCTAACAGAGCACCAGAAATAACAGAGGTTACAGCATCTCCTGCAACAGTTTCAGAAGGGGCGTTAGTACCTTTTGCAGTTGTTGCAATTGATGAAAATAACGACCCATTAGAATTTAATTGGTTTGTTGATGGTGAAGCATCTGAAGGTTTCTCCAGAGCAATCAGAGAAAACATAGAAGAATTTTTCCTAAGATGGGATGCTGAATTTTATGAACCAGATATGAGTTCAATTATATATCATGCATTCTATGCAAATACAGATGATCCAATAGAAGAAGAAGATACTCAAATTTCTGCATTATATTTTGAAATTATGGATGTAGATCAATTCGGAGATTTCGTTAATGATTTTGTCCTAGATCTTCAGGACAAATTAGATATTCCAGATTTTGATAATTCAGAACTTATAATTGAAATAATTCAAATTGATAGTCAAGACATCTTAAAGATGACATTTCCAGATGATATTGTTTTGTTAACCTGGACTTTTGAATCAGACATCATAACTATCGCCATAAAAAACGGTGAAGATGAAAACTCAGTAGTTTCAGCATATCTTGATTCATATCCAAGTAATCTAGATACTGACGCTTTAAGTGATGTATTAACTCCAGTAGTAGTTGATGGCTCAACAGAAGATTCAACAGAAGATGATACAACTGGAGACGATACATCTGAAGAAGCAACTGAAGGGGAGGTTGTTACTCCAGAAGATGGACAAATTATAATCATTCCGCAAGTTTCAACATTCGTATTTGAAGCAACTCCAGGACCACATGAAATCAAAGTTGAAGTTACAGATGGAGAATTTGTAACTGAAAATACTTGGAACATAGAAGTTGGAGATATTATTGAAGACACAGTATCAATGCTTAACATCTTATCATTAGACGTAGAAGTTGACAACAAAAAAGATAGGTCTATCTTAAACGGAGCAACTATTGCTAAAGAAGCTAAGCCAGGTTCAAATGTTGAATTTATTGTAGAGGTTGAAAACCTTTTCCCAGACACAGGAGACAAAATAGAAATTAATGATATTGTTGTCGAAGTTACAATTGAAGACATTGAAGAAGATGGAGATGACATTAGCGAAGAAACTAATGACTTTAATGTTGATGCTGGAAGAGATAAAAAAGTAAGGTTAAATTTAAAAGTTCCAACAGAAGTTGATGAAGAATCATACAGAGCTAGGATTGATATTCGTGGTATAGATGATAAAGGAGATTTACATATAGTAAACTGGGTGGTTGATCTTGTAGTAGAAAAAGATAATCACGATATTAAGATTAGAAGGTTTGATCTAAGACCGTCACCATTAAGCTGTAACAGAGTCTTAACAATCAATACTGATTTAATAAATATTGGAAGTAAGGATGAAGATGATATCAATTTAGAAATATTTTCTCCAGAACTTGATATATTGAAGACAGTAACTGGAATCGAATTAGAAGAAGGAACTGAAGATAATATATTTGATGAAGACTATACATTTAATATTGATGAAAATGTATTGCCTGGAATTTACCCAGTTAACATCAACATTAAATATGATGATGATTCAGAAGAAGAAGACAGAACTGTTGATTTAACAGTTGAAGATTGTTATAGGTCATCTTCATTCAATCAACCATTAGCATCAGACTTAGTTGAAACAAGGATATTGAGTTCAACACCTCAACCTCAAATCACAACTCAACTACCTGTAACTGAAGTAACTTTCAGAGAATCTTCAGGATACATAGCAATGTTAATAATTGGTGTTTTTGTTATGATTGGAATTTTTATTTTTGTAACAGCTTTGTTTGTTATAAAACGCTAATTCCATTGTTTTAAATTTTCTTCTTTTTTTATTTGTTCTTCACCAACTTGTTTTTTTACATCCAAAGAAGTTTTCTCCCCTAATATATTCTTCAAAGTTCTAAATTCAACTTTTTTTACATCCCCAATATCCTTTATACCATTTCTATGCATGGCTCTAGCTCTAACCCTTCCAATACCCTTTAATCTAAGTAAAGTTAACAATTCCTCCTTTGCACCATACTTTAATCTCAACCTTAACTTCATAATATGTTTAACAATATCTTGGTAATGTAAAAGCTTACACATCTCCCCAGTAGAATATAACAACCAATCTGCTATTTCTATTTTCGCCCTAATTTCTCCAGGCCTAATATTGTACGTTTCTAATAAGAAATCTTCATCCTTCTCCATAATCCAATCATTAAACATTAATGCAGTCTTTGCAGAGTTCAAAAATTCTTCATACTCTGACTCATACATTGATGGTTCTTTATCAATAAGATAATGCATTTTTCCCATTAACTCTTCTTGTATTCTCTCCCTTTCCCTTATTCCAACCCTTAACAAAGGTCTTAATTCTAGGGTGTGGCATATAGCCTGTAAAAATGAAAATTCATTTACTTTTTTGTCTGAAGCATCCCTCATCCTAGTAATAAGATTACTTGCAGTCAATGGATCAATGTATAATTTTGCAACCTTAACACCCAGCAAAGTAGCCTTATATGTTTCATCATCTATCTCATCTGCATCTTTAAAATCATCTCTGCCTGTGGATATTATAAATTCCCATTCTTCTAACATATCTAATATCTTCTGCAAAATACTAGTTATCTTCCTTAAATCTTTAAATTGGAATGCATAAAAAGTTTCAGAGAAAAAATCATTTAATTCAACTCTCGTAGTCACAAAACCAGAAGATATCAAAGACAAAACATAAGTTCTTAATACTGGCTCAACTGCAAGTTTTGAATAAACCTCTTCAGGATTACCATTAATATATTTCTCTTCTATTTTTTCTTTTGCCGCTTTTGTCGACGCTATAGCAATAGCCTCCCCTTTAGTATCGTAATTAGGTCTGCCAGCCCGACCAGACATCTGTAAATATTCTAGAACAGGAATCCATGCTAATCCTCTCTGAGTGTACCTTCTCAAATCTTTCAAGATTGCTCGGAAAGCAGGCAAATCAATTCCTGCTGCTAAAGTCGGAGTGCTACATATTACCTTTATCTTTCCTTTCTTGAAATTATCCTCAATTAATTCTCTTTGTTTTGATGTTAAACCTGCATGGTGAAATGCAATGCCTTTTTTCACAATCTCAGAACATCTCTGACATTGTTTTGTAGATTTAGGTAATGAATTCAAAATACTTTTAGAAATTTCATTTAACTCAGAATCATTTATTTTAATTTTTTTAGATATCTCTTCTGCAGTTTTCTCTGCAGATTTTTTTGTATTAACAAAAACCAGAGCCTGCTTTTTCTGATTAATAGTGTCCAAAGCGATATTGATAACAGAACTACTGGTTTCTTGCTTTATTGGGACTTTCATTAAATTTTCGAATTCTTAGTAGTTTATATATTTTATTCATCCACTTATGACAGTTCAAACCCTTAAAAACACCCCTACATACCATATAAGCATAAACTTTATAAGTAATCCTGTACGGCCGCTTATGATTGTCCAAATTTTACAATTAAAGCAGTATTAAGGTTATTTTGGATCAATCTGGGGGCATTTAATTCATTTCTCCAATAAAGGGCAGTTAATCAAATCTAATTTGACATATCAAGTCATTGGAGACGACAAATATTTTCAGCCTTCTCTAGGAATTCAGGAATTCCGAAACCTTTATATACAAAGAGTAATTACTCTACAAGAGTAATAGTTATATACTACTCGGGGTGGGTAATATATCACAAACTTTAAATATCGATATATATTTCCTAATCTCTAGGTAGTAATACACTAATAAATATTTATAAAAAATCGTCGGAGGTCATAAGAATGAAAAAGATTTTAAGTTTGGGGGTAATGTTTCTAACTCTATTAGTTCTAAGCACAGTGGCTTTGGCAGCAGATCCAAGGATAGAAATTTTAGACGTTGAATTAGACAGCAAACCTCTTAATGAAGTAGGAAGTAACCCAGTTAGTTTTAAGAGAAATCAAGATAATCTTGAAGTACAAGTACACTTTAGGTCAAACGTGGATAATAATAACATCCAGGTTGAAGCTTTCATGAGAGGGCATGACCAAAGTAATGAGATTGTAGGAGACTTATCTGATGTTTTCCGTGTTAGGAAAAACATAGACTATTACAAAGACCTTACAATAGATATTCCAAGTAGAATGGAACAAAGTAATTTCGTTCTTTTCGTAAGAGTTTATGCAAGGAATGGTCAAATAGCTTCACAAGATTACCAAATAAGAGTTGAAGCAGAATCTCACGAAATAAGAATCAAAGACGTTGTTTTGAACCCAGAAAATGAAATTAGAGCAGGAAGAACTTTACTAGCTTCATTAAGATTAAAGAACATGGGAGTGAATGACGAAGAAGGAGTTAAGGTTAGAGTAAGCATACCAGAACTTGGGATCTCAGCATCAGATTTCGTTAACGAAATTGAAGCAGAATCAGACTCAAGTGATAATGATCAAGCAACCTCAAACGAATTGTTTTTAAGAATTCCAAGAGATGCTGAAACTGGAGTTTACACTGTAGTTGCAGAAGCTTTATTCAGAGACTTAGATGAAAAAGTTTCATATGAAACTGAAATCAGAGTTATCGGAGAAGAGCAAGCAGCACCAACAACTCAAGAAAAAACAGTAATAATCGTACCAACAGAGAGACAAGCTTTAACAGCTGGTGGATCTGAACTGTTTTACCCAATTACAATAACAAATATGGGTAGCGAGTCAAAAGCTTACACATTAACTGTAGATGCTTTAGCATGGGGAACTGGTAGAGTTTCACCATCAAACTTCGACGTAGTTAATGCTGGAGACTCAAAGACATTTAACGTACATGTTGCAGCTTCTGCATCAGCACCAGCAGGAGAACAAACATTCTTGGTAACTATCAAGTCTGGCGACAAAGTACTTAAGCAAATTCCATTAAAATCAGTTATTAGTGGAAAAACATCAGTTTCTGGTGGATTTAGCTTAAAGACTGTACTTGAAGTGTTAGCAGTTGTCCTTGTTGTGTTAATCATTATAATCTTACTTGTATTCGGCCTAAGCAGAGTAACAAGAAGAGACGATGATGACGAAGATAAGGAAGACGAAGCTTATTACTAAATTTTTTTAATTTTTTTTCTCTTTTATATTTCTGTACCAATAAACTCATCTTATTAGGGAGAGTATCCTAAAAATGAATAAAAGAACACAATTCCAAATTTTGGTGACTGTTATAACATCACTTTTATTACTAAACTCCGCTATTGCAGCAGAAGATTTCTCTATTGATTCTTCAAAAATAGTTAGTTTATGCCCTTGTTCTGGTCAAACATATACTGTGTCCATATCTAACACAGGGGATGAAATCTCCGCATATAGGGTGTTTTCTTCTCAAGATAACCCTTATGATTGGGCATCTCCTTACAATGCAGAATTCACCTTAAAACCTTCAGAAAGAACATCTATACCCATAATAGTAGATTCTCAATGTAATGTTCAAGGGGGGACTAACTTTGAGTTTATTGTTGCAACAACTAATGGTTTAGTAAAAAAATTCTCCCAAGCTTATCTTTTCAATCAATGTTATAATCAATCTATACAACAAGGTCAACTTTCCAAAGATCCAATAACTTCAGAATCTGAATTTACTGAATTTACTGAAGATTATTCAATATGTCCTGGAGATAACTATAATATTCCATTGAAGTTCAATAATCTAGATGAACAAGCTAAAAATGTATATAATCTTGGACTATCAGCACCATCTTGGGTTAAATTAGACATAAACCAGTTTGCACTAGAACCTAAACAGTCAGGAATCCTATCCTTAAGACTCACACCATCTCAAGAATTGACAGGATCTTATCCTTTAGAATTAACATCCACTTCAAAAGTTGGAGATGTAACTGAAAAAGTAGAATTTAATATAGAATTACAAAGATGCCATTTAGTAGATATCAAACTTCCAGTTATAGAAAATAATATTTGTTCAGGAGATGAATCCGAAGCAACAATTACTATAATTAACAATGGAGAAAACACAGAAGAATTAGAACTTCAGTTACAAGGTCCAGAATGGGCAACTTTGTCTAAACAATCTACAACAATAAATTCAGAAAGCCAAGAAGATATTACTTTAGATCTAAAACCAGAAAATGCATCTGGAACATATAACATAGAATTTTCAGCTTCATCTGACTCAATAGATAGCTCAGGATTCATTCAAGTTAACATAGATCCAGAAACAGTTTGTAAATCAACAGAAATCCAAGTACCATCAAGAATATCATTAGGATTTGGAACTGAATTCATCCCAGTAAAAATTTACAATAACGGACTTAAGGAATCTGATTATGATATTTCTGTATCAGGTCAAGATTGGATTTCAGTTGAACCAGATAATCTAGAATTAGAACCAGGAAAAACATGGAATGTAAACATAAAATCAGAGCCCTCAGAAGATATTGGAGAAGGATCTTATCCTATCACTTTAACATTAACAACCTCTGGAACAGAGTTCACCCATGATATCACTTTAACTCTAAAACAACAAGACTCAATAACATCTGCCTTAAATTTTATTTCATACTATAAATATTATTTTTATCTTGGATTAATATTATTATTAATAACTCTTGCAAATCTTGCAATCTTCAGATTCAAAGTAATTAATAAAATCAAAGAATCTAACAAGAAAAGACAAATTAAGAAAGCAAGACTTGAAGCCTTACAAAAAGCAAGAGAAGCTAGAAAAAAGAAACGAGAAGAAGAATCTGATTCTAAATAAAAAAATGGGGACGCTGGGAATTTCCCAGAACAAATCAAGTTCATTCTGATTTGAACCCAGATTTCGGCTCTTAAAATAAGATCTACCGGTATAGCCTATAAATCAAGTCATAGGATTTCTCCTCAGCTTGCTCCATAATTGGAGCCGGCTATAATGGCCAGGTTGTACGGATATAAGATCCCTTATACTACGCCCCCACAAGTTATAAGAATATTTTATATTTTTATAAACATTATTGTTTTTAGAATTCTATTACATCTCCAATACCTATATTATCTTCAATAATAGCATTTTCTTTCAATTCAACAACATACTTGGCCCTAATCTTAGGATTATAAAACCTAAACGGTTTAAATCCCTCAACCATCTCAACAACTTTCTTATTTTTATCCAAAAACAAAACATCAATTGAAAAAAATACAAACATCATATGTAATGGAACTTTTTTCTCCTTATCAAACACAAAGACCAAAGGATCAAAATCATTAGAAGAAAACATCAATCCAATTGTTTGAGAAAAAACAGTATTACATAATTTAAATTTTTCAGAAATTATACTATTTTTAGTTCTGTTTTTGATCATATAATTAGATATTATTTTTTTATTTTTAATCTTTATCATTCAAACTTAAAAATTCAATAACGTTTATAAATGAAGGTCTATTAACTTAGAGTAGCGAGGTGGGGCAGTCAGGTTGTGCCCGTTGGGCTCATAACCCAAAGGTCGATGGTTCAAATCCATCCCTCGCTATTTTTTCACTTAGAATAATCTCCAACAACAGGATTAACAACTTTCTCTAAATCTTTAGCTTTTAACTTCAAAGACTTAGTATGACTTCCAGCATTAAATGCAACTTCTTCATTATCTAAAACCTTCTTATCAAAATAAACCTTAATTCCAAATAAATTTCCAAAAGGGGGTACAGCCCCAATATTACATCCACTTACCTTCTTCACTTCATTAGCATTTGCTAATTCAGTTTCCTTGAACAAAGTCTCTTTTTGAAACTTCTTTATATCTAACTCTTTATCTCCTGGAACAACAACTTGTACAAAACCTTCATTTGTTTTCAAAATCAAAGCTTTACAACCTTGTTTTAATTTAGTCCCTCTAACTTCAGAAGCTTCTTCTGAAGTAAAAACAGCTTTATGTTCAATAACATCAAACTTAAATTTTTCACCATCTAAAACATTCTTTATCTTCTCAAACAAAACATCTTTTTGTTGAGTAACTTGCTCTAATTTAATATGAAGTTCATCTAATTGTTTCTCATCAACAGTATTTGGAGCATTATCCATCATACTTTCAGCAGCTTTATTCTTAGGAAATGCTATTACTTCCCTAATAGATTCTTCCCCCGAAAGCATTGCAACCAATCTATCCAAACCTAAAGCTAGACCTCCATGAGGTGGTGTTCCAAATCTAAATGCTTCCATTAAAAATCCAAATTTTTCCTCTGCTTCTAATTTACTAATCCCTAATGCATTAAACATTTTCTCCTGGATATCTTTTCTATGTATTCTAATAGAACCTCCACCCAACTCAGTCCCATTTAACACAACATCATAAGCCCTAGAGTTTACCTTCAAAGGATCTTTCTCAAGTAATTTCATATCTTCTTCTACTGGAGAGGTAAATGGATGATGCAATGCCATATTTTTCTGCTCTTCCTCATTAAATTCCATTAATGGAAAATCAGTAACCCATAAGAAATTAAATTTCTTATTATCTATCAATTCCAACCTCTTCCCTAACTCCAATCTTAAAGCAGCAAGTGATTCATTCACAACATTAACCTTGTCAGCAACAAAAAATAACATATCACCCTTCTTAGCATCCATTGTTTTCACTAATTCATTTTGTAATTTTTTATCAAAAAACTTCACAATAGAACTATCAAGTCCTTTATCTGTAACTTTCATCCATGCTAAACCCTTAGCACCATATATCCCAACAAATTCAGTATATCCTTCTATATCTTTTCTAGAAAATTCAGCACATCCTTTTGCATTAATACACTTAACAATTCCTTTTCCCTTCACAACATTCTTAAAAACCTGAAAGTCAGAATCTTTTACTATGTCAGAAACATCAACTAAGTGCAATTTAAATCTTGTATCTGGCCTGTCTATTCCATATTTATCTACAGATTCTTTATACTTCATTCTTGGAAACGGGATCTTAACATCAACACCAATAGTTTTATTCCAAATATCTTTCAACAATCCCTCAATTAATGTATAAATATCTTCTTCATCAATAAAACTCATCTCAAGATCTATTTGAGTAAATTCAGGTTGCCTATCTGCACGTAAATCTTCATCTCTAAAACATTTAGCAATCTGAAAATATTTGTCAAATCCACTAACCATTAACAATTGTTTAAAGATTTGAGGACTTTGAGGCAAAGCATAAAACTTCCCAGCATTAACTCTGCTTGGTACTAAATAATCCCTAGCCCCTTCTGGAGTACTTTTCCCCAATATTGGCGTTTCAATCTCAACAAAATCTTGCTTATCAAAATAATCTCTAGTAATCTTAACAACTTTATGTCGACCAATAATATTCTTCTGCAACTTTGGCCTTCTCAAATCTAAATATCTATATTTCAACCTAGTATCTTCATTAACCTTACTCCTCTCATCTGTCTCAAACGGAGGAGTATCTGACTTATTCAAAATAGTAATTTTATTAATAAAAATCTCAATTTTACCGGTAGGTAGTTTAGAATTCTCCATATCTGACTTTCTTTTCTTTACAACACCCTCAACACTAACCACATCTTCTCTATTCAAGTGCTCAGCTTCTTTATGGGCTTTCTTATCAATTTTAGGATCAAAAACTATTTGCGTAAGACCATACCTATCTCTCAAATCAATAAATATCAATCCACCATGATCTCTTCTAGAATGACACCAACCATTTAACAAAACAGTCTTTTTGACATCTTTATCCCTTAACTCTCCACATGTATGTGTCCGTTTCATAAGTTAAAGATAGTTTATTATGTTTATAAAGCTTTTTCCTGTTAGTATATATTATTCAATAGTGAAGTATATTCTATATATGAAATATCATTTTAAGTCATATGCTATTACTTCTAAATCAAGAATTAATTTATCTATTTAATAAAATGAAACCAGTATTAGTGTGGGATTTTGACGGGGTTTTAGTAGATAGTCTCCCTCAAAGAGTATTGGTGGCATATTTTACTTATCAGGCATATAAGAGAGGTTTGGATCCAGCCCAAATAATACCTGACGAAATTATCTTTGACACTGATGAGATGGGGGAAATAGAAAGAATAATCAGAGAAAAAAGACCTTATCTTGTTCCAAAAGAATCTGGTTCTACCAACTATCTTGAACAATTAATTCTCAGACTAGATCACGGTGTGGACTTTGAAAATGTAGAAGAGTTTCTAAGACTTCGAGAGGAGTTTGGAGTCCATCCAATAGGGGAACAATTCAGGCCAATATTTGAAGAAATTGAAACTACTTTAAGTGATAGGTTCCAAGGTGAATGGGATTCATTGTCCCCATTTTATCATGGCGCCTTAGAAGTCTTTAAAGCCCTAGAAGATCGTTTCGAATATTATATTTGTTCTCAAGCAGAATATGGGAGAATTCAGAGGATATTAGATAGAGAAGGGATAGTATTAGATCCAAATAATATCTACAGTAGGGATCAAATAGGGATTAACCCATATCCTACTCAGGATTTATCAAAAGTTGATAAAATAAAGATGATTATGGAACAAACTGGAACTCAACAATCCGATGTTGTTTTTGTTGATGATGAAATTGAGCAAGCAATATTAGTCTCTAAACAACTTCCAAAAGTCACAATGTTATACCCTGTATGGGGTTACATTCCAGTAGATTGGGAGTCAAATATATTTTTGAGAAGAATAAAAGCAGTTACAATCCCAGGAGTATCTAGTGAAATAAGCTTGAAAGGTTTCAACAATTCAGGTTTTTTATATGAAGATAAGTCATCAGAAGCACTATACAGAAAGCACCCTCACACTTGGGGAAGTATCCATCCTCCACCAGAAAATTTACGTGTTTTTAGTCAAGGAGCAAGAATGGGAACAGAAATCAGAGATTTCTCCAAAGTACTAACAGGTTATCTTAATTTGAGAGCTCATACTTCTTCTGTATCTCCATGATACACTATACCTAAAGACGGACTAATAAATAAAGTCATAATTCTGTTTATCTCTGCAACCCAATGAGCAATAATCAACTCATCATCATTAAATTTTGGAAATGATTGATAAAAATCATTATACAATAAGTCCTTTATTCGTTTATTTGCTTCCCCAATTCCCTCAATATTCTTCTGGAAAAAATTATCATAAAAAAGATTAAAACATTGCCTCATTTTTCCAAAATTCTTTATCAAGATATCACTTATCTCTATTTTTTCTTTCATCTCAATAAACTTATACATGTGATAAAAAGCCCTTCCAATTAACTGCAAATAATGTAACAACAACCAATAAAAATGAGAATCATACAAATTTTCTATTTTCCCCTTATATATCAACCTTTTAGCAAAATTATCAAATTGCTCTATCTTTTTAGATTGCTGAATAATATAATTAATAGAAGTATGATCCTTTAAAGACAAATCTTCCTCTAAAAACTCCAATGTTTCTTTAATTATCAAAAAAATCCTTCTCAATAACACATTTATGTCTCCATCAGATGGTTCAGCAATATTCTCTAAAACACAATAATCTTTCCCCTTCTTCACAACTTCAAAACCTATCAAGTTTAAATTAGAAATCTCCTGAACATACTCAAACTGTTTATTAGTCTTAAAATTAACCCTCAACACATCTACACCCATCCTATAGATATTATTCAAGGTCAATCTGATAAATTGATAATCATTACTCTTAAGATCAATAGTCAACTTCCTTTTAACATTATTACCTCCTTCTTTACTTATAGTCAGGTTATTATTCTCAGTCAAAATATTAACTTCTTCTCCAGCATTAATAGAATTAGCCTTAACCCATTGAGCAGGTAATGTAATAGTAAGGGTATTATGTCCTTGTTTTATTACTCTACGTTTCATTTATCGTAAATAATTCAAAAGAATATATAAATCTTCCGAAATATATTGAAAATGTTTGGGATATATTGAAATATGCGAAAATATATTCATTATTGATTAATAATATATACTTCCCACCCAATTCTAATATCGAAAATGATTCGACACAAAGATTTACTCATACTCCACCATCTAAGAAACAATTCAAGACAATCACTAACTTCTATCTCAAAAAAAATGAACATTCCAATTACCACCGTTTATGATCGTGTTCTAGTTAATGAAAAAAAATTTGTAAACAGGCACACTAGTTTGCTTAACTTCTCATCAATTGGATTAAATTCAAGAATGTTTATCACATTAAAAGTCTCAAAATCCAAAATAAGGGAATTTGACGATTTTTTAATCTCACACCCTCATGTCAATTCTTCTTACAAAACAGATTTTGATGGTAATTACTTCATTGAATTAATCTCAAAAAATCCAACATCAGCAAATAATCAAATTTCAGAAATCGAAAACAAATTCGACATAAAAAAACTCCAAGTATTCCCAATCATCGAAGAGATTCAACGTGAAGCCTTGCTAACAAAACAAGAACATATAGAATCAATTCCTTGAATTTAATTAAACAAGCTGCAACATAGCGGCAGCTCTAGAATATTGACAGTAAAATTTCGATTTATTTAGCGATAGCTATGGAGGAAAAATGACAACAGAAACACAATCGACACAAGACCCAAGAAAATTCGGATTACTTGGATATCGAACAGAATGGACATTAGAAAAAGCACTAACAGCATTTTATGAACACAATGAAATTACAGGCATAGCAGATTTACAAAAGGTAGCAGGTCTTGAAAAAGATAGTTTAGAAGCTATGGTAGAACTTTCAAATGCAATTGAAGAACGCAATACTGCAATAAGAGATTCATACATCAGTGGAACAAATTGGAGAAGGGATTCTACCCGACAAGGAATAATCAATGCTACTAGATTACAAGAGGATATTGAACACAGAGTTATTGAATATTTCCAAGTAAATACAACTCCATCTTTCTCCTTAGATTCTACATTTTACCGAGACATAGATGCCGCAATTGTCATTACACCAAATCCCTCTCATGTGGATTTAATTGAAAACGCAATCCATAATGGAGTCCATGTTATGTTTGAAAAACCAGCAACCCCTTTACTAGATTCCAACGGATTACTAACAAGAGCTGGTTTGGACAGATTAATCAACGTATCTATAGAAGCAGGAAAACTAGATTTACTGGGAAAATGTACTGAACATTATTCTCACAAAGTAGCTCCTTTAGTATTCTTTGACAGAATAGACGACTATGTTGCCCAGTATGGGAGAATCACCAGAGTTGACTCCAAGGTATTAGAACTTGATGAACCTACCAAACCAAGAACGCAATCTGTATTAAGCAGAGATAATGGTACTGGTATTTTACTTGATACTGGAGTCCACCCATTAAGCATTTTGGTAAATCTAGGAGCACAATTTGAAGATGTTTTAGATGCAGACTATGGAGTATTCGAAGGAGTCGATCCAGCTACAGGAGACCCTATAAAATATGATGTAGATACTTATGCCAAAGTAGATTTTACTCTTGAAGGAAGTCAATATTTTGATTCTGCCGCCACAGGAACTATAGAACAAGGTAAATTCATTGATCATTTCAGAAAACCAAAACAAGTCGAAGAAAAATATATTGATTTTACCTTTACAAAAGGAGATAATGAGACTGTAGTCAAAGTTAGCTTGTCAAAACCAACAATCTGGCTCAACGGTAAACAAGAAGATCTAGTATCAGGTTATTCTAGTAATGAATACGTAAACGCACTAGCTGATTTCTCAAATGCAATGAATACTGGCACCCAACCCATAACCAATTTCCCAGATTCTATAGCAGTGTTAGAAGTCATTGCACAAGCATACCAAAGATTCCCAATAGCAGATAATACAAAACCAATATACAAATGAGGTAAAAAAAATGATGAAATACGAACAAATGTTACCAGGATTAGCGTACGAAGTTAACGACAGAAAGTTTGCAGACATTGCAGACATTGTTGCTGCATCAAAAGATTATAACAGATTCAGTTTCAAAGCAGAACCAGGCAACGACACAGTCTACACAGGTGCAGAACACAACCCTACTGGATTAGCAAGCAAATTATCCAACCTAACACATCTTCCAAATTTAGATGCACAGGATTTAACCACAGAAGAAATGGTTATTGTCATGGGATGTACAATGGGACACCATCAAGACATGGAAGGTGTTAACAGAATGCAGGAAATTTATGAATTTCTCGGTTACGGAGCAATGGTAATTGATCATGACGGCTCAGACAGAGTTGAGATGCACGTTGCACAAAAAGGAGACAAAGTCGTCGTCCCAAATGAATGTCACATGACCATCTACAATTTAGATAGCGAACCACTAAATACAGGAGATTTTGCAAATCCAAATCCAAAAAGCCCAAATTACAATGCAGCCAATAAAGACATGCAAAAAGAAATTGGCGCTGTTATGGTGGTCTACCAAGCAAAAGACGGACTTCACTTCGACCTAAACGACCAATACTTTGATCCCTCAACTGGATTAGCAGCATCTTATGGATCAGGTATGCACGGCGTCCAAAGTCACACCAGAAGTATTGTTATTTCTGATCTAGGACTAGGAGAATCTGACCTAGGAGAAAGGCTACACACAGAATTAACTAAAGGGAGCGTAGGAGATGAATTCGCAAAACTCGGAGTAGATATTATAGGTGCATCTCCAGAAGTTGACCTAGGATCTGGACCAAGAAGCGATAGTTTGTTTGACATTGTCATGGATCCATCCAGACCTCTACAAACTTTATTGGGATTATAGGAAACGAGATATTGAAAATGACATTAACTGACAAAACTTACGAATTAATGAAAGAGTTTGCACCTGTTGCAGGAGAATTATTGCTTATGCAAAGGGGAAGTGTAGTCAATATTGGAAAGGACGACCCAAACATAATCCATAGCGGAGAAGACCCTTCTGGTGCTTATCTGACTGTTATGGATTTATTAATTCAAGACGCTTTTCTAAAAAGATTACACGATGTAAATCCTCAAGCAAGAGTTAATGTTGAAGAAGATACAGAATTAGTTAGGTCATTTAGTCCAAAAGAAGGAGAGCCTTGCACTGTTCACCAAGACCCAATAGATGGAACAAAATCATATACTAAAGGAGAAAGTGAATTATTCTCTACTGGATATGCAATTTCAAATCAAGATAATGATTTTACACATACTGTAGTATATGCTCCTGCAAGGGGAAGAATTATGTATACTGCTTCTCCTGACGGATTTGAAATCTATAGGTGCAGAGTTGAAGGGGTTCCAGATATTTCTGACGCCATTGAAGAATTAGGTAGGACTAGTTCTCATGTTAAAAGAACTGCTCTTGCTAAACGAATTGCTTTACAAGAACTTACTGGAGGAGAGGGAGATAGTGTAGACATGAGAGCCATATACAAAAATCTTGGTGAGATACAAGCATTAGAAGAATTAGAAAGAGAAATCTCAGATAAAAGAGGCCTCTACAATAATCTTGTTGGAGAAATTGCTTCAATAGAAGCAGATGTTACAGCAGATACAATTGGTGTAGCTGATTTAGGAACCCAATCCAGAAAAGTTATCTATGAAAAAAGATCATTAGCAGAAGACAGAAAAAGCGTTTTAGAAGATATGGGCTATGAGATCAGCAGTATGGGTTGTGCCCATTTAAGAGTTATTGATGTTGCACTTGGAGAACAGTCTGCTTTTCTTTATGGAGGTTCAAATCCACATGATTCTATGATTCCTTTTACATTTGCAGCAAAATTAGAAGCTCAATTAGTTGATATGACCGGCAACCCTATCACAGGAAAAGATATGGTAGTTACAACGAGCCACGGAATCACTAAATTTGAAAGATTACCTTTTGTCGGTTATTTTTCAGGTAATAATGAACATTAGAAGTTGCAGTTACACCAGAATATTTTGAAAAAGAAAGATTAAGTTAGAATTTGGAAGATAAAAATGAATCAAACTAGCGGTAGCTCTACACTGTTTATAGGAAACATGGCTGCAGATGTCATATTAGATCCATCAGTAGATGTAAACATAGATGGCAGCAAGATTACTCTTACTGATGAACAAAAAACATTAGAAATTATTGTTGATGAACCAGATATTCAAGCTGGGCTGAAACTTCAGGCAGTATCAGATAATCTAGGAGATATTCTTTCGTTTCCATATGAATTTTTATTTGGCGGAGGAGGATACAACAGCGTAAGATCTATACACACACCTCAAAATTTAGAGTTTCAATATCTCGACACATCTTCTCCCAGAGTCCATTATGGACCTATTCAACAAGATGCTGCTCAGAGTGTTACAATAGCCGGTGCAACTCCTGTCTTCTTAGGCAAGCGACCTATTCCTCTAAATATTGTACTAGGAGACAGAACAGATAAAATTATCATTAAAAGCGGAGTTGAACAAGTTTCTTTTACCGACGCAGAACAACGAGAGATTTCTGATTATTGTGCCCAAGCTTCTGCTATAGCATTTAGTTCGGTTAAAGATCAATATTTTGCAGAGAGTGCAGTACAGCAAGCTGACAGAAAAGTAGTAGCTGCAAATGTAACCACTTCACTAGATCCAGATTTTGTAATGGAACATGTTTTACCTTCTGTAGTTTTTCAATCAAACGCAGACGAACTAGATTACCTCCTTACAAACGGAGAAAGGTCTCAAATACCTCATGAGGGCCAGGATTTAGTTAACTACATCTCCCGAGAAATTCAAAGTCTTAGATCAGAAAATCCACCAAGCTATACAAGAAATATGTATGTTACTATTGGTAGAGATGGAGTAGTGTGCAGTGATACAGATGGAGTCTATCATGTAAGATTAAAAGACCCTACACTCCAGGCAATAGATGCTGTTGTTTCTAAAAAACTCGCATCAACTAACGGTGCAGGAGATGCATTCTTCGGAAAAGTTGCCATATCAGAATACAGAAACAGCCATCAAAAACACGTTACTGGAATCGCAATGGACGCTACAAGAAACGCAGTTGAACATATAGGCTATATGACACCAATCCCGGCAAGAAGTTTTGAGATTACTAAATTGAATTAAAATTAAAGATAAATACGGAGGAACAAAAATGACAGATAAAATAAAAGTAGGAATAGAAGGACCAGGAGCTATTGGTAAAAGATTAGCAGAAGCAGTTTCAGTTCAACCAGACATGACATTAGTAGGAATCTCAGGATTTGACACAAAAGACATAGCAAAATTAACCTATGCTAAATATCCAACATATGCTACAATAGACCAAGGTACAGACAGAAGTGCTATTATGAAAGCAGCAGGAATAGAAGTTCTAGGTACTTTAGAAGATTTAGCTAGACAAGCAGATGTAGTAGTAGACGCTACACTCAAGGGACTTCCAGAAACAAAGTTCGACATATACAGAAGTAATGGAGCAAAAATAATAGTAGAAGGCGGAGAATCTCATGGGGTAACTGGACATTCTTCCAGTGCATTCGCAAATTATGAAGCAACTCTCGGAGTTGACCAAACTAGAGTTGTATCTTGTAATACAACTGGATTATCTAGAACACTCTCAACCCTAGACAGGAATTACGGAATTCAACACGTAAACGTATCTTTGATAAGGAGAGCGAACGATCCTTCCAAAGGAGCTGATGGAGCTACTGATGTAGTCATTCCTGTCTTAGGAGGATCTCATCACTATGAAGATGTGGAAAGCGTCATGCCTCATCTAGAAGATACAGGTTACTCTCAAGCTGTAGCAGTCCCAACAACCCATAGCCATGTTCACACATTATCAGTACAGTTACAAGGTGAACCAACTGCCCAAGACATAGCAGACTTATTCAGCAACACACCAAGGTACAGAGTAATTAATGGTGAAGAGGGAGGTATTACCGACACAGCCCTAATAACACAATTCTACCAAGACTTAGGACGTCCTAGAGGAGATAACCCGGAAATAACCTTATGGGCTGACAGCATCCACATGGCTGGAAACCATTTATCAATGATCTTCAATGTCCACAACGAATCCATTCCGATTCCAGAAAACATTGACGCAATCAGGGCTATGATGGGAAAACAACCAGATAAATGGGAGTCTATCAAAACAACAGATTACGCCTTAGACACAATAATGCAGGACTTCGCAAAACCTGCAGCAATGTACAAAGATTGATTTTTAAAATTGGAACCACATCAACATTACAAGGCTTTCGCATCTCGCCTACCTGATAATCAGTTTAGTAATCTCAGGTATAATTCAGGAAACGATAGAGTTTGGACCTCACTAGATTCCATGGTCACAGGAGTTGTACCAAAATCACATAATGGAATTGAGATACTACATGATCACAGCAGAGTGAGGATCGCAGGTTGGGGGGCAAGATCTCTAGTATATATCAGAAACGTACAGGGTGTTGAACTACTTCCAGATGACCAGAGAATTGCCGGATTAAGAGACAGTTATTTCTCCGCAACACACATAGATACTCATTTAATCCATCTAGTCAAAGATTCTAGGCCAGGACAGTATTTACTTCAGTACTCAAGAACTTCTCATCCAGTAGACCTAGCAATCAGTGGATCATCTAAGATGCATTATGTTGGGAGCGACCCAGAAACCTGGCAATATATTCTAGATACATTAGTAGCAGAACTAGATTCAAAACTAACCGATTAATTTTCAAAATGACAACAAAAAAAGATTATTGGGGAACTTTTTTTGCTTTATTTTGTCCAGTTACTCTAGGATTAGTTATCATTAAATATTCTATTCAAGCAGGAAAAATAGCAGAGGAAGAATTTAAATCAAGTATAGTAGAAGTTGTACGAGAAAATCATGAACCTCAACATAGACTAAGTAATTCTCCATTAGAAGGCCAAATATTATATGATCAAATTCCTAAATTCCTAGAAGTTATGGGAAAATATGCAGATCAAAATGAAGATGGAATAATATCACCTCAAGAAAGATCTAATTTCGTATATGATGTTTATGCTCGATCACCAATTACTATTATACTTGAAAATCCACCAACGTATGAAAATGGGAATCCAGTTGCATTAAAAGACACATTAAGATATCTTGACGATTATGTTAGAGATCAAAATTAATTTTTTATTTCCAAAATCTCAATCTCATAACCATCTGGATCATCAATAAAAGCCATCTTCCTTCCACCAACAAACTTCTCCCTCCATCCATCAGGCCATATCTCTAAACCACTTTTCTCAAGCTTATCACAAAAAGAAATAATATCTCCCACACCTATACACAAATGCATTAAGTCATCAGGAACCTTAACTTCATAATCTTCAGAATAAGTCAACTCCAATGTATGTTTATTACCTTCCAACTCCAAATGAACAATATAATTCCCTGCAGGAGACTTAGGATTCCGACTCAACACCTTAAACCCTAAATGTTTACAATAAAAATCAATAGACTTATCTAAATCCGAAACCCGAATCCTTGTATGTAAAAAATGTATCATTTCATCCACCTCTTCTTCATTTTCAAAAACTCACCTTCTTCTATGGAAATCCTAATGTCCTTAATCAACTTCAAAATATAATGCATGTTATGAATCGAAGCCAGCCTATGATAAGTCAACTCCTTCAACCTAAACAAATGATTCAAGTACCCTAGTGTATGATTTTGACAAGTATAACACTCACAATTCTTATCAATAGGTTTCTTAGAAGTTTTATACATTCTTTTATCAATATTAATTCTAAACTTATTTTCTAAATTCCCACCACTTTCCTGCAATATAGAAACATAACCTCTCCTAGCTATCCTAGTAGGTGTAACACAATCAAATGTATCCAACCCTTTCTCAACACACCTAAACAAATCATCAACTCCACCTATCCCCAACATATGCTTCGGCTTATCATAGGGCAACCCAGACAAAGACCAGTCAACAATATCTCCCATCTCTTTTTTATCCTTACCTAAACTACCACCAATCCCAAAACCATCAAAATCTAACTTACCAATAAACTTCGAACTCATCTCCCTCAATTCCTTAAACTCACCACCTTGTACAATACCAAAAAGAGCTTGCTTCTTACTTCTATATTTCAAACACTCAACAGCCCACCTATTAGTCCTCTCCAACGAATTTTTAGTATAATCAAAATCATGAAACGGACTAGTACATTCATCAAATGCAAATATAATATCAGCACCTAAATTCTCCTGAATCTTCATGCTAATTTTAGGATTCAACTTTAACTTTAAACCATCATAAGGACTCTTAAACTCCACTCCATCATCAGTAATCTTAGCCATCTTCTTCCCATCATCTTTTTTGTTCTCACCAGGAAAAAAACCAAACTTCCCAATCCCATGCTCCATACCATACCCTAAACTAAACGCCTGAAATCCACCAGAATCAGTAAATATTGGACGCTCCCAGTTCATAAACTCATGAAGACCACCCATTTTCTTAACAAGCTTATCTCCTGGACGTAAATGTAAGTGAAAAGTATTAGACAAAATAACCTCAGCACCTAAATTCTCTAAATCTTCATTACTCAGCGCTTTTACAGTAGCAGTTGTAGCAACTGGAGTAAAATTAGGAGTATTAAATTCACCATGTGCTGTCTTAACTACTCCAGATCTAGCATTACAACCATCTACTTTATTCTTTATTTCAAATTCAAAATTTGTCATAGTCTAAAGAATGATATCCTATTTTATAAATGTTTAACTCTTTATCTTATATCCACTATTAAACAACATATAAGCTGCAACAAAAGAAACAACAGCAATCACTGATACAATCCCTAAACTTCTCATAACCGGAACAATACTAACTTCAACTATACTATATCTAAAGCCATCAATCATATAAAATAACGGATTAAACAAAGATATCTTCTGTAACAATGGTGGCAGCATATTCACTGAATGAAACACCCCACCAAAAAAAATCAACGGAGTAATAAAAAAAGTACTCAACACTGCCAATTGATCAAAATCTTCAGCCCACAAAGCAATTATCGTACCAATAGAAGCAAATATCACAGAAACTATTGCCATAAACGCAATAAACAAAAAATAATGACTAATAGAATATTTCAAAAAAATCTTAGACACCAAATAAATCAAAGTCCCAATAGAAACTCCCCTAATCACCCCTCCTAATATATATCCTCCAATTATTTCCAAAGAAGATAATGGAGCTGCTAAGATATCTTGCAAGCTATTCAAAAATTTACTAATAAACAAAGACGCAGACCCTTCATTAAACGAATTATCTATTATACTCATCATAATCAATCCAGGTATTAAAAAGTGAAGATACGGAACCCCTTCCAATTCCTTAATCGAAGATCCAAGAGAAATTCCAAAAACAAAAGAATACAACAACATAGAGATTATGGGGGGCCAAATTACCTGATTAACAATCTTACCAGTCCTCTTAATCTCTTTCTTGATTAAGGTCCACAATCCAATATAATTAAATTTCATTTTCCATTACCTAATT
>CEPX01096002.1_pt1 | contig 45785 bp, 46 predicted proteins | sample 361361 | NCBI WGS metagenome assembly CEPX01 (sample SAMEA2619974, study PRJEB7988) | marine metagenome | biome: marine biome (ENVO:00000447); feature: mesopelagic zone (ENVO:00000213) & marine oxygen minimum zone (ENVO:01000065); material: "saline water (ENVO:00002010), including plankton...
TTTGAAAAAAATTGAGAAAAAATGAATCTTTCAAAGAAAAAAGAACTAGCTGCAAGAACACTTAAAGTAGGTAAAGCAAGAATTGTTTTTTTAAATTCAAGAGTAAATGAAATAAAAGAAGCAATAACAAAACAAGATATTAGGGATCTAAAAAACAATGGTGCAATACTTGTAAAAGAAATAAAAGGAAGGAAGAAAAACATCAAGAAAAAAAGGAAAAAGAGTGATGGAAAAATAAAGAAAAAAGTAAAAAAAAGAAAACAAGAATATGTAATTATGACAAGAAAATTGAGAAAATATGTTTCTGAAATGAAAAAACAAGAAAAGGTTTCAAGAGAAGAATATTATGATATAAGAAAAAAAATAAGAAATAGAATTTTCAAAAGTCAAGCTCATTTAAGAGATTATATTGGAGGATTGAAAAAATGAAAAAAACATTAAAAAGAAGAAGAAAAGAAAATAAAACAGATTATTTGAAAAGATTGAAATTATTAAAAAGCAAAATGCCAAGAATAGTTTTTAGAAAAACTAACAAATATATTCTTGCTCAATATGTTATAAGCACACAATCAAAGGACAAAGTTGAAATAGGGTTAAGTTCAAAGCAATTAATTAAATATGGTTGGCCAAAAGAATTTCAAGGCAGTTTAAAATCAATTCCAGCATCATATCTTACCGGATTTTTAATTGGAAAAAAAATTATTAAAGAAAAAAAAGAAACGCCTATAATTGATTTTGGGATGATGAGAGTTTTGCACAAAACAAAGATTTTTTCTTTTTTGAAAGGATTAATTGATGCGGGATTAAAAATAAAATACAAAAAAGATGTTTTTCCAAATGATGAAAAAATAACTGGAAAAAATTTAAAAAAAGATTTTTCAAAAACATTTAATGAAATTAAATCAAAAATGGAAAAGTTATAAAATGGCTGAAGAAAAAAAACAGAAAATAGAAAAGAAAGAAGAAATAGTTGAAACTCCTAAAGAAGAAATTAAAGAAAAAGTAGAGGAAAAGAAAGAAGAAGCTCCAAAAGAAAAAACAGAAGAAAAAGGAAATTCAAAAAAACCTTGGAAAAGGGATGACACAGTGGATATTTCTGGATGGGAACCAAAAACAAAACTTGGAAGAGAAGTTAAGGATGGAAAAATAAAAAAAATAGATGAAATTCTTGACAAAAAAAGAAAAATTCTTGAAAGTGAAATTGTTGATTCTTTAATAGATGTAAAAACAGAACTTGTAAATATTGGGCAATCAAAAGGAAAATTTGGCGGGGGAAAAAGAAGAATATGGAGGCAAACTCAAAGAAAAACAAAAGAAGGAAATGTTCCAAAATTTTCAACGCTGGCAATTGCAGGAGATGAAAATGGACATATTGGAATAGGTATTGGAAAATCAAAAGAAACATTGCCTGCAAGAGAAAAATCAATAAAGAAAGCAAAATTAAATATCATCAAAACAAAAAGAGATTGTTCTGGATTTGATTGTTCCTGTGATAATTTACATACTGTTCCTCTTAAAGTCACAGGAAAAACAGGAAGTATTAGAGTGACATTAATTCCCGCTTCTCAAGGAACAGGATTAGTTGTAGCAAATGAGTTGAAAAAAATTTTAAGACTTGCTGGAATAAAAGATGTCTATAGCAGAACATCTGGGAAAAAACGAACTACTTTTAATTTAATTAAAGCGTGTTTTAATGCACTAGAAAAAACAAATATAAAATGATTTGCATAATAAGAATCAGAGGAAGAGTTGGATTAAAAAAAGAAATAAATGAAACTCTAAATAGATTAAGATTAAGAAGAAAATATACGTGTGTAGTTTTAGAAGGAAATAAAGTGCAATTAGGGATGGTAAAAAAGGTAAAAGATTTTGTTGCTTTTGGTGAAATAAATAACGAAACTTTTGAAAAACTTGTTGAAAAAAGAGGGAAAAAAGACAAAGAAGATAAATTAAAGCCTTTTTTCAGATTACATCCTCCAAGAAAAGGAATTAATTCAAAATTACATTTTCCAAAAGGAGTTTTAGGAGATAATAAAGAAAAAATAAATAATTTAGTTGAGAGGATGTTGTAAGATGAAAACGAAAAAACGAAAAAAATCTTCAAGAATGCATGGAAGAGCTATGGGAACTCATGGTTATGGAGCTAGAAAAAAACATAAAAAATCAGGACATAAAGGTGGAAAAGGTATGTCTGGAAGTGGTAAAAGAGCTGATCATAAAAAAACTCTTATAAACAAACTTTATGGAAATAAATATTTTGGAAAACAAGGAATAACAAGCAGAGGAACAAAAAAAGATAAGAAGGACAGAATAAATTTGCAAGAAATTGAATTAAATCTTGAAACTTATATTAAAAAAGAAATTGCAAAAAAAACAAAAGATGGATTTGAAATTAATTTAAATAATTATAAAATTCTTGGAAAAGGTGAAATTAAAAATAAATTAATTATAAAAGCAAAAGAAGCATCTAAATCAGCAATTGAAAAAGTCAAAGAAACAGGTGGCGAAATTCAATTAGGTAAAAAGTCTAATAAATTAGAAAAACCTACTAAGTGAAAATGGATTTCAGAAAAATTTTTAATTATATTCCTGAAGTTAACAAACCGGAAGAAAAAAAACTTGGGTTTAATGTAAAACTAAAATGGACACTTATTGCTTTGGCTGCTTTTTTTATTCTTGCAAATATTCCCCTTTTTGGACTTTCAAATAATGCCCTTGAAAGATTTGAATTTTTGGCAATGATTTTGGGAACAGAATTTGGAAGTATTATTTCTTTAGGTGTAGGGCCAATTGTTATGGCTTCAATTATCTTGCAATTACTAGTAGGTTCAGGAATTTTAAATATTGATACAACAACGTCTGAAGGAAAGAAATTTTTTGGAGGACTTCAAAAACTTTTGGTTTTATTTTTTATAGTCTTTGAGGCATTTGTTTATGTTTTAATGCAAGGGCTTCAGGCAGCCCCTGGATTTACTTATGTTTTAATTTTACAATTAATTTTAGGTGGATTAGCGATTTATTATATGGATGGCTTGACAACTAAATGGGGATTTGGCTCTGGTGTTAGTTTATTTATAGCTGCAGGTGTAAGCTGGAGACTTATTACAAGTGCTTTCCAGTTTGTAAATCAACAAGGGGAAAATTGTTTGTTGAATTTTACCACAATACCTTGTTCTGGAAAAGTTCTTGTTTTTTTCCAGTCAATAGTCAATAGATATCCTTGGGAAGATTTAATGTCACCATTTGCAGCAATTTTTGCAACTGTTTTAATTTTTTTGCTTGTTATATGGGCACAATCATTAAAGGTTGAGGTTCCTTTATCATATGGAAGATTAAGAGGTTATAGTGTTAAATGGCCTTTATCATTTTTTTATAGTTCTGTTATTCCGGTTATTTTTACAGCTGCTTTAGTTGCTAATATTCAGCTCTTTGGAGGAATTCTTGAAAATGCAGCAGCTCCTTGTGTTTCAGGAATAGCAACATGTACTGGAACAGCAAAATTTGCTTCTTATTTTGGATTTTTAGGGCATTTTATTGAAGGACAAGCTATTTCTGGCTTAGCATTTTGGGTAGGTTCAACTAATATTTTAGAATTAATTATAAGAGGAGGATTTTTGCCAATATATTTAATTCAGGGAATAACTCATGTTTTATTTTTTGTATTTTTTTCTACACTTTTTGCAGTTTTTTGGGTTAAAACATCTGGGATGGATTCAAAAGCTCAGGCACACAAAATTGCTGCTTCAGGATTGCAAGTTGCAGGATTTAGACAAGATGAAAGGGTTTTAGAAAGTATTCTTGACAGATATATTCTTCCTTTAACAGTAATGGGTGGAATTGCAATTGGATTACTTGCTTCTATCACTGATTTGTTAGGTGCATTAGTTTCAGGAACTGCAATTTTACTTGTAATAATGATCTTTTTTCAGTTTTATCAAAACATTGTCCAGCAACATCAAATGGATATGGCCCCTGTTATGAAAAAATTTGTTGGAAGTTAATTTAAAGAATATTTATATTAAAGAATAATATTCAACTACTCATTAGTTTTAAATATTTGATAATATTGTAGAATTTCCCTTGTTATCCCAATAATTCCTGGAGGGGTTGAATTTTTATAAAACGATTCGTCTGATATTTTTTTTCTAATTGAATCATAACCCGCTTGATATAATAGTCTTCCAGGTCTTATAAGTGCATCTATAGTTAAATACATACTCAGATATTTTAGATCATCTACATCTTTTATAAACCCATAACCTATAATAAATTCTGCAATTTGTGCAAACCCGCATTCCCATTTTCCTAATCCTTTTTCCACCATTTCTTTGCGAGTTCCTATAAAAAATGTTGCAGTCTTCTGTGCTAAATTTGCCATAAAAAATCTATAAATCTTATTTTTATAAACTTTTGTATTATGTTGTCTTTTGAAAGAAGTTACAAATACTAATCATAAACAAATTTTTATTTAAACAATATTTAAAAACTAATTTTACATTTTTAAAAAATGATTAAAGAATTAATGATTTCAAATCCAAAAATAAGTGTTGTTGCTATCTCTTTTTTAGTTACTTTAGCCATGACTTTAGTTACAAAATATTTCACAGATCAAACAAGAATGAGAGAACTTAAAGTAGAACAAAAAAATCATCAAGCAAATCTTAAAGAACATAAAGGAGATCTTGACAAACAGAAAAAAATACAAAAAGATATGATGGATTCTTCTATGGAATTAATGAAACATGCTTTCAAGCCGATGTTTATAACTTTTCTTCCTTTGATTCTTATTTTTTGGTGGATAAGAGGAATTTTTTTAGAAACAGCAATTGCAAGTGTATGGCTTTGGTGGTATATTATAACAGCAATTGCTTCAAGTATAATTCTAAGAAAGGTTTTAGATGTAGTATAAAATAGATTATCCTCTTAAAAATTCAAGAACTTCACTAACCTCAACTTCATTCAAAGGTCTAAGTTTTGAAGGGTCAACATTTCCCCATTCCTTATCTGGAATTCCACCTTCAGGATCAAAAGGTTCTCTAAAGGAAGGTTCTGAGCGTCTCATATCAATTCCAAGTTTTCTTAAAGACCTACTATAAAAAGTCAAACCACCTTTGCCACCATCCCATGATCTATAATAAGCATAATGTCCCTTATCAGAATCTATAAACTTTATCTCAGGATGCCAATACAAAAGAGTATTTCCCATATCAAAATTGAATATTTAACATATATAAGAATTTCTATTCTTTACAACAAACCTTAAAAGTACTATTTTTGTAAATCTTAAATGGAAGAAAAAAATCAACAAGAACAACAAGAAATTATGTTTAAGTTAAGCATGTTTGAACAACAAATTCAGCAATTACAACAGCAGTTACAAGCAGTTGAAAAAGGAATAGTTGAATTAAATTCCTTAAATTCAGGACTTGATGAAATTGTTGGCAAAGAAGGAAAAGAGATTTTTGCCTCAATTGGAAAAGGAATATTTGCAAAAGCAAAATTAATTTCAGAAGAATTGATTGTAGATGTTGGCAGTAAAAATTTTGTTAAAAAAACTATTCCTGAAACACAAAAACTTGTAAAAGATCAAATAGAAAAACTTGGAGAAGTTAAAAAAGAATTAAATCATAATTTAGAAGTTACTAGTAATGAATTAAGAGGGTTAATTCAAAGTGTTGATAAAAAGAATTAATTTTTAACTTTTTTCAAAAAATCATCATATGTTAAAACTCCTAGTTCTGAAACAATTTTTGTTATATATTTTTTAGGCACAAATTCAAAAGCAGGATTTCTAATTTTTATTTTAGAATTTTTTGGAAGTTTTTTCCAAATTTCATGAAAATCTCTTTCTTCAATTTTTAAATTTTTAGAAGAAAATTTCCAAGAGTCGGAAATAATATAAACAGGAATTTTATTTTCATAGGCAATTTTTGCAAACATAGCACTTCCAACTTTATTTATAATTCCTTTCTTCAGTAAGGCATCTGCTCCAAGAAAAACTTTATCAACTTTTTTTGTTCCTTGACTTTTAGTAATAGCAATCATTGCAGCTGAATCAACAAACATTGTAATTTTTATTCCTGCTTTTTTTAACTCACGAGCAGTTTTCCTTCCTTGATATAAAGGTCTTGTTTCTGTATTATAAACTTCAAATTTTCTTTTTTTCTTTTTAGAATAAATTAAGGAATTAACAACACTTGTTGAATGACAATGTGTAAAAATCACATCATCATTTTTTATCAATTTTAAAATATATTTGTTTATTTTTTCCAAAGCATAAGAAAAATGTTTTAAAATTTCCTTATAAGATTGTTTTTTATTTAAAACATTTACAAGTAATGGCTCTGTTGGTCTTAAAGAAATCAATTTTTTCTTTGAAGATTTTGTAGGAATTAAAAAATAGGCTTGCAAAGCAGATCTTGCCACATTTGTTGCTCCTTGAATTTTAACTTTTTTTATGTCTTTTACAATCTGATTAAACCTCTTTTTTTTATTTATCATTTTAATGTATATTCTTAAAACAGAGAACATTTAAAAATTCTTTTTTTCTTGTGAAAAGATGTTAGAATCAATTATTAACCCAAAAAGAACTGAAAAAGGCCCTATCAGAATGTTTTTTGTCGGCTTAATTTATGCTTCTCTATCTTTACTGCTTGTTAAATGGTTTTTTTCAGGTGATGTTGTTTTATATCAATATGCAGGAATGCTTGTTGTAACATTTTCAGTTATGTTTTCATTGCCTTTTATGTATTTTTTGTTTAAAAGAGAGGAAGAAGAAGATGAGCAAGTTGAAGGTTTTTTTGGTGTTTGGAAAATGCACAGTGATGCACTTTATGCATTTATGTGGCTTTTTCTAGGTTTTATTGTTGCATTTTCTCTTTTTAATAATATTTTACAGGATCCAATTTTATTCAATGCTCAAGTAGAAACATATTGTGCAATAAATAGTCCTGGAAATGTAGAAGATTGTGTTTTAAGAAATTCTTTTGGATCTGTAGCAACAGGGGCTGTAACAAAAGAAATGAGATTTTTATCAATAATAAGCAATAATATTTATGTTATGATTTTCACATTGATTTTTTCATTAATTTTTGGTGCAGGGGCAATATTTGTTTTAGCTTGGAATGCAAGTGTTATTGCAGCAGCAATTGGAATATTTACAAAATATCAAATAAGTGAGATCCCTATAGGGGTTGCAAGATATATGATTCATGGATTCCCTGAAATTGCAGCTTATTTTGTAACAGCTCTTGCAGGAGGAATTTTTGGAGTAGGTGTAATAAGAAATGGAATAAAAAACAAAATTTTCTTAAGAATTTTAGAGAACACTGTAATGCTTCTTTTTATAGCATTAATACTCTTAATTATTGCAGGAATAATTGAAGTTTATTTTACTCCTTTATTATTTAATTAAGTTAGAATTATTATATTTTTTGTAATTAAACACTTAAATCTTATTCAACTCTTCTTGTCAAGCGAACTAAACCTTACTCGCGCTTAACAGCGCGTACCCCAACATCAACTTTCCCATTAGAAGAAGGGGTCCAATAACAGTTCAAGCCAACCCCTTTGACGCTGACTGTGAAGAACCCGGCGACTGAAGAATACTGGTATATGTCTGGAGTCCAATAATATAATTCTCCTTTATCTATATCTTTTCTTGGCAATCCTTGAGATGTTGGATTGTCAAGCCATGATTCAAGAGAAATTCTATAAACTCCATTTTCTATTAAAGTATCTTCATCTAATAAATCTGAATTTTCAGGAACTAAATTTCCATTTGGATCAATAATATTATTGTAATTTATATGTAATTTTATGTCTTTTACTTTAAAATCTGCATCAAGCCATTCAGCTCTCCAAGGATCTCTTACTTCTGTTATGTCTTTGTAAATTCTTGTGTTTTCATCAGAAGGATTATCTCTTAAATATTTTAGAAATTCTGTAAATTCAGGAATTGTTGGCATTCTGCTTCCTTCTGATTGTAATTGCTTATGTACATCAAACCAACTTTCTCCTGAAAGAGTTCTTTCTTTTGCTACATAAAGTCCTGTTGAAGGAACATAAATGAAATCTCTTTTTAAATCATGTGGAGATTTGTTTTGTTTATCACAAAAATCATCACTTACTTCTATTGTTGGTGCCATGATTTTTTCAGAGATTTAGGTTTTATAAATATTTCTATATTGTTATCTTTAGAAAAAGGTAACATTTTTTAATCTCAAGTTTAATTAAGTTATAATAGTTTCTCTTTTCATAAATTTTAAAAGTATCAAATAATGTTTTATTAGAATGGAACCATTACTTTTAGTAATAATTTTTGCAAGTTTTTTATGCACTTATTTAATTCTTCCTTCATGGATAAAAAAAGCTAATTTAAATGGCTTAACTGGAAAAGATATGCATAAAAAAGATAAAAGAAAAATTGCAGAAGGAGGAGGAGTTGCTGTTTTAACAGGAGTTTCTTTAGGAATTTTGTTGTATATTGCCTTAAATACTTTTTATTTTAATAATGATGGAAAATTAATTTATATTTTTGCATTATTGAGTGTTTTGTTCATTGCTTCAATTGTTGGAATTGTTGATGATTTGCTTGGATGGAAAAAAGGACTCAGTAAAAGAATAAGAATCTTGATTATATTATTTGCAGCTATTCCTTTAATAGTTATTAATGCTGGAACTTCAACAATGTCTATTCCTTTTTTTGGTGCAATAAATTTTGGACTTTTATATCCTTTAATAATAATTCCAATAGGTGTTTTAGGAGCAATAACAACTTTTAATATTTTAGCAGGTTATAATGGGTTGGAAGCATCTCAAGGCATATTAATATTATCTGCTTTGGCAATTGTAACTTATATAACAGGAAATTCTTGGTTAAGTGTAATTGCATTATTTATGATTGCTTCTTTAATTGCATTTTATATTTTTAATAAATATCCTGCAAAAATTTTTCCAGGCGATATTTTAACTTATTCAACAGGTGCTTTAATTGCATCTATTGCAATCTTAGGAAATATTGAAAAAATTGCAGTCTTCTTTTTCATTCCTTACATAATTGAAGCTACATTAAAACTCAGAGGGAAACTAGAAAAACAAAGTTTTGCAAAATTAAATAAGAGTGGTGATTTGGAAATGCCATACAAAAAAATTTATGGCTTAGAACATTTAGCAATTCATATATTAAAAAAAATAAAAACAAATAAAAGAGTTTATGAAAAAGAAGTTGTTTATTTAATTAATGGGTTTCAAATTTTAATAATAGTTCTTGGCTTTTTGTTTTTTATGTAAACCAAAACTTTAAAACAATATTTAATTTAAAATAAAAATGAATGATGAATTTTCTTTTAATGTAGGCAAAATATCTTATATATTTAGCCAAATAGTAAACTTTTTCAAAAACAAGAGAATTATAAATTCAATCTATCTTTTTTTGCTTTCAATAATAATCATAATTAGTTCTTGGATAAGACTCCAAAATCTTAATTTATTAAAAGATTCTACTACAGGAGAATATATTCCAACAGCATTAGATCCTTTTTATTTTCTAAGAATTGCTGAAACAGTTATTGAACAATGGAGTTTGCCTGCTTTTGACTCAATGAGATATGTTCCTGCAAAAATTGGATTTACAAATGAAATCCTTCCACAAGTTGTAGCTTTAATGTATAAAGTTGCTAATGTTTTTGGAGAATATAGCATTCAATATATAAATGTAATTTCTCCTGTTATTTTCTTTGGAATATCTTTAATCTTTTTTTTCTTTTTAGTATATTTTTTAACAAATTCTAAAATTACAGCTCTTTTGAGTAGCTTTTTTCTTGCAATTATTCCCCCTTACATTTACAGGACAATGGCTGGTTTTTCAGATCATGAATCGCTTGGAATGATGGCATTTTTTTCAGTAATGCTTGTTTATACATTGGGATTAAGGTTCTTAGATAAATTAGAAGAACAAGACAAACATAAAAAAACTTTGATAAAATTAAGTTTATTTGGAATTGGAGTTGGTTTCTTAAGTGCATTTACAATTGCTGGTTGGGGAGGGGTTGCAAATTTTGTTTTTATGATTATCCCTTTAAGTTTCTTTGTTTTATGGGTTTTAAAAATAAAAGAAAATGAAAATTCAGATATAATTAAATACTTGATCTTTTATTCGTCATGGTTTTTCTCAAGTATCTTAACATCATATCTCTTTGGATATGGAATTATGAATGTAATAAATAAATTTATTCTATCAACAAGCGGTTTAATTAGTTTATTTGTTTTAGGTTTTTTATTCTCAGAATATATTCTTTTAAAATTAATTAAAAAAGGAAATAATTTTTTGAAAAAATATGAAAAATACAGAATTTTGTTTAGTATGTTTTCTGTAATTATTATTGGAGCTGTTTTAATAACTCTAAAAGGAGATAATTTCTTCTCATTAATATCTGATATAATCAGTAGAATATTTGATCCTTTTGGTGCATCAAGAACAGGATCAACTGTATCTGAAAATGCTGAAGCTTATCTAATTAATTGGTTTAGTCAAATAGGAAAAATGTTCTTTTGGCTTTTTTATTTAGGGTTAATTATAATAGGAGCTGAAATTTCAAAAGGAATTGAAAAAAATAAACACAAATTTTTATTTATACTTGTATGGATTATTTTTATTTCAGGCATTTTATTTAGTAGAATTTCTCCAAATTCAATATTTAATGGAACAAATTTAATCAGTAAATTTTTTCATTTTGGAAGTTATATTTTATTTTTTGTATACTCGATATGGCTTTATGCTAAAGAAAAAATCAAGATAAAAACTGAATTAATAATAATTGCATCCTGGCTTTTCTTCATGCTTATTGCGGGAAGAGGAAGTGTAAGGCTTATGTTTGTAATAACTCCTTTTGTCGTTTTTATAGCATGTTTTTGTGTTGTAAAATTATTTGATTATTGGAGAAAATCAAAAGATGATTTTTTTAAGATGATTTTTTTAATAGCTTTAATCATTTCCATTGTGGGATTAGCAATAAGTGGGAATAATTTTGTGGATGCATCAATTTACCAGGGAAAGAACACAGGACCTTCTGCAAATTTCCAATGGCAAAATGCAATGTCTTGGGTTAGAGATAATACAGCAGAAAATTCAATTTTTGTTCATTGGTGGGATTATGGTTATTGGGTTCAATACTTAGGGGAAAGACCCACTGTAACAGATGGTGGTCATGGAATTGGATATTGGGATCATTTAACTGGAAGGTATTTATTAACAACACCAAATCCTGAAACTGCACTAAGTTTTATGAAAACGCAAAATGTTTCTTATTTATTAATTGATCCAACTGATTTGGGAAAATATCCTGCTTATAGCAAAATAGGAAGTGATAAAGATAGTAGGGATAGATATTCACAAATTCCTGTAATGGTTTTAGATCCAAGTCAAACTCAAGAAATAGCAAATGGAACAATAAGACTTTATCAAGGAGGAGTTCCAGTTGATGAGGATATAATCTACAGAACAGATGAGAATGAAATATTTTTACCTTCAGGAAAAGCAATAGCCGCAGGAGTTATTTTGCAAAGTTCAAACAAAGGGATTTCAACAACATTTACTCAGCCACAAGGAGTTTTTGTTTATAATCAAAAACAAATAAATATTCCTGTAAGATATATCTATTACAATGAAAATTTAATTGATTTTAAAACAGGATTAGATGCAATTATTAGAATAATTCCAATAGTTACCCAAAACGATCAACAAGTACAAATAGATAATCTAGGGGCTGCAATTTATTTGTCACCAAAAGTTTCAAAAAGTTTGTTTGCGCAGCTTTATTTGTTAAATAATGCATTTAAAAATTATGAAACTATAAAACTTGCACATTCCCAAGATGATCCTTTTGTCTCAACCCTAAACTCACAAGGTGGTAATATAAAAGACTTTGTTTATTTCAATGGATTCAGAGGACCAATAAAAATTTGGAAAGTTGATTATCCTTCAAACATTATTGAAAAAGAAGAATTTTTAAGAACTTCAGGAGAATATGCAGAATTTGATAATTTAAAATTTATAAAATAGTTTCTTATTCCATAAACTTTATGAATTCATTTAATTAAAAAATAAAATGAAAATAGCTTTATTCCATCCTTGGATAAAAAGTAAGGGAGGTGCTGAAAAAGTTATTCTAGAATTTTTGAAAAATACCAAACATGAAGTAGAAGTTTATACATGGGTTTATGATAAAAAAAATACTTTTGAAGAATTCAAAAAATTTAAAATAAAAATTATTGCTCCTAAATTCGCTCAAAAACTTGCAAGAACACATATTTTAAGAGGTTTATTTCTGCCAATTAGTATTTTTTCAAAAATTCCATTGGAAAAATATGATAAATTTTTAATTTCAACTTCAGGTGTTGCAGAATTTATAACATTTAGAAATTATAAAAAAGGACAAACTTATGCATATTGTCATACACCCTTAAGGGAAACAAATAAAAAAATTGTTGAATGGAATTTAAAAAATAGGCATAAAGATAATTTCCTAAGTAAACAAATATATCTTTTGTCTGTAAAATTTTATAAAATTTTTGAAAAAAAAGCGTGGAAAAAATTAGATGTAATTATATTTAATTCAGAATTAAGCAAATCTCGTGCAAAAGAACATAATCTTCTACAAAAACAAAATAGCCATATAATTTATCCTCCAATTGATTTTCTTCGTTTTAAAAAACTTAAAACAAAAAATAGTAATAAGTTTATTTATATCTCCAGATTAAATCCTCCAAAAAGACAAGATTTGCTTCTTGAAGCATGGAAAAGATTTGTTAAAAAAAATTCTAAATATAAATTAATTTTAATTGGGAATATTGATAATAAAAAATATTTTGAAAAATTGAAAGCACTTCAAAAAGAAACAAAAAATGTTGAAATAAAATTAAATGTTTCAAATAAGGAATTAGAAAAATTAATGGCAAATTCTTGCGCAGGATTATTCTTAGGTTATCAGGAGGATTTTGGAATAGTTCCTCTGGAAATTATTATGGCTGGCAAATCATTAATCGCTGTTGATGAAGGAGGGTATATTAACCTCGTCAAAAATCATCATCTCTTTCACAAAATAAAAGAAAAACATGATAAGAAAAAAATGATAAAAGAAATTGCAAAAGAATTAAAAAATTTTGTTAAAAATAAAAAAAATAATTCTTTAACAAAATCTTATAGAGGTAAAAAAATCAAAATTAAAAATTTTGGAAAAGAAATTGACAAAATTTTGGAAAAATAGATTTTTACTTCCTAGTTAATTTCAATTTTTCTTTATGGATTAAATATCCAAGGTAATTGTTATAAATAAATGTTTTAAGAGCAACATTTAATCCAAGAATACCTTCTTTCCATGCTCCTTCAATGAGCATTTTAAACAAAGCCAAAAACGAATAAAGAGCATTTGTAAGAATAGGAAAATTTTTTCTTATTCTTATTCTTAAAGGAAAATCCTTTTTATGATATTGAAATGTAGGAAAATCCTTAAAATCTTTGAGGAGATTCTCTGCTTGGCTCGGAGCATATTTTTTCAAAACCTTTTCTTCATATCCTTTCCATCCAATATCTTGATTTTTTTGAGGTTTGTGAATTATTACATAATTAGTTTTCTTGATTTTTCCAATTACATTTAGATTCATATCAAATCCTGGGAATCCTAAATAAGATATTTTTGATTTTCTTGCAAGAACTGTTTTCCTTGGCCATGTTTTAGTAACACATTTTTTTCCATTCCAAAGTGGATGTATAAAACTATAGGCATCAATATCCTTTGTTTTTATCAGGTTTCTTATATTTTTTTTAAGTTTTTTTGAAAGGGATTCATCATCATCTAATTTTAAAATCCAATTATATTTAGCTTTTTTTAAACCAAAAGCAAAAGGAAAAGCAGAACGTCCTTTATGAGGCCTAATATAAATCTTTTTTGTAAACTTTCTTGCTATTTTTAAAGTATTGTCTTCACATTTCCCATCATGAACAATAATTATTTCATCAACAACTCCCTTCAAACTTTCTAATGTTTCTTCTATTGTTTTCTCACCATGATACACAGGAATTATTGCAGAGATTTTATTTTCCATTTTCTATATTTTATGGAATTGAGTTTAATTAAATTTATAAAGTTCTTCTTTTCAATACATTTATGAAAAATAAATCTTGGAGAAAGCCAAAATACACTAAATTAAATATAGGTTGTGGGTGGAATAAAACAAAGGGTTTTGTCAATATAGACAAAGCTTCTGAAACTAAACCAGACATAATTGTAGATATAGAAGAAGGATTACCTTTTGATGATAATTCTTTTGAATATATTTATTCTCATCATTGTCTTGAACATGTAAAACCAGATAATTGGAAATTTGTTTTAAATGAAATATCAAGAGTTGCAAAAAATAAATGTATTTTAGAATTAATATTACCTTTTGATAACATTGGACAAAGAACAAATGCAGATCATTACAGAACATTTTCATGGAATAGTTTTGACCAATTTTTAGAAAATAGTAATAGAAATTATTACTCTAATCTAACAATGATTAAATTAACAAAAAATCCATCTAAATTTAAAAAATTATTTTTTTATTTATTCCCTTTTTTAAAGTATGATGTTTATTTTAAATTTAAAATAGTAAAAAAGAAATAATTCATTTAAAATTTTAAAAAATGGAAAAAATTAAAATTTATCTTCAATATCCTTGGAGATTTTTCTCAGATTCTCCTTATTACAAATATTTAATTGAAAATCCTCCTAAAAATATTAAATATATAAATGCAGAAAAGCAAAAAGGAGTAATTACAAATTCTGGAAAATTTCTTTTCTCAAAACACTTAAAATGGAGGATAAGAGAAATGATTCACTTATTTAAAATGCCTTTAATAAATGCTCATCTTACAAAATCTAATGAAGAATATGATTTAATTCATTGTGCTCATTGTCTATCAAAAAACAAAGATAATCCATGGGTTGCAGATTTTGAAGGTATGTGGCAATTCTATGTTGGAAACAAAAATTATTCTTTAAAGGAAAAAATAAAAAAAATATTATTATCTAAAAATTGTAAAAAGATTATTGCATGGACAATTAAAATAAAAGAAAATATTCTTAAAGAATTTCCAGAAATAAAAAATAAAATTGAAGTTGTTTACCCTGCTATTCCTATGCCTAAAATAAAAAGAAAGAAACATAAGGGCATAAATCTTCTTTTTATTGCAAGATATTTTTATGGTAAAGGAGGTCTGCATGCATTAGATGCAATTGATCAATTAACTAAAAAATATAAAAATGTTCACGGGGTCTTTATTTCAGAAATTCCTGAACACATATTAAAAAAATATTCTGAAAATAAAAAAATAAAATTTTACGAATTAATGTCTCAAAAAAAACTTTTCAAAGATGTATTTTCCATATCAGATATATTTGTTTATCCAGGATATAGAGATAGTTTTGGTTTTTCTATGTTAGAATCAATGTCTTTTGGAATCCCAGTAATAACTGTAAATGGTTTTGCAAGAAAAGAATTAATTGAAGATGGTAAAACAGGATTTGTTTTGGATTTTTCCAGAGATATAAAAAGATCAGAGTTTATGGAAGAAAAACAAGAAATAATAGATAAAATTGTCAAAAAAACAACTTTACTTATTAAAAATAAAAAATTAAGAAACAAAATGTCTAAAAATTGTATAAAATTAATTAAAAAAGGAAAATTTTCCATAAAAGAAAGAAACAAAAAATTAGAAAAAATTTATGAAGAGGCTTTAAAATGAAAACATCATTAATATCTCCTGTTTTAAATGAAGAAAAAAATATAAAAAAATTTTTAAATTCAATAATAAAACAAACAGTAAGGCCTGACGAAGTTCTAATTGTTGATGGAGGTTCAAAAGATAAAACTTATCAAATTCTTAAAAAATATTCTAAAAAATATAAATGGATTAAAATTTATAAAAAAATAGGATTTAATATTTCTCAAGGTAGAAATTATACTATTAAAAAATCTAAAGGAGATATAATTTTTACATGTGACAGTGGTACTAGGCTTGAAAAGAATTGGGTTAAGAAAATTCTAAAAGGATTTGAAAAAAATGCTGATGTTGTTTTTGGAATGTGGAATATAGAACCTTCAAATATTGTTGAAAAATTTTTAGTTTCAAGAACTCCTAATTGGAATAAAATTAATCCTAATAAGTTTATACCTTCTAATAGACAAGTTGCTTTTAAGAAAAATGTATGGAAAAAAGTTGGAGGTTTTCCAGAGCACCTAAAAAGAGCTGATGATAATTGGTTTCATTTAAGAGCGCATAATTTGGGTTTTAAATATTATTTTGTGCAAGATGCAAAAGTTTCATGGATTTTAGAAAGAAATTTAAAAAAGATGTTAAAATTAGCTTTTTTAGATTCAAAAACAGAAGGTTTTTCCTTTATGTTTGTTGAAAGAAAAATTTATATTCTAGAGTTTTTATTATTGTTTTTAGGAATTGCTCTTGTTTTATTAGGAATTTTTGTTGATTTGAAAATATTGCTTTATTCAATTGGTTTAGGATTAATATTCTCAATATTCATTGGAGGATACATACCTTATACAAAGTTTAAAGATGTCAAATTATTATTTGTAGGGCCTTTCCTAACAATGATGTTATATTTTGCTCATGTTTTTGGAGTATTAACCGGAATATTTCAGAGAATATACAAAAAAACAGAAAATTAAATGTTAATAAGTCTAATTTATTTATGTGATTCAAATACATAATACTTTTAAATGAAAGTTTATGAATTTATAAATGGTTTTTTCTTTATTAAAAAATAAGAAAAGGAGAAAAAGTGCCTTAATAACAGGTATAACAGGTCAAGATGGTTCTTATTTAGCAGAATTCTTGTTGAAAAAAGGATATAAAGTGCATGGATTAATTAGAAGGATTGCATTAGAAGATCAAAACATAAGATTAGGAAGAATAAATCATATAAAAAATAAAATAGTAATCCATCCAGGTTCTGTAGAAGATTATCCTAGAATTATGGAAATAATTGATGAAATAAAGCCTGATGAATGTTATCATTTAGCAGCACAAAGTTTTGTAAAAGACTCATTTGATGATCCTTCATCAACTTTTAATATAAACATTAATGGAACTTTAAATATACTCAGAGCAATACTAAGAAAATCTCCAAGAACTAAATTTTATTTTGCAGGAACATCTGAAATGTTTGGCAAATCTACAAACAAAAACCAAAATGAAGAAACTCCTCTTCATCCTAAAAGTCCTTATGGTATTTCAAAAATTGCAGGATTTAATATGACTAGAAATTATAGAGAATCCTTTGGTATTTTTTCCTGTTCAGGAATTTTATTTAATCATGAATCTCCTAGAAGAGGCAAAGAATTTGTAACCAGAAAAATAACTTCTTTTGTGGCGAATATGAAAAAAAATCCTAATCAAATTTTAGAATTAGGGAATCTTGATTCAAAGAGGGATTGGGGCTTTTCAAGAGATTATATTGAAGCTATGTGGTTAATGCTTCAACAAAAAAAACCTGATGACTATGTTATTGCAACAGGAGAAACTCATAGTGTTAAAGAATTTGTTGAAGAATCTTTTAAATCTGTAGGAATTTATCCAATAAAATGGAAGGGAAAAGGAATAAATGAAGTTGGGATTTATAATGGGAAGTTAATTGTTAAAGTTAATAAAAAGTTTTTTAGACCTGCTGAAGTTGATTATTTAATTGGAGATTCATCAAAAGCTAGAGATAAACTTGGTTGGAAACCTAAAACTAATTTTAAAGAACTTGTGAGAATGATGGTTGAAACTGATTTGAAAAATTTAAGAAATGAAACTCTCTTAAATAGTGAAAGGTAAAATGAAAATTTTAATAGTTTTATTAAGATTAAATGGAGGTGTTGGGAGAGCAAATATAGAAATAGCACAAGAATTAAGGAAAAGAGGTCATGAAGTTGACATTCTCTCTAGAGAAGATGATTTAAAAAAATATTCATTAAATAAAGGATTCTTTTTGATAAGAAACAAAATTAGACAATTAATGAATGAAAAAAATTATAACATAATTTACACTCAAGATTACAGCTGTTCTTTGCCCTTGTTGTTTCCATATCCAATATTTTGGAAAAGACATTTTTGCTGTTTTTGTGGTGTTAAAACAACAGAAGATATGGAATTTTTCCAAGGTAGCTACAAATCAAGATTCTCATATTATTATCACATATTTCTCCACAGAACTATTGGAAAAATAATGGGAAAAAAACTTATTGTAATAGGAGATCGACTTAAAGAAATGTTTCCAAAGTCTACACTTATTTATAGAGGAGTAAATTTAAATAAATTTAAACCACTGAGGAAAAAAAGAACTCATTTAGGATGGTATTCTTCAGATAATGAAATCATTTCAATTAAAGATATACAAAAAATTAGTAATGAAGTAAACTTAGATTTATTAGTAGCAAAAAATATCTCTAAAGATAATATGAATAAGTTTTATAATACATGTCAAGTTTTTATTAATCTTCCAAGAACAGCAGGATTTAATTTATCTTGGTTAGAAGCAATGGCTGCAGGAACTCCAATTATTATAGGAAATAATAAAGGAGCAGGTGCAATCATACCTATTAGCAAAATTTCTAATAAAATAAATATTGTAAAAGAAATAGTTTCAATAATAAAAAATTCAAAAAAAATAAATTACAGAAAATGGCTCATAGATAATGATTTTTCATGGGAAAACAAAGTGAAAGAATTAGAGACTTTTTTTAAAAATATTGAAAAATGAAAAAATTAATCAGTGTAATAATTCCTTGTTATAATGAAAATCATATTTTAAATGAAACCATAAAAAAAGCAGTTAATCAGAAATATAAAAATAAAGAAATTATTATTGTAGCAGACAATCCTACAAAAGATATACAAGAGATAATTAAAAAATGGGATAAGAAAGTAAAAATATTAAGAAACTCTCATAACTTGGGTTTAACAGGTTCTTTAAATAAAGGTATAAAAGAATCAAAAGGAGAAATAATTGTTACTCTTTTAGCTGACTGTTTACCAAAAAATGATAAATGGTTAATTTCATTAGTTGAAAATTTTAAAGATCCCAACGTTGTTGCAGTATCTTCCAAAGTAAAAAATGACGATGAGACTTTTGATAAATTTGATCCTTTAGTAAAAGATATAATGTATGATAGACAAAATGTTTACTCTCCTGGATTAGATGAAAAAGGTTGTGCATACAGAAAAAATACATTAGAAAAAGTAGGGTTATTTGATTCTAAACATTTTAAAACTGCCGGGGAAGATTTTGACATGTATTATAAAATGACAAAAGAAGGGAAAGTCATTAGCGGAAATGATCCTTGTGTAATTCATGTACACCCTTTAGATTTACAAAAAGTATATAAGAGATCTGCCTCATATTCTCGTGGTTCAGGAGTTCTATACAGAATTTATGGAAATAAATTTCTTAAATTTAAAGGGATATTAAAAAATCTATTTCCATTGTGGGGTATAGCAAAGGGGATAAAAACCCCTACAACTTATTCCAAGCTCAAAATAAAATTAATATTAATATATATAAAATTAAATTGGATTCATATCATAAATTTCACAAAATCTTTTATAACTGGAAAACAATGAAAAAAAAATTAGCTGGATTTATTGGGGATTTATTTGCTAAAAGGCAATATAAAAATATGGTTGATAAAATTTATTTTGGAAATCCAAAAAAAATATTAGATGTTGGAGGGTCATCAGGGATACTAGCCAAGAAAATTAAAAAGAAATTAGGGAATGTTGATTATTCTGTTTTAGAAATAAATCAAGAGGCAATAAAAAGAGGGGAGAGAAATAATACTGGCATCAAATTTATTTTGGGAAATGCAGAGAAAATGAATTTTAAAGATAATGAGTTTGATTTAGTAATTTGTAAAGATGTTTTACATCATTGCGAAAACCCAGAAAAAGCAGTTGATGAAATAAAAAGGGTTGGTAAAAAATCTATTATTATAGAAGCAAGGAGAGGGGATAGATGGTTGGATTCATATTTATCAACACACAATCATTTTACAGAAAAAGATTTTTTAAAATTAGTTAATCCAAAAAAAATTAGTTTTCTGGATATTTTATGGCCAAGATTTAGATATATGTTATTCTTTCTACTATTACCAATCATTCCTAAGTCAAAAAAATCATTTATGATAGCTTACGACTAAAATAATTTTTCTGTCCATGTTTTAGGTGTTTTTTCATTTTTAATTTCTACAGCTAAGTGATATTTAAAACGTTTTGCCCCACGATCTTCTATATAATCAATCATTTCTTTTAATCCCTCTTCTAATGTATACTTTGTTTTGTATCCAAGCAGATCTCTTGCCTTATCTGCAGAACAGGTGGCGAGTCTTACCTCTTGCGGTCTTCCAGGAAAAAATAAAGGATCTAATTCATTAAAACCTACTAAATCTGCTAATGTTTTTGCCAATCTATTGATAGTTACAAATTCCTCATCTGGCCCTATATTAATTACTTCTCCAGAAAGATTTTCTTGAAAACCTAACTTTGATAAGCAACTTAAAGTATCTTGAACAAACGAGAAACATCTTTTTTGTTCACCATCTCCATAAATAATAGGTTGTTTACCTTGAAGCATTAGATTTATCATGATTGACGCGACATTTCTATACGGGTCATCATATTTTTGTCTTGGACCTATAATATTGTGGGGAACTGCAATTACATGTTCCATTCCGTGTGTTGTTGATAAATTTTCTATAAGATTTTCGGCAGCAAGTTTTGAAATTCCATAGGGATCTTGAGGTCTAGGAATCATATCTTCAGTAAATGGAACTGTTGGTTGTTCCCCATATCTAGCCATACTTGAACAATAAACAAATCTTTCTACATTATTTTGTATTGCTGCAGACAATAGTGAAGCAGTAATTTGATAAGTATTTTCACAAACCAGATGTGGTGAAAATACACTTAAACCTTCATAAGCTGTACAAGCAGAATGATAAACAACATCTATATCTTCTAGAAGCCTCGTCATTGTACTTAAATATTTGCAATCCACTTGATGAAAATCTACTTCATCTGGAACATTATCCAAATACCCTCCAATAAGATTATCACATCCAGAAACATTATGTCCTTTATTTATTAAATCATCAGCAAGATGGCTCCCAAGAAATCCTGCAACCCCTGTAATAAAAACATTTTTCTTCACCATAACTTTTAAGAGAAAAAATTGTTTTTAAGTTTTTATACCCTTTATAATATATAATTTAGAAAAAAATTTAAAGGCATCACTTCTTTGTAAAACATGAAAATAGGAATTTTAGGTTATGGTGAAATTGGAAGCTCAATTGAAAAAATCTATAAAGATTTTGATAATTACGAAATAAAAATAAAAGATCTTGAAAGAGATGATGATTTTGAAAACATTGAAGTTCTAAATATTTGTATGCCTAATGTTGAAAATTTTATTGAAATAGTTTCTCAAGAAATAAAAAAATTTAATCCAAAACTTACCATAATCCACTCAACAATTGCTCCAGAAACAACTTTGAAAATAAGTAATTTAATATCTAAAGAAAATTATGTTGTTCATAGTCCTGTTAGAGGCCTTCATCCTAATTTATATGAAGGTATCAAAACTTTTGTTAAATATGTTGGAGGAGATACAGAAAAAAGTAGAAATGAAGCTAAAAAACATTTAGAAAGTTTAGGAATTAATGTAAGAGTATTTGATAAATCAACAACAACAGAATTGGGAAAATTATTAGATACAACATATTATGGTTTAGTAATTGCATGGCATGGCGAAATAAAAAAATTATGTGATAAATATAAATTAAATTTTGAAGAAGTTGCAACTGATTTTAATAAAACATATAATGAAGGCTATAAAAAACTTGGGAAAAATAATGTTATCAGACCGGTTTTATTTCCTCCTCCCAATAATAAAATTGGCGGACATTGTATAATTACAAATGCAAAAATTTTGAAGAAATATTTTGATAGCGAAGCATTAGACTTAATTTTTAAATATAAATAAAATAAAAAATGTTTGAAAAAAGAATTAAAGAAATATCAAATAACCTAAATCTTAGTTCAAAAAAGATTTATTTTATATTAACTCATAAAAAACACAGTAGAGAAGTTTATTTTCAAAACAATGAAAAAGCTATAGAATTCATAAAGATAAAGTTTGATTCTTCACTGAAGAAATTTAAAACAATAAAAAAAATAATTTATTTTTTGATAAAAGCAAATATATTGCAAATTTTCTTAAAAAAAATTAAATTATCCTCTGAGTTTGGGGAAGTCATTTTTGTAGCTAATCAGATAAAAGGATTTAATTTAAACAAAAAAATTGTTTATTCTTTTCCAAAAAATAAATCAGATAAAAAATCATTTATAAAATCAAAAGAATTGCAGAAAAGAATTGCAGAAAAAGGATTTGCTCCTAAAGTATTTGATATAAACAAAAAAAAGATTTTTTCAAAAGAGGAATTATTACCAGAATATTCTGGAAAAAATGATTATAAATTGTTTAAAAAATTATATTCTTTTTATAATTATCAAGGTATAAAAAAAATATCTCTAAAAAAATATATAAATTTTTTAATTAAAGGACTAAAAGAAAAAAATATTAAAAATGATTTTATTATAGAAATTTTAGATCATCTTAAAAGTTTAAATAAAAATTTAATTATAACAAAAATTCATGGAGCCTTTACTAAAGAACAAGTATTGGTAAAAAATAGTAAATATATTTTTACTGATTGGAACTTTGAAAAAAATTTAATAATAAGAGATTTGGTAACTTTTTTCAAAGAAGAAAAAAATTTAATAAAAAATAAAGATTTTATTAAACTTTTAAGGATTTATCCCAATGAAGTAAGAAAAGACATTAAATTGTATTTAATATTAAATGAAATTTATCAAATAATAGAAAAAGGTAAAATTCTTAAACAGTCTAAAAATAGGATAAAAAATATTTTAAAAAAATACCCTATTACTTTACAATAAAATAATTTATTTTTTTAAAAAAGATTTAACTAAATCAAAATCTTCTTTATTAATTCCTTTAATTAAAAACATAGTGGTAAAATATACAAAAATTCCTGTTAAAATTTCCAAAATTCCTGTTAAGATATTAATATCGATATAAAAATTGTATATAAAAAGAACAATAGCCATAATTATTGTTGCAAATAAAGGTTTTATAATTAGATTTTTTGGAACTTTTATTTCAAAGTGCTTTTTTGTATTTATGAAAATAACAAAGAAATAAAATACTCTACTAATTAAAGTTGCTGTGGCGGCCCCTAAAATTGCAAAATTCTGTCCAAATTGTAATAAGTTTGTAATAAATATATAATTTAGTAAAATATTTATTACAATAGAGACAATTGTTATCAATGCTATTGTTTTTGCTTTTCCTTTTGCTTTAAAAAGATTTGAATATAAATTTACTAAAGGGGTAATTAATAGCAAAAAAGAAAGTGTATAAAGAACTGGAATAGCTGGAAGATATTTTATTCCAAAAAGTATAATTATAATGTATTGTGCAATAAAAATTAATCCAATAACTGCTGGCATGGATATGATGAGGATATATCTTAATGGTTTTAATAATGCTCTTTTAAGTCTCATCCCGTGTATCTGAGTAAAAATAGGAAATAAAATTCCACCAGATACTGAAAAAATAACTATCAAAGAAACAACTAAACTAAATGCTGCCTGATAATAACCTATGTATGATGAATCAACATATATACCCAACATAAGTATGTCAATAGCTCCAAAAATAACTAAAGAAATTAAGGCTACACTCATAAAACTCAAATATTTTAATGCAGGTTTGTTGGATATAGGTATTCTTTCCTTAAAAAATAAATTTATTTTCTTCTTCTTTAATATTATGATGATGGATATTAATGATACAAAAGAGGATGCTGCAAAAGCCATAAATACAGCTGAAACCGCGGCAATTCCTGAAAACATTGATAAAACAATTAATGAAAAAATAATTTTTGTGCCATGTAATATGAAATATATTAAAGGATTCACACTAAGATCATTCAAGGCAGAAAATATTACTCCAAAAAAACTGCGAAAAGAATTTACTATTATAAATAAAACCGCAAATGACAAAGGGAAAAAAATTTCTGGTTTATTGAATACATTATTGGCAAGTACTTGAGATAAAGATAAAAGAATTATAGCTCCAAAAAAGATTAATATTGTTTCTATCTTAAGAAAATACCAAAAGTATGAAAAAGCTTTAATTTTTTTATTCTTCCCTAATAATTCTGATGTAAATTTAACAGTAGTTTGACTTATACCAAAATCTGTGAATGAAAAAACAATAACTGAAATAGAAAGGACAAGAGCATATACTCCAAATAATTCTGGAAGTAATGTTCTTGCTAATAAAATTGTTAATATGAATCCGCCAAATTTAGCTATTATTGTAGAAAAAAAACTATAAAATGAATTTTTAATAGCAAGTTTTGATAAATTTCTTTTTTTATTAATTTTCATGTTTAAAAACTCATTTGATAGGTTATTTAAACAGAATAATTTCATTTAAAAAAATTGTGAAATCACATTCTTAATCGATTCCAATTTCGTTTGTCCTTAATATTTTCAATAAAAGATCTCATGAGAAGTGGGTTTTTTACTAAAAAATATAATAGTCTATAAAAATACAAACTACTAAACAATTTTTTCTGTTTTAAAAGAGAATAAGTTTTAACTATAAAAATTTTCTGAAAAGTGTATGAAAAAACATCATAATCTAGTTCATTTATTTTTTTGTTTTTTATTAAAGGGATTGAAACAAAACAAGTGTTTTTATTATTTATAATGTCTATTTTTTTTCCATCAAAGAATCCTTTAAATCTATTAATGTTATTTAAAAAATAATTTTTTGAAACTGCTAGTTGGTTTATTGATATTAGTTGATTAAATTTATCTTGTTTAAAATAAAGAAATGCTCTCTGAGTATTTACTAATAAATAATTTCCCAGAATTTTATCATAAATATAATAATCACAACAACTTATGTCTTTTTTTGTTTTTTCTAATGAATAAACTTGAAGATAATCTTTGTGTTTCAAAGGTAAAGAATCTCCATCTGAAAAAGACACATAGTCAAAATTTTTTATTAAATTTTTAATCTCTTTAAAATTTTTATGAAGATCTTCTTTTTTTAAACTAATTATTTTCTTTTTTATTATAGGCATTTTAGAAGAAAAAATTCCTTCATTTTCCATAATATTCTTAAACATTTTTTTAAATGTTATAAGTATATCGTGATTTTTTCTCATTTTTTTGTATGAATTATTTGTAATTTTCTCCCTCTCTTTTTCATTTTTAAGGTAATAATTTATTTTTTTTAATAAATCTTTTTTGTTTTTGAACATAACTATTTCTTTATCCTTCTTGAAATATTTCAGATATTCTTTAAAATAATCTACTAAGGTAAATGATTTGCATGCTGGAAGTTCGAATACTCTTCCCTTAAAATGTAAAACTCCTAACGTATTTCTAGATAATGCTAAATTTATTTTTGTTTGATTTATTATTTTTATCATATCCTCCATTTCTAAACCACCAAAGTAAATGTCTTTAAATTCAGGATAAATTTCCCAACCCCTACCAAAAATTTTCAAGTTTACTTTGTTATTAACTAAAAATCTAAGCATATCTAATCTTGGTTCAGATGCTGCACCTATAAAAGTTACATCATAAATTTTTTTTGTGTTCATTGGCTTATTTAGATCTAAGTTTACACCAACTGTGGGGAATGTATTTTTAATTCCATCTTTCCTGTAATTCTTTTCATAATTTGGCTGTGCTATAAAACTACAATCAACAAAAATTCCTTGGTATCTTTTAAGTGTTTCAAATTGAGTATCATCATCTCCTACAAGGGCTATTATTTTTGTTTCAGGAGAAATTTTTTTTATTATCTCCATTGTTTCTATTGTTAATTCATCTCTTCCAACTATTACAAAAATATAATCTGGTTTTTCTTTTTCAACTAAAGAAAGAAACATCTTATTCATTTGTTCAGACCCTTGAGAAAATCTCACTTTCCTTGGATCAAATAAAATTGCTTCTCCGAATAACTTTTTTAAGGGGATATAAAAAAGTTGGTAGTGGGAATATTTTTTACTTGATCCAATCCACAATGCACAGATTATTTTTTGTTTTTTCAAAATATTCTCAACTTCAAAAATAGAAAATTTTTTGTTTTTATTACTGATGGTTTTCATTTTAATAAAAATTTATTGAAATAACTGTTTATAACTTTTATTATATTAAAAAATTAGTTTTCGTATTGCCTCAACTTTCCACCCTTATCCAATTCTGGGGAATAATATTTCCCTCATCCCTTATATAAGGCCATTTCTTTTTTGTATTCTTAGGTATTTTACTTTTATCTATGGGGTTGAGCCATGTTTTTGGAGCAATAATAATTTTTCCTTTATTTTCAGATAGCCATGCCGCCCACCAACTAAAAGAACTATGAGCTATTACAAAATGTTTGCAATGTTTCATTAAATTAAAATCTTTATATGCTTCATCTTGGTTATTAATATCTACGTAAGTTGTCGGAGAATTTATTTTTAAATTTTCTTTTACCCAATCTAAACCATCTGAAAAAACAAAAAAATGAGGATTTTTTACTTTCTTTTTAATTAATTTAATTGCGTTCTTCTGATAATTTATACTAAGCAATCTTCCAACTTCATTTCCCCTTTTATGTTCTGCAATATCTCCCCTTCTTACATGAACACAAATAGAATTAGAATTAGTTATTTTTTCTAACATCAATCTATTTTTTTCATTAGATTTAGGTTTCAGCATAAAATCTTTCCTTATTACGTCCCCTATATCTTTAAAATAATCCTCACATTGCCAATAATCATCAAGAATAAATACTTTTTTCTTAAGTATACTTTCATCAAAATAATTATCTTTTTGCACAGGATACAAATGTTCTAGACCTTTTTTCTTAGACAAAATTTTGAAAATTTTGAAAAATATTCTTGGAAAAATAGTCATTCCTAAAGGCAAAGGAATCTCTTTTACAGGAATATTGAAATATTTCAAGTCATAATTCCTTTCATTACTTAATTTCATGTAAGTTAGATCTAATTTTAATTTGGTATTATTTTTAATCGCCAAATGTCTAGCAAGAGCATATATAAACATTTGATTTCCTATCCCGCCTTTTAATCTCGCTATTATCATTTTTTATTTAGTATTTAATAAACCATAAATTTAATTTATAAATCTATTGCACAAAATTCAAAGAGTCAACTCCAAATAACATCATATAATATATTATTACTTCTTCTACCCCATAAAATAGTTTCTCTAGCATATTTTGTTTTATCATCACCAAAATCTTTACCCTCCACAATTTCTAAAGATTGTTTCTTTCTAGAAAGTTCAGGTTTATTGTCATCAAAGAAATTGGCCATATATTCAGGAACATTATATGCAAAATCAAAAGTTGTCTGTCCTGGATTAGGAAAACGAGGTATAAGTGCTTCTTGATATTTGATTACTTCTCTAAGCTCTTCTTCATCAAATTTTTTACCATTAGCACTCAAAAAATCTTTAGCTATTATAAAAAGTTCAGAATAAAAAGTTGGAGCTTCTTTAGCAAATCTCAGATAAGACGCTTCTTCAGGTTCCCAAGTTGTATCTCCAAATTCAAGAACAACTTGAGCACGTGTATTGCCTTCTTGGATTCTTCTAGCAAGATCATGTAAATCATTAATTTCTCTTGTAATCATTGGCGCAGATTCAAGATCCATCTTTCTTTGAGCAATATGTTCATAAAAATCCACATATCTAACTCCATGTTCACTCCAAAGATAATTTGAAACATGCAATCCTGCTTGAAGAGGGTGCATTATTTGAGTAACCCAAGCATTAACTGCGGATTTTCTCCAAACTTCAGGAGGCATACTCTCAGTAGAAACTACAATTTCTTCAACTTCCTCAACTTCTTCAACAAGACCTTCTTCGCGTGCTGGACCATGTATTTCTTGTAATGGAAACTCTCTAGTTATGATTCCATGTTTACGTTGGTAAAGAGGATCATTTAATTGAGTATTAGGAAAAACTTGACATTGGTAAACATATAACTGGCCAATCCTACTTCCTTCTAATACTCCTTCTAAACCATCTAAAAAACTTTCATAAGTTTCTCCAGGTAAACCTAAAATCATTTCAGTGTATGTGGGCATATTTTCTTTAGCATATCTTCTTTGTAATTCATCATAAGTTTCTATCTTTATATTTGGCCTTCTAATATTTTTCAAAGTTTTTGGATCACTTGATTGCCTTGATAATGTTATGCCTTTTGCCATATCAGCTTCAGAAAGTATTTTAGCTACTTCAAAAACTCTACTTGGTTTATTTTTCCCATAACAAACTCTGAATCTTTCTGGATAACCATACTTTTTCTTTGTGTCTGCAAAAATTTGCGCCATTTCAGCATCTCTTTCAAACATTCCAAAGTTAGCATCAGCACCATAAACATATTCTATTTCTTGTCTTCCAATCCAATCAGCAACTTGTGAAACTCTTTCAGGACTAAACCACCTCATTTTGGATTGTAAAACCCCTTCACCCCAAAAACAAAATGAACAAGGAAAAGGGCATCCTCTATTTGTTTCAAGGATAGCGTGGAAATTAAGATCTGATGTTTTTATTAATTCATCAAAAGGCCCATTATCCATGTAAGGAGATTGATAAACATCTAAATCTTTCTCTAATACACGATCTTGACAAAAATGAACTTCCCCACTAGGGCTTCTATAAGAAATTCCAGCAATATCTCTGAAATCTTTTTTCTCTCTAGTTTCTAAAAATCTATTTAACATATCTGCAAAAGTTTGCTCCCCATCTGAACGAACAGTTACATCTACAAAAGGATTTTCAGCAAAAAATTCTTTAGTATCTAAGGGCACATGTGGCCCTCCAAAAACAACTAAAGAATCTGGAGATAATTCTTTAGTTCTTCTAGCAATCTCTAAACTTAAATTTGCATTCCACATAGAAACTGAAAAAGCAGAAACCGAAGGCATGTCTAATCTTTCCATAATTCTATCTGGATGATCGCGATAAAAAACAAAAGGTTCAAAACTAAAATTCTCTGCAATTACAGGGTCTGTTTGAGCATGTGCTTGTAAAGAGCCAGAAACTAATGGCAAATAAACAGCACCATTACCTAAAATATTATACTCATGAAAAATAATTTGTAATCTTTTCTCTAAACTAGATTTCTCACTTCCAAAAGGTCTTTGTACATCCATAATAACCAAAAAAATAATTGATTTATAATGTTTTATATTTGACAAAATATGTGTTTTTATAAATATATCTTGAATTATGATAATATTTAAAAAAAGGATGGTTTCGTATAATAATGAAAGATAGAGTATTAATTACAGGAGGGGCAGGATATCTTGGAAGTGTTCTTACAGGACATTTACTTGAAAAAAGATTCAAAGTAACTTGTTTAGACAATCTAAAATTTAATCAAAATTCTTTATTAATTTATTCAAATAATCCTAATTTTAAATTCATTTATGGAGATGTTAGAGATGAAGAATTATTAAAAAAAATAGTTCCTGGTTTTGATGTAATTATTCCTTTAGCAGCAATAGTAGGTATGCCTGCTTGTAAATTAAACCCTGAAGAAGCAAAAAAAATAAATCAGAATGCAATTATTAAACTAAATGAGATTAGAAGTCCAGATCAACAAATAATCTTTCCAAACACTAATAGTGGTTATGGTACAAAGTTTGATGATTTGTATTGTACTGAAAACACCCCTTTAGAACCAATTTCTTTATATGGGAAAACTAAAGTTGAAGCTGAAAAACATTTATTAGAATCAGAAAAACCGGCAATTACATTAAGACTAGCAACAGTATTTGGAATTTCTCCAAGGATGAGGACAGATTTATTAGTCAATGATTTTGTTTTAAGAGCAGTAAGAGATGGTTCTGTTGTTATTTATGAAGGTAGTTTCAAAAGAAATTATATTCATATAAAAGATATTGCACGGGTGTTTGAACATTGCATTAAAAATTTTGATTCTATGAAAAATCGAGCTTACAATGTTGGTTTAGAAAATGCTAACCTCTCAAAAATAGAACTTGCAAAAAAAATAAAAGAATATATTCCTGAATTTGAAATAGTTGAAAGAGAAATTGGAAAAGATCCTGATAAAAGGAATTATATTGTTTCAAATCAAAGAATTTTAAGTACTGGATTTATTCCAAAATTTTCTTTAGATGATGGGGTAAAAGAATTAATAAAAGGATATAATATTTTATTAAGAAATGACCCTTATACAAATACATAAAATGAAAGCAGTTATTCTTGCCGGGGGATTTGGAACACGTTTAAAAGAAGTAGTTAAAGATTTTCCTAAACCAATGGCCATTATAATGGGTAAGCCATTCTTAGAACATCAAATACGATTTTTGAAAGAACATAGCATTACTGAAATAATTATTGCAGTGCATCATATGGCAGATAAAATTAAATCATATTTTGGAAATGGTAGTAGATTTGGTGTGGAGATAACTTATTCTGAAGAAGATGTTGCATTAGGAACTGCTGGAGCGATAAAGAAAGCTAAAAAATATTTAGACAATACCTTTATTGTCTTGAATGGAGATTCTTACTCACAAATAAATTTAAATGATTTTTTAGATTTCCATAAATTAAAAAAAAGTAATGCAACAATGAGTTTAACAAAATCTCAAAATCCTTTTCATTATGGAAGAATAATGACTGAAGAAGATAAAATAATTAAATTTTCTGAAAAAGGTGATGAAATTGAAAGTAATTTAGTAAATAGTGGAATTTATATCTTTGAACCAAGAATATTAGATTATATAGAAGATGATAAAAATATTTCCTTAGAAAAAGATATTTTTCCTAAACTAGCTCAAGAAAATATTTTGTGGGGGTATCAGTATAATGGTTATTTTATGGATATTGGAAGACCTGAAACATATGGGCAATTCAAGAAAGATGTTTTAAACACCCTTATAGTAAAAAAAGACACAAGTATAAAAAATGCTTTAAATAAAATTGATAAAAGTGGAATAAATATTATTTTAGTTATTGATGACGAAGGAAAACTTCTTGGAGTTGTTAATGAAAAAATAACAAAATGGCATTTCCTTAAAGGAGGTCATGTAGATGATAATGTAGAAATAATAATGATTAAAGATCCTGTAACTGGTAAGATCAATGACAATCCTTCTAGAATATCTGAATTATTCTTATCAGGAATACATCATCTTCCTATTGTTGATGAAAAAGGGATTTTAAGAAATCTAGAATTTCATATGGAAAAAATAAAAATACAACATTTTCCGGTGGTAAGAGGAAAGTCCCCATTAAGAATAAGTTTTGCAGGAGGTGGAACAGATGTCTCCTATTTCTTTGAAGAACATGGAGGAGTTGTTATAAATTCAACAATTAATAAATATTGTCATGCAACAATAATAAGAAGAGCAGATTCTAAAATAATAATAAATTCTGAAGAAGAAGAAATTATATTAGATTCTAAAAATTTAGAATATGATGGAAAATTTAATCTTGTAAAAGCAATTATTAATAAAATAAAACCAGATTTTGGTTTTGAGCTTTATCTTCATAATGATATTCCTCCTGGTAGGGGCTTAGGTTCTTCAGCAAGCTTATCAGTTCTTATTATAAAATTATTAAGCCAGTTACAGGGAAAAGAATATGGTGATGATGAAACAGCTAAAATTGCTTATGAAATAGAACACAATGAACTTGGGATAAAAGGAGGATGGCAAGATCAATATGCTGCAGTTACAGGAGGATTTAATTTTATGGAATTTAGTAAAAATAAAAAAATAACATATCCTTTAAGATTAAAAAGATATGTAATGAATGAATTAAATAGTAGATTAATACTATGTTATGTTGGTTCATCTCACTTCTCAGGTGATCTTCATGAAACCCAAGAAAAAACTTTTTTTGAAGATGAAAAAGAAGCTCAAAAAAGATTGGAAGGTCTTAAAAAAATTGCTATAGATATTAAAGATTCTTTATTAACAGGAGATGTAGATTCCATAGGGAGACTTCTTCATGAATCTTGGAAAATTAAAAGAAAAACTGATAAAAATATTTCAAATATGAGAATTGATGAGCTTTATAATATAGGAATTAAAAATGGGGCAAGTGGAGGAAAACTTTTAGGAGCAGGAGGTGGAGGATATTTATTATTTTTTCATTCACCAAGAAAAAGAAATCAATTAGTCAAAGCCCTTAAAAAAGCATGTGGGGAGATAATGGATTTTGAGTTTGAGTTTGAGGGGATTCAAACATGGAATTTTTAATAATTATTAAATGTTAAAATCATCCTTTGTGAATTTTAGGTTTCCAATTTAACCTTCAACATTATTTCATTATTCCTTCTTCTTCTCATAACATCTTTAGCAAATGTTATTTTATCTCCGTTATAATGTCTATCTTCACTTAAAACCATTGTTTGAGAGGTCCTATTTAACTCAGCTTCCCCGTTAAAATATTCCGGAATATTATTGTCAAAACTAAATGTTCTTTTTTCTAAAGAGAAATAATCAGGGGTTCTTGCATTTTGATATTCAATTACTTCTCTAAGCTCTTTTTCATCAAATGCTCTTCCTAATTCAGTTAAATATGATTTAGTTAGTTGAAACATCTCAGTATAAAACTGACTTTTATTATCGGCAACTTTAAAGAAACTAGCTTCTTCATGATCCCAGTAAACATTACCAAATCCAGGAACAATGGTAGTCCGAGGATGTCCTTGTAAAATTAATTCTGTTCCATTATGTAATCCATCTATTATTTCTCTTGTTATTGGGGTGCTTGCTTGCGTTCCTCTATCTATTATGTATTCATAAAAATCAGTATAATTTACATTATGCCTATCAAATAAATAATTAGAGATATGGTATCCTGCTCCAAGGCCATGTGAGAATTGTGAAAACCATGAAAGGACAGAGCCTCTTTGCCAGTCTTCAGTAGGCATAGAGTCTGTTCCAACAACTACATCTTCAATTTCTTCAACAAAACCTTCTTCATTGTGTATTAACCCGTGCACTTCTGTTAAATGAAGGGGTTTAATTATCACACCATGTTCTCTTTGAAAATCAGGATTACCTAATAATGTATTTGGATAAGTTTGAAGATGATAAACATAAGCTTGATTATCAACACTCCCTCTTAGAACATCTTCTAAACCGTCCTTAAAACTATCATAAGTCTCTCCCGGCAAACCTAAAATCATCTCAGTATAAGTAGACATATCTCTTTCATGGTATTTTTGTTCAAGTTCATTATACATTGCAACAGGTATGTTTTTCCTGTGATTAATTTCCAAAGCCACAGGGTTATTAGTTTGTCTAGCTAAAGTAATTCCTTTTGCCAAATCAGCATCTGATAATATCTTTGCTGTTTCGAATATAGATATCTCTGCATTTTTACCATAACAAACTCTAAATCTTTCTGGATAACCATTATGTTTTTCCTTAGCTCTTGCGAGAATACGAGCTTTTTCCGGATCTTGTTTAAACATTCCAAAATTTGAATCAGCACAAAATACATATTCTATTTTATTTTCACCAATCCAATCTGCAATTTGCTCAAGCCTTCCAAGACTAAAATGCCTGAATTTTGTATTTAGATCATTACCCCAATAACAATAAGAACATTTAAAGGGGCATCCTCTATTTGTTTCAATAATTGCTTGAAAAGTAATGTCTGACTCCTCCATTAGTTTATCGAAAGGCCCTCCATCTGTATAAGGTGTTGGAAAGATATCCAAATCTTTTTCTATGGCTCTTTCCTCATTTTTAATAAATGCTCCTTCTACATCCACATAAGAAGTGCCATGAATCCCCATAAAATCTCTAGTAGCTAAATTTCTTTTCAAAATTTCAGCAAAAGTTATTTCTCCATCTGAACGAACAGTAACATCTACAAAAGGATTTTGTCTAAACCATTCATCAGCGTCAAAAGGAACATGAGGCCCACCAGCAACAATCAAACAATCTGGAAATTTTTCTTTTACTCTTCTAGCAATCTCTAAACTTAAATTTGCATTCCACATAGAAACTGAAAAAGCAGCAACAGATGGATTATCATATTGACTAAAAATTCTATCAGGATGATCACCATGAAAAATAAAAGGCATAAACTCATAATTTTCTGCAATTTCAGAATCTGTCTGAGCAAATGCTTGTAAAGAACCAGAAACCAAGGGTAAATATGTTACCTTCTCTTCCATGAGTATATTAAATTCATTAAAGTATACTCTTGATTTTCCATTTTCTTTAGTTAAGGAAGAAGTAATATTCCTAGCCCTTCCTTCTAGATCTAAACTTTTTTTTTCCGATACAACAGATGATGTCATTTTTATTTTTCTTTATTAATATTAAATATTTAAATATCACCTATTCTTGAATCTTCTAAAATTCTTCTAGGAATTCTATATTCAGACATTTTTTGTATATGTGCTACAGCCTTATCTCCAAGTTTTTTTCTTATTAAATTACGATATGAAGTATTACCTTCTCCGAAATATTCATGGAAAGCATCATCTCTAAATTTCAGCACTTCTGCGGCAGTTAGTGTTTGAGTTGGTAAAGGTAATGTATTCCAAGAATGATGAGAGTAAGCACCCCAACCTCCAGGCACATCAAAATCTCCAGGAAGGGAAATTCCTTGTTGTCTAGCCCAAGTATAATCAGGTGCCCCTGGATATGCCATTGTCCCATAAATATTAAACCAAGGAGTATTAAGTTCTAATGCCATATCTAATGTTTGTTGCATACTTTCATGAGTGTCTTCACGTAATCCGACCATGAAATTTCCCATTACATTAATTCCAGCATCTTCAATTTGTTTTACATACTTGAAAACATCTTCATTTCCAAATTTTTTATCTGCACCATAACGCACATCTTTATTTGCAGATTCAATTCCTAAAATAAGCCAATTAATTCCTGCTTTTTTTATCTTATCTAAAAGCACGCGATCTCTTACAGTATCAATCCTTGCATAAGCCCAAATATTCAAATCAAGACCTCTTTCAATTATTCCATCTGCTATTCCTTCAACATGTCTTTTGTTAAAAACAAACATTTCATCAATAAATTTAAGATGGCGTACACCATACTCATTTGCTAAATGTTCTATATGATCTACCACAATTTTAGGATCCCAATAACGAATTAAAGGTTTTGTTTGATCAAGAGATTCTAATAATTCAGCTTCATCTAATCCTTTAGTTTTGGTTTCAAGATTTCTTTTTGGATCATTATCAGATATTGCTGCTTTAAATTCTGCATTGATACAACAAAAAGAACATTTAAAGGGACATCCTAAACTTGTATAAAGAGAAGCATAATGTTTTCTATCTTCTACATCTCCAAACGAAGCATGCCAATTATGCGCCCTATATTTTTCCATAGGTAATAGATCCCATGCAACATCAGGAAATTCTTCACTTAAATTTTCTACAAGAGGTGAGGCTTTATTTATTCTAAAGTCTCCATCTTGATCTATCCAGCAAATTCCAGGAATTTTTCTTTCATCACTACCTTCCAATAACCCTATAATTGAACTATGTTCTTCTCCTCGTGCTACAAAATCACATCCTTCTTCTCTTAAGGTTCTTTCAGGCAATGAGGAAGGATGAATTCCACTCAAAATAATTGGAACATCAGCTCTTCCTTTTATTTCTTGGCAAGTTTCACCAATAGCATCCATTAAATGAGAAGATGCAGAAGGTTGATGTCCATGAGCAATTATTGATATTAATTTTGGATTATATTCTATAACTCTTTCAGCTGTTTCTTTAAATGTTAAACCTTCTGCATTAGCATCTAATATTTCAACACCATATCCTTTATCTCTTACATGTGCGGCAGTAAGTGCAGAAGTAAAAGGAGTTTCTATAGCTGGCAAATTCATTTCATTTAATTTTCCATATACTTTTTTATTAGAACCTGGATGAAGCATCAACAAATCTAAATCTTTTGACATAAATTCACCTATATTGATTTGTTTAAAAAGATTATGTAACTAAAATAGATTTAATGTACTTAAACATAATAATATTTAAAAAGAAGTATTTAATCTTGGGAATATGTTATCAAACTATCCTGGAAAATCTATTGGAGATCTAGAAAGAAAATCAGATGAATTAAGAACTAAAACTTTAGATATATGTGTGAAGGCTAAGACAGGTCATGTTACTTCTTGTTTTTCTTGTGCTGAAATATTTGCTACCTTATATTATGGAGATGTTTTAAGATTTGATTCAAAAAATCCCGAATTGGAAGATAGAGATAGATTTATTTTAAGTAAAGGACAGGCAAGCCCTATGCTTTATGCAATGCTTGCAGATTTAGAATTTTTTCCAGAAAATTTGTTAGATGGATTTTGTAAGAAAGGTGGAAAATTTGGAGTTCATTTACAAGATACAGTTCCAGGAGTTGAAATTACTTCAGGTTCACTAGGACATGGATTAGGTATTGCTAGTGGAATTGCACTTGCTGCGAAAATGGATAGAAAAAACTATCATACTTTTGCATTATTAGGAGATGGAGAATGTTATGAAGGGTCTATTTGGGAATCAGCAATGTTTGCAAGTCAAAATAGGTTAAATAATTTAACCGCAATTGTAGATAGAAACTGGCAATGTGCTACAAACTTCACAGAAAGTTCTCTTGGATTATATCCTCTTGATGAAAAATGGAAAGCATTTGGATGGGATGTAAAAAATATTGATGGTCACTCAGTTAAAGAGCTCTTAGATGCTTTTAATGGTTTCAGATCAGAAAAAAGAAATAAACCCCATGTAGTTATTGCTGACACTATAAAAGGGAAGGGATCAAAATATATAGAAAGTCAAGTTCCATGGCATTCAAAAGCACCAACATCTGAAGAAGCAGAAATAGTTAGAGAAGAAATAAAATTAAGGAGAGATTACGATGGATAAAACAGGAACATCTATGAGAGATTCTTTTTTTGATGGTCTTTATGATGTTGCAAAAAGAGATCGAGATGTTGTTTTAGTTTCAGCAGATATGAATGCTTTAAGTTTAGATAAATTTATGAGAGATCTTGGAGGACAATATGTTGATGCAGGTATTGCAGAACAAAATGCTGTTCTCGTAGCTGCTGGAATGGCTAAAGAAGGAAAAAAACCATATGTTTATGCTATTGCTCCTTTTGTAACAACAAGAGTTCATGAATTTGCAAAAATTGAATTATCTTTAATGAAACTTCCAATAACAATTGTAGGAGTTGGAGCAGGATTAAGTTATGATGAAGCTGGACCAACCCACCACACTACAGAAGATATTTCTATTATGAGGGCACTTCCTAAATTTAATATTTTAAGTCCTTCAGATGCAATAGTAGCTAGAAGATGTGCAGATATTAGCCACAGATCAGATAATCCTTCTTATGTACGTTTAGATAGACAATCTTTACCGCCAATTTATGATGAATCAGAAGCTTTTGAAAAAGGATTTCATGAATTAAAAAAAGGAAAAGATTTGTGTATTGTTTCTACTGGGAATATGGTTCATAATGCTTTAGAAGTTCAAAAAGATCTTAAAGAAAAAGGAAGAGATGTAGGGTTAATAGATGTACACAGACTAAAACCATTAAGTAAGGAATTTATTGGTGTTCTAAGAAATTACAATCAGTTAGTTTCTGCAGAGGAACATCTTTTAGAAGGTGGTTTGGGAAGTATTATTGCAGAGACAATTGTTGATGGTGATTTACCAATTAAACTACATAGAATTGGTTTAGAAGGATATCATTATTTTTATGGAACAAGAGAAGAAATACAAGAGCAATGCGGATTAGATTCTAAAAGTATAATGAGTAGAGTAGAAAAATTTGTATAAGATGACAAAAATAACTTTAGAAAACCTCTCGAATTTAAGAGATAGTTTAAAAGATAAAAAGATTGTTTTTTGTTCAGGAACTTTTGATTTAACACATGCAGGACATGTTTTATTTTTTGAAGATTGTAAAAAATATGGAGATTATTTAGTGGTTTCTGTTGCTAATGACGATGCGATAAGAAGATTAAGAGGAAAAGATAGACCTATTTTAAATGAACATATCAGATCAAAAACAGTAGATTCCTACAAACCAGTTGACTATGTTTTATTTAATGGTATAACTGATGAAGATCCTAATTCTGAAATCAGAGAAATAATGAATGAGTTAAAACCAAATACATATGTAATTAATAAAGATGCTTTTGATATTCCTGGAAGAAGAAAAATGTGTGCAGAACAAGGTGTTGAATTAGTTATATTAGATAGGCAGTGCCCAGAAGAATATGAAAATATTTCAACAACACGAATTATAGAAAAAATAAGGGCTTTAAGTTCATAATCTTTTAGATTCAAAATATTGTTTTATTACTTTTTTATCATGTTCTACTATTGGCACTGAATCTAATTCTGATTTTGAAAAAAAGGCAAATCCCCCTCCTTCATTAATTGAGATTTTTGATGGCTTTCCTGAAAATTCAGTTGAATAAAAATAATGTTTTCCCTGACGAACTTCTTCATCATATTCATCCTTGTAATCTTGCTCGCAAAAGAATTCAAAACAATCAAACTCACATTCAATTTCATTTTTTAATTCTCTAATTAAAGTTTGCTCTGGAGTCTCACCATTCTTCATTCCCCCTCCAAAAAGACACCATTTACCTGGAAACCAGAAATAACCTAAATCTTTTTTTTGTAATAAAACTTCATTCTTTGTATTTAAAATAATGCAAGACGCTGAATCTATTTTTCTTATTTGTACTTCCATCAAAATAAATTAAATTTTTAGTTTATTAAATTATGTATGTGTTAAGATAAAAAATAATCCATAATAATATTTAAAAAGTTAAAAAGAAGTAAAATACAATGGAAGTTCGAGAAACAGATTTAAAAAATGTTTTATTATTTAAACCATTTATTCATGAAGATTGGAGAGGGAAATATGCAGAACTATTTAATGAAAAAGATTATAGTGAAGCTATAAGAGAAAGAACAGGGCATACTGTAAATTTTGTTGAAGATAATATGTCAACATCACTCCAACATGTTTTAAGAGGAATTCATGGAGATGATAAAACATGGAAATTAATTAGTTGTTTAAAAGGGTCAATTTATGTAGTTATTGTAAATTGTGATAGAAAATCTGAATATTTTGGAAAATGGCAGAGTTTTGATTTATCAGATAGAAACAAACACCAAATTTTAGTTCCTCCAATGTATGGGACATCTCATCTAGTTATGAGTGAGGGTGGAGCTTTTTTTCATTATAAAGAATCTGAATATTATGATCCAAAAAATTTAAAACAATTTACTTATAGATTTGATCATCATGAATTTGATATTTGGTGGCCAATTAAAAAACCTCTTTTATCAAAAAGGGATGAAATAACAAAAGAAATTGATTATTCAAAATAAATCAAAAATTATCTTTTGTAAAACTAATACAAACAATAAACATAATATCAAATCACAACAATCTTTAAAACATCCTTTTTTTTCTTTTGTCAATGGATAATATATTAGTAACAGGAGGTGCTGGTTTTGTTGGTTCCTCTTTAGTCCCAACATTATTAGAAAAAGGTTATGGGGTGGAAGTTCTTGATGATATGATACATGAAAATAGCTACACTGGTTTTTCTTCATATATTGAAGGAAGAAATATGATGAGCCATCCAAATTTTGAATTTATTCGTGGAGATGTGAGGGATAAAAGATTAGTTTCAGAATGTGTTGGAAGAAGTGATATGATAATTCATCTTGCAGCAATTGTTGGTGCTCCTGCTTGCAAAAAAAATCCAGAATTAGCTAGAACAACAAATGTGGATGGAACAAGAAATATTCTAAAAAATCTTTCAAGCAGCCAAATAATTATTAATGCTTCTACAGGAAGTAATTATGGAGCTGTTGATGGAATTTGTACAGAAGATACTGATTTAAATCCTCTTTCAGTATATGGTGAAACTAAAACCCAAGCAGAAAGAGATGTTATGGAATCAGGAGGTCTTGCTTATCGGTTTGCTACTGCTTTTGGAGTTGCACCTAGATATAGAATGGATTTATTGCCTAATGATTTTACTCATAAACTTTTTCATGATAAATTTGTAGATATCTTTGAATCTAATGCTAGAAGAACTTTTGTTCATGTAGCTGATATGACAAATGCCTTTTTATTTGGAATTGAAAATTATGATCAAATGAAAGGAGAGGCTTTTAATGTTGGAGATGAAAGTATGAATATGACTAAAGAAGGTCTTGCTAAAGAAATAATTTCAAAAATCAAACAGATGCATGGATTTGAACCAAAACTTCTTACTCTACCAATGGAAACAAGAACTGATCCTGATGAAAGAGATTATGAAGTGTCTTACGGTAAGTTAAACAAAATAGGATTTAAAACACAAGTTACCCTCGATGAAGGATTAGAAGAACTTATAAAATTTTCTGAATTACTTAAAATAAGAAATCCTTTTAGTAATGTTTAATTCAATTTCTATATTTTTTATGATTTCTCATGAAATCTATTACTAAATTTACATCTGGATAGTCTGCTTCAATAGTTTGCATCTCTTGATGATTTTCCGGACCCTCAAAATCAACTTTTAAATTAAGTTTCCTTGCTAAATCTCCAACTGAAATGGAATTTTTTGCCCCGACTTCCCAAATCCCTTTTCTATCCATATTTTTAACAACCCAATCTGCAACAAAACTTAATGGTGCAAATGCGTATCTATTATTTTCTGCAAGATAAACTTTTGAACCTTCAAGCATGTCAATAAGCACACCTTTTTCTAGACTTGGCCCAAACATAGGGCCTAAACGAACAATTAAGGAATTTCCATTATTTATAATAGATTCAGCAGCAAGTTTATTTCTACCATAAACAGTATCTGTTTGACAACGAGCAGATACAGAACTAATTTGAATAAACTTTTCAAATTCAGTCTCATAAAAAATTCTAGCTGTTCTTTCTACTGTTTCTTTAAAATCCCACAGGGGATTATTTTTTGCCTTAAACCGAGCAGAAGGAGCTGAAGCATTGATTACATAATCAAATTTCTTTCCAAAACTTGATTCAAAATTCTCACGAGTAATTTCAGAAACTTCATGTCCTGACTTTTTCAATGATTTTAAAATTTCAGAACCCACAAATCCCTTAGCACCAAAAAGAGCAATCATTCTTCACCTGAGTTTCCTGTAATTGTCACCTTAGTTATTGGCTCTTCACAATCATCCCATTTCTTTGTGAGCATAGCTACTGCAGAAAGAGGAGTAATGGGAACAACTGTATGAGCAATCCCTGGAGAAGCATATATGCAATCTCCTTTTGATAAAGGAACTACTTCCCTATCTCTACTTGGTTCTTTAAAGACAATTTGTCCAGAACCATCTAATATTAAAAGATATTCTATAAATTCAGGATGATGATGTTCTCCTCTAACAGTGCCAGGAGTATAATAAATTAAGCTAAATTCTTTAATCGCTTTATTAGGAACCCATGTAAAAATCCCACCGCTCCCATCTAAAGAAGCATCAATGTTACAAGTTGGTTTAATAAGCCCATATCCAGTTTCACTTTCACTCCCATATCCAGTTTCACTTTCATCCCCTCGTTCTGTAAGCATTTCTATTCCAGTAAGAGGGGTAATGGGAACAACTGTATGAGCAATCCCTGGAGAAGCATATATGCAATCTCCTTTTGATACATGAAATACTTCCCTATCTCTACTTGGTTCTTTAAAGACAATTGCTCCAGAACCCCCTGTTATTAAAAGATATTCCTTAGATTTAGAAGTATGTTCTTCTCTAACTTTAGTTACAGGATTACAATGAATCATTCTATATTTTTCAATTGGTTCTTCAGGAACCCATGTAAAAATACCTCCACGCCCATCTGAAACAGTGTCAGGATTACAAGTTGATTCAAGACGTCCGTATCCACTTTCTTTCATTTTAAAAATTATTGATTTTAGTTTTTAAGTTTTTATATTCTCAAGGCTTTGTGTATGAAGTCTAAATAAACTATTACTTTTTAACAAGATCAACTCTTTATCTTAATATGGACTTTATTCTCAGCATATAAATCTTTATATAAGAAACCTTTTAAATAATGTAAAATGGAATTAAAAAATAAAAAAGTTGCAATAAGCGGAGGTTCTGGTTTTTTAGGAAATAGAATTGTCAAAGGACTTGAAAGAAAAGGGGCAGAAGTAATTGCACCAAGAAGTAAAGATTATGATTTTAGGCGCATAGAAGATACTCAAAGTTTTTTTGAAGAACATACTCCAGAAGTCTTCATCCATTCCGCTGCATTATATGGGGGATTGGGAATAATTGAAAGAATTCCTGCAGAAATTTATGACTATAATATGAGGATGATGTTAAATATTTTCCATGCTTCAATTGATTGGGAAAAAGAAATCTCAAAAATAGAAAAAATGGTTGCAATAGGTTCTGCTTGTGGATATCCTGGTGTTCTTGGAGATAATATGAGGGAAGAATTAATGTGGAATGGGCCTGTTGATGAAAGTGTGAGAAATTATGGAACAATAAAAAAATTAATGGAAACTACAGGAGATGTTTATAGAAAACAGTTTGGTTTGAATACAATAAATTTACCATTGGCAACACTTTTTGGAGAAGGAGATACTTTTAATCCTGATAGATCTCATGTTCCTGCAGCAATAATGAGGAAAATCGTTGAAGCACATCAAGAAAACAAACCCTTTGTGGAATTATGGGGGGTTCCAGAAACAGTTAGGGAATTTATATATGTTGGAGATTGCGCTGAAGGAATTGTTAGAGCAGTAGAAACTTTTGATGGATTGGAAGATTGTGAAGACCAATCAAAATATACTTTGAATATTGGAACAGGAAAAGGAACAACAATTGATAACCTTGCAAAAACAATGAGTGAAATTGTAGGATATAAAGGAAACTTAAAATATACCGGGGGAAGTCCTGGACAACTTTCAAAAGCATTAGTAGTTGATAGAATGAAAGAAGTTTTAGATTGGTATCCTCAAACAACTTTAAGAGAAGGATTAAAAAAAACAATTGATTGGTATGTTGCAAACAAGGAAGAAGCCGACAAAAGAACTTAGGATTTAATCAAATCATTCTTCAATCTTTTTAACAATATCTGTAAAGGCTGGTCTTGTAATTAAAACTCCTGCTGTAATTCCAATAATTGTTGTGATTGCAAATCCTTTGAAAAATCCTGCAGCTGCCCAATACAATGGGATCAAGGCAACAACAGCTGTAAAATAAGCTCCTAAAATAATTGAAAAAGCTCTTTTTAATCTTTGTTTTAAACTTGAAAATTTTTCTCTTGCTTCATCTAAAATAATAATTTGCTGGTCTATTCCAATTCCTATTGTTGCAAGAATTCCTGCAATACTTGGAAGATCAAGATTCCATCTTATTATTGAAGCAATTCCTAAAATAATAATTATTTCAGACAAGCTTGTAAGTAACAAAGCAATTGAAGATTTAAAATTTTTATATCTTAAAAAAATAAATAATGAAACTGCAAAAAGAGCTGCAATTCCTGCTAAGAAAATTGAATTTACAAATTCTTTTCCTAAAGAAGGAGAAATTGTATCTAACTTAACTACTTCTAGTTTGTAAGGTAAACTTCCTGTAATTAAAATTGTCTGAAGATGATTCATTTCATTCCTTGCATTTTCATAAGCTTCTTCTTCAGTGTCTGCAGTTCCTGAACCGCTAATTGAAATTTGTGTTGTAATTCTTCCTTTAAGCCCTTCACTAATTAATAAACTATCAACAAGTTTATCATCTAAAAATAAATCTAATCTTTCTGACAAATAATTTCCATCAAGAGTTGAATTTATATCTAATTTTTCAGTTACTTCAGAATGTCTTTTTGCTGCATCTTCACTTAAAAAAATAGAAAATCTGAAATTGCAAAAATAAAGACCCTTAGATTCTTGGCAAGATTCTATTATTGCGTCCTGTCCAGACCTTGTAACAGAAGTTATATCTTTTTTTCCTCCAACAAAAATAGTTTCATTTCCTATTTTGGCTTCAAATTTTCCTTGCTGCGAAATTAAATTCTTTAAATCTTCAGGTGTTGTTCCCGCAATTTCAATTCTAATATAATAATCTCCAGAAAAATCAGTAATTTTTGTAATTTTAACATCTTCAATTCCATAAACATTTAATCTGTTTTCTATTATTCTTTTTAGATCCTCTGCATCTAAAGAAGAAAGTTTTATATCCTGTGCCTTGACTAAAGCTCTTGAACCTCCTGAAATATCCAGGCCTGTTTTAATATTTGTTTTTGGAATTTCTGAAACAGTTATTTGCGGGGGAGTATTTGAAAATAAAATTATTTCAGAATCTTTTGTTTTTAAAATAGTCTTTACATTTTCATTAGAATTAAATTTTTCTTGCATAATTTTTGAATAGCTTTCTAAACTTTCTATTTTTTTCTCATCAATTTCTGTAATAATCTGCCCTTGTTTTAATCCTTGTTCAAAAATCATTGAATTTTGTTCAACACTTGTAACTAAAACACCTTTTTGAAAAAAACTCATAGGAGAACCAAATACAGCCAAAAAAGACAAAGCTACAACAATCAACAAAATCCAGATTTTCCAAGTTAGTTTCATTCTTTTCCTTTTGATTTAACATACCATTTAAGTATTGAAGCATTAGTTATCCATGTGTTAAGTATATCAAATCCCAAACCAATAACAAGGATTGTAAAAATTTGAGTTAATATAACTGAAAAAGAACTTACAACAATCAAGGCAAAGACAAGTGCCAAAAGAGATGTTAAAGTCATTGTAATTCCTGTTTTAAATGCACCAAAAATTCTTTGATTTAATGAGCCTTCATATCTTTTCAAAATTCTATTTGTCAATAAAATATCTGTATCAACACTATATCCAATTAGCATTAAAAAGGCAACAATTCCAGCACTTGACATTTTTATTCCAAGAATATTAACTAAAGTTAAAGTCATAAAAATATCAGCAAAAGCAGAAATAATGACTGCAAAAGAAGGAATAAATGTTCTAAAAATAATAAAAACAACAAAAGCCATAAAGGCAAAGGCAAATAAAATAGCAATTAAAAGCTGCTTATAAAAATTTTCACTTAAATCAGAGCCAATAAATTCAAAACTACTATTATTGTTATTAAGTTTATATCCTAAATAATCCTCAAGAATTTGCTTTGCTTCTTCTGTTTCTGTTTTTGTCTGAACAATTAAGGCTGTTTGCTCTCTTGTTACTAAATCATAAATTTCTCTAGTATTAATTTCATCAAGTTTTTCAAAAAGAGCCTCTTCAAGTTGAAGGGCATTAATTTTACCTGAAATTGTTATTGAAGTTCCTCCGGTTAATGAAAAATCTTTATAAATAAAATCTCCACTATTAGAGTAAAAAATAAACATATAAATAAATGAAAAAACTAAAATTATTATAGGAATTAAAAGAAGTAATTTGTAATACTTATCATGAAAACTTCCTAGTTTTTTTTTGAAATTTTGTTCTTCAGTCATTTTTAAAAAATGCGCGGACTGGGAATCGAACCCAGGTCAATTGGTTGGAAGCCAACTATTCTGCCTCTAAACTATCCAC
>CEPX01038148.1_pt1 | contig 45709 bp, 49 predicted proteins | sample 361361 | NCBI WGS metagenome assembly CEPX01 (sample SAMEA2619974, study PRJEB7988) | marine metagenome | biome: marine biome (ENVO:00000447); feature: mesopelagic zone (ENVO:00000213) & marine oxygen minimum zone (ENVO:01000065); material: "saline water (ENVO:00002010), including plankton...
CCTCACCAACAACCTAATCGGCCGCCGACTCATCCTTAGGCACGAGTTTAAGGAAAAACACATTCCAGTAGAATTTCCATATCGAGGTTTACCTTCAGTTTCCAGAAGCTATCCTCGACCTAAGGGCAGATTATCGACGTGTTACTGAGCAGTTTGCCAGTGTTCCGAAGAACCCTATGACTTGCATGGCTTAGTCGAATCCCAATAGCAGCAACCTCCCGCAGGATCAACAGGATTTTTCAAAATCCAGAGCATTCAGTTCGCTGAATACAACAGAATTTCTGTTTTAAGATCCTTAGGATTTGCTTTACGCTTTTGTATTGGTCGCAATATTACAAAACTAAACATACTCAATAAAGATATCAAGCACGTAATTGGAAAATCCAATGTTAAATTTTAGAATTTGAATATCTAAAATATCGTCGGTGGTGATAACTCAATTGTAAATATATGTTGTATTTAAAGGTTTTGGAAATCTGAGAAATTTCCAAGACCTTTAAACTAGAAAATTCTCTTGAATTTTCCGGTGTTTAAAGGTTTCGTTAAGATTGGCTTTGCACAATAACCACGTATAAAGATTTTCTCACATATTTTATAATTCAGAACTCTATAAATGAATATACTGTTAAGGTCAATTTTAGACTAATTTCATAACTAGGTAATTGGCCCTTGAACCCAAATCAGTTGATTCTCTCATTTGATCAACTTCAGATGATGATAGGGATGCTCGAATATATAATCCATGACGTCTTGCATTGCTCCCATCTACAAGTGTTAAATAGTCTAACACATCTCCTTGTGTAGGTGTTTCACGTTCTTGTCCAGGCTCTGGGATTGTGTTTATTTCCCAACGTAGTTTTCTATTTGGGTCTTCTACACGTGCTTCTCGTAGTTGTGAAAAAAATGTTGCAATTGCTTGAAATGAAGCCATAGAATTTAACCATTATAGATTTATTTATAATACTTTCGAGTTGAATGAAAGTTTACTCGTATTAATGTACAAAAGCACGTGTATTGTGTAAAATCATTAATATTGATTTAAAAAATCCCAAAACCTTTAATAATGACTAATAATTTCACTTTCACTATGACCTCCTATTCATATGAACTAAAGATACCGCAAGAGAGAGTTGCGGTTTTGATCGGAAAGAAAGGTGAAGTTAAGAAAAATATAGAATCTGATACAAAAACTCAGATAAAAGTTGATTCTTTGGAAGGGGATATATTCATTTATGGCAAGGATGCCTTAGGATTGTACACTGCTCGTGAGGTAGTGCGGGCTATAGGCCGCGGCTTCAATCCAGACATTGCAAAATTATTGCTGAAACAGGATTATGTTTTTGAATATATCAATCTGACAGAATTTACAGGGAAATCAAAAAATACTTTATTGAGGCTGAAAGGCAGGGTCATTGGAAGAGAGGGAAGGTCAAGAGAACTTATAGAAGAGCTTTCTGAATCATACATTTCTGTTTACGGAAAATCGATCTGCATCATCGGGACTGCTGAATCGGCTGCTGTTGCAAAAAGGGCTGTTGAAGCTTTATTGAGGGGCAGTACGCATGCAAGCGTCTATAAATGGTTAGAGAACAAAAGAAGAGATATGAAAAGGAAGAATGCGATGGAGATGGTTTGATTTATTATCTTGCGGTTGTAATTTAATTTTGGTCTTAGATTAAGTCAAAAACCTATCTATCTTTTAATTCATTTCTATATGCTAAATAAATAAATGGAAATAAAAATTTTCCAAGTGGGGTGTAACTCGCTACCTTTTCTTCTAACTCACTTGTCCCCATCATAGAAGCTCTTAAAGGTGTTTGTAATTTAGCTTGTAGATAGTCTGCAGCATACCAACCAAATGTAGCGTATAATCCGAATTGTGCCAGAGGATGTACGTCAACCATAAAAAGTTGGTAAAAGGTTGAAACTTTTAAACCTTTGTAGTAAAACTAATAAAAATAAATTCTTCAAAACAATTAATTATTTAAACAAGTTCTATCTTAAATTTTTGGAAATGGCAAAAGAGGAATCTAAAAAAGAAGAACTGCCGATAGCAATTGAGTTGGCAAAGAAGCAAAGAGAGATTTCTGTAGCCAGTTTTTTCGAGAAGAACAGGCATTTGCTTGGGTTTGATAATCCCAGAAAATCATTGTTGACTACAATCAAGGAAGCAGTTGATAATTCTTTGGATGCTTGCGAGGAAGCTAATGTTTTACCAGAAATAAATGTCGAGCTTATAGAGCTGTCAGAAAATAAGTTCAGGGTTGTTGTCGAAGACAATGGTCCGGGGATTGTCAAGAAACAGATTCCGAATATTTTTGCAAAATTGTTGTATGGAAGCAAATTCTTCAAATTGTCCCAATCGCGAGGTCAACAAGGTATTGGAATAAGCGCTTCTGTCTTGTATGCACAATTAACAACAGGAAAGCCTGCTCGCATTACATCCAGAATAAGCAAGAGACATGATGCACAATACTATGAGCTGCATATCGATACACAGAATAACAAACCTCAAATCTTAAAAGAGGAGACTGTCAAATGGAATAAAGAGCATGGAACAAGAATAGAAATGGATTTAGAAGGAAGTTACCAGAAAGGCGACCAAAGTGTTGATCAATATCTGAAACAAACTGCTATCGTTAATCCACATATTACATTAATATATACCAATCCAAAAGCTGAGCAGATAATTTTCGCAAAAGCTTCTGAACAGCTGCCTAAGAAAGCTGTTGAAATCAAACCGCATCCGTATGGCATAGAGATTGGTGTCTTGTTGTCTATGCTTAGTATGACAGAAGCAAGGACACTGCAAAGTTTTTTGACGAGCGAATTTTCAAGAGTCGGTTCGGGAACTGCTAAGCAGATCTGTGAGAATGCTGCTGTACTTCCGAATACAAAACCAAAAAATGTTTCCAGAGAAATTGCAGAGAAATTAATTGAAGGTATTAAAAAAACAAAAATAATTTCTCCTCCAATTGATTGCATAAGCCCAATTGGCCAGGAATTGTTGGAAAAAGGTTTGAAAAAAGAGATAAATGCAGAGTTTTATGCTGCAATCACAAGGCCTCCAAGCGTTTACAGAGGCAATCCATTTATTGTTGAAGCAGGCATTGCTTATGGTGGTGAACAAAATGCAGAAGAAAGCATGCATCTTTTAAGATATGCAAATAGGGTTCCTTTATTGTATCAACAAGGTGCTTGTGCTGTCACTAGATCTGTAATAAATACTGTTTGGAGAAATTATGGGTTAAGCCAGAGTCGTGGAGCGTTGCCTATAGGACCTGTAACTTTAGTTGTCCATATCGCTTCTGTATGGGTTCCTTTTACTTCTGAGAGCAAGGAAGCTATAGCACATTATCCTGAGATTGTCAAAGAGATCAAATTGGCTTTGCAGGATTGTGGCAGGAAGCTTGCTAGCTATGTAGGCAAGAAGAGGCGCATTCAGTTTGAAGGCAAGAAAAGAGATTACATAAAGATGTTCATACCTCATGTTGGAGATGCATTAAAGGAACTGTTAAAATTGAAAGATGCGGATGAGAAAAAGATTGAAAGTTTATTGTCGGAAATTCTTGAGAAAAAGCGAGGCGCATTGGAAGAGATAGAAGCCAAGAATTTGGAATATGATGAAGAGTTTGCGAAGATAGGAAAAGATGAAGGTGCAGAAGATGGTAGTGAGGAAAAAGGAGAAAAAGAATCGAAAGAAGTTCAATAATTTAAAAACAATAAAAAAAATTCAATACAAATAAAAATAAATAAAATAATACACAAATCAAATGAAAAAAACGTCATCCACTTCAGTGATAAAGGAAATAGAAGATACAGCAAGTAATGTCTATTCCAGAATAAAAAAGAAAAAAGCTCCTGAGCTAAAGATGCCTCTTCGTGCATTGACTAATGTAAAGTATGATCCTAAAGAAGGTTTTTTTGAATTGTTGGGGAAGATGAAGGAAAGGACTATGACCGCTTCTACTATTAAAACTTTTGCGCAGACTTTGCGCATGATGGCGCATGCAAAAAGCATTATCAAAGAAGAGGACATAACAACAAAGAGAGAGATGTACTATATCTCTAAGAACTGGGCAGAAGCTGCCTTCAAGGAGCAGCCGGAATCTGATACAGTCATGGATGACTTGGAAGCGATGATGATGGTTAATCGCGAACAGCTTGGTTTTATTCCGGAAGAAAAAGGTGGAGAAGTTGCAGGAAAATTAATTGTTGTTGACAAAGATCCTGATACCGGGAAGCAGATAAAGATTGATTGTACTAAGTTTGGTTCCGGTGCATATTCAATACCTACATCTGTTGAGCATCTGAAATTTGAAACCAATGCTAAATTCATTTTAGCGATAGAGACAGCAGGTATGTTTCAAAGGCTTGTGAAACATAACTATTGGAAAAAGGCTAATTGTATTTTAGTTTCTATGGGTGGTGTGCCTACCAGAGCCTTACGTAGATTTATTCGTAGATTAAGTGATGAGAGGAAATTAGATGTATATGTTTTCGCAGATGGTGACATGTACGCGTACGCAAATATATATCGAAGTCTTAAGGTTGGCTCAGGAAACGCTGCGCATATTAATCAATATTTTTGTGTGCCTAATGCAAAATTTATAGGAATCACTCCCCAAGATATTGTAGATTATAAATTACCTACACATCCTTTGAAGGAAGTAGACATTAAGAGGGGCAAAGATGCTCTTAAGAATGATCCATTCATAAAGCACTATAAGGAATGGCAGAATGCAATTCAGCAACAGATAAAGATGAAAGTAAGAGCAGAGCAACAAGCGTTGTCTAAACATGGGTTAAATTTTGTTATGAGTGATTACCTTCCTAAGAAACTTAAGAATCCTAATTCATGGCTACCTTGAACCACTGGACATTGCTTATACTGCACTGGACATTTGCGCGTGAGATATATAAAGGAGTTAATCTACTAATTCTAGAAAAAGAGGACACGCTCATCTGCTAAATTGTGATTTTCGGTCAAAAACGACAAGAAAATCACTTATGCAGATTCGCTAAACGTCCCCTTTTTCCTTCAGAGAGATTTCTTTTAAGATTTGAAAAGAAATCTCAACACAGATTGAGATTCTGGAGTTTGATCAAAATGGAAATAAATGTAGAAAAGTTAGTTCCAAAAGATTGGATAGTAGAAAAAATTGAAGATGATCAGATTAAGGTGTATTACTTAAATAAAAGTAGGGGTAGTTCTCCTAATCCCAGTATCCTTCCAAAAGTAATTCATGTCGATAAAGAATTTATGGAAGCGGTTAGTATGTACATAGGTGATGGTAAACTATCCAACGATAAACATCATTTAGATTTTACTTCTAAAGATGGAGATATGGTAAAGTTCATGCTTGACTTTTTCACAAATAGATTAAATCTAAAAATAACAGGTATTAGATATCAACTAAGGTACAAAATATTTCAAATTAATAGTGTTGAGAAATGGGCAAAGCATCTTGGTGTTCCTACAACTAAAATTAACCTCCAACACTCAAAAAGGTACAAAGAAGAATGTATTAGTATGCAGATTAGTAGTGTTATATTGAGGAATATTTTTGGCAAAATAATTGAAAGGATATTGGAAAATGATTTTTCAAATAATTCTGTACTAAGAAGAGCTTTTTTAAGAGGTTTATTTGCGGCAGAAGGAAGCATCGGTATTGTGAGAAAAGAGAATTATATCTCCTACATTGCATATCATTTATCTTTTGATAAAGAAGAAAAATTAGCAAATTTTGTCCAGAAATTATTACAATTCGAAGGTGTTACTTCAAAGCAGATATTCAAGGAAACAAAAGGAGAAAGATATATTCAAATTACCAACTGGAAAAATTATCATAAGCTCTGGAAAATTGATTTATTTTGTTTGAATGCTCGCAAAGAATTTAAATTTTTAAGTAAATTAAAAATTACCAAATTTAGTTGCAAAATTAACTCAGAATTAAAAAGAAAATTATTCTTAATTAAACATTTTAGCCAGAGACAACTTGCTTTTTTGATTGGTGCACAACCAAATATGTTCTTTAATATTCTTAATAGTAAAAGAGACTATGTAAATGTTGAATATCTAATTAAACTCTCAAAAGTTGCTTCTGTACCTTTGGATTCAATTAAAAGAAATATTGTAGAATTCAGAGTAAATGATATAACTCCAATCGGTGATAAGGAATTTATTGATTTTATTTTTGATTTAAAAGCCTATGCTTGTTAAATTGAATGTATCACAACATGAAAGCTTCCGGTTGAGTGAAGTATCAGTGCAGCATTTATTCTAAATTTGAATAAGGTTCTTTTGTACTACTATATATAGGGCTTTTTCGACCGCTGCTCATATTTGGCGTTACCATTGTCCAATAACAAAACATTTAAATACTAGTAGCGTTTTCACAGGTTAAAGATAATCAAATAATAATATGGGGTCAATAAAAAATGAATAAACTAAGTGTTATATTGGGATTGTTTATGGTTCTATTAATTGTGCCTATTGCTATGGCTCTAAATGAAGATGGTTTAATTACAGGTACAAGCAACGGCGGAAAACTTCTTATAACTGATGTTGATGTTAAAGTTGGAAGCAAGACTCACAAGAATATGGATTATGATGAAAAGATAAAAGAAGAAGCAAGACCAGGAGACACTGTTAAATTTACAATAGAGGCAACAAATAATTTTACTAATGAAGAAGAACTTGAAATTGAAGATATCGAAGTTACAGTAACAATAGAAGGTATAGATGACGATGATGATCTTGATGAAGAAGATGAGATTAAGGATCTAAAAGACGGAAAGAATAATGATGTAACTATTGAATTTAAGATACCTCTTGAAGTTGACGAAGGAGACTATGATGTTTTGATTGAAGTGGAAGGTGACGATGAGAACGGAACCGGACATGCAGTTGAATATGCTCTTGAACTAGAGGTTCAGAAAGAAGACAATGAAGTTAAGTTTTTGAGAAATACATTAACTCCTTCAGAGATCAAATGCGGCAGAACTGTTCAGCTATCAACAACTGTTATAAACACAGGTGCTGATGATGAAGATGATGTTTCATTGGAAATTGTTAATGCTGAACTAGCTGTTAGCTTCAGGGAACTGTTTGACCTAACTAACGATCCATTCGATGATGACAGCAAATTCAGAAAGACATTTACAATGACAGTACCACAGGAAGTTGCTCCTGGAATCTACACAGTACAATCAACAGCTACATTTAATGATGGCGCTGAGACTGAAACTGAGACTGCTGAGTTAATTGTAGCTCAGTGTGAGATCTTTGCTGATGAGGAAGAGGAGGAAGACAGCGATGTTGTTGTTAATCTTCCAACAGACACAACTCCTACAGACGTTGTAAGTGCTGGAACAGTAAGTGCTCCTTCATTACCAGTAACTGAGGAAAAATCATTGTTCGAAAGTTCAGGATTTTTAGTTGCTCTGGTTGTTGGAGAAGTATTGCTTGTTTTGATAGCAATCTTACTAGTAGCATCATTAATGAGAAAGAGAAGTGAGTAAGCTTCTTTTATTTCTTTATTTTTTAGTTTTGTTTTTGCAATCTGATTTAAGAGTAGGTTTTTTAAATAGGAATAGAATACCTTAAAGATAAAATGGTACAACAATATCATCAAAGAGTGCAAGAAGCAGGAACAGATGCTGCTGCAATAGAAAGGGCACGATTTGGATTAGCAGAATTCTGCAGACAAGGTGTTCAAGAGTTAATGGAAAAAGGTCATAAAGGCTTGCTTATACTTGGTAAGCCATCCATGGAAGGTAGATTTAAGTGGTTTGCTGGACCGCTTAATTATTATCATATGGATGATGGTAACCTATATGCAGGTTTCCCAATACCGACATATCTTCCAAAAGGGTGGGCTCGTAAAGAAGCGCAATTACATGATATTCCTTTTGAAACTTACAAGGCTGATGATCTTATAAGAATAGCAACTGAAATAGAGAAGGCTAAGTAACTTTTTCTCTTAGAATAAAGTTTTACTGACATTAATGTACGAAAGCCAGAATTTAGACTAATCTAATGTGTCCTCACTTTAAAGTAACAAATAAATAGAAACCTTTAAATACAAGTAAACCATTCTAAGTTACAAAATGTTACTGCAAAAAGAAACATTACAGGAATTAAGGGAACGTTTTAAACTGAATATTTACGAGATAAAGATATGGACTTCTTTGCTTAGCAGAGGTATAGCAGCTGCATCTGAGCTAGCTGAGATATCAGGAGTTCCAAGAAGCAGATGTTATGATGTTCTTGAATCATTAGAGAAGAAAGGCTTTATCATAATGAAGATAGGGAAGCCGATAAAATACATAGCAGTACAGCCAGAAGCGGTTGTTGACAGGGTTAAGAAAAAATTACAAGAAGAAGCAGATCAGCAAATAGAAATAGTGGAAAACCTAGCAGAAACTGATATTTTTGAAGAGCTTGAGCTTTTGCATAAGACAGGCATAAAGAAAGTTGATGTGGAAAACATAACAGATTCTGTTGTCGGAAGGAATAATGTTAACAGATTCATTAAAGAAATGCTTTTGAGAGCTAAAAAGAATGTAACCATAGTTACAAATGAAGAAGGAATAAAAAACAAGGTCAAAGTCTTAAGGAAAGTAAAAGACAATTTAGCAAAGAAAAAAGTCAAGGTTAAGTTTTATACAAACATTCCTAATGCAAATGTTGATGCTGGAATGGAAGTCCTTAGCACAAAACACGATGGAAGGTTTGTAAATATCGACAATGAAGAAGTATTCTTCATCATGGGTTCAAAAGATCCTGAGTTTCATTCAGGAGTATGGATAAAAAGCCCTTATTTTGTAGGTGCTTTAAATGACATGTTCGAGAAGAGTTTAAGGTAAATTATTTTCTTTTGTATTTAACAAAACCGTAATCTTTAAATATAACATACATATCTCTTAAATTAAGAGTTCTTAGATAAAAAATGGTTGAAGACAAGGAATTAATGAAAACAGGCACGACAACTTTAGCTTTGATGTGCAAAGATGGGGTTGTATTAGCTGCTGATAAAAGAGCAACATCAGGATATTTGATCGCAAACAAGAATTTCGATAAGATAATCAACATAACAGACAACATAGCTGTGACTGTTGCGGGAACAGTTTCTGATGTACAATTATTGGCAAAATACATCAAAGCGGAATTAAAGCTGAAGCAGATAAGGACAGACAGGAGTAATACTGTCAAGGAAGCTGCAAATCTTTTAGCAATGATGGTTTACAACAATATAAGAAAGATGAGCATGATTCCAGGGATATCACATTTTATTGTTGGCGGGAAAGATGAAGCAGGATTCCATATTTATGATTTAAGCCCTGACGGAAGCATTGCGGAAATTGACGATTATAACACATCAGGATCAGGAAGTGTCATGGTCTATGGTGTACTAGAAACGTTATACAAGAAAAACATGAGCGTAGAAGAAGGGATTAAGCTGGCAGGAAAATCAATAAATGCAGCTATCCAGAGAGATATAGCATCCGGAAACGGGATGGATGTCGTGACCATAACTAAAGATGGCGTGAAGAAAGTCTTAACAAAAGAAATAGACACAAAAATCGAGGTATAAGTTATTCTTTTAAAAAACCATAATTTCAAAATTAAATATACATAACCAATACTGAAAAAAATTCTAATTAGGTGTATAAATGGTAGAAATAATCAAGGAAATACTGAAGAATTTGCCTAGTGACAAGATTAGCGAAGCGAGTTTTGAAGGCGCAAACATTGTACTGTACACAAAAGATAAGGATTTCTTCCTGAACAATAACGGGCTTATCAAAAAAGTAGTTGACAATATAAAGAAAAGAGTAGAGCTAAGGCCGGATCCGAAGGTAACAATGGATGAGGAAAAAGCTGAAAAAGAGATCAAAAAAATAATTCCTGAAGAAGCAGGAGTTGACCAGGTACTTTTCGACCCTCAAAGATCAAGAGTGGTGATTGAAGCTGAGAAACCTGGACTGGCAATAGGAAAGCAAGGCTCAATCTTAAGGGATATCAGAAGCAAGACTTTCTGGGTGCCTTTGATCAACAGGAAGCCTGCTATAAGGTCAAAATTAATTGAAACAATAAGGTCTGTCTTGTATCAAAACAGCGAGTATAGGAGAAAGTTTTTGGATAAAGTTGGTCATAGGATCTATGACGGCTGGATTAGAGAGAAGAAAGAAGAATGGATAAGGATGAGTTATTTAGGCAGCGCTCGCCAGGTAGGAAGAAGCTGTTTACTTTTACAAACACCAGAAAGCAGGGTGTTGTTGGATTGCGGAGTAGATGTTGCTTCTGACCAGCACCCATATCCTTATTTGGAAGCTCCTGAATTCAATATCAATGAGTTAGATGCAGTTATCGTAAGCCACGCACACGTGGATCATTCTGGTTTTGTGCCATACTTGTTTAAGTATGGGTATAGAGGACCAGTTTACTGTACAGAGCCAACAAGAGATGTTATGGCATTGATGCTTCTGGACTACATCAAGATTCAAAGGACAGAAGGCAAAGATCCTATCTTTACCACAGAAGACATAAAGGAGATGGTAAAACATACCATCACTTTAGAGTATGAGGAAGTCAGTGATGTGACTCCTGATGTCAGGATTACTATGTACAATGCAGGCCATATTTTAGGTTCATGCATGGTTCACCTGCATGTTGGAAACGGTCTGCACAACATCTTATACTCTGCTGACCAGAAGTATGGAAGAACTTCTCTTTTAGATCCTGCGGTTACTGTATTTCCTCGTTTGGAAACATTGCTCCTGGAATCTACTTATGGTGGGAAAGACTGCAACGGGACAGAAAGGAATGAAAGCGATATTGAACTTAAAAAAATTGTGCAGGAAACTATAAAGCGCGGTGGAAAAGTTTTGATACCTACATTAGGAGTAGGAAGAAGCCAGGAGATAATGATTGTAATTGAGAATATGGTAAGAACTGGAATGATGGAAAAGATACCTGTCTTTATTGATGGATTGATCTGGGACGTGACTGCGATACATACTGCTTATCCTGAGTTTTTGAACAGCTCTATAAGGAAATTAATCTTTCACAAAGATCAAAATCCGTTCTTATCGGAGATATTCAAAAGAGTAGGAAGCAAGGAGGAAAGAAGGCAGATCATTGAAGAGACAGGACCATGCGTCATATTGGCCACTTCAGGAATGCTGCAAGGCGGTCCTTCTGTAGAGTATTTAAGGCATTTAGCTGACAATAAGAAGAACTCAATGATATTCGTTAACTATCAAGGTGAAGGATCGTTAGGTAGGCGTATCCAAAGAGGAGAAAAGGAATATACAACTGATGGCCACAACGGTAAAAATGAAGTTGTGCCTATTAATCTTGCTGTACATACAGTTGAAGGGTTTTCCGGGCACAGTAATCGTACACAATTGCTGAATTTCGTCTCAAGATGCGAACCAAGGCCTAAGAAGATTATTGTCAATCACGGAGAAAGTTCAAGATGTTTAGATCTAGCTTCTTCAATGCATAAGCAATTCAGGTTAGAAACAGTTGCTCCAAGGAATTTGGAGAGTGTTAGGATTAAGTAATTTGTTACTTCTTTAGAGTAGTTATAAATAGAAAGATTTAAAAAGGGGTAGAAATACTGGTTTTTATATGGTACACTTAGAAGAGGAAGCAAGTGAAATTGGTATAGCTGGAGATTCAGTGTTAGTCCAGGCTGTACAAAGAGGAAGAGAGAGTTATCGGCCATTTAAACCACAAACTGAGGCAGAAGCTAAGGGTTATAAGCTTGGATTGGATTTATTTCTTGGAGATAATGGAATCAAAGATTTAGTTGCTGTAGACCAGATAGTTAGTGGTGATATGAATTTCCAAAAAGGATTTTTTGAGAAATTTAATCAATGGATGCATTATTTGAGTGAGGGAGATGATTTACATTCTGTATACAATAGAATTGCCGATGGATATATGAAATCATGTAGAAATGGAAGCATACCTGAAAGCGAATATATGTCATTTTTAAATGGCTCTTTGCTTGCTTCAGAAGTTGTTATTAATTGCGTGAATAGTTTAGTAGAAGATGGAATTGTGGTTGGTGATTTACAAGATCAATTGTTATTAGATAAAAGAACTTTATTTGACAGGAAGGACAATCCAACGAAATTTGGAACTACAGATCATTTAAGACAAATGTTTAGTGAAGAGGAAGTAACTGGTTTGCTAGATCTAAAATATAGAATGCTTTCAGGAGAACTAAATAATTAATTTCACTTCTATTTTTTAAACTACGAAACTCAAATAATAACTTATTATTGCTGTTATAACTCCTAGAACTATTCCTTTGTATATTGATTTCTTGCTTATCTTGATGTAGAAAGCTGCTCCTATCATAAGAATCCACAGTAAGGAAGCAAAGACTGTAAAGGGAACATCTTTGTAAAACAAGCTTGTGAATATCAATAAGACGAAAGCTCTTGCTATGCGCTGGTTTGCATCTTTTATTATGAAAGATGATATGGTTAATAATGCCAAAGCAATCAGAAGCTGGTAGACAAAGGTAAAATATTCTCCTATGGTTGATCTTGCAAGGACAATCAGGTAGAAAATAATGCTGCCAAAAGCCATTAAATCCCTGGCAATTTCATGCTTCCAGTCTTTTTTCATAAAAATTCACCAACTAAAAATATTGAACCTGTAATTAATATTAGATCATTGTCTTTAGTTATAGTTTTTGCGTATTTTAATGCTTGTTTTGGGTTATTTATTATTTTTGAATTATTGAAATATTTTTTTATTGTTTTTGGTTCTACAGCCTTGAAATTATCTGATTTTGTTATTATTGTTTTGTCTGTTTCGAGTATTTTTGATATTGTTTTTATGTCTTTGTCGTCTGAAAAACCTGCTATAAGGATTAATTTGTTATATTTTAAATTCTTTAATTCTTTGACAAGGGTTTTGAAGCCAGAAGGATTGTGCGCGGAATCGATAAGAACATTTTTTTCTAGAAATTGGAATCTGCCAGGCCATTTTGTGTTTTTTAATCCGTTTTTTACATTATTTTTATTGATTTTTATTTTTTTATTGTTTTTTAATGTTTCTATTGTCTTTATTGCTATTGCGGCATTGAGTGCTTGAAATTGTCCATTTAAGTTTTTCAGTTCAATGTTTTTATATCCATTAAAATCGAAATTCCAATAATTATTTTTTCCAATATTATTTTTATTATTATAATTTATTTTTATTTTATTTCTATTGATTATTATTAACTTTGAATTTTTTTTATTGGAAATTTTTTTTATTGCAGCTAATGCTTTTCCTTCTGCCGCTGTAACGACTGGGACATTTTTTTTGATGATACCTGCTTTTTCTTTCGTTATCTTTTCTATTGTTTTTCCTAAATATTCTGTATGTTCAATGCCAATATTTGTTATTACAGAAATCAATGGCGTTATGACATTAGTTGTATCTAATCTCCCACCTAAACCGGTTTCTATTACTGCAAAATCGACATTTTTTTCCTTGAAATAAAGAAAAGCCATTGTTGTTGTTATTTCAAAGAAAGTTTGGTCAGTAACGTGTTTTTTTACTCTTAGATAATATTGGATTATTTCTTTGTCTGTTATTAGTTTGTTGTTTATTCTTATCCTTTCGTTGAATTTCTTTAAGTGTGGAGAGGTATACATGCCCACTTTATAGCCTGCATCCTGCAATATGTAAGAGAGCATTGCACAAACAGAACCTTTTCCATTAGTTCCTGCAACATGTATGCATTTTAAGTTTTTTTGTGGATTGTCCAATTTTTTTAGCAATAACTTCATGTTTGCCAATGTCTGCTTGAACTTTACACATTCCAGGCTGTATAGCTCTTCAAGAATCTGATTGTAATTCATAAGAATGGTTAAATGTAGGAATAATATAAATATAGCGGAAAAACACAAATGATTGATAAAGAGTAGTTTGTGTTTTCCTGATATAGTATTGGAATTATTAGTAAATTATCTAGTTCCATTACTATATAACTAAAATTTAGAGAATAATTTATAAATTGAGATAATTAAGTATTGTTTATGGGCCTGTAGCACAACCTGGATAATGCGGTCGGCTTCGGACCGATTGATTCCGGTTCGAATCCGGACAGGCTCATTTATTTCACCATTCTAAAGTAACAACAAAATAGAAACCTTTATATACTACTTATTCTATATTCTGTACTATGAAATTACTTAAGTTGGGGATGGTTTTAGCACTAGTTTTAGTTGCAGTTCTAGTTAGTGCTAATTATATGGATAAGGCTGATTCTGGTAAACTATTGTTTGATAGCATGATCAAGGAAGAGGAATGCAAAGAAGATAGTGGAGAGATTATTTGTACTGAAACGTTGTATGTGAAAGATGGTAGTGATAAGATTCCACTTATGACTGGGCATGTAATTAAAGAGAAAGTTTTCATTCCAAAATATGTAGAAAAAGAAGTTGTGATTGTTGAGGAAAAGAAGCTGAATGGCGAGGAAAAAGAAAGCCCTACAAACAGGATTAAGGATGATGATGTAAGTGTATTCAGCAATAGTGTTAGAATAGACATCAAAAACTCAAAATCAAGGAAATTTATTGACAGCAATTCAATGGATCCTTTGATTGATGAGGGTACAACTACAATAGAAGTAAAACCTAAATCTGCAAGTGAGATTAAAGTTGGAGATATAATCGCTTATGAAGTTGATGGCTATGATTATGCTTTTGTCCATAGAGTAATTAAAATAGGGAAAGATAAAGATGAAGTTTATTTCATAACAAAAGGAGACAATTACCATAAAGAAGATCCTGATAAGGTAAGGTTTGAGGATATAGAAGGCATTGTTGTTGGGATATTGTACTGATTTTAGTAATATTTAAATATGATGATGTTAATCTAAGGAGAAATAAAATAAATTGTGAGGAATAAAATGAATGGAACAGTAAAATTTTTTAATGCCGGTAAAGGCTTTGGATTCATTTCCGGAGAAGACGGCAAAGAGTATTTTGTACATCAGACAGGATTGGGAGAAGGCGTTACCTTGAATGAGAACGACGCTGTTACCTTCGATGTAGAAGAAGGAGACAGAGGCCCAAAGGCTGTTAATGTTACAAAAGGTGCTGGAGACAGCGCTGAAAGTTCTGAACCTGCGGGTGAAGAAAGCTCTGAACCTGAAAATAAAGAAGAGTAATTAACTGAATTAGGAACGGGATTGAGAATTCTTTTTTTTTGGTTTTTTATGAAAAAGACTTAAATAATACTTGGTAAAACTAGATACAAAAACGTTTAAATGGGCTTCTTGCTTATTTTTTCGTGGATTGGTGATAATGATGGCTATAAAGAAAGGAGATAAGGTAAAGGTTGAGTATACAGGAACATTGGATGACGGCACTGTCTTTGATTCGTCAGAAGGTCGTGAGCCTCTGGAATTCGAAGCCGGTACAGGAAAAGTGATAAAAGGGTTTGATGATGCTATTGTCGGCATGGAAAAAGGAGAAGAAAAGAGCGTAAAGATAGAATCAAAAGATGCTTACGGTGACTATAATCCAGAATTAACTAAAAAGATACCTAGGGATCAGCTGCCTAAAGAACAGGAACCTAAAGCAGGAATGGTCCTTATGGTGAAGACACCTCAGGGACAGCAGTTTCCGGTAAAGATAAAGGAAGTTTCAGACAAAGACATAACTGTTGATTTAAATCCCCCTTTAGCCGGGAAGAATCTGAACTTCAAGCTCAAAGTTGTGGATATTGCTTAAACAACGGAATTCCACCAATTTCTAATTGGTGGTTTTTGACATTCTAAGAATAAAAAAGTTATCAAGAGCAAGCAAAAAGAGGGTGTCAAAAGCTTGCTCCTGATTTATGAACCAAAAAACGTCTGGAGGTGTTTAGTTGGTCATAATACTAGGTTGGAAGGGTCTTTATTAATCATTATGAACAGCTGATACAGAACTAGGATGCATAAAGTTTATAAAGGGAAAACGGCTTTTTTAAGCTATGGTATTTGAGAGTGTACCATACGGGCTTCGTTATTATGTATTCAGCCCAGAATGGTTCTATGGCTTTGATTCTATCATTGAGTTAATAGCAATCATAGTCAGTGTACTTCTTGTATATTACAGCTATAAATGCTTTAAATTAACAAAGGAGAACAAATATGCATACTTCAGCACTGCTTTTTTAGCCTTGACTTTTGCGTTTATCGCAAAAATTATCGGGACCTTGGCGATCTATAAGCCAGAAATTACAAGAACTACGCTTGGAAGTACAATTCAACAAGTATTTGCAGGATTAAGCCTGTTTAAGATCAATGCGCTGGCATTCATTACATTTACTTTCTTTACTCTGCTAGGATTTATGATTTTGTTTTTAATAATCTCAAAGCTTAGGTGGAAAAATCTGAGAGTTATTGTGCTTTTGGTATATTTTATATTTCTTGCAACGTGGATTAGTGCTATACATTACCAATTATTTTATGCTACAACATTTGTTTTGCTTCTGCTCATAACCTATTCATATTTCCAAAACTATGGGGAAATCAAAAGCGAGAACGCAAAATTTGTATTGATTGCATTCAGCATACTTTTGGTTTCGCAGGCTTTTTTTATTTTTGTCGTATACTCAAGGACTATCTATGTGGTAGCTGAATTGATCCAACTGCTTGGATTCATATATCTTCTGATACCATTCATACTGATCTTTAGGAAGAAACCAAAGCGTGTAAAATGAGGGTAAAAAGACGTGGGAGGTTAGAGATAATTGCAGATATACTTAGATCAATCCGGGATAAAGGGGGCAAGATCAAACCCACTCATCTCTTGTATAAATCCAATTTATCACATGCAAAGCTGAAGGAATATGTAGATATGCTCACAAAGAAAGGGATGATTGAAGAGCAGTCAGTAAAAGGCAAAAAGATGATCCTTATGAAAGAGCAAGGGCATAAGTTTTTGTTGGAGTTTGACAGAATAAAAGAGTTTTCTGACAGTTTCGGACTGTAATTAAAGAAATTTACGAAGTAAATTTCGCATAGTTTTGGACTGTGAACGATAATTTTATAGAAATCAATCTTCTGTTTCTTCTTCGAAGTCATCCTCAAATTCTTCATCAAAGTCTTTAAAGTCGTCTTCGAAATCGTCATAATCTTCAAAAAGATCCCCTTCAAGGCCATCGATTTCGTCATATAAGTCTTCAATTTCTTCTTCTGCAAATTCGTCATTCAAAGCGCTGCATGCTTCATCTCCAATGTAATCGTCAGCTTCGTCGAAGCAGTAGTCAGGGGCTGTTCCATGATCTTTTTCACCAGAAAAGAACTCTTCATGCAACGCACTGCAGGCATCATTTCCTATGTAGTTGTCATCTTCATCAAAGCAGTAATCAGGTGCAGTTCCGTGGTCTCCACCGCTGCCACCGCCTCCTAACTCATCATTCAAAGCGCTGCATGCTTCATCTCCTATATACCCCTCATTTTCATCGAAGCAATAGTCAGGGGCTGTTCCGTGTCCACCTCCTCCTCCATACATCTCTTCTATTATGATTGCGCATTGTAATTCTCCTATGAATCTGATTCCTTCTCCTTCGAAACATTCATCAGGTGATGCGCCGTATTTTTCTTTCATGATGTTGTGGCATTGCTCCCAGTCACTTGCTCCTAAGTTTACACATCCGGGATCAATTAGCTGCATGCATTCTTCATCTCCTATGTATCTTCCGCCCTCCAGGCATTCTGGAGGTGACATTCCATCACCGTCATCTACACCCCATCCCATAATCACTCCGCATTCTTCATGGCCTACATATTCAATTCCGTCCACACATTCATCAAAAGGAGCTCCTCCAAAATCTTCTCCTGTTAATTCCCTGCAAAAATCTCCTCCTATGAACTCTCCTTCTTCAAAACATTCATCAGGAGGTCTACCTGTCTCATCCCATATCACTTCATCACAAGCGTCTTTTCCTATATAATCCCCATTTTCAATGCAACCTTGGTGAAGACCTTCTTCTGGTGAAGATGAAATGACACTGTTGCCTGAATGTGCTGATGAATTATTTACAACGTTTCCAGTGGATATGAATGATGTTGAATCAATAACACCATTAGGGAATTTAGGACCACCTGGACACACTTTTCCGACGCAGCATCCACACATACACTTAGGAGAGTATGAAACAAGTTATGCCTACCCATTGTATGCACCGGCTGACATTCATATAACCGGTGTATGGTGGACTGAAGGGATGACACAGGATCCAATCGATTATTCCATCTTTTTTGCATTATGTAAAGATATAATTGGCTATTACAATCATATCAAAACTATATCGGATGAAGTAAAGGAAATAGCAGACAAAGTTGAATGTGAATCTTTTTCGTCAGAAGGTTCATGCACAAAAGTAATTAATTTAGACAAAGTAGAAGAAGGTACGTTATTAGGAGAAGTTGGATTAAAGCAAGGTAATTTTGATTTTGGATTGATAGATCTAAGAAAGCCATTGAATTTTATTAAACCGGAAAGGTATCCTACAAGAGATCAATTTCTAAATTGTGCATTCGATTATTACCCTGAGAACATGAAACAGAAATTCTATGATTTAATTGAACGTAAAGACGGAACTTGCGGTATTTTGATGCAGGATGTTGCAAATACCATAAAGGGAAACTGGTTCCATGAATCTTCACCAGAAGAATATGTAGTTGATTGGAATGTATACCTTTCTTTTATTAATCATTATGAAGATCCTTCTATACAGGTAGTTTCCATAGCGGGAATATTTACTGGACCTTCTTTGTATAAATTCATTCCTAAAACTTCCGGAAAAATCAACAGGGAATTTTCTCAAGTAACGGTAGATGGAACTGTTTATTGTTATGAAGGCAGTAGTCCTGTTAGGGAATTTGAAGCTGTACCTTCAGGTAAGATTTTAGTTCAATTAATGGATGAAGATACCTTGAATATTGAACACAAAACTGGAAAATGTACTGGAAGTGAAAGTTTCAGTAATCCTGAAGTTTATAATCGTTAAGATTATAAATCAAACTTGAATCTTCTTCTATATGGATAAGGAAGATGTTGAGAAATTAAAGAAAGCAGGTAAGATAACTGCAGAAGTTAGAGAATATGGTAAAAGCCTCATAGTTAAAGACGCTTCCATGACTGAAGTTTTAGATAAGGTAGAAGAAAAAATAAAAGAATTAGGAGGAAAACCGGCTTTTCCTGCTCAAATATCTTGCAACCATATAGCTGCACATTACTGTCCGGATGATGAGGATAAAACAATTCTTTCTGATCAGTTAGTTTGTCTGGATGTTGGTGTGCATGTTGATGGCTTTATCGGGGATACTGCTGTTACAGTTGATTTATCTGGTAAATATTCAGACTTAGTTAAAGCTGCGCAGGAAGCCTTAGATAATGCTGTTAAAATAATAAAACAGGGAGTTACTTTAGGGGAGATAGGAAAAACAATTCAGGAGACTATCAATAAATATGGTTATGCTCCGGTTAGAAATTTATCCGGTCATGGTTTAGGACAGTATGAAATACATACAAAACCAAGCATACCTAATTTTGATAATGGTGATGAAACAAAGATAGAGAAAGGAATGGTTTTTGCCATTGAACCATTTGCAAGTACCGGCGCAGGCGTTGTGCAAGATGCTGGAACTGCAACAGTTTTTGAGTTAGGAAGTAAAAAACCGGTAAGGAATATGATAACAAGGCAAGTCCTGAAAGAAATTGAAAGTTATGAAAATCTTCCATTTACAACAAGATGGTTAACTAGAAAATTAGGCGCAAAAGCCAAATTCGGGCTTAAAGAGATGGAACAGCTAGGGATGTTGCATGGACATCCGCCTTTAGCTGATAAAGATAAAGGGATGATATCCCAGGCAGAACATTCTATCTTAATTGATGATGATGGGAATGTTGTTGTTTTGACGCAATAAGCATAAAGCATAAAAACCCCCATTTAATACCAAACTTCTAACATGGCAAATGAAATAGAGCAGGAATATTATAAGTTAAGCAAGAAATACAAATTGCCTAAATTCAATGAACTGGATTCTGAGTTTGAGATAAGTAATTTAGAAAGCAAAAGATTCCTTATCAAGAATATACTAAGAAAGATAGTTGAAAAATTAGAATTCTATATTGAAGTTATTGGAAACTTGGTACATCCGGATGCGTCTTCTTTAAGCAGCATGTATGAGATAAGATACCTTTCAGATGATGAAAAAAATGAGATGTATGTATTGTTCAAGAAGATGATGAAGGCAGAAAGGAGCATAGTGGAAGTCGTTTTAAGGAATGATGAGAAACAACAAGTTGAGTTTTTGAATGGATTTTTTAATGAATGGGCAGATATGAAAAAAGAGTTAGTTTCTTATCTGAGCAAAATAAAAGAATCTTGGAGCAAAGAATCTAGCATTGAGGAAGATGTAGGATATCTCGGCTAATGCTGCTTCGCAGCATTTTTGACCTCCCCATTAGGAGTTATACAACATGAAGAATCCCACCCCACCACAGAAGAAAGATATAAAAGAACCAAGTAGATTATCATTGTGATTAAAATGAACATAGTATTATTAGGACCGCCTGGAATAGGAAAAGGAACTGCTGCAGTAAAGCTAAGTAAGAAAATAAAAATTCCACATATAGCTACAGGTGACATGTTAAGAGAAAATGTCTCTGAAAAAACAGAACTGGGAGTAAAAGCTAAATCTTTCATGGATAAAGGCGGTTTAGTGCCTGATGATTTGGTAATTGAAATGATAAAAGAAAGGTTAAACAGAAAAGATTGCAAGGATGGCTTTATTTTAGACGGTTTTCCTCGAACCATTAATCAGGCAGATGAAATTGCTAAAACAATTAAGATTGACAAAGTTGTCAATATACAGGCAGATGATAATGTTATCATAGACAGAATAGGGAAAAGGAGAGTGTGCAGCAAATGCGGCTTTATTTATCATTTGGAATATATAAAACCAAACAGGGAAGGCATTTGTGATAAGTGTTCTGGAGATTTATATGGAAGGGAAGACGACAAACCGGAAGCTGTAAAGGAAAGATTGAAAGTGTACAGGGAAAAAACAGAGCCTTTGATAAATTATTATAAAGAGAAAGGGAGTTTAGTTGATGTGGATGGTTCTGGAACTCCAGAAGAAGAATTTGATGGTGTTTTGAAAGCTGTTTCTTAAGTAACTATCTTCTTTTCATTTGTCTGGCCATTTGTGGTTTCCAGTAGCAATTTTTCCAATTCATCAAGAGCATTCTCAATTACATCTTTTTTAATTCCTTTTACCCCCTGGATATGCACTATGATATTACTTGTTTCCAATGTAACTGGAGCGTATTGAGAATCTCTATACCTGACTAAACACAGTATCTTTTCATCATCAAATGCAACTAACTCATCTTTTAAGAGTTCAACTTCTTCCCCCATGAAAGGTAAATACTTTTCTCCTCCTTGGGATAATTTGTAAACAATATTTCCTTTTACTTTGTCTTTATCCCATATGCTGATTGTCAAACCGGTTTTAATAGAGATTATATTCATGCAATCAACTACTCTAGATACAGTGGGTAAATAACCATTCTTCAGAATAAGATCTATAAGAATTTTAGGACCTGGGTCTTTTGATTCAATAGCGCTTTGAGAAGAGTTTATGAATTCTTCATATGCTTTTAATGTTTCTGTATTAAGAAATTTATCCTGATTTGCTTTGACTTCCTTTTGTAGCGCACTTACTTCCCTTTCCATCCCTTTATTTCTGTTTTTCTTGTTTTGTAGGTTTTCAATAATTAAATGACCAACAATTAAGTCTGCTCCAGAATTGTTTTCAATGACAACATCCATTTTCAATTTAAGACAAGATATTATTTCCCCATCAACTTCAACATATCAACCATTCTTACAGAAAAACCCCATTCGTTATCGTACCATGCGCAGACTTTTGCTAATTTTCCATTTACTTTTGTCAGTCCTGAATCGAATATAGATGAATGGTTATTCCCTATGATATCTGATGATACCAAAGGCTCTTCTGAATACTCTAAAATACCTTTCAAATGAGTTTGAGAAGCTTTTTTCATTGCCTTGTTTACTTCTTCTGCAGTTGTTTCTTTCTTTAACAAGCATGTAAAATCGGTTATTGAGCCGCAAGGTACTGGCACACGAAAAGATAAACCATCCATTTTTCCTTTTAGATGTGTTAAAACTTCTCCAATAGCTTTAGCTGCACCGGTTGTTGTTGGGATTATATTAGCGGCAGCTGCACGGCCTCTTCGTAAATCCTTATGCGGCAGATCCAACAATCTTTGGTCATTTGTATATGCGTGTATTGTTGACATGAAACCTTTTTCAATTCCAAATTCCTCATCTAAAACTTTTACAACAGGAACTAAGCTGTTGGTTGTGCAGGAAGCGTTTGACAATATTTTAAGGTCTTTAGCTTCTTTATCGTTTGCGCCTAAAACAATAGTTTTTACATCTCCTCCTTTTCCAGGAGCTGATAATAGAACTTTTTTTGCTCCGCATTCTAGATGGTGCTTCAAATCTGCTTCTTTTCTAAATCTTCCAGTGCTTTCGACAACAACATCAACTTTAAACTTTTTCCATGGAAGTTTTGCAGGGTCTTTTTCTGATAAAACAACTAATTTTTTCCCGTTTATTTTGATATAATTGTTTCCAGATTCTATTTTAGCATCTAAAGTTCCATGAACTGTATCGTGTTTAAGCAGATGTGCCAGAGTTTTAGCATCTGTAAGATCATTAATAGCGACAAAATTAAGGCTTTTTTCCTTTAAACCTACCCTCAGAACCAACCTTCCTATGCGGCCGAAACCGTTAATTGCTACATTAACCATTTAGTTATGATGCAGATAGGAGCTTTATATATTTTTTGAATTTATTTCAATTGCTTAAGCATATCTTTGACAGAATTCGTGTTTATTATATCTTTTTTTGCTGCCCAGCCTCTATCTGCCTTGCAGTTTCCTTTCTATGGATTTAAAATGATCTAATACGTAGATTACATCGTCAATTTCAGGAAGAACTTTAAGAAGGTCAGATCTCACATCACTTGAATAACTATGGCCACTACCAACACTTTTGATAACACGGTCTAATTCATCGACTATGCCAGAAAGTTTGTCTCTCATATGATGGTATATTAATCTTAGAGTCTTTATTTCCTCCTCAGTCAAAGAGGCGCTTAAAGCACGGTATATTCTCTCAGCAAGTTCGCTTAGATGTTTGTGGTGTCTATTGGTGTCTGCAACAAGACGAGCAGCAATTTCGAGATTACGACCTAAGGGCTTATAGACTGCAGGATTATTTAAGTACCTTGCTGCAACACTATCAGGTGGTTTTCCCAGTTCATCAAGAAAATTATGAACTCTTGTCAGTATTTGTTTTGCATGCATCAATTCTCTGGTTTCAATTACTTCTTCCCTTTTAGCTTCTTGACCAGTCTCTCTAGCGAATTCAAAATAAGATTCCATTTTCTTTTCTATAGCCAATAAATCATGTAATGCATCAATTACAGACTTAATATCATCAAGAATTTCTGGAAGGCTCTTAAACCTCCGATTAGCCCGTTCAGCCCTTAAATGAGGTGCTGGATATAAACGTGGCCCACCGTAAGTTACTTCACGTTCTCTAGTTTGTCCGCTGCCAATCCACTTAAGGGTGTTCAAATACTCTTCCATTATTTTCGAGAGGTCAGCCGCAAGGTTATTAGCGAGCGATAAAGTATCTAGTTCTCCTTGTGTTAGAAAGCCGGTGATTGTTTCTCCTTTTGGGGGATTTCTTAAGTTTCTGATATCTCTATATAATTTGTTAGCGAGTTCTTTAACTCTCTCATGATGTTTTTTTGCATCATGAATCAAACGACCTGCTCTTATTAGGTCAACCATCCATGGTCTTACTATCTCACGGTTGTTTAGATCGACAGGTCTTGGCCCACTCGCAAAATTATATATGCTATCATCAACATGTGAAATTAATCGATATGCTCTTTTTAACTCTTTTGTCTCAATTATTTCCTCTCTTTCAGCTGCTCGATTAATCTCTTCATCGAAATTTGTCATTAGAACATGTACTTTACTTAATCATTTTTAAGCATTTTGAATAAAAAAATAAAAAAGTAAATTGCTACTCTTTATGAACAAAGTTCGAATTTTGTTTTTTATTTCAAAAATTTCAACATATCCTTAACAGAATAAGTGTTAATTATGTCTTTTTTTGTTGACCAACCACGCCTTGCAGTTGCAATTCCTAGTTTGTAGTTTCTTAACTGATCAACATTATGAGAATCTGTTCCTATGGATAATTTAACTTTAGCTTTGATTGCTACTTTTACGTGGATATCTTTTAAATCCAGTCTTTGAGGAGTAGCGTTTATTTCCAATATTGTGTTGGTTTTCTTAGCATTTTCCAATAACTTATCAATATCTAATTCTATTGAAGGTCTTTGGTTGATCAAACGCCCGGAAGGATGTGCTATTATATCAACATGCTCGTTTTCCATTGCTTTGGTAATTCTTTTTGTTATTTTTTCTTTTGGATTCTTGAATCCTGAATGGATAGAAGCTAAAACTATGTCCAATTGTTTTAAAACATTATTTTCTATGTCTAATTTACCAGAATCAAGAATATTCACTTCACCGCCTTGTAGAATTGTGAAATTTTTTATTTTTATTTTATCAATTTCTTTTCTTTGTTTTTTAACTCTTTTTTCGTTCATTGAATTTGCAATTTGGAAGGTTTTTCCTATGTGATCTGTTAAACAGATATATTCATGGCCTAATTTCTTTGCTGCCTGTGCCATTTCCATTATTGTATTATTGCCATCAGAATATTTAGAGTGCATCTGCAGGTCTCCTTTGAGGTCATTGTATCCTATAAGTTTTGGAAGCTTGTTTTTCATTGCTAATTGAATTTCACCTTCATCTTCTCTTATTTCAGGTTCAATGTATTTTAATCCTAATTTTTTGTAGCATTCTTCTTCTGTTTTGCTTGCAATCAATTTATTGCCTTTTTTAAGAAAAACACCATATTCGGATAATTTCATTCTTTTTTTGATTGCTATCTTTCTTAGAGCAATATTGTGTTGTTGAGAGCCTGTGAAGTACAATAAAGCTGCACCATAATGTTTTTCAGGTAAAACTCTTAGGTCTACTTGCATTCCTTCAAGCCTAACGGAAGCTTTTGTCGGGCCTTTAGCTAGAACTTGTTCAGCACCTTTTGTAAAGAAATCAATTACTTTGTTTGGATTTTTTGTTGTGACTAGGATATCAATATCTCCAACCGTTTCTTTTCTTCTTCTTAGAGATCCTGCAACCTCTACTTTATTTACTTCTTTTAGTTTCTTTAATTTAGAAACAATGTCTTCTGCTGTATCTAAGGCAATTCCTAATAATATTCTGTTTCCGGAAGATCTTACAAATTCAATGCTCTTTAGTATGTTTTTTTCTACTACTTCACCAAGACCTTCAATATTTTCAATTTTTTTCTTTTTCGCTGCTCTTTCTAAATCTTTAAGGTTTTTAACTCCGAGTTCCTTATAGAGCTTCATAATGGTTTTTGGGCCTAAACCCTGAACGCGGCCTAATTCTTCTATCTTGACAGGAACTTTTTTCTTTAGTTTTTCATAATATTCTAATTTACCTTTTTCCAGGAATTCAGAAATTTTTTTTGTTAGAGCTTCACCAACTCCAGGAATATCATCTAATTTTCCTTGCTTCCATACTTCTTCTATGTCTTCGTCAAGATCTTCTATAACTAAAGCTGCTTTTTCATATGCTCTTATCTTGAAAACTAATTCTTCTTTGATCTCTAATAACTGTGCTATATTCCTTAGAAGTTCTGCTACTTCGGGGTTTTTCATATTAAGAACTGTAATTTACTGGTTTATAATGTTTTTTGTATTTTTTTATTTACTGAGGTTTATTTCTAAAGAATACTAAATCTGTCTGCTTTTTGATATTTCTAATATAATACTGTTTAGATAGTTCCTATAGAAGTTTTATTTATATCCAACAGGGTCCATAACAAACCATATTACACCCTCATGTCCCTGCATCGGGCTTTGAGGTATGCTAATACTATGTTGCGGAAGACCAAATTTCTGTAGATTAATACCTACTCTACGCAAGTCAACAGGCCTAGAGTTATCATTGAGTTCGGAAAGGAGAGCACCAGTGAAATATCCGTTCTTAGTTCCACCAATCTGATCAATTTGACCTTCTGCAGATTGTTCATATTCTGTAGAAGCTGTTAGAACAAGTGTATTACGAGGTACCCTATAACTTTGTTCGTTAAGAACATTACCTGCATAACACATGTCAAAAACAACCGCTTTATTTCCCGGGATATTTGCAATTTTGTCAAGCATTTTCTGTGGATCTAAAAGACCATCTGCTATCAACATATGGCCATTCTTAGCTCCATGTCCTGTAAAATAGATTATATTTTGAGAATGTTCCGTTGACTGTGAGGCCATTCTTTCTAATTGATTCATTATATTTGATTCTGTTGCATTATAATCAAAAAGAACTGTTGTTCTATCAGAATAATCTCGTTGTTCCAGTGCGGGCTTCATAGCTTCAATATCATTTTTAACACCTGGAAGATAATTCCCTGATCCAGGTGTACCTGGATAGCCGATAAGAAGAGCATGGCTTTTTTTGGGGTCTTTTATACCAACAACCATATAACCCCAACCTTCACTTCTATCCAATACTAAGATATCCTCTATCCCAATAGGCCTTCTCTCGTTGGAACCCAATTTTGTAGTAAGCTCTGTTCCGTTAGTGCTGCCCAAATCTCTAACAACATAACCACTAGGTTGAAGTTCAACAATGCAATGGTTCCTGGAAACATTTATTCTAGAACCATCAACTTGTAATACCCCCTTAGAACCTTCCGGTGTGGGCGCTCGCCCAAATATAGTCGGTCCTGTAATTACATGAAGCTGTCCTGTGTGTGTATCCTGTAATACAAGTTCGAGACTCATAGGAAGTTATAAAGAAACTTCTACTATTTAAATCTTTCTATTTTATAACCACTATACAGTGACAATACTTACGCCAATCCTCTCAAGAAAAATCCAATTGCATAAGCTATTATTGCAGCAGCTCCTCCTACAAGTAAGGTTTCTAAGCCGCTAATTAACCAGTTCTTTTTTGTTACATAGACTTTTGCAGAGCCGATGAAGAAGAAGGCTATGAAAGTCATTATAATCGATAATGTATAAACACTAGATTTTATTGCTTCAGAAAAAAATGATAGTATATAAGGGATCAAAGGTATTGCACCAACTAATAAAAATGAAATGAATGTTACTGCTCCTTTTTTTACTGGAGAAGTTTTATCTTCCAGAAGATTAAGCTCATCAGCCATCATTGTGTCCACCCATACTTTTTTATTGGAAGTTATGGTTTTTACTGCAGCTTCTAATTGCTTGTCTTTGAAGCCTTTTTTCTTGAAAATTGATCTTATTTCTTCTACTTCCCCTTCAGGATAATGCTTTATTTCCCATTCCTCTCTAGCGCGTTCTTTTTCAATGAATTCTTTATCTGATTTTGAGCTTAAGTAGTTTCCAACAGCCATCGAAAAGCCGTCTGCAAATAAGTTAGCTAAACCAAGAATTATGACAACATTTGCGGATAATGCTGCTCCTGCAACTCCGGAAACAACAGCAAATGTGGTTACAGAACCATCTATTGCGCCATAGACAAAATCACCAACATAAGAACCTGTAGATGTATGATGTTCTTCAGCAGATTTTATGGCTTTGGCTGTATGCGCTTTTTTTGTTGATTCTATATCTTTAGTTTCATATGCTTTTCTTGCTTTTTGTATTCTTCCTGCCATTTTAGCTAAACTCATCCAAAGTCTTATTTGTTTTTATAAATTTATTGGCCTTTTTTAATATTTCCTTTGCATTCTTGAAAGTCAATTTTTCTATTGCTTCTTTGTAAGGGAGCCATGTTGAGCCAATATGCTCAAAAGAGAGCTTTACTTTCTTTGTTTCTGTTTTTGCTAAATAGAACACAACAGTTTTGTTGATTAATTCATTGTTAAACTTGAAGTAATACTGCATTTTTTCTTTAAAATCTCTTATAATTTCAACATCTTTGATTCCGGTTTCTTCTTTTACTTCTCTTTTTATAGTATCAGTATCACTCTCGCCTGCTTCGATATGCCCTTTTGGGAAGTCCCAATGCCCTTCCTCATAGTGCAAAAGAAGGTAAATAGGCTTTTTTTCCTTTATAAAGACGATTGCGCCTGCTGATTTTTGTTTTTCCATCTTCTAGCCTTATTTAGATGGTTTATATATAATTTTCTGTACCTTCGAAGTCTCGGGTGATTGAGCGTAGCGCCGAACCGCACGAAGTGTGTCGCTTGTTTATCACCCCATACACTGTTGTACGGGCACGTAAAAACCGAAAGCTTTAAATATATGCTTTCCAATGAATACTTTAAAAAGGTGGTTTTGGAGTATAGGAGAATTTATATAGTAGCGATGCCTAAACTCTTTGCTAGGTCCTACTGAACAGAATGTAGTTCTGGACCGATTATAGCGATTAAAGGGGGTTAAATATTCCCATCTAATTTTGGGAAGGGTGGAATTAAAACAAGCAATAGAGGCAAGAGGCTGGAATCATTTTCAATTATCCCACCGTCGAGGGATGTGTAGGAGTTTTGATCACCTCTTTTCTCCTGTATAAGCCTTGGTGGGATTTTTCATATTCATGGGGTGTAATTTAAGAAAATTAATAGTGGGGTAATGTAGTTAAAAATGAAAATAACAAACACAAAAATATATGATACAGTAAAAGAAGTAGTTGGAGAAGATAGTTTAAAAGTAGTTGAATTTCTTAAGGATAAGAAGAATATTTCTGATTTTAAAATAGCTGAAAAGGTAAAATCTGATATTCATGAGATTCGGAACATTCTGTATAGGCTTTATAACCATAATTTGGTCACTTACTACAGGAAAAAGGACAGGCAGAAAGGCTGGTATATAAGCTACTGGACCTTTAACAAGAAAAGGATTAAGGATCTTATGAAGAACGTTCATTATTCTAAGATCAAGAAGTTTACCGAAAGGCTTGCACATGAGGAAGCTAATAGGGGCAATATATACCTTTGTCCAAGCGCTTGTGTAAGGGTTAACTTTGACAAAGCTACTGATTTTGAGTTTAAATGTCCTGAATGCGGAAGCCTATTAAATTTACAGGATAACAATAAGACTATTATGTTCTTGCAGGAAAAGATAAAGGAGCTGCATGCAACGAATGGGTTTGCCAAAATGGGCAATGGTCTTGCTACAGCAGGTAATGCTCTTGGTAATGGGCATTCTATGGTTCTGAATGGGAATGGGCATTCTTTAGGTAATGGAAATGGCCATGCTACTAACGGACATAAAGTAGGCCGTAAGCTTAAAGTAGTTAAGAAAACCAGGATTGCTAAGAAAAAGAATTAGTTAGAATTTCTTTATCTTGGCGACAAAGAAGCCCTCACTATCATTATCCTGAGGCCAGATTCTTAAGCATTTTTTTATTTCTTCATTATATTTATTGTTGTCAAACTCTAAGATTGGGTTGCTTCTCTTTATCTCTTTCAAGTTTATCTCTTCTACTTCTGCATTATCATATTTATCCAGTAAAAAATCAATTACTGCTTCGTTTTCTTCCGGCTCATTGGAGCATGTTGAGTAGACTAAAGTTCCGTTTGGCTTTAATGTGTTGAAAGCTGTCTCTATAAGCTGTTTTTGTGTTATTGACAATCGTTTTACCATATTTGGATTCCAGATTCTTAATGTTTTTAGAGATTTCCTTATGGTTCCTGTTCCGGAACAAGGTGCATCCACCAAGATTTTGTCAAATTTTATGTTGGAATTATAGAATCTCTGGCCATGCATCAATGTAATTACACAGTTAGTTATTCCGCATCTTTGTAGGTTTAAGCTTAAAGGCTTTATCCTAGGTATCTGATAATCATTTGCGATCAAAATTCCTTTATTTTTCATCATTGCAGCTATCTGGGTTGTTTTGCTTCCTGGAGAAGCTGCTATATCTAAAACAACGTCAGTTTCCTTTGGCTCCAGAACTAAAGGAGGGATCATAGAAGCTGCTTCCTGGGTATAGAAATAACCCAAAGAATGTTCTATTAAATTTCCAATATCTCTTCTTTCTTTTTTTATATGTTCAATATAGAATCCTTCTTGGCACCAGGGTATCTGCTCTAAGTTCCAGTTCTTCTCCAATCTTTTCTTTAGTTCTTCTACTGATATCTTTAAGGTGTTTATTCTGATTGATCTTCTAAGAAATGATAAAGAGTATTTTTTAAATTCATTGAAGTCTGTTAAGTTCTTATAACGTTCTATGAATTTCTCTTTGAATTCAATTTCTTCTGAATTTGGGATTTCTGTTGGCATTTTATATTTGTTTGGACATGTAAGGCCCATCACGCTCATATCCTAGTTTTTTGAAATATTCTCTTGCTCCAATACCTGCTATTACAACAATTTTGTTTTTTCCTTTTTGTTTTACTATTTCCTCTGCTTTTTCCATCAGTTTTTTACCTATTCCGCGATGTTGTAAGCTGTCTTCAGATGTTTTGCCAAGCCCTACTGCTAATGAATAAACATGCAATTCCCTAATCAAAGCAGAATCTTTAGTGATTTCTTTTCTTAAGGATTGGGATGAAAATCTTAAACGGCAATATCCAATCAAAATATCTTCTTCCTCATCTTCTGCTTCAATAAAAAATTCTTTTCCATGAGATGCTTCATATTCAATTATTTTTATATTTATATTTTTTAATATGTCTTTATTATTCATTCCTGCTTCTCTCGCTCTTATATCTCTTGGATTGATGTTTTTTTCCTTGCATATCTTATCTACATACTGCCTTAAATTAGTCTTATCCACTCCTGATGAAGTCATATAAGTTGGAATATCTCTTTGAACGCGCATTATCCTACACCATTCAGGAACGTAAGAAAACATCTCTGCAATCAATTCTGCAGCTTCTTTAGTTGTTAGCGGCTTAAACTTTCCGGATTTCCAATCATCATACAATTTAGTTCCGGGCATAACCATACAAGGGTATATTTTCAACATGTCTGGTTTGTAATCAGGATCTTCAAATAGTGCTCTTAGTCCTTTTTGATCCATTGCTTTAGTTGTTAGAGGCAAACCTGGCATGTAATGTGCATTTATCTTGAACCCTAAGTCTTTCAATATCCTTATTGATTCTATATTATCCTGTACAGTGTTGTCTCTGTTTGTTTTTTCCAGAACTTTATCATAAATGCTTTGTATGCCTAATTCTATTCTTGTGCATCCTAGTTTCAGCATTTGATTCCCATGAATTAATTTTCCATAATCGCTTTTCGTCTCTATTGTCAATCCGATACATCTAATTTTAGCGGTTTCGTTCTCTTTCTGGGCTTGTTCTAATGTGATAGAATTATTGTTTTGTTCGTTGACTTTTTTTAATACTGTTTTCATTGCTGCAATGTTTGGGTTTAGTTCATTAGAATTATTATTTTTATTTTCAATATTTTTTATATTATTATTTTTATTATTATTTGAATAGTTTTTTATTGTAATTAAATTATTATTTTCATTGTTTTTTTGTTCATTGTTTATTTTTTCATTGAATTTTTTCCATTGTACTATTATTTCATTATTATTTTTCCCAATATTTTTATTTCCATTATTCATTGAATTATTATTAAAAAATAAATTATTTATTGTATCCAAAGTTTTTTTGTCGCTTAGATCCAAATTCTTGATGTGGAATAGTTTTTTCTGTATCCTTTCGGTTCTTTCTTTGTCTTTTATGTCAGAAGGCATTTCAAAGAAAGTATTGAATTTTTTCATATCAATTCCATTTTCATCGTAAAACAGTCTTGAAAAGTCGTTCATCGCCTTAAGCAAGTACTTGACAAAATAATCCTGGTAGATATTGGGCATGAAAGGAAAAGTTCCTCCTTGCAATATAACTTCAGTTTTCTCAGGAACAGAATTCATAGCAATGTAATGTTCTAACCTATTGAATGTTCCAAGATAAGGGTCGTAATGGTTTCTTATAGCTCTTCTAGTACTAGGCTCTTTGCCAGTATAGCTTTGCGGAACATCTCCAAAAGGGCTTCCGGGACCTCCAGGACAGTAAGTGCATGGGCCAATGCCTTTAAGCGTATGCGGGCAGGGATAAGGGTCAGTCATCAAAGCAATAGGTGCGACACCGGATAATGTTCTTACAGGCTTCATTGAAAGAATTTTCTTGAATATTTTCTTGTCTTGTTCTGATGCTAAGGAAGCTATAGTAGCGTTTTTAGGGATTTTCTTATATTTCAATCTATTCAGAACCTTAAGTTTAATACGGTTAAATTTCTTTAAATCTTGGACGTTGTTTTTCTTTGCCTCTTCCAGGATTTCCTGGCATACCTGTTTTAGTTCCATATCTGTTGGTTAAGGAGTTCCATTTATAAATCTTACATCAACAATAGAAAAAATAAAGTTATCATGCAGTCTTACAGACATTAGGGTTAAATTTAGCCACTGCAAATTTATAGATCTCAACTATTATCAACACACTGCTTGAAACCAAAACAACATAGATCCAGTCCATAAATGTTAAAGGTACTGTTTTGAAAAATATGCTTAATGGTGTGTGTATGACTAAAATCTGCAGCAATACTGAGATTAATATTGCACCCCAAAGCTTCATGTTTGAAAAAACCCCTATCTTGAACAATGAATTGAATTCAGAGCGGCAGTTCAACACATTGAACATCTGGTAGAACATCAATGTGGAAAACGCTATTGTTTGCGCATACATCAAATTTGCTTCTGGATTGTAAATTTTGAAAATTGCAAGTGTTCCAATCATCATAGTGATTCCAACAATAATCATCCTCACTATAATAGGATTTGAGATAATCTTTTCTTTTGGATTCCTCGGTTTTTGCTCCATTATGTTAGGATCAGAAGGATCAACGCTTAAAGCTAGTGCCGGCAACCCATCAGTAACTAAGTTTATCCATAGGATCATTATGGCAATCAAAGGTAAAGGTAAACCGATCATTATGGCGGTGAATAATGTCAAAATCTCTCCTAAATTTGAGGACAGCAGATATTCAACAAACTTCTTTATATTGCCATATATTCCACGACCTTCTTCAACTGCATTCACTATAGATGCAAAATTATCATCTGTTAGGATCATATCAGAAGATTCTTTAGCAACATCAGTGCCTGTAATGCCCATCCCTACTCCAATATCTGCTTTCTTTAATGCTGGTGCGTCATTTACTCCGTCTCCGGTCATCGCAACAATATGCCCTTTTTTCTTTAAAGCATCAACGATTTTTATCTTGTGCTCAGGATTGACACGAGCATATATTGCTATATCCTCAACGATTTTATCAAAATTGGAGATTTTTTCCAGCTGCTGCCCGGTCAAGCTTTTTCCTTCTAATCCAATCTCTTTTCCTATGGCTCTGGCTGTTATTTCATGATCACCTGTTATCATAATGACATTTATTCCTGCTCTCCTGCATTTACTTATTGCTCCCTTGATCTCTTCTCTTGGAGGGTCAATCATTCCCTGCAAACCGACAAAAGTAAGGTTTTTTTCAGTCCTGTCCTTATTCATGACTGTCTTGAAAGCAAAACCTAAGACTCTTAAAGCACTATTAGCAAATTGTTGGTTTATCTGCAGAATCTCTTTTCTCTTTGCTTCTGTCAATTTCTTTATTTTGCCGTTTTCATAAACGGACTTGCAAAGCTTAAGCACGACTTCAGGCGCTCCTTTTACAAAAGCAAGTTTTTCGCTATTGAAATCATGTATTGTAGTCATTATTTTTCTTTCTGAAGTGAAAGGTATCTCATCGATCCTCTTATGCTTTTTTTCCAGCTCTTCTTTTTTCAGGCCGGCTTTTGCAGCAGAAACAATCAAGGAAGCTTCGGTAGGGTCTCCAATAACATTACCATCATTCAAAGAAGCATCGTTGTTTAATGTACCTATTTTTAATAATAATTCAATCTCTTTGGTGCTGATTTTTTTATTATTGAACAGAAATCCTCCTTTTTTCTCGTAACCGGAACCTGTAACATCAATGATCTTGTTACAAGTGTATATTTTCTTGACAGTCATTTCATTTTTTGTCAGGGTTCCTGTCTTATCTGAACAGATAACAGTTGTTGAACCGAGAGTCTCGACTGAAGGCAGCTTACGGATCAAAGCGTTCCTTTTAACCATCTTCTGGGAGCCTATGGACAATCCGATTGTAACTACTGCAGGCAATCCTTCGGGAATGGCAGCAACAGCAAGAGCTACGGCTATGATAAAAAATTCTATTAAATCACCACCTTTAAAAATTCCCCCCAAAAAGACAATTATGGAAATGACTATTGTCAAAGCTCCGAGCAATTTTCCAAGCTGATCCAATTTTTTTTGCAGAGGTGTTTTTTCCTCTTCTGTTTCCTGCATTAGTTTTGCTATTTTTCCTATTTCGGATTTCATTCCGGTTCCTGTAACAACTGCTCTTCCTTTACCGCAGGTTATAACGGTCCCGGAAAATGTCATATTGATCCTATCTGCCAAAGGTGTTTTTTCTGCTAAAACTTTAAGCTCTTTTTTAACCGGGGTGCTTTCTCCTGTCAATGCAGCTTCCAGAGTCTGTAGATTGGCCAATTCAAATATCCTTGAATCAGCCGGGATCTTGTCCCCTTCTGCCAATACAATTATATCTCCTTGGACTAAGAGTTTTGCATCTATCTCTTTTTCTTTTCCATCCCTTAGAACAGTAGCTTTTAAGCTTGCTAATTTTTTGAGCGCTTCTATTGATTTTTCTGCCCGATATTCCTGATAAAAACCGAATAATGCATTCAGGATCAGTATTATCCCTATAACAACTGCATCTATCTGTTCTCCGATAAATATAGAAATAACTAAGGCAGCTATCAGGATATATACAACGGCAGAATTAAATTGTTGGAGGAAAATTTTTATTGGAGAAATCCTCTTTTCTTCTTTTATTTCGTTATAGCCGTATTTTTTTAATCTTAACTCTGCTTCTTTCTCTGTCAGGCCCTCTTTTTTTGAGTTCAATGCCTTAAAAATTTCATCAATAGGCTCATCATGCATTTTAGTGATACTTTATTCCTACTATTTTTCCGTCAATTTAAGCTCTATGACATCATCCTTCTCCAACATTTTTTCTATTTCATCCCGTGTCTTTCCGGTTATTTCACATATTTCATTTATTTCCATTTACACCACCTTTTTTTAATTTACATAATCATTAACAACAGAAATTTTCTTTAATTGCTCGAATGTAATCTCTTCTATGTATTTTGCATAACTTAGGTTTTTATTCTCTGAAAAATTATTCAATTTTTTCTGCATTTTTATCACCTACACTTTTTTCATTTGTTTCATATTTATCATAAAATATTCCAGGCAATCCAATCCGCAAAAGGAGGCTTTTTTCCTGAAATCTTCAGGGCCGAATATAATCGTGTAATTATTTGGATTATAGTGGTCTAATGTATTTGAGCATGTTGCGCAGAATTTCGAATGTCTTTTTTCATGCTCTTTTATACGGTCCTGTATCTCTTTTTCAAAATCTATTGTTCCTTTTTCCAGCCCTTTCTTCAATTTAACTAACTCATAATGCTCTAACGAGCCCAAAAACTTCGTAAATCTATACATGTTTCCACCTCATTTTCGTTCTTCAAATTTAACATACCATTTATTGGCATCAGCATCAAAAGCAAAGACTACATTGTACTTCTTTTTCTTGTCTAAAGCAAAAAGCAAAGGCATAGGAATAGTTGTTTCAAAGCTAGAACCTCTTCTGTAGAGTTTTCTTTTGAATTCTGTTGGCATATTAAGGACCTATTAGAGTATAAATCAAAAGCCAACGAAAGTTGGCTTTTGACTCTGGAGTTCATATGGAATTAAGGTATATATACTTATTTTTATTCTTATTTAGATACTTATATTTAAACATTACGATTTTAGCTGGTATTTTATTTAAATAGATACTTATATTTATACTTATTTATATACTTATTTAGAAGAAAAGGGAAAATTTTTATTTCAGCTCTGGAAATACATTAATAATGAACATTGCACTCATTTCCTATTCGAAAGAAATAGCGAGTACTAACATCAAAGAGAATTTGATCAATAATTTTAGCTTCAATAAGTTAGAAGAAGAATTTGAGGATAATAATATATTTGAATTAAACGATATAAAATTATATACGATTAATTCTGAGATGATTCATGCAAATGATCTTGATAAAAAGATAGATGCAGATGTTTTTGTTTTTCTTTCTAAACATAAAGCTGCTGAAGGTCGTGCGTCGTTAACTTGCCATCCAATAGGAAATTTCGGAGAAGCTGATAAAGGTGGGAAAGATAAAACCTTATGTCATTCTTATCCTAGTTTATTAAAAAATATGTTTATTGAGTTGAATAAAAATGTTGAGAATTCTGAATATGAAGCTACCCTGGAAGCTACACATCATGGACCTTTCATGGAAAAACCATTATTATTTGTTGAGCTTGGAAGCAATGAAAAGTATTGGGGGGATAAAGAAGGTGCAGATATAGTTGCAAAGTCTGTAATTAAGGCAATTGAAAAGTGCAATGGTTTTGCTGCAACGAATAATAATACATCAAATAAAAAAAACAATGAAACAACAAAGAATGAAAATATTGAGAAAAAAAACTATGAATCTGTTTTTGTCATTGGTGGTTCACATTATAATCATGTTGCGAACAAGGCAATGTTAAAAAGCGATCTTGCTGTTGGACATATATGTGCAAAACACAATTTAGATAGTTTAGATGAGAATTTGATTAAAGAAGCGATGGAAAAGTGCAATGCCAAGTTTGTTTTGCTGGATTGGAAAGGCTTAGGCAAGGAAAAAGCAAGGATTTTAGAACTACTGGAAAAAAATAATGTGAATTATAAAAGAAGTGATAAAATCTTTTGAGATAATTATTTCTTCTTCTCTTTTGGCTCTTCTTTCTTTTCTTCTGCTTTAGCTTCTGGTGCTGCGCCTTCAGCCGGTGCTCCTTCAACTGGTGCTGCGCCTTCTGCTCCTGGAACAGCTGCTTCTCCTTCAACTGGCAATAATTCCTTGATTATTGCATCTGGAATATCAGCTTCTGATAATTTAGCCTTAATCTCTCCTCTTTCCTTGCCAGCCATTGAATCAATGATCTCTTTAGCGGTTTTTTCGAATTCTGCACGTCTTTTCTCCATCTCTTCAGCAAGTTTCTTTTTCTTTTCTTCCAATTTAGCTTTCTCTTCTGCAGAAAGTTCTGTCTTTTCTTCTTTTATTTCCTTATCGAATTTGCCTTCATTAACGTCCTTTATGGTTTCAACTGCCGGCTTTCCTTCCACCAAAATACCCATTGAGTTGCAAGTTCCGATAATCTCCTTTACTTTTTCTTTCAAAGTCTTACCTAAAAGATTGTTTTCTTTCATCTTTGCAACCTTGATTATCTGTTCAATAAGAATATCAGCAACCTTGTCTGTTTTTGGGTTTCCAGAACCTTTTTCTATTCCGGCTTCCTTTAAAACTAATGAAGAAGCAGGCGGTGTTCCGACATCAATCTCAAATTCCTTTGTATCCACATCTACGATAACTTTGACAGGAACCTGCATACCATTAAAAGCAGAAGTTTTTTTGTTTATATCTGCAACTACCTGGCCTATATTGACCCCTAACGGTCCTAAAGCAGGCCCTAGCGGAGGCGCTGCAGTTGCCTTTCCTCCAGGTACTAATGATTCGACTGTTTGTGATGCCATTTTTATTATTTGTTATAGCGCTTAGAAATTAAATTTTGTTTATAAGGGTTTCGGAATTTTTTAATCTGAATCTACGACTGGTTTACTCTTTGAAAAGATTTAAATAATAATTCTGATAAAACATTATATATGAGGATAATAAGGAGATTATTAAGACGTCCGCAGCTACCCCCTGAAATCGACAAGATAGATGAAGATTTACACACTGCAGAGGCATTAGAAAATATTGAAATTGAAAAGCTGCACAAGGCCAAGGAGTCCAGTACCGCTGTAGTTATGATTGTTCATAGACTCGTCGAAGACATGAGAAAGCTACGACGTGATGTTGAAATTCTTAAAGCCATGGAGCAAAGAAGGCAGAAAGTAGGTACATATGATGATTTGCAGGAACATCTGTCTGGAGATGCTAGCACGATAGTGTCAGAAATCCAACAGACAAAGGAAACTGCTAATTCGCTACTTACCCATTTTGAACTCATGGAAACCATGCTTGAGCAAACAAAAAGAAGCAGTAAGGTTGTGTTCGGCATTGGCGCAAAGAGTACAAAATCAGTTGAGATGCCTGTCAAGCTACTTAACTTCCATCACGCGATTTCTTTTTATAATCAAATGGCTGCGTTTACGAGAAAAATCATAGAGGCCCTAGAATCAATGGAAAATGATCTTGGGGGTTTTAGAGTTCAAAGATTTTCCAGATAAAAGAATTATGAACTTATTCCGGCTTTTCCTCTTCTTCAGTCTCTCTCCTGATGACCTTGACAGCATCCATCTTAACTGTTATTGGGATAGGGACAGCTGCTTCCAAGAGTTCAACAACAACTTCCTCTTTTTGTTTGTCTATTCTTGTTATTTTTGCCTGTTCGCGCTTAAATGGACCTGAAATAATTTCAACAATATCGTTCTTCTGGATATTAACTTCGTGCTTTACCTGCTCCAGCATGTGCTCTATCTCTTTGTATTCAACTGTTTTGGGTAAAATACCTCTAGCGTAAGGAACATTAAAGGCTGCTTGCTCTGCATCTGTCTTGTTGCCAGCTTCTAGAAAGATATAACCGCGCATTCCATGAGGCCTTATGACTGAATAAACCTCTAACTTTTTTCTTTGAGCATTAGCTACAATGAAATCCATTACCTGGTCTTCCCTATTAGCGGTGACTCTTAAGCCGTATATCGCTGATTCTTGTTCCATCTTTAGATCATAATTTATTACTCATTAGCTTTCTACCTGGACCTTTAAGTCTGGGTAAAAAGTAAAAAAGAGTAATAGTGAATGTGATTTTTTTGCTATTTATAAATCTTTAGGGAAAAAGCAACTGTTTTGTCATTGTAATCACGAAGCCCATAAGGCCTACAATTATCATGCCTAAACCTGACACTTTAACTATTGTCTTGAACTCCATTTTATTGGGTTTTCTTGTCACTTTCAAGACTCTTGCAGACTCGTTAATGAAGCTTTTAAATTTTACCCAATAAGAATTGAAGTTCATTTTTAATCAAGAAATTCTATTCCTAGCTCTGATTCTATCTCTTCTTTTCTTTTATCTGTTGTTTGGATTCCTGAACCCAGGATTTGTGAACTTTTGACTCCTGTTACAATAAGCATTGTCCTTATGGTCTTTTCCAGATCCTTGCTTATTTGCGCGCCCCATATTATTCTTGCATCGTCATCAAGCTTTTCTGATACTGTCTCAACAACTTTTCGTGCTTCATCCAAAGTCATGTCTTCCCCACCAATGACGTTTATCAAAGCTCCGTTTGCGCCGGAGATATCAGCATCCAATAGAGGGTTATTAACGGCTTTTTCAACTGCTTCTACTGCTCTGTTTTCTGTATCGCTTTCTCCTACACCGATTAAAGCCACTCCTCCTTGTTTCATTACAGCTCTTATATCTGCAAAATCTAAGTTAACTAAACCTGTTTTTGTCACTAGTTCTGCAATACCCTTAACTGCATTTGTTAATATTTCATCTGCTACCTTAAAAGCTGTATGTAAAGGAAGTTCTGGCGCTAATTCCAATAATTTTTCATTTGGTATGACAATTAATGTATCGACAGTCTGCTCCATTTTTTCAAGGCCGATAACAGCATTTTCATATCTTCTTTGCCCTTCCATTGAAAAAGGCAATGTTACAATGCCTACTGTCAAAGCACCTATCTTTTTTGCAACATCTGCTATGACTGGGGCTGAGCCAGTACCGGTTCCACCACCAAGACCGCAAGTAATAAAGACCATATCGCAACCCTGCAATGACTTTTTAATTTCTACTTCTTGTTCGCGGGCTGCTTCTTCACCTATCCTTGGTTCGGAGCCTGCGCCAAGGCCTTTAGTCAATTCTCTTCCGATTAAAATCTTCTTATTAGCGTTAGTATAAAGCAAATCCTGAGCATCGGTATTGATTGCAACTGTTTCAGCGCCTATGATGCCAACTTCGGATATTCTTTGGATAGTATTGTTGCCGCCGCCGCCTGCACCAACAACTTTAATTGCAGCGCGTTGCTTTGCTAAAAGCTGTTCAAGCTCAGCATCAATATTTGTATCAGCACCTTGAGAAGACATAGACGGATTTTGCTCTGAAATTGATGGGTTTGACTGAGAAACTGTGTCTGTTTGTGCATTGCTTATTTCCGGTTCCAACTTACCCCTCTTGAATGATAATTTTAATAATGACCCATACTTATATTTAAACTATGCGTTTTTGTGCATGCCTGCACACTAGCGTATGGGGGTATCTTCGATACCCCGAGACAACTTTAACTCCACAGAGAAGATTTTAGTTACGCTTTTTTGTTATTACTGACGGTAAATTCAACTTTTTTAATGGTTGATATTATTTCAGTTATCTTTTTGCTTAAAGTTTCTTGAGCTTCTTTTGGTATATCATTCTTTAGCTTTACTTTGGCATCTCCATTATTCAACTCTACTTCAAAATCTTTTGTGCCTAAGCTTAGCTTTAAGTATCCTTTCAGTTTTTCCTTATCATCTGTTACTTTTTTATTGATTTTCACATTATATGAAAGATCTTTTCCTGCCAATGGATGGTTAAAGTCCACTAAAGTTCTTCCCCCGCTGACTGTCTTTATTGTTCCTACCACACCATCAATATTCAGCTGCATTCCTGGCATAGGCTGTATGTTTTGCTGCTTGAATTTAGAAGTTGGGATCAGCTGTATGAGTTTTGCATTCTTGCTTCCAAAAGCATCTTCCGGTTTAATATCAAAATCATATTCCTTTCCTATCTCTTTTCCTTCTAGGTTTTTATCGAGACCTTTCAAAAGCTGCTCTTCCCCGATGCAAACAACAACGGGCTCATAACCGGTATGCAGGTCAAGATTGTTTTCCTTTGCAACCTTTTCACTGGTCGTGTCAAATACTGCATTGTCTTCCTTAAGCTTGCCAGTATATTCGATTTCAATGAAATCTTTTTTTGAAATTTTTTCCATTTTGATTCAAGAATTAAATTTTTGAAATTGAAGTTTGTTTATAAGTTTTGTTGTTTTTTAATCTTTTTCCTAAGGTTTTTAAACTGTCGTGTATTACTCTGAGTCATGGAAAATTCCTTTGCATATAGGGGGAGTATTGATAGCCTTAATAGTGTTTTAGATAGACATGGGCAGCAACTTACAGATGCTTTTGCGCATGTGCTTGGAGAGCACTCTGCTCATTTCTTTACAGCACTTAGAGACACACTACCACCACATGCTTATCTTGAAAACATTGAGCAAGGTTCTGCTATAGAAGGTATCGAAACAAGAGTAAGAGAGACAACTAGACCAAGCCCTTTAGAAAGAAAACTCTTGGGCTTAACCTTAAGCTTAGGAATGTTTAATGAGGCATTTGCAATAGACTTAACCAGAAGAGTTTTTAGCTATATGGACATACCATTTCCTGAGCAAACCATGGATGATTTAGAAGATATAAACTTAGGAGATATTAGAGGATTGACTAATCAAAATTTTGTAGATTATTTTATTAATTGGCTCACGCGGTTAAAAGGCGGCAGATTTTCTGAAACTTATTTTTCATCTCTTAGAAATGTTAAGGTTAACAAAAGAAAGACAAGAGAGGAAGACGTTGCTGCAACCCTGGAAAATGGCATATCTGTTATTGGGCATGAAAACGGTAATTCCTTCTTGTTGGGCCATGATTACGATCCAGAAATGGCTTCAATAGATACGAATGGTCGTTTGGCTTATAGAAGAAAAATCACAACTTACCCTATAATGATATTTTCTCAGCAAGAAATATCTCAGCAGCAAGAAAGTTTAAGTGTAACTCCTGAAGTTGCATCTCTTTATGGATTTGCACATGAAATGGGTCACTTTGCTGCTTATGTTTTGCAAAGATTTCCAATGCATTTAGCATTAGTTATTCCATATTCTAAATTGGTGATACCTGGGAGAAGCTAGTCTTTAATACAATAATTTTAATCCAATACTCAATTTTATTTAATCTTCCATGGCCCCTTCAATCACAACCAAAACTTCCTCTATGCTTAAGCTTGTCGTGTCAATCATCAAATCGTATAATTTTTTATCCTGGTAATCGATGCCATAAATCTTATTGTACCGCTTCCTTTCGCTTTTTTCGCGCTGCTTTATCTTTTTGATCAATTCTTTGATGTTTTTGCTTTTTTCATCATGCCTTTTTTCTTTCAATATCCTTTCTGCCCTGGTTTTATCATTACAATCCAGGAATACCTTAAGATCTGCATAAGGCAGGAAATGGGCTGTTAGCCTTCCATCAATGACAAAGTTATCTTCCTCTCTCAACGCGATTGTCTTTTTATCAAGTTCTAAATCTATTGATTTGTCTTTTTCTGCCAACTTACTCAATCTAGTTAAAGACATTTTCCTTTCTTTGGCAAGCTGTCTCATTAAGTCCCCTATAGAATAATGCTTCAGTTTGAGCTTTTTTGCCAACTGCTTTGCAACGGTGCTTTTTCCAGAACCCGCTTTTCCGGATATTGTTACAATCATAGTGATTTTTGTAAAATAGTTTGTTTATAAAGTTTATCAATAAATAACTAAGGCATTATATCAGAAACATTTTTAATAAGAGGAGGATATTGATCATACTATGAAAAATAAGATTATTGACAAGCTGGCAGTGTTCCTTTTGAAGGATGGGTTTACGGTAAAGACACTTACAAGAACATGCTTTGATCTTCTTGCCAGGAAACAAGGCAAAATACTATTGATAAAAGTTCTGGAAGATGCTAATGCTGTAAGCAAGGAATATACTGATGCTATGGACACTATTTCATCTTACATAGGTGCTGTTCCAATAATAATTGCAGAAAAGGCAGGAGATAAACTGGAAGATAATGTCCTCTATACCAGATTTGATCTATATACTTTTAACTTCAATACTTTTGTTAATTCCATTAAAAACAAATTTCCGTTTGTAAGAAGAACTCAAGCCGGTTTTACTGTTTCCATAGATGGCGACAAATTAAGGAAGAAAAGGGAAGAGAAAGGCTACTCGTTGAATTACTTATCAAAAAAAGTCGGCGTAACCAGCAGGATGATGGATAAATACGAGAAAGGAGATTCAGAAATAACCATAAGTAAGGCAATGAAAATTTATGGTATTTTTGGGCATAGGGTCTTTAATCAGATAAATATTTTTTCAACAAACAATATAATCGGAGGAAAACATAAATCTGACTTTTCAAAGAAATATGTCGACTTGGGTTTTGAAGCTGCTGACACAAATAAAACACCTTTTGACATCATAGCAAAAAAAGACGACCAGCTAATACTTACAGGAATAGGGGACAAGACAAAACGTGATTTTTCTTCCTTATCTAAGCTACTGGATGCAGATAATTTGGTTATATTCAACAAAAAAAAACCAAAAGATATACCTGCACTTACGAAAAAAGAATTTCTTGAGTTCGAGAAGGCTAATCAATTGATAAAATTTCTGAAAGAGTTTTGATCATTCACTTATATGCGGGTCAAATTTTCTGAAATATTCTGCTTTTTCTGCATGATAAGGCACTTCTGAAAATCCTAAAGTAGTGCCTTCGTCGTGTATGTCTATTTTTTTATTATATGGCTGATTTAATGCGTAATAAGATGTTAATTGAAACTCGGGGCTTGGCTCGTTTTCAATCTCTTCCAGATCATAAACAAGCTGCACTTTCTTTTCTTTCTTGTCATACTGCAGAAATACATTCGCTGTTCCTGTCTGCGGATTGTAGTAAGTTATGTATAATTTGTTTTTTGTCTTTTCCAGCTCATTTGTGAATGCTTCTGCTTCTGAAACCATAGCTGCTCCAAACTTAGATGTTCCTAATGCCTGCACGCCAAGGATCTTTGATGCAGCATTCTCAAAACAATCTCTTACGCTTTTTTCATTTAAAAGAATTTTAAGCTCTACTTCATTTGTCTTTTTTGCCATCTTTAATTTTAAGTTCTTGTATTTTTTGTTGAAGGTATCTATTAGAGAACTGAATTTTTTGAAGTAAACATCCAGATCTGAATTTGATTCTGCATAATATTTATCCATACCTTTTCCTAACCTTAGCATCTGCAATAAATCTTTCCTAAACTCGTTAATTGCTTTTTTGCTTATAGAAGACAGTAAAGTGTTGTTCATAATTTATTATTTGAATAGAATGTATTTAAATTTGTCGATTAGAATGCTACATCAAAAAAACTTATTCAATCCTTCCTGCTTATTTTTCTTGAGTCCTGTTTCTTCAACTTTATTATCAAATACCGGCTGTCCATAGACTCCATCATAACCCGGCTTTATCTTTACTTTTCCTTCTCTTATTGCAATAATTGCATCTGCAATCTTTTCATCAGTGACTTTTGCTAAATCTTCTTTTTTTGCTTCCAATAAAATATTAAATTCGGTTTCAAAATTTTTGATTAATTTATAATATTCGGCGAATACTTTTTTTGTTGCGACGCTTGTGTTTAGTAATGATGATAATATTTCTGACAAAGGGATCAATGATTTAAATGGAATTGCATCTTTTGGTTTGAAGCCATCTTCCCTGTCTGCTAATTGTTCTACTCTTTGCAAAACTCCAACTGTTAAGGGTTTTTTGCATTTAGGGCAGATATTCTTGTTTTTCAGGGATTCTTTTGGTTCTAAACAAACATTGCATGCTCTGTGACCATCTAAATGATATTTTCCATAATTAGGATCAACTTCTATTGTATTCAAAAATCCTTTTTTTGTCCTTATTGAATTTATTAGATTGTCATATGTTGGTTCTATATCAAAAACGTTTGCTTCACGTCCTATACGCCATGGCCAGAAGCTATGAGCATCAGAACTGCTCACTAAAGTGTATTTATCTAATTGTGATAAGCGCCAGTTCATTGCAGGATCTGAGCTTAAACCGGTTTCAATGGCATGAATATGCTTTGTCTGGTCCTTAAAGCATTCTTCAACAGAATCAAAACCTGACATTGAACCAAATAGAGAAAACCAAGGCGTCCATGCATGTGCAGGGATTATTTCTATTTTCTCGTCGATGTTTTTCATCATCTCTACTAATTCTGGGCACGAAAACCCGAAGATTGGCCTTCCATCATAATCTATTCTGCCTTTCTTCTTTAGTGCTTCCTGTATCTGCTCGGCAATTTCAAAACTTTTTGCCAAGATCACATTATGGATCCTACGTCCTTTTCCCCCTTGGGTGTAGATATTAGAGACTTCTCCCTGCAAAACAAAATTAAATCCTGATTTTGATTTTAGAATTCCGGAACCATCCTCTGTTAATCCAGCTTTTAATTCTTTAAGCCATTCGGGATGGGATATGTCTCCAGTACCTAAAAGATTCAAACCTTTTATTCTTGCGAATTTTTCTAAATTTTCCAAATTAAGCTGTTTAGAA
>CEPX01198283.1_pt1 | contig 45685 bp, 59 predicted proteins | sample 361361 | NCBI WGS metagenome assembly CEPX01 (sample SAMEA2619974, study PRJEB7988) | marine metagenome | biome: marine biome (ENVO:00000447); feature: mesopelagic zone (ENVO:00000213) & marine oxygen minimum zone (ENVO:01000065); material: "saline water (ENVO:00002010), including plankton...
GCTCAAGAAACAAGCACTAATAAAATGAATAATATGATAAAACACTACCTTAATGTCCGATACCGTCTAGTATTGGACTTAGCATGCGCAGAGAATAGGTATAGCTATGTATAGATATTTAACTACCTATAATTTATATTATGTTAAATAGTATATTTATGTATATTAGTTGTAAGGGGTTGTTCATTTCTAGAATTATGGAGGTATGGAGATTTTCGACCTCGTGTTTTGGAAAAGCCCGTAAATACTGACCTTCGACAATCCCAAGCCGAAAATTCATGATTTTTGAATTACGCTTGTTTTTAGACTCTAACCGTTCAAACTGACTCATTATCTGATCATTCCTGCTCATTTTACGTTTAGAATTAGATCATTTCTGATCGTTTAACTTTTCTTTAAACGCACTTTAAACGCCATTTAAACGCTCTTTAAAGATTCTCAGCGAGCAATCTTTAAATCTTTTCTGCTGCTACAACCGTATTAAAATTTGGTCCCAGTTCAATTGTGATCATAAAGCCCTGGTACGTCATTCTAATTTTGTTATCTATATATGTGTACGCATTTGGTTTTTGAATAGCGTTCATTAGCTGGTGGATTTGTTCAATTGTAAGTTGGCCTGCTAACAGCTTTTCAATTTGCGAGCTGCTAATCGTAACAGCGCTACTATATATAGGTGCATTTTTACGTGACAACTCGTTTAAGAAAAATGCAGGCAAGTGCCCTAACGTAAATTCTTGGCCATCGACTACCGGCTTTTTAAGTGCAATCTGAGCTGCTTTTAAATTTACCTGCTTTTTATAATATTGCTGTGACTTCAAAACAGCTTCATTAAATTGCGGTACCGCTAGTTGTTGAAGTTCTTTCGATAACTTCACCACTGACTTACCAGCTGCTATGTCTGCACCTAACCATGCTTTACCAGGATTATAGTCCCAACCTAGATCTATGCCAGGTAACTTATCAAGTTCTTCACCCGTTGATGCATCAACGACTTTAAATGATTGCATGAACTTATTAACAGACTCTGGTTTTGTGATCGATAAGCCCATACGTGCAATATCACGTTTATTCAGTGAAACCACCTTACAACGGCAGTTATAACCATTTGGCGGATAATGCGTGTCCCAAAACGGATGGTCTACAGGCAGTAATATATAGTTCCATTTATTGTGATCAGGTCTAACTCGGCTATCACCAGCGGTCAGGTAAAGTAAATAAGGTCTACGTTCTTTTAATCGGTTCTGTTGTTCCCAGCGCCCTGCTGCTCGCGCTGTGTTTTTGTTGTTCTGGTAAATTACTTGAGTGCGCCAGCCGCGCTTACCTTTATAAGACCAGCCGTGATCATCAACAATTTTATCAAAGCGTTTTCTAAAGTCCGATATAGTCTCGCCATCACTAATTGCTTTATCTACTGCTGTATATAGCTCATTCAGGATCTCGATTTCTGTTGCACCTGCAACAGTGAATGCTTTGGCATGAATTAAGCCCTGTAAGTCTTTATATGACTCACTTGTCAGCTTAATTTTGTCTTGAAAGTGTGAAATGGCTTCCTTGAATGTAACAAGGTCGCCATATTGTGGAGCTGATAGAGCCATTTTATTGATCTTTTAATGACTGTTGAATGTCTTGAATTTCATTTCTACGCGAGTTATCACGGCTATTACCAAAGAAGAAATTCAATATTGACGCTATAACAGTGCCTAAAACGAAGCCTAAAATTGTATCTGCAAAGCGTGTAGAGCTCTCAGGTATTGGCATAAACGTAATAAAGCCAATATATAGAGCCGTCGTAATTGACCAAAACCACGCATAATAATAGATGAAGCGTTTAGAAAACTTATCATCCTGGTTAAGTGCTTGGATCTGCATAATCCGCGCACTCTGGGTGTTTTTATATGCAAGTTCGTCTAGTTCTTTCTCTCGATTGAGTAAGGTGGTTCTTAACTCATGCGCGTATTTCTCTGAGTCTTTTATACGGTTTAAAGCTTCTTCTGGTGAAGATGAGCCTGTTAAAGTTTGGGCTATATCAACGACTTTTGAAGCAACCGCTTCACCATTTGAGCCCCCTATCCAGTTACCTATTTTTTTATCTAGGCCAGTTAGCTTTGCAAGGCCAAGTGCAATTGTGATTGGTTCCATTTAAGCCTCCATTGACTCGTAAGGTACGCCACCAATAAGCATTAATTGGATACCCTTGATCCGTTTGAATTGGCGAACTAATGATTTAGCTGTCGTAAAATAACAATCAAGAAATTCCTTTTTCTCATTTAAGTTGGGGTAGCGTTTTTTAGCTTCGCGTTTCCCAAAGATTTTAATAATCTGTTTGATATCTGCCTGTTTATAAATTGAGATATAGCGCTTTCGCCATACTTGTTCTAAACAGTCAGGACGTGTTTCTTCTTTTGTGTGCCATTCACCTTTAATAAAACCATCAATATAAACAGCTAATACAGTGGTAGACTCTGATTTTCTAACACGCTGTATCGAGATTTCATGATCGCCCAATTTAAATAAAGCACTACCAAAAGTCCCTGCAAGTTCACTTTCTACCTTGTCCCATTGCCCTTTAGAAATAGACATAAGCGCCCCGCTACAGCTTTGCTATATCAAGTGAAATAGCTTGTTCAATGCCTTTCTCGTCCTGCTTGTAAAAGCGGATAAAACGGCATGAATCGATAACACCTACAGACTCTGCAATGATATTCATCGCCTTTTGCCATTTACCGCTTTCATCAGTGATTTCAAGCTTGCGTAACGCAAGGATACGTTGCGGGTTTAATGATCCTTGCTTATCGGTATTAAAGGTTTTACTGACAATGGCTCGTATGTTTTGATTGCCGCCTTCGGTCCATTCATCTAGGCACTCATCAATCAGCTTTTTAGCAAGGGATAGCTCTGGACCAAGCTCGATACGTTCCTGTGTTTGAATGTTCACGCGCAAAGTGTTATCGAATGAACGTAACTGCGTATTTCCTTTCTTACCACCTAAACTAACACCATGTTCTTGCGCTAAAAGCTCTATAAAGTCGTCAGCTTCAGCCATCAATGAACGTTTGAACTCAGCTAACTTTTCCTGCATTTCAAGAGCTTTAGCACAGGCTTTTTGTACAAACTCATCTTTGATCAAGTCCGTTTGTTTAACGTTAGCAATTGCAACCAAATTACCTTTACCGTCTTTTAAGTAACCTTCAGGAATGTTATTCATCGTCTATCTCCACAGTTTTAGAATTAGCCTCGCTCATACCCGCCATAAACTCATACTGCAGAGCTTGCTCAGCCACTTGTGTTAAAGCAGACTCAGAGATAGTTGGGAATTGTGAGGTTATTTTTTGCTTAAGTTCATCCAGGTCTTTTGATGCCTGGGCAAAATGCCAAATCTTTTCAATGGTGTCGTTTGAAGCGTGATCGAACACATCAAACTCATCGCTAATTTCAGTACTAGCAGAATCAGACTTCGCAAATTCAGTGCTTTTAGCAGCTGAGGCTATGCCTTGACCGTCATCTGGTACTTCTAGAATGTCTTCACCTGGTTTAGGTTTTGGAATACCTAACTCTTTGTATACGTAATCAGTGCTTACAGGTACCAAGCGTGCAGATTCGCGAACGCGGCTTACCGTATCGGTATTAATTTCGCGCTTATCTTTAAAGATGAATTGCGGCGGCTCGCCACCCTCAAAATTGACAGTGTGAAGGGTATTGATGATCTGATTACGATAAGAAGCAACAAGCGCCCTATCTGCACGTTGATTATCGCCAGCGCGTTTAGCATGCGTTTCACTGGCTGCACGTGCGCCGCCGTTCTTTTGCTCAGTGGCCAATGTTTGGCTGGTTAGCGCCTTACTCATTTCAGCATTACAGAAATTAATTAAACGTTCAGGTATTGGTTCACCGGATAACTTACTTTCAAGTACTTCAATACTAGTATCGTCGGGTATTGCGGCGATACCGTCTTGCACTAACTTAGCAAGTCCATTTAAAAGGCTTTCTATATCAGCATCTTTTGCGCCAATAGGGTATTTACCCACAGGGAACGGCACACCAAAACGCTCACAGAATTGAACAAAGAACTTAAAACCACCGTGCTTAAACATCCACGGCCAAAAACAGCTGCTCAGTAGTGCAATACCATACGGGTTTGTTGCACTAGGCATATGACGAACACAAGACCAACGACGCGGATCTACTTCTTCGCCTTGCGGGTTTTCTCTTGTTTTAACAAGCAGCTCGTGATCACTATTAAAAGCAAAGCGGCTATTACGCCATGTTTCAATGTATTCAGGCTGCCACGTACCATCACGTTTAATAAACTTGCCCAAATGCGTCACACTGAAGCCATGTAAAATAGCACTGTAGTTGTGCCAATCCATATCGGCCCACTCTGTATGTTTGCAAGGTTTACGCTTAAAAAACTGTTTTGCTAACTCGTAGCTTTTCATACTGGCCGCATCGGTTCCGCCAGGTACTAACTCAGTATTAAAGCTATATAAACCGCTACGTAATGAGCGCAACTCACCAATAATGTGCGCGTCACGGGCAATTTCTTCATAAATAGCCGTGTTTTTACCTGCTTTACGTAAAATCGGGTCAGGGTTTGGGAGCTCTGTTATCAACGACGAAAAGCCAGGGTCCAATTGATTTTGTTCAAACATACGAACAAGGGCACCATAAGCCCGTGAATTAATGCGTGGCTTAGACTTAAACATGATAGCCCCCTATTTGTTTGGTTACTTTGCGGCTTCGGACTCTAGGCATCCCGCCTGCGCCAGTGCTGGATATCATCCATAAAATGGCTAAGGCACAACTCAAGTCATAGTGATGTGTTGTTTGTTTTTCTGGCCAGTTTTCGAGTTCGTCGAGCAATAAACGGCAGCGTGAATGAAAGGCTATTTGTGCAGGTGTATTGGTCACATAGGTTTCGAGTGATCCTATCCGCTCTTCAGCTGGTAATGTGGCCGTAACACCACGTAAAGGGAGTGCAATGCCCTGCTCTAATCCTTTGGTGATAAACTCGCTGCGCATAAAATCAAAGGCGTTGTTATTCTCAAAGCCCCACACTAAGCAGTTATATTCTTTTTGAGCGCGTATTATGTCGTTAAGTAAACGGCTGGTACCGCGCACTTTTCGGCTTTCGTATTCAACGTGAAGCTTTTGTAAGTCTTTTGAATAAAAGCCAACAAGTATCGCACTTGGGTCAGATTTTTCTGTTTTACCCATACTTGGATCACATGCACCGTATGGTACCCAATCGTGTAAACGGTCAACCCAAAAATCAAACTGATAAAAAATCGCTTCTTCATCGCTTTTAGCAATACCTTGCATCTCGCGGTTAAACTCGCGCTTGTTCGCAGCCCACATACACATTAAATCGTAAAGTGTACGTACACTTGGCCAACTCGTTTTAGCTCCCTTAAGCATTGCGCGTTTGTTCTTGATCCAAAACTTAAACGAAGGCTTATCTTCTGTTCCAACAGCAATACCTTTAGCCGCTTCGCGCTTTTCAAAGCGTTTATCATCATGAACCATGAGGTCGCGACATTGCTCCCAAAGATCCATGCGCTCAGGCATTTGTTTAATTGCTTTAAAGCGGTGAACAATGTGCCCAGGAGCTTCTTCAGCACGGCTTATTGGGTCATCGTTATTAAGAACGGTGTTCACACCTAAGAATTTTACGCTACCATCTGGTGGGCCTAAGAACTGCACCGAAGCTTCAAGGAATCGCCAGCGGTTCTCACGCTCTGTGGGTGACTTGGCTTCGGCATCGGTAATGATATCGTCAGACAGTAACAGCTTAGGACGGCTTGCACCGTGGAACGCACCACGTACAGCCTGCTCAGCACCACGGCTCTCAAATCGTACACCTTGTGCTGTTACAAACTCGCCTAATTTCCATACTGGCGATTTTTCGCATACTTCAGGAAAGTCTAAGGCTAAGTTGTTATTGTTCAACAACTCCGTTTTAACGACTTCAAGGGTCTTGGTTGGCATTTTGGTTTCAGCACCAAACAAGATTACAAAATCAATAAAGATAGGTGGCTTTTCTAAGCCAAGTTCTTGGCGTACCTCTGCGTCTTGCAGCAGCGCCAATACAGAAACATACACAGGGGCGATTTTTACGCTAAGTGTACTTTTACCTTCGCCACGTGGAGCAACAAACCAGTTCTTCCAGCCGTTTTTAAGTTTTAATGCTTCTGGTAGCCAACTATTAAAATAAGCCTGAAACTCAGATGGTTTCTGCCCATCATCTAGCCACATATGGTGTGGGAAATAGGTATATACAAAAAACTCAAAATCACCGCTTAAAACACGTTTGCGGCGTTCTAAAATCGCTTCAGGACTTGGATCAATATGACGTTCTTTAGCTTCAATATCACGGCGTAACGCACTGGTTACTTGCTCTATCTCTGCTAAAAATTCACGTGTATTTAAATCGGCCATTAGTCGCCTAACTCCTTATCGAGCTGAGGACCAAATGCAGTAAGAATTTCGACTAATTGCGGTGCATAGTCAGGGTGATGTTTTGAAACAAATTTAGCTAAAATCTTGATAACTTCAGCAGCGACAGTGCGTTTTTCTAGGCGCTTATTGCCGCCAGACACTTTCATTACTTTGCTCATCATATCAGTGAGTGAGCTAAGTACTTTAGTGCGCTGCTCTAATGGAAGTGCTAAACCTTCTTCAGATTTTAAAAGCTCAAAGGTTTCGTTTACTTGAATAGTAAACTCTTCGATAAAGTCGGTTGTAAACTCACCTGCTGCACCCTCACTACGACGGCTTGCCGCACGAGCAAGATCCCAATCATCGCCCTGGTCTTTCGCTTCCATCTTCCAGCGGCGGGCTGTGCCATCTGCTACACTATGCTTTACTGCTGCAACACTTAAAGCAAGCAGTTCGTTTACATAGCTGTGACGTAAAGCGTTTTTCTTTTCTGCAGGGTGTGCCATTAGTTAAACATCCCACTTTTAACAGCGTAAGCAATTAAAGAAACAGCTAAACCCGCAGAGCCGCCCATTGCAGCCACTTTTACACGTTGGTTTGTGAGCTTTTCTTCTACTTTTGTTAAACGCTCAGCATGGGTCTTAAGCGCCTCAGCTTGGCGCTGCTCACTTTTTTCGATATCTATTTTTAAGCTATCAGTGATCTGCTTTTGACGGGCTTCACTCTTTTCTATGCTGTGGTGAATATCCGCCTTGATACTTCTTAGGTCGTCTAGAATAGCCGTTTGGCTTCCTTGAATTTCACCGATTGCTTGAAATAGCTGGTTCTCTTGTTCTGGTGTCATGAGGTGTCCTTACGGGTAAAAAACTTTAATGCCGATCCACGTAGGTGTGCGAACGTCGAAATGGAACCAATCCACATCGCCCTCGATGGCTGTGATGTAAGGAAATTCTTCAGGGTGAGCTAATACGTAATCACGTACTTGCTGAGCGCTGTAGTTTTCAAAACTACAATCAAAGCCTTTGCCTAGTTTGTGTTGGCTGCGCTTTGCGCCAATTGGGCAATCTAACGGTCTATAACCACGTAAGTGGTTAGCACCACCCCATAGCCAGTTATTTACTGTGCAAGGGCCGAAAATATCACGCAGCTTTTGCAGCATGCGTAAGGCTCTTTCATCAAAGAGATTGATAAGAAAAAGGGGATCGTCTTTAAATAAATTAAAGATTTCTTCAGGCACTATTTCCTGAAATAAGAAACTAGGTGCAGTTGGGACTTTAACTCTTATTTTGGCCGCCATGTTGAGTCCTCAGATTAGTTAATCGTTGTTTAATTAGGACGTAACAGGCAGGCAAACGAGTTTTCCGCGTTGGCTTTTGGTTAGCTGGGTTTAATAGCTCTTTTACGCGTGTGCGTAGTGCTGGCAAATCTTTTAACGGGCAACGGCGTGATATAGCAATTTGCTCGTTTTTAGACTTGGCCGACACAATAAGCTGAGCTAATAACTCAATAAATGGCGCATGCACTGTTTTTGTCATGCGTTAAGTAAATCAATTTAGAGGGGGGCATTCCGCTGTAAAGTTGTTTTCAGCGTTGTATTTTGCGGGTGTCTTATTAGGTTAAAATGAAAAGGCTTGCCATTACAATAGGTGCAAGCCAATTAATTTAAATTAGGTTTAAACATGGTTTAAATGCAATTAGAGTTGTTTGAAACTGGCGTCCCAGTCACTGTAATCCGTATCGATAAAATCACTAGGTGAGCGGGTTACTTTAAGTTGTACTTGAATCTCTTCTTTACCACTTACTAATACCCCTAATGAAACCTCATTGTCTGCATAGTCACCTGCGAACATATCGCTTAAAAGCTCTTCTATGTTATCAACCGCTTTTTCGGCTATTTCTCTTGCTCCACTCATTTCTTACCCTTAATTTCTCTAAACGCTTCGTGATATTCGGCCATTAACCCTGTTGTTGTTAGGCCAAATAACTTGCGTTGGTTTATGTAGCGGTTTAATAGGTTTAAACCAAATTCAAGTTGCCACTGCTTTGGCTTTTTTCCTCCACTGAGTTGCAAAGCAGTGAGCAATACAAAGTTATTGTTTTGCATGACCAAGCGAAGGCGGAACTTGAGCGCGAACTTCGTCCTGTGTCGCTATCTTGAAAAAACCAGCACCACAATGCCAACAGGTAGACAATGTGTCCCATATAACACCTTTTGGTGGTTGTAAGGTTCTAAGCTCCTTACTGCAGCACGGGCATTTAAAAGTAATAACAGGGGTACCACGAGCCGATGCCTCGCTAAAATACTGCTCAGCTTCATTTTTCAAATCAGAAATAGATTCCATGATGATCCCCTATAAGCTTAAATTTAACTGTGTTTCGCCTACACGTTCTTGTTGATACGTGCTGTAAATACTGCTTACTTGCTGGCGCGTGATCTTAAAACGCTTTACCAGCTGCTGAATGCTGCAGGTTTTATTATCAAGCGCGTAGCAAATCTCTTGGTTGCGTATTTGCTGCAGTACTTTGTGCAGCATTGGCATTTGGTAATGCTTGTTTTCGTATTCATCAACCAGGGCTTGTACTAACTCAATACCAAAAATCTTAACGGCCTCATGGTTAGCTGTTGGCTTACGCGGTATATAAAACATTTGGCCCTGGTGTTCAGTAAGTAGCGCGATTGTTTTATCGACACCTAGAATTTCAACAAGCTTGCGCAAGCCATAAGGCAATGCGCGTAAATCTAACTCAGGTTTGTTCATGACTGTTCATCCCATAAGTAGTCAAGGCCATATTCTCGATCGATTGCGCGCTGTTGATGGTACGCTTCAACATCACGGCGAATACGGCACTTACGTTTGTCTTCAGCTTTAACTGGGCGCTTACTTTCCATCTCGCTATAAGGCTGTTTACGCGGGTTGATAGTGAAGTTCTGATAGTCTTGGTAATTAGCCATTTAAGCCCCCTGCTTTGCTTTGTGGCGTGCTAACCATTGTTTAAGTACTTCAATGATGTGGGGCCATTGCTGGGCGCTTTGATACAGCTTTTTACCTTGTAAGTGGTTTTCACAAAACGACTCACAAGCGCTTTTAGAGTCAACGTTAACTGCACCGGCTCTGTGTAATTGCCCCCACAGGCTATAAATCATTTTAAGCTGTGGTGGTAATTGCTTTTTCCCTGCGTTCGGGTTCATTGCACGGTAACGAGCAAGCAGCTGCTGTTGTTCGAGCTTTGTTAAACCAGTACACGTGTTAGTGCGTTGGTTAGAAATATACGCAACATTAAGTTGGTGGGTATCTTGATCGATACCCGCATCCTTTTGCGCAATTTTGATTTGTTGTATTAAACTCATAACATTCTCACTCATTTAAGGTTTTGTTTTGCAGACTTACCCAAACCACAGAAAACAGCTAAATCACGCCATAACCCAACGAGATAGCTTAATACACGCATTTTCTGACGATGACGTATTTCAGCTTTGTGCCATTTTAACCACCCTTCCAGGCGCAGAGTTTCACGTTCTTCAAGCTTTTCAAGCTTGGCGAGCCAAAAATTATACTCGGCTTGTTGAGCAGTTAAGCCTTCCTGCTCAAAAGACATTCTTAGACAGTAGTCCTGAGGCGCGTCTTCTTGGTCGCTTAGCTCTATTGCAGATATACAATGAGTCAATTTCGCTTCTAACTCCGTTAATTGACTCAAATATATTGGAGGTGGAGCTAAGTTCTCCCGAACAAGTCGAGCAATTGTCTCAGGTGTTTCAACGCATACAACGCAAGTACACAGACGAGTGGCCTTTCGATGACTTTCAGTCACCTTTTTTGCAGAAGTAACAGAACTCATGCGCTTTCCTCCAACATTTGAATTTCAAAGTGAGGTGATGCCTCTAACGAGATAATCTTAATTCCCCAGTCTTTCATGCCTTCAGTAAAAATAAGCGGGAACTCGCGGCAAATAGTGTTAAAGCGGCGCGCGGTATGAGCAGGGCCATTCACCTCATGAACATGGTGAATGCTAAAAAGCTTATCTGCAGCAAGTGTGGCAAAGGCCGCTTTAATGTTGCCGTTGCATTTGTCGATTAGCTCACCTTGTGGGTCTTTCTTAGCTAAAAGAGCAAGCATTACTGCATTAGTCACTAAAGAGCTAAACGCAAGCTCAGCTGAATAACGCGGTGTGTTTAATTTGATTGAAAATGCCATGATTTAATCCTTCTTTAAATGATGTTTAACTAACGTTTAAACTGCTGGTTTGTTTAGTACTGAACTGAAAATGCCATTGATAAGTAACTTATCGATCGCAACATCGGGTTTTTTGGCGGCATGGTTTAAAACATGCGGTAATAGGTTTTCAACTAACTCCCGGGCATTACCTTCAACACGCTTGTGAAGCCATTGCCACCAAGCTGCATCGTCGCTTGCAAGCTTTATTGTTCCCTCGGTTAGCTCAATGAATAGGGTTTGAATATCTTCAACTGTTACTTGCCCGATTGGTTTTGGCCAAAAGCACACACGGCTTGCAATGAGTTCGTAGCGCTCTTGTGTTTGAAGTTTGTCGACTAATTGAATATTGCCTACCAGGGTTACACCCACAATGGCTTGGTCACTGATAGTTCGTAACGGGTCAAGCGCATTAGGTTTGCACTTATCGGCTTCGTCTAAGATGATCAGGCGGTCTGTATCACGCAGCGCCATGATAATCTTTTGCATGTTTTTGTAGGCGCTTGGGCAACGTGACAAGCCTAACGCCAGGATTAATTGATCGAGTACTTGTGTACTGCTGGTTTGTTCACTACCGGCAATTAAAATAGCTTCTTTGTTATTGCGACAATACTCGCTAATACCTTTTGTTTTACCTAAACCAGCTTGGCCTGCAAACACACTAAAGCGGCGGCGCTGTCTTGCTTGGTCGCAAGCCATCGCAATAAGCTTAGAAGTGCTAGTAGGAATAAACGGCACCTTGCCGTAAACAATACTGACCTGCTTACGTTCTTCAGGCTCTGCTACTTGTTTTACAGATTGCTTAGGTTGATCAAGTTCTGCAGGTTGTAAAATGGCCCAAATGTCATGCAAATGCTTACTTGGTTTTGCATTGTATTTACCATTAATAAGCTGGCTAATAGTTGCAGCGCTTTTACCCATGCTGGCAGCGATACTCGCACTGGTAATGTTTTGGTCGCGGATTTCAGGTGATTGCAGGCGTAAACAAATGCGTGTGCATAAATCACGGTCTGCCTTTGAGTACGACTTATTAAAGTCATTACGCTTTTTTATATCGTTAATGCTGGCTTCGTTAAAAAGCTCTTGCCACAGTGCATCAATAATCTTTTGCGGATCGATGGTGCATGTAAAAGCCAGTGTTTCTTTAATTGACTGCAGTGCATAGCCACAGGTTAATTTTTCAGGTGTTAGACCTAACGTCGACATTTCTTGGTTGATCAGCTCAACACGAAGTGTTTGCTCGTCTGAATAGGTAAATGGGATTTTATAGCTCATAGCTTTGTTCCTTGCGTGTAGTTGGTTGATCAAGTAATTCGTCTAAGTCAATTTCGTGTTGTGGTTTAGTCGGTGTTACATCGAACTCAAACACGTTAACTTCTTGTTTATGTGCAATTGCTGTTGTCGCAGGGGCTGCAAGTTCTTCAACCGCTTTAATATCAATAATGCGATCATTAGCTTCTTGTGCTTCAACCTCACGGCGTTTGGTATCTAAGCGTTTTAAGCGACCTTCACGGCGTTTGCTTTCGGCTTGTTCGATACGCGATGTAGGTACGGCATGCGACTTGGTTTTAAGGTTTGCAAACATTAAGAACTCACCGTTTAACTTATAAAGCTTGGTGTAGCTGTCATCGTGTAAGTCGTATGCAGCAATTAGCTCTTGGCCATTAAACTGGTGTAAGTAATCAGCGCTGTAGTCACGTTGATGCAAGCGGAAGCGACCACGACGAACATTTACTTTTTCACGCGGTAGCATGACAAAATCGTCTTCTACTGGTGGTACACGTTCTAAGCCTTCGTCCCACACTTGCTGGCGTGTTTTACCTTTAATTTCTGGGTGTTCGCTATTGTGGTAATCATTTAAAAAGGCTTTAAATTCAGCAATCCATTCATCTACCGTCGGAAGTTTACGTTTACCCTGCTTAGCCTCTTTTAAAATAAGTTGCTTATGTCGGTCATCGTGATCACGCCCACAGTAAGTACTAAAACGTTTACCAACGCGGTCTTCCATGTGTAAGAAAAAGCGTTCTATCCACTTAACACGTGCATTACCTGGTATTGTAAAAATAACGTCGATTTCAAACTGGGCATAAAAGCCGGTTGTTTCATCGTTCATTAATTTGTTTTTGTAACCAGATCCGTTATCTAGATAAAACATGGCAGGTACATTGTTGTGTACTTTGATCGCACGGCTTATTGCTGCAAGCGTATCTAACGTGCTTTCTGCATAGCCCAGTTCCCAGCCAACAATGCAGCGGCTACCCACATCTTGAAACGCTGTAAGCTCTGCGCGGTAAGGCTTACCAGTTTTAGGGTGTGCTAAATAAACATCAAGCGTATGGCCATCGCCGTTATACAAAACACCAGGCTTAATGTTTTCTGTTGAGCGCAATAAGTGATCTTTATGCTTTTCACGGTACAACTTAGCACCCATACGGTACGGGCTTTGTGGGCCTAGTTCGTGAGGTAAGCCATTAATAAAACGGCGTACTTGATGGTGCTCTGCTTTATAACCTTCTTTGTTTAGTTGATCGGCCACTTGCGCAAAGCTAGGGCTATTTGGGCTGTGGTAAAGCTCTAAACAACGTGCAAGCCAGCTGTATTGTGTTTGGGCTTTGCCTTTGTGGTTTGGCAATAAACCATTAATGCCGTTTTCTTTATAAGCATTACACCAGTTATAAATAGTTGCGCGCCCTGGCAATTTACCTAATGCGTTAATTGCTGTAGTTACAGAGCTAATTGCTGTGTTGCCACGGTACTCTGACACTAAATTTGCAAATGCTTTAGGTAAACCACCCTCTTGGGTTAATAAGTGACGAACCAGTACAGCTCTGCTTTGGGCTTTTTTACGTGCTGGTTCACTGGCGTTTTGCCAGGTTAGTTCTAAGCCAGTACTTGGTAAGTTATTAAATTTTTGGACTGCAGGATGCATTACTCTCTCCTACTCGCGGGTTTTAATTCGGTCGTTAAACATGGCAAGCATGTATTCACGGTTAGCTTGTGCGTCTTGCCATTCGTCTTCGGCGAAGTGTGGAATTTGCTCAGCGCCTACTAGGTTCTCTGAACCAAACTCTTCAGTTAAGCGGTCAAGCATGTGGTTAATTCGCTGTTGAATACCTAGCCATAAGTGCCATGTAGTTTGAGCGCCGCCAATGCGGTGGTTTTGGTCTAGGTCGCGGCTTGTACATAATTGCTCAACCATGGTTATGAACTCTTCAAGTGACTCATTAACAATGGCGCTATGTGCAAATGCGTTTTGACGCACCTGTGCAACAAGTATTGGTAACTCGTAGCGTTGTTTAGGTGCTTTGGTTAATCGCTCATTTTCAAGCGCGTTAATAAGCGTTGCTGTCTGCTCTTCAAGTTCAGTGTGCTTCTCTTTGAGTTTTTTAATCTCTTTACGAAACTCACGTACAGATAACTCGTTAAGCGTTTCTAGGTCGTCTTCATCCAATGATTCAACGGTATCAACTGGTAAGCGCGCCATTTCAATTAGCTTGCTTTTGTTCATGTTTAAAACGCCAAGCGTCTGGCGCTTTGTATCAGGTAAAGCCATTAGCATCTTAGCTACTGTAATTGCATCTTTAGCAGAACTCGCCGATATACCGCGTTCTTTTAAGCTTCTAATAAAGCTGCCATGCTCTGTTTCTGTTTTAATTGCCATGTAAAGAAAACCACGTTTAGCAGTATTAACGATGGCTTGTTCTTCTAGGTTCATTACAACAGACCATGCTTCCTCAATAGTTTCTGGAATAACTAATTGAATTTGACCAGCAACTTTCTCAATTTTTGAAAGTAATTGTTGCTGCTCTTCAGCTGTGAATATTTGCTCTGTCAACTCAGTGCTCATAACGCCCCCCTGCGTGTGTAATTCGACCGTTTTTACAAAATTCAGACGGTTCTTGGTCTTTGAGTGTCATTGTTTTAAGCCTTAATTGGGTTTTATAGCGGGTGGTGTAGTGGTGCTGTCATTCGTCGGTGGTGTTACTCAGTAACGACTCTGAAATGTAGCGCTGCATGGCGGCACGTTCTTCTATTTCCATTTGTAGCTCGGCATGTTGTTGCAGGAGCTGGGCGCGTTGATCCACGGCTTTATACAAAATGGGTTTAAGTAACACGTTAGCAGGTTCGGTTGAGCGCACCGCATAACACAGCGCTGGTAAGTAATGCATGGGCATAAAGTGCGGCTGGCTTGGTGCAAGCCATTTATTTAGTTTGGCTTGGTCAACATCGCACTCTTGGGCGCGTAGTGCGTCATTCATACGGTCTGCAATAACTGGGCGGCTAAAGCCAGAACGTTTCATGGCTGAACACACGCTGTGAATAAACAAATTGTAGATATCGCAATCGGGCGCTACATCGGCCTCGAGTATGCTTTTAGTCAACTGATTTTGTTGGGCTTGGCTTAAATTAGTCATGGTAAAAATCTCTCTAAAATTACCTTGCTTAGTAGCAGGACTTACTCACATGATGATGATGAAAACAGAGCCGCTAATTCTGCTTTGCGTTGCTTTAACGTAGCGGCTTGTTTTTGTTTACAGCGATAGGCAGGTACATCTGGGAATACCTGCTCAACTGGCTTACCAATGACTTTAGCAATTGCTTTTGCAATAACAGATGAGGTGTTACGACGATGAATAACAGCACTAATATGTGATGGGTGTTTATTGATGCATTCGGCGATCATGACAAGGGTAAACCCCTTTTCATAAATTGCGGCTTTGATTTCTTCGTGATTCATTGTAAATTACCTTATTGATAAATGAACCTGCTATTTGCTGGTACTCCTAGCAGGTTTATGTTTAACACAACTGAACTATATGCATTCATTTGTATACAGTCAAGATAAAATTGAATACATACGTGAACAAAATTGGCGAAACATTAAAGATAGAGAGAAAAAGACTAGGTTTTTCACAGGACCAGTTTGCTAAATTATGTGGTGTAACACGCGGTTCACAGGCTAATTATGAGTCTGGTATACGCTCACCTGATGCAGAGTATTTAATTGCAGCATCGCAGGCAGGCTGTGACCTTGAATTTTTGTTTAATGGGGTGCGAAGCAAGCAAAAGCAGCTTGATGAAGCAGCGCTTGAAGATTGTATTGAGATACTAGAAGGCGCATTAATACAAACAGGCCGCCAATTAACACCGAAGCAAAAAGCGCGTGTTATTGGTGTTTTGTATGAGGAATACACTGATGACGGTGTAGAGGTTACTGCACAATCAGTCGTGAGGCACTTACGATTGGTGGGATAAACGATTAGGCGTTTTATATGGAAGAAAAAAAACAACAATTACAGGATGAACTAGCCCGTGCGCTGGGTGATAAATTTAGCACGGCTGCTGCAAATGATGATGTATCACAATGTGGCTCTCAGCTAAATGTGAGCCAAACGATTAACGGTAACAATAATCAGGTTAACCAAAGCGTACATTTTGCTGCTAGTGATGAATTTGACCCTGAAAACCCTAACATTATTGAATGCCCTTGCTGTTGGAAACCCGCCAGTAAATACGCTATTTGCATACGCTGTAATTATGATATACCTGCCCACTTTCACTCTATTGAAGTCGAGCGGCGTGTTGCACGTTTAAACAAACACGCGAAAGGCTGCATGATTGGTTGTGGCAGTTGCTTTTTATTAAATATGCTGACGGGCAGTTCACTATTTTTTATTGGGGCAATTGCTTTTTTAGGTATCGCTATTGCGTTGTCACAACCAGTGAAATGATAAAGGAATGCATATGGAACTGTTAGAACGTAAGTATATACGTGAGTTAGCTGGTCAACACCAAATAAGGTTACAAGCCGCCGCTATAAATAACACTACCCCACAGTTAATGCTTGATTTTGAAGATGAGCTAAGTGAGTTAACTAAAGATCTCAGCGAAGAAGAGCTTAAAAAATTTGATCTTTTTTATTGCCAAGAAATGGATGCTTTAGCTGCAATGAGGCAAGTTGAAATAGAAAATGATAGATTAAAAACTGCAGAACTAGAGGCTAAAACAGCAGAATTGGAGTTATTAGAAGCACAAAAGCAAGCTAATGAAATTAACATTATCGGCTATGTAATAGCTTTTCTTGTTATATTTCTAATGGCGATGTTTTTATTCGGGAAGTAGATAACTCACGTTAGGCGTTTAAGTAATTTGCATACAGAACGTGTGCTGCAACGCGCACGTAAAGTGGATTGATACTAAAATAGTAAAGGGATTTATATGAAAAAAATTTTTATAGTTGCTGCTGTTTGTACAGTATTGGTTGGCTGTGGGGAGAAAGAAGAAAAGCGAAATGCGGCTCCTGTGGCTGTAACGCCGACTCCCCCACCTGTTGCATTTGTAGGATCGCAATTTATGCGACCTTATAAATATCATGGGTTTGACGTGGCTAAAGTAAGTGAAATTTTAGGCGTTAACCCCAATGCTGCTGGGAATATAGAAGTTGAAACTAATGAACACCTTATACGCTTCGACGCAACTGATGGAGTGATTAGTTACTCTGAGGTGTATATGCTGGAAACAACGCCTTGCAGTCAAACTGAGCGGTTTGATCCTATTTCTATTTTAAATGCTGTTGCGGTCAATTCAAAAAATTTAGAAGAACGAGACAGAATGACCCATTTAGCCACTTACTATGATCATCAAGAAAAATTAAAAATTAGTGTTACCTGTGAACAAGATGGAACGCCCATTGTGGTGAGGTTTAGTCATAAGTATTACGGGTATTAATTAAAAGAGAATAACATGGCAAAAAGAAATGAACGCAATATCTTATTTTTAGATCTTAATTTATACACTAAAACTTACACACCGCATATCACAGGCCTTGTAAATCAATTCACTTTAGATGAATTAATGAAAAAGGTTGTTGCTTTACGTGAAAAGAATAAAGTTAATGTTGAGTTAGGGACTAAAGAACCTAAAGAGCTATACCTTGCAGATGTTAAATATGACAAGCCAAGCACTACTTGGCAGTTATTAATTAATGTTGTTGATACTTCACTAGCAGATGAAGTGCACCGTAAAATTGGGGGGGCAGATGATACGCGAAAGGTAAATAGTAAAACAGATGATGTTGGTACAGAATTTTCGAGTCATGTAATTTTTAAAGGTTCTAAAAAGAAAAATACTGTATATTTAGCCTTATATGAACAAACACCTAATTTGCCAGTCAAGCTTATTTCTCGCTATTTAAATGAAGTTTTTAAGCGTGTTGAACATGAGTTTGCTAAAGAGTTTAAGATTAAGCACCCTCAAAATATTTTGGACTCAAAGGGTAATCCTAAAATGATCAGAACTTATTTTAAATGCCATTTTAATGGGTATGCTTCCGACCAGTTTAAGAATGATGTAGATAATGGCGTATTTAACGATGTAAAGCTTATTACTGGGGAAATGAGTAAAGTTGAAGGTTATGATGTGCAAAAGCACAGCCAGCTTAGAGAAATACAAATACCTGTAAAAATTGATAAAGCTGAATTACTAAAAGCGGGTGGTAATCATAACTGGCTTGCTAAATTTAGACTAGGCGTTGCTAAAGATTTAGGGATGGATGAGCTTAAAGTTTCGTTTAAAGATGAAACAGACGCATCACATACAGCCAATATAGACGTAGATACCGGTATGTTAGTCAACTCTGAGAAGTATGTTAAAAAAGTAAAGATTAGTGAATTTTCGGAACCTTTAACTACATCTGTTGATCTAATATACAAACCGATTATTAAGAAAATGCTCGAACATATATGACATCACAGATTGCTTATCAGTTAACTAGGCCAATATCTTATTTGTTATTGCACCACCCTGCGGGAAAGATATATAACTGGCGTATACCTTCAGTACTTACATTAATAAGTACTGTGTTACTGTTTTTATGTTTTGATGTAGCCACCGTTGCAGCTAAAGATGGATTAATCGATCAACTGGCAGGGTTTATAACTGGCCTACCTGGTTTTTTAATAGCAGCGCTCGCAGCCATTGCAACCTTTAATCGTCCTGTAATAGATGAAGAAATGATTGATTCCCCTACTATTACTATTATCGTTGGTAATACTCGAATTGATAATAGTAAGCTTACACGACGTGATTTTTTATTAAGGCTATTTGCTTATTTAACAGTGTTAAGTATTTTTTTAGTGGTATTGGTAAAGGTGGCAATGGTCGTCACTTTGCCTGCAACAATTGCCTTATATGGTCAATGGTTTTTTGTTATTGGCTTTTTGCTGCTTTTTTGGCAATTACTAGTGTTGCTGTTATTTGGTATGTATTACTTATGTGAACGTCTAAATATGAATATGTAAAGCCCCTTCGTTAGGGGCTTTTTTGTATGAGAATAAAGTTATGATCAACTTACTTAAAAGGCTTTTTACATACCAAGCGTGTACAGATGAAATTAAAGTTACCGTTAACGGTAAGCGCTTTGTGGCTGATTTAGATTCGCTTGCGCAAAGCGAAGTGGTTAAACAGCAAGTTAGGCAAGCAAAGAGCTATGTTAACCCTAATAAATTTTAGTTCGTATATGTAAAGGTTTTTCCCGCAGCAGGTGTTACCACCTATCGATACCTTAGACGCTCAATAACTCTATTTGTTTTAAACCCTTTAATTGAGCGGAGAAAGATGATGACTAACTTAACCTGGACAAAAGCTAAGCCCACACTACCAGGGCACTACTGGTTTAGAATGCTTGATACTGCATTTAGCGTACAAGAACCTCATGTTAGGCAAGTTGTAATTTTGGACGATGAGCTATTTATTACAGACCCTGATACTCACCCTGTTTCAGAACTTAGCGATGACTTTGAATTTGCTGGGCCAATAGATTTACCAGAAGAACCGGTAGTAACAGCTAAAAAAACAAAGCCCTTTGAGTCTGGGTATACAAGCCCAGGCTTGGATGACAGAGAACAAAATTTGGTAGCCCTTAAATTAATTAAAAACAACCGCCCATTGTTTGAGGCACTGAGTACACTTGACGCCCAAGAAATATTAAAAAAGGCCAGCTTTTGGCTGACCTGTACGGCTGGGGTTAATGCTAGTTCTTTTGACGAGATTGATTTAGCTTCTCGAGAATTTGCGAAGAACTACGATTTATAAGCTTAATGGCTTCATCTTCGAAGTTAGTATTTGTGCCAGAAGCTTTGCCTTTGACCATAAATTCAATGTGAAGCGTTTTAGCCAATGTTAAAACTTGAGCAACATAAAGATGCTCCAATAATTTATTATCCATAATATACCTTTTTATGTTGGGTTAAGCCCTCTTAGTTTTTTACTAAGGGGGCTTATTTTTTAGCACAGTTTTAAAAAAAGGGTAAAACGCCTGTAAGCGATTTTAAGGCGTGTGTTTTTGTGATTGGCTGTAATGGCTCGTGTTTAAATCGTTTAAACGCTCTCAGTTAAATTTAAACACGGTTTAAACTTGGTTTAATGATTATTTAAAGGTGTATTTAAGTCGGTATACCAATTTTAAAAGGTTTAACCCTTTCGTCCTCGCCTTGGCTCTTTTTTGTGAGCGCATTTATTTGAACAATAAAAATAGCCATTTAACTTAATGGGTGTATAGAGTGGTGAATTACAAAACGTACATAATGAATTTGCTTGAGCATGGTTTTCATACTCACAGTCAGAGCATTGACCATCTAGATACGTTTGCTCGTCATTCGTTAGAGCTGTTTGACAACTTGAACAGTGGGCCATAAAAATTCCTTGCGACTTTTTTGATACCCGCTTAGCCTATATTAGTTACCCCATACCCTTAGCTGTAAAGTCTTTTCCAGCAGTCTCCCCTTTCTTTGATTCATAAACTAGGTGCCAGTTAATTCATTTTTGGCACTTACATCATGGCAAAGAAAGCAAGCACAAATACACAGTTCGATTGGTTTGAAGTTTTTAAAGCTGGTACCCAAACAGACAGCAAAGGCAATACCCAAACTTTTAGTAACGCTGATTTAAATAGCGTTGTTGCTAACTTTACACCTAAAACCGCACCGCTTGTAATCGGCCACCCTAAAATGGATTCTCCTGCATGGGGTTGGGCCAGTGAACTAAAAGCCAAAGACGGCGTACTTTACGCTAAAGCAGATGAAGTAAGCAGCGAGTTTGCTAAAGCCGTTGAAGATAAGCGCTACCCTAACCGCTCAGTGAAATTAGAAAAAGTCGAAAACGGCTACAAACTTGCCCACATTGGTTACTTAGGTGGCAAGCCTCCTGCTGTTGACGGTTTAGCCTGGCAATTTAACCAGGATGAGAATGCCGACACCCTTACCTTTGAATTTGCTGCCGGTGATATGGACAGTATATCGCTACGCACATCAAACACCCTCACACGCCTTATGAGCAATTTGCGCAACTTCATAACTGACCGTTTTGGTAGTGAAGCGGCAGATAAAGTTGTGCCCGAATACGAATCAGAGTGGTTAAAAGAAGAAACCATTATTGCTGAGCATGAGCGAGCCAAAGGTAACGCCGAATTTAGTAAAGGTGGCGATGATGACGCCACGCCCCCGACCAATGAGGACAATGCGATGGATGAAGAAGAAAAGAAAGCACTTCAAGACCAGCTTGATGCAGCCAATGCCAAGAACAAGCAACTTGAATACACCCAGCGTGTAACAGCGGCTAAAACGTTTATCAATGATGAAGTTAACAATGGTGATGCACCGCGCTTAACTAACACAGATGGCGTAGCTGAGTTTATGGCAAGCCTTGGCGATGGCGACACAACGTTTGAGTTCGCTGCAGCGGATGGCGAGAGCCAAACACTTAAACCAGCAGAATGGTTTAAAGGTTTCTTAAAAGGTTTACCTGAGCAAACTGGCCTAACAAGCGAGTTTAATAAAGATGATACAGACGGTGAAGATGGCACCGACACAGCTGAAACGCTCGCAGCTAAAGCGCTTGAGTATCAAAAGTCACAATCTGACAAAGGCATTACGATTAGTATCTCGTCTGCGTTAGACCACATTAAGAAGGCATAAAATCATGGCGCAACCAGGATTTATTAGAAACTTTAGTTCAGAGGGTGAAATCCCCCCTAATCGACTTTGCATTGTATCTGCAGCAGCTGACTTTCAAGTTGCGATAGCAATTGGTGCTGATGCCATGTTTGCAGGTGTAACAGAGCAAGGAACCGATGACCATTTACGTGTTGATGTAGTAATGACACAAAGCGCACCGGTTGAATTTGGTGAAGAGCTTGTAGCCGGTACTCCTGTGATTGCAGACGCAGAAGGCAAAGCCATTGCATTTGACGTTGCAAACTTTGTCGGTGAAGCCGAGCTATATGTTGCTGGCTGGGTTATGGAAGACGGGACTGCAGGCACGATTGGTGATGTGTTTCTGAACCCGCATCTTGTAGCAAATATTCCAAGCGCTTAAGCGCTTGGGCAATTAAAACTAACTATTTAAGGATTTTGCCATGAGTAATGGTATGCCATTTACACCCGATACAGAGCAAACGGCTATTGCCATTGCTTATCGAAATCGAGCGCTAGTTGCTGATCAGTTAGCGCCTTATTCACCCGTTAATTTGCGTACATACAAATGGACTGAATTTAAAAAAGGTGAAAAATTTACGCTGACCGATTCTAAAATTGGTCGTAAATCGAGCCCTAACCAAGTTGAATTTGGTGTTGAACAAAAAACAGGCTCAGTTACTGACTATGGTCTGTCTGACATTATTCCAAATGATGATGTAACTAATGCACCAGCTAACTATAACCCGCGCACTCATGCGGCTGAAAGCTTAACAGATCTTGTACTTCTTCAGCGTGAAGTTCGTGTTGCTGAGCTGTATAACAAAGCGGCTAATTTTGGTTACAGTCAATCATTAGCGGCTAACGGCTTTAAGTTTTTAGATGATCCTGAACTGGATATCTTACCGTTCTTCCTCGACATGCTTGATACACCACTTATGCGACCAAATGCGATGACCTTGTCACAAAAGGTTGCTACTAAGTTACGTACACACCCTAAATTGCTTAAAGCATTTAATGGTACGAGTGGCGACCAGGGCTTAGTGCCATGGAGTTACATTAAAGAAACACTCGAACTTGAGCATGTGACAGTTGGCCAAGCGCGCTTAAATACAGCCAAAAAAGGCCAAACAGTAAATCTTCAAAGTGCATGGAAAGACAGCTTGTCGTTTACCTATCACGACCCGCTTGCGTCATTCCAAAATAACCGTATGACATTTGCATTGACTGCACGTTACGGCTCACGAACGTCAGGCAATCGTGATGTATCAGCTGGTTTAAATGGTGGCGTTGAAATCATGGTTGGTGAAGCAGTTCAAGAGCAAATTATTGCTAAAGACTGCGGCATCTTACTAACGAATGTACTTAACCCGAATTAATTAACGCATTGTTCCCTGTAAAAGGCTCTTAGTCTCCTTAGTTTCCTGAGAGCCTTTTTTTACTAACTGAGGCATGTATGTTTACGACAACTCAAACAGTTATCGACAAAATTGGCATTAATGTGCTGTTGCAATTTGTGTCTGCAAAATTTGCAGAGCCAGGTGAATACCCAACCCGTGACGATGTAGAAACGGCGTTACTGGGTGAACCTGAAACAGAGTTGCAACAGCAGATTGCTGCTTGGTATAGCGAAGCACTAAAAGACGTTAACGCCACTATTACGGGCTTTGTAGCTCGTTTTAAGTTAACACAAGACGATATCAACACGTCGGTGTTGCCAGGCATTGCGATTGACTTAATGCACTGTGAATTGGCAACCAATATCGCCGACGAACACCTTAAAGAACTGAACAAAAAGGCCATGGCCCTATTAGACAAAGTTAGTAAAGGTGTGATCCAAATTAAGGAAGATGCGCCTGCAGGCTCAAGAACTGGGATGCGAACAAAAGCTGCAGGCTCTCAATTTGACTGGGACAGGTACTAACGATGGCTGGGGTATTTATCGATTTATCGGGTAATGCACTGCCCCGCCTGAGCCAAATTGCAACAACCAGTGAAAGAGCTACCGATGTATTGGACGATATCGGCGCATTTTTAGACATGGACGTCACCACCCGCTTTTTACGTGAAATGACACCTGAAGGGCGTAAGTGGGAACAATCTCAGGCAGCAAAAGACCGTGGCGGTTTAACACTAACCGATACACGCAGCTTAGCTGGCTCTGTTACACACAACGTAAGCTACAACACGTTAGTACATGGCCTGGGTGAAAAGTATGCCGCCATACATCACTTTGGTGGTGAAACAGGACGCAATAAAAGCGTGAAGCTGCCTGCTCGGCCAATACTTGGCATAGCAGCAATACATGAAGCAGAAATTAACGACATCGTTGAAGACTGGTTAATTTAAAGTGAGTTTAAAGAGGGTTTAAATGTCATTTAACTTTGATTTAAACAAGGTCGAAACCGTCCTTAAACAATCTGCAATTAGAGCAACGCTTGGGTTTTCAAGTGACTTTAACGAAGTGAGAAAACGTGCGGTACATAGTTCGCACCTATTTGTTTTGCCCCTTGCTGAAGATAACCAGAACACAAACCAAGTACCAGGGCTTGATGAATACCAGGTACATGAAACATTTGCTGTGATGATTGTTATTCCTTGCCTAACGGGCAACGCAACCAGTAATGCCGAAATTAAAGAGTTAAGAGGCCAAGTGAAAGAAGCCTTAGCCGGTTGCCAGTTTGAAGGATGGGACCCGATTAAGCTAGATAAAGGCCGCACTGTTGAGCTTAACAAAGAAACAAACAACTTAATTTATCAGTGCCAGTTCAGTGTAACTGGTATTCATACCGTAACTGTGAAGGTGATGCCATGAGCAAACAAACCGAATCGCAATCGACAAAACCAGCACCAGAAAGAGGCGTTGTTATTACAGAGCCTAAAGTGTCTCGTGCTATGGCCATTGCGACCAATGTAAACAAGGTACTTTCGAGTAACAAGGCATCTCGTACAGAGCTTGCTGGCGCATTTAACTTGAAAGATGGCGAGTTAATTAAAGTGGAGAGTAAATCATGAGCTGGCGCTTTAAAGATAAATTAATTTTAGCAGATGCCCTGGGCACCACACTCACAGGCATGCATGCAATTTATGCAAGTGAAGTTGAACTTGCCATCGAGAACGAAAGTGAAAAAGACGAGCTAGAAACAAGCTACAGCGGTGCAAGTCTTGAAACGTTTTACGGTGAGCACATTAGCCTTAACTTTAAAACGCCTCTTGCTATGAGCGGCACTGCAGGTAATGAGCCTGCCTTTGCGCCCCTATTACTTGCCTGTGGCATGGTGCAAGTTGCTGATGCGAGTAGCGTGACATTCACCAAAGGTGCTGCTGTTGCTGTTAAGTGCTTAGTTCGCTTTGGTAAGAACACGCATGAAATAAGCGAAATGAAAGGCAATGTGAGCTTACAGCTTGAAAAAGGTAAGCCAATGCTGAACTGGCAATTTAAAGGCTTATTTAGTGCCCCTATTGCAAGTGCTGCTGCACCTGCAGTGGATTGGGACCGCTGGGTTCGTCCTGAAGTACTTGGTGTAAGCAATAGCTCTGACTTTAAGTTAAATGATGTGAAGCGAACTCTACATAAGCTGACTGTGGACTTAGGTAATAATGTGATATTTGACCGTGCCATTAACCAAGAAGAAATTATGATCACTGGTCATGAAAGCAGTGCCAACTTTACGCTTACAGCTGAAGAACTGGCCAGCTTCAACCCCTTCGATGATGTTGGCAAAGTGCAGATGTTCGAATTTACGCACGGTACCGCTGTGGGTAAAAAAGTCACCATTATTGGCCGTTATCAAATGCCCCACCCTAAATACACAAGCCTTGACTCTGAATTAACAGGCTATGAGTTTGATGGAAAGCTGGTACCGAGTGGTGCGGGTTACGATGAATTAACCATCGTGTTTGAGTAATACCATGCGTTTTAAAGCCGTCAAAGTAAAAAGAATCGAAAAAACAGGGAATGTTGAATTTTACACGGTCATTGCAAAGCCAAAGGGAAAAGCGCCAAGTTACTGCAAAGATAGCAGTGGCATTCTTAAATTTAGTAGTCATAAAGCCGCAAAGGATGAGGCTAAACGACTGACTAATGCATATAAGTGAACTTAAAAATGAAATTAAAGCTTTTAGAAGAATTGAAAAACACATCAGCTGAAGCGCCGTTAAATTTTACCTTTGCGGGGGTGCATTTCAAATTCACAGCGAAAATTAAAATTGTTGATGAACAAACACTCGAAGAACTTACTGGTAAACAAGGCGCGAATGATAAGGAAATTGTTCGTGACTTACTTATTGGCTGGGATGAGTTTGTAGATGAAGGTAAGCAAGTGCCCTTTGCAACCGACACCCTTGAAGAAATGCTTGCGTTTCCTGGTTTAACTGCACGGTTAAGTGTTGAGTGTATTAACGCGCAATACCGTGTACAGGAAAAAAACTAAACGATGTTGCTAGGTGGTTTGTGGGCGACCTAGCAACACAAAGCCAAACATTAGATGACGACGAAGCCCATTTTGGCGCACCTGTTAAAGCTGCGCCTAAAAACGACAAAGACGACACATTATTTGTATTGCCGGCTAACCACGTTGCAGTGATCGCTATAACCACCGCATCGAGTCAATGGCAGTTAGATAATAATGGGGTTGAGTTTGCCCTTGATTATGCCAGGGCTGATATTGCATGGCGTTATGCAAACATAACACTGACCCCACCCGACTTTGACAAAGTACAAACACTTGAGCGCACCATAATTGGATTGATAAGGCGACCTGATGAGCAACAACTTGAATTTGGCGTTACGCTTAAGTTATGACGGCAAAGCTGTTACTGCAGGTGCTCGCCAGAACGTAAACGAACTAAACCGAATTAACCAGGCTGTACAACGCCAAAGTGCAGCTAACCAACAATTAGGTGTAAGCCAAGCAGCTGTTATGCGCCAACAAGGCGCAATGACGCGCCAGCTCGGTTTAATGAATACGGCTTACGGCCAATTAGGTGCAACGCTCACTACCCTTGTGAGTATCGGTACCGCGACGATGTTTGTACGAGATACCGGTGCTGCACAACTTCTCGATACTCGATTGAAGGGCTTAACAAGCTCAGTACGTGAATATGAAAAGGTACAAGCCTATTTATTTGAAACGTCTGACAGACTGAATACCAGTTACACCACCCTCGCCGATTCATACAGTAAAATATTAACCCTGCAAGATGCAGGTGTTGTTACCCAAGAGCAAGGCATTGCAATACTTGAAGGTATGGCGAATGCAGCCGCTAAAACAGGTGCCAGTAATGTACAACTAGGCCAAAGCTTGTTTGGTATGACACAAGGCATGACTGCGGGTGTGTTACGTGCTGAAGAGCTAAATCAAGTCACTGAGCCAATGCCTGGCTTATTACAAAAACTCGATAAAGCAGCAGGTAAAGCTGGTGGCGGTTTTAGACAGATGGTGAACGATGGCCAAGTAACAAGCCAAATGTTCAAAAACTATTTGATCAAAGCGCTAGAAGATTATGCCGGTGCAGCTGAAGCGACCGAAGGTAAGATAAACGCAAGTTTTGCTGAAATGGGCAATGAATACCAGCGCTTGATCCGTAAATATGAAGAGCCAGTCAACTTTGCTGTTACCAGTGTTGTAAGCAGTATTACCGATACAATGGCATATTTACGCGAGAACGAAGAGGTTGTAGACGACTTGGTGTTTGCTACAGGTGCATTAGCAACGGTTTTAACTGGGCATTTAGTGTCTGGGCTTGCAGCTAGTGCAAATGGCTATTTAGCTAACATAGCAATAAAAGATAGAGCGTTAATTGCTGATGCCGCCTTAGCTAAACAAGCCAAGGTTAATGCTATTGCAGAGCGTGAGCGGGCTTTGTATGAGAATGCAGCAGCAAAACGCCAACTAGCAGCTGCATCAACAGCAGGTACACGAGCAGCTGCTATTACCCGTTTAGCAGCAACGAACAATAGAGCAGCCGCCTCTGAAGCTAACCTAACTGCTGCTACAAATGCATATAATACAGCAGCTAGAAGAGCAACAGTGACAAGTCGTAATTTATCTACAGTTATGGGCCTTTTGGGTGGGCCTGTTGGCTTAATTATGACCGCAGGTATTGCCCTCACCTATTTCGCTACCAAAAGTGATGACGCAACAGAATCTGTTAATGAACTAAAAGAAGCGACAAAAGATCTAAACCCTTATGCAAACCTCACGGGTAAACAAGCTGAAGGTTTGTTGCTACTTGCCCAAGGTAGAATAAAGAATGCAATACAATTAGCTGATGAAGCCAGACAGCGGTTTAACAATCCATTTTTAAAAGGCAAGTTCTCTGACGTTAAAGAAGCAGAGAAACGAGTTACAGACCTTAAGAATGAAATAGTTGCACTGCAACAAGTTTTAGCTATTAAAGAAAAAGAAAAACCAAGAACAGCTTCAATAGAAACTTCTGCATTGCCAGAAAACATTAAGCGATTGCAAGAGAGCTTATTAAGTGAAGAGGCAAGATTAAAAGCAAGCTATGACAAGCGTCGACAAATGGTACTTACTGCGCGTGATAATGATGTTTCTAATAAAGCTAAATATGATGCGATTCTCAAACAGTTAGATACGCAGTATAAAGAAGATGTAAAGGACATAACGACAAAACGTGAAGCCGAAAAAACACGTATAGAAAATGAAGCCTATCAAAACCGCAAGAATCAATTACAGAATCAGCTTGATGATCGCATAGCGCAAATTAAAGGCTTAGCAGGTCGAGAAGCGTTAGAGGTTTATAATCAGCATTTAGCTATACATCAAGCAAAAGAAAAGGCGCGCATCGATGCAGCAAGACGTGCAACAAAAGATATTGCAGCGAATGATGATGTTGGTGAAATAAAATATGATGCAAATGCTCAAGTCCGTGAAATTGAGCGTAATAGTGAATTAAATAAACTCAAGGGTTATCACACTGAAGTTGAAAGGCTTGAACAAGAGCATGAAAATAGAATTGCAGAGATAAAATTTGGCGCAAATGTTCAAGGATATAGAACAGCAAAAGAACAAGAAGAAGCTGCTCACGCTACCCGAATGTTTGATATTTTTGCCAATCAATATGCCCCACAATATAAAGCTGAGCTAACGGCCATTGCAGGTTTTGAAAAGCAAACTAGTGCAGAAAAAGCAAAAAATGTCGTTGGCATTGGCGCTGCTATGTTTAAAACACTAGGGCAACAAAGTAAAACTGCATTTAAAACGTATAAGGCGTTTGCTATAGCACAGGCCATTATCAATACATATCAAGGCGCAACGGCAGCTTTCACTTCACTTGCATCAATCCCGATCGTTGGCCCAGTGTTAGGTGGTGTAGCAGCAGCTGCAGCAGTTATGAGTGGTTTACAGCAAGTTAGGCAAATTAAAGCACAGCAGCCAGCAGGTATTGCACACGGTGGTTTAGATTACGTACCTAATGAATCAACCTATGTATTACAACGTGGTGAGCGTGTATTAAGTCCTAAACAAAACATTGAAATTAGCCAAATGGCGCGCCGCTATAACGCAGGAACTGCTGCAGCTAATGATTCAGTTAGTCGTGGTGTTACGTTAAATATAACAAACCAAATTAACGTAAAAGGCTCAGCAAATGAACAAAATGCTCAGCTTATTGGACAAGACATTGCGCGTGAAGTGGTGGGTGTTGTAGTAGCGAATATTCAAAGTAATGGTGCAATCATTCGCTCTATACGCGGAGCTGCTTAGTTGTTAAGTAGTTGAGATTCGTGTAAAAAGGAATTTTTAAGCGAGGGAATGTGCATGACTGAACAAGAGACAATCCAAAAGAGAGAAGCTGAGTTTATTAAGTTAATTATTAACATAGCAGTCTTTGTACTTTTAGTAGTTGGCGTTACTTTTGGCATTTTTTTTGATTTTACCCCCTCTAAAGAACTAAAAACATGGGTTGATACTGCAACTATTTTCACAGGCGTTGCTACTCCTATTTTGTCCACGGTATCAGTTTTTCTACTGTATTTTGTTTGGAAAGATAATCGTAGAGAATTAGCAGAAACTAAAAAAGCGCTGAGCGAACAATCTGATACTCAAAACTTTAGTGTTATTAAAGATGCAGTTTTTGATGTTGCCGAAAAAGTAAAAGAGTCATTACAATCCAATGTTGGAATGGGTCAAATCGGAGAAGAGGTACTTTTGGTGTCTGAATCATCCCCAGCTTTCAAGATAGATTATCCTCCTAAACCTAACGGTGAGGAGGGCTTAACAATAATGAAACTGGAGTTTTTTTTAGAATATTATTTCCGCTTTTCTCGCGAAAAACCAATTGAGTCGACAAGATACAATAACTCACTTAAAGGATTAATACTATCAGCCCCTACACTTCAATACATAGACAAAGTTAAGTCCATAGCTCTATTTATGAAAGCACTGAAAAGCGATGAATTCAAAGAAGTATTAGAAATTACGTTATTTGCAAAGCTGACAATTTTTACATGGTTGATGTTTGTGGAAATAGCCTATCATCTTCTTAAGACAGCTAAAGAAGGCGAACAAGATATTGCTGAGCTTGTTTTTATAGAGATAGCTGGTTTAACATGTAGGCAGTTGAAAGCAGTTGCTTGGCTCAATGCTCTTTCAGATGAAGTACTTTTTGAGCTTCAAAAACGAAAACTAATATAACTATGTAAACCCCTTTCCAGCCGAAAGCTTACCCCCTAAATTTTATACTCGTTACCAGTGTTTTACTTAAAGCCTGGTAACGATGACAGTTCCACTCCCCTTACCCAAACGCCCTAAACGCTCTAACTTTAAGTTAGTGCCGAATAGCCAAATTCATTTAAACAAAGCCAATAACGCCACTGAGGTGTATGACCTTGAGGGTGCTTATTGGGAATTTGAAATTGAATTAGCCAATGTGCCTGAGCGTGAAGCGTTGGCGCTAGATGCATTTATTGCCAGCCTGCGTGGGCAAGTGGGCACATTTACCCTATTTGATTACCGTCGCGAGCAACTTGATAAAGACTTTACTGGGTATGTGCGTGGTGAAAACCAAGACGGTAATACGCTGGTTATTGATGGTTTACCGCTCAACCAAACCTTGCTAGTTGCTGGCGAACGTATGCAAGTGGGAGTCGGCCAAAATACAGAGCTTAAAATTTTAACCGGCGATTTGGTCAGTGATTCACTTGGCCGTGCCACTGCCGTTTTTGAATCGCCCCTGCGTAAAATCCCTGCTGATAACACCTTAATCACCTTTAAACAGCCGCGTGGTTTGTTCCGCCTTGCGGATAACAACCAGGGCATAGATAGCGCTGAATACAAAAAAGGCATTGTCACCAGTTGGAAGATTAAAGGACGGGAGGCGTTTTAATGGAGTCGTTAAACGCTGGGTTACTCGCTGATTTAGCCAATAGTGGTCGCGCCCGTTACTTTGTTCGCCTGGCATTTAAAAGCGGTGATGTATTACTGCATACGGGTGTAGGTGAACGTCGCTTTAAAAACCTAACCTGGAAAGGCTTAGGGATGCTCGGCACCGTGAGTGAAATCCCTGCTAATGACAAGAACGACAGCGCCCGTATTCGCTTAACCCTTCACACGCAAGACACAGCCGTACTGGCTGAAGTCGCTGAAAACGATCCTATTGGCCATACCTGCGAAATCTACCTTGTTACCGTGGATGAACACTACCGCGTAAGCCAAAGTCAGCTGCTTGAAAGTGGTTACATTGTGGCGTGCGATGTAGAGCGCGGTGCAGTATCACAAGTGCAATTAAGTGTAGCGGGTGAAAGTGAACGCTGGAAAGAGTCTCGCTTACACCAGCGCTGGAATGATGCGACACAACGCGCCCTCTACCCTGATGATGCTTTTTTCAGTGAGCAAGCGTCTGCCAATAAACAAAACCTACCTGACACACAACCTGGTAACTACATAGGGAATAAACGCCGTGAACGCCACCGTTAAACTAGCCGCCTTTATAAATCAACGTAATTGCATGCCGTTTCAGTGGGGCAAAAATGATTGCTGCCTACTCGTGGCTGATTGGGTTCGCTTTGCGACAGGCCAAGACGTTGCTGCAGATTTTAGAGGTAAATACCGCTCTGAGAATGGTGCATTTAAACAACTCTTTAAACGTGGTTTAAACGATGTTCAAAGCGTCTTTAAAGACCGTTTAAACCGTGAAATTCCTATTGCGTATGCGCGCCGTGGTGATTGCGCCCTTGTTGAATTTAACGGTGAACTTGTTGGCGGAATTGTGACAGTCAATGCCGTTGTATGTGTTGGCGAAAATGGACTTGTGACTAAACCTATGAGCTGCGTAAAAGCGGTTTACCCATTGGAGCCGCGCAATGTCTAAAGTTGTCGATACTGTTGTAGACACAGGGGGCGATTTATTCGGCATTGGTCGTAGTATCTATGATAAGACCGTGGGCGCACTGTGGGACTCGCTCACCCCTGATGTACCTGAAGAGGACCTTGCAACACTTGCTAAGGGCTTACAAAAAGGCATAGACCAACCGCGCCGCATTACCTTTGGCCGTGACCGTGTTGGTGGGGTTATTGCTCACCAAGCTGAAGTTGAGCGCGATAAAAAGAAATTTGTTCAAATGGTGGTGCTAATTAATGGTGCCCCAATTGATGCCCTCGAAGAAATCTACATTGCTGATAAGCCGCTTACTGAGTACCCGAGCGAAAGTTGGGACTATGAATTAAGCGATGGCCGCCATACAACGGCGAACAGTAAAGCCGTTGCTAAAATGGCAGGTTGGACTGCTGAACACATCGGGTATGGCCAAGCACACATTTTTGTTGAGTTTGAAAATAATCGCGAAGTCTTTCCTGATGGTATTAGCGATACTGAGTTTTTAATTCGCGGTGCCCGGGTGTGGGACCCGCGCGATACAAATCAAGACCCTGATGATGAAACCACCTGGCTTTGGTCACAAAATGCAGTGCTATGTGCCCTGCACTATGTACGCTTTTACGGGGCGCATGAAGTCCCTTTTGAGCGCTTACCGCTTGAGTGGTGGATTGCCGCCATTAACGTGTGTGATGAAGAAGCCGAGTTTACTGATAAAGACGGTAATATCACGACTGAGCCACGCTACACAACCAATGGCAGCTTTACCTTTACCACAAAACCTCTTGATGTATTAAACCAACTTGAAGCCTGTTTTGCGGGTAAGATTTTTAGGCAAATGGGCCAATGGTATGTACGTGTTGGTGCCTGGTATGGCAACCCAACTTACACCATTAATACAGATGATGTTCACGGCAACATTAAGATTAAATGGCATGCGGATTTACGCGACCGTGCCAACGTTGTTCGCGCAACATTTACCGATCCCGATCAAAACTACGAACGCACTGATGCGCCGCCAGTAATATCAACTGCATACCAAGAGCGTGATAACCAGGTATTAGAAAAGTCGATTACCCTGCCCTTTGTTAGAAGCAGCACGACAGCACAACGTTTAGCCACTATACACCTTGAACAAACACGCTTAGGTGAAATTGAACTACCCCTTAAGCACAAAGGCTTGGCTGCAGCTGTTGGCCGAACTGTGTACTTAAACTTACCTGGTGAATCAATTAGCAACAAAATCTACCGCGTGACAGAGCGCCGTTTTCGTTTAGATGGCGGCGTTACCTTGATGTGTATTGAAGATGGGCCTGACTTATGGGGCGATAACTTAATACCAGGTGCGCAAGATATTACCCCAAACAGTGATTATTTAATTGGTGCGCCAAAGCCTGTTTTTGATGTACGGGTTACATTAGATGGTGATGGTAATGGGATTGTAAAATGGGCTCACCCTTCCCCTTTATCAGTCTTTGAATATGATGTTGAGTTCTACACAACCATTGAACCAGAGGTTGAAGGTGAAGATCCAATTGATGTGCTTATGTATCAAAACACAGTTACATATACACAATCTATCATTCCCACGTTGGATATCGGCGAGTACACAGCACGGATAAGTGCAAAAAATATCTTTGGGCAACGCTCTTTAAAAGCCATTGTAAAATTTAACTTTGATAAGCCGCTTGTACCCACTATCTCGTTTGATGCTACTTATAATTCAATTGTATTAACAGCCAGTGTTGATGGCTCTAGCACAGGCACTTCTTTTCAATGGCAGTTCTTTGGTACTGAAGAGCCGGTTATTGAAGAACCAACAGAAGAGAACCCTGATGGATCAACTCAGGTTGATGAGCCGCCAATTTTAAATGGCTATAGCTATACGTTTACTGGCTTAGTGCCAGAAACTGAATATTTCTTTAAGGTTAGAACGATTAATGTTGTTGGCGTGAGTGAGTGGATTGTATTTGCTGCAAGCACGCCCCCTGCTGACATTACTGAGTTTATAACCAATCTTGAGCTTACACAGCTTAGTGAAAGTGCCCAAAACCTGATCAACGACATTAATGAACAAGTTGATCGCCTTCGCGAAGGCTCTGAGAATAACATTGACGACAAAATTACTGATATTGAAGACAATCTTAGTGATGCAATCAAGGACTTAGACGATAAAGTTAACACTGATATTGACGATATAAATTCGAATATCGGAGAGTTAAACGATAACCAAAACACCATCAAAGACGCTGTCTTTTTGCTTGATCGTTCTGTGGCTTTACTCGATGCGGAAGCGCTTAATCGCATTGATATTGAGCGCGTTGTATTTGACTTAACCGCCGAATACGTGCGTTTTCGTGAAGCGTATGAAAACCGCACAGCAGAGCAAGACCGCTTAGTTGATGCCGCTGTAACAGTTGATCCTGAATCAGGCCGTATTGTTAATCGCGCCGAAGAAATCACAGCAGATATGCTGCAAGAAGCCTATCAAGAAATTGATGCTGTAAAAGGCCAGGTCACAACCCAAGTTAAGAAACTTGAAGTATCAGATAAGCGTATTCAGCAAGCCGAATCTGAACTATCTATACAAGCCGATAAAATAAATCAGCGTGTTACTTATACTGAGGTTCAATCTGAAATATCTAGCGCTATTCAGGCCCTTGTTCCTGCTTATTCGTGGCAATTTAATAGCTCAGATGAAGGCTTTACAGGCGTTACCAGCCATAACACAGCGGGCTATATAGTCGCTAATGAGGCCGTAACAAGCCCAGATATTAGCTACATAGCTGAAGAAAACACCATGTTTCGCTTGCGTGTTCGTTTGCATGTGGGTGCAACGTGGCTTGGCCAAGTTGTTATTAATGGCACTATTACCTTATCGGTACCTGCCCCTGCAACGAGCGGTTGGGAAACATTACAAGTTAACGCTGAAGGCTTAACCGGCTATACGGGCGAAATTACCTCACTGGTATTTAACCTGGGCCCGTGTGATATAGACGCCATTGAAATAGGTAAACGTGGCGCGAGCGATTTAGCACTTCAAGATATCACTACACGCACTACAAACCTTGAGCAAGAAATCGATGGTCGCACAGGTCGCATGGCACAGTATGCCACTACCATTTGGGTTAATGCCCTTGGCTATCAAAAGCAAAGCGATGTGCAGCAGATTATCGATTCGTTCAATACGACATATAAAGTCTCTGCAACGCTTCAAGAGTTTGACGAAAACGATGTACTAACAAAAGCTAACAACGCGCAAGAGTTTATCAATGGCGCTGAAGCTTACATTGAGCAGCAAATTACGGCATTTATCGACCAAGAAGATGGCGTAAATGCTAAGTTTAGCATGGTTAACCAGCGCTTAGACGCACAGCAAGGCACCATTACTAAGCAAATTGCGCAGATGCAGAACCTCGAAGTCGACTTAAATAACGCATCAATAAACGATGTGTTACAAGCGTGGAACGAGTTTCAAAAGAATGACGAGTTACAAGATCTAGATATCAAACTCGCCCTTGCAGATGAAAAGCTCCAAGCCCGTACAGAGGAACTAAAAAGCGTATCTGAGCAAAGCCTAGCGCTGGTATCGCTGTTTGAGCAAAGCAAGTCAGCCTTAACAAGTGTATCAACGGCCTTTTCTAATTCGCATCAAGCGCAAGTAAAGCAAAATCGTGAATTTGAAGTTCAGCATAAAGACGCTAAAGCTAAGTTTATCAATGTAGAGCAAGCGATTGCCGACGAAACCGAGGCCCGTGTTCAAACTGAGCAAGCGTTTCAAGCCGAGTTTGAAAACAACACAGCTAAGTTCGCACAAGTTAATCAGGCTATTGCGAATGAGACTGAAACCCGCGTTCAAAATGAACTAGCATTTCAAGCTGAGTTTGATAACAACGCAGCTAAGTTTGTGCAAGTTAATCAGGCTATTGCGAGTGAGACTGAAACCCGCGTTCAAAACGAGTTAGCTTTTCAAGCTGAGTTCGAAAACAACGCCGCTAAGTTCGTACAAGTAAATCAAGCGCTTGCTAACGAGACTGAGGCCCGTGTTCAAACTGAGCAAGCCTTTCAAGCTGAGTTCGATAATAATGCCGCTAAGTTTATTCAGGTCAATCAGGCCCTAGCTAATGAAACGGAGGCGCGAGTTCAAACTGAGCAAGCGTTCCAAGCTGAGTTTGAAAGCAACACAGCCAAGTTTGCACAAGTAAACCAAGCCCTTGCTGATGAAACGCAAGCCCGTGTTCAAACTGAGCAAGCGTTTCAAGCTGAATTTGATAACAACGCGGCGAAGTTCGTACAGGTAAACCAAGCGCTTGCTGATGAAGTACAAACCCGCGTCCAAAACGAATTGGCTTTTCAAGCTGAGTTCGAAAACAACGCGGCAAAGTTTGTTCAAATCAATCAGTCACTCGCAAACGAAACCCAAGCTCGGAACACGTTAGAGCAAGTGTTAAGAGCCAAGATAGAAAACGACGACACCGATGTATTAGCAGACGCGCATGAATTTACACGAACAGCGGTTGGCTATTGCTTAGATGCAAACGGCAACCCGACAAGTGAGAATGACGCAGCGGTTTGTGTTGCCGGTGGTGGTACGTGGATTGCTGGGCCGCTTGCTGAATATATCGCAAACATGCAAATCAGTGACGGTGTAAACACAGCAAGCATTAAGCAGCTTCGCCAGTTGTTCACCACCATTGATGGCAAACTTGTTGCTCGTGGTGGTTGGACGCTCGATAACAACGGTCGCGTGGTGGGTATTGCGGGCTATAACGATGGTGAAGTGGGTAGCCTTGATTTAGTGGGTGATGTCATTCGTCAAGGCGTGATGATTGGTAATACATTCGTACCGACTGTTTATATAGATAACACAGACCCTGACAACCCAGTACAAACGATGCGTGGCAGAGTCATTTTAAACGATGGGTATGTAGTCGATGGCGAGGAAAATATTCGAGCCCTTGACGGCCAAGACGGTGCCGACGGCTTTAGCGCGTTTAATGTCTTATATGACTCAGGAACCTGGTCTAAAACAGGTAGCCGAATTACTCGCTTAAATTCAGGCTGGGAATGGGACACCGGCTTTAGCACGCTAGAAAGATATAAAAACTTATCAATGTCGGCGCGTGTACCACCCAATCAAAGGGTAATGCTGGGTATTAGTGAAAATGCCTCGTATGGTAACTATCGCAATATGCAATTTGCGCTCTACATTGACCTTGGCGTTTTGAAGGCGTTAGAGAACGGCACCATTGTTGCGACCAATCTTGGCTCGGCCAGTGCATCGGACTTGCTAACTGTTGAGCTAAGTGGCGGTATTGTTCAATTCTTAAAAAACGGCACTCTTATTTACACGGCCAGTTCGACTACATCAGCCGCGCTAAGAGCGGATATTGGTGTATGGAAAGTTGGTGAATACATTGACGACTTTTCGTTTGCACCAAAAGGCTCTAGGGGGTTAAACGGTGCGCGTGGTGCAGGAACTTATTATGTGGCTACATCAACAGGTGCATGGTCTGACTCTATCGCAAACTCTGCAGTACCTAATGGTTCACCTGTAGCTGGTGACGTTGTCGAAATTTTCAAATCAACCGACCCAGCTGTAAGCACAACTAAAAAGCACAATGGTAGCTACTGGGTTGCATACACATTAATTGTAAACGGTAATGCCCTTTTTACGGGCTCAGTTGATGGCTCAGCATTTAAAGCCGGCACCCGCATTGAATCCCCCCGTATTGATTTGATTGGCGGCGGTTTCATGAAAATTGAGCTCGCCAGTGGCTTTGGGCCAGATAACCTTTGGTACTGGTACGGCCCTAAAATCATGAGTGGTGGTTTACCAAACCTATCAGCGCTGACAAAAGCAAATGCTATTGAGTGGAAAGACACTGGCGGAAATGCCTATTTTGGCGGCTCGATTACAACAGGTTTACTCAGTACCGCGCTTACCACAACCGATTTGTCTTATAACGCAAATGTCACCATTGGCCCATTTGGTTCGAATGGTGGCGTAATTGATATTGTGTGCTCACTTGTGGCGTCATCACGAGGTTCTGGGCGCGATTCTAACGAACAATCTAAGCCATCTGTCCCAAGCTACACAATTACCCTTTATGAGTATGTTAATGACACTTGGATATCACGTAAGAGCCAAAGCTTAACGGGTGAATCATCAATACATAACGTTTGGGATGGTGAGTCTCAAAAATACGATTGGATTGGTACACAAAGTTGCTCAGGCTCATTTACGTACACAGACAATAAGCGCACTGCAACAGATAGAACTTACAAATTAGCAATAACTAGCCGTTCGAACTTAGCTACAACCGGCAGTTACTCAGCATCACAAAAATTAACCCTAGTTTCTCAAGAGGACTAACACATGGCCGCATTTACAGCCGAGAGTATCAATATTTTAAATGGCCAAGACGTGGCCGAAATAACTAGCGCGGAGCCTATCAACACCATTCAAAAAGGTGACTTTTTAGTTATAAGCGGCTTTCCGCCGGTTGAAATTTTACAAGCTTACAAAAATGGTCAAGGCGAACGCTTTATCGAACTACTTAAGCCTTGGCCGCATACATCTCAAGCAAACCAACCCGCGATTGTCATACCAACAACCGTTGACTATCGCGAAGCGGTTGAAGCGCTACGAGCAGCAAATACGCTTGTTAGTGACAATAAAAAAGCCATGGGCGATTGGCAAACAAACATGGGTACCGTCACGTTTAAAGACAAAGACGGCAACGATGTCGTTGTTAAAACGCTCAGGCAAATTGAAGCCGATAACCAAGCCCAAATGAATGCGTACCACCCTTACCCGTGGGCCATGCGCAAGGTTGAGTTTGAGGCTATGCGATCGGCTAATAATGAAAAGTATGCTGCCAGTGGCTTTGTGCATAAAGGTAAACGATACCTAGATACTTGGAATATAGGCTATATTGATTCACTATATTCACCTAATCTAGGATCTAGCGTAGCCTCTAATAGTTTATTTTTTGGTTCAATGCACCCAAGTGCCGAAGGTGAGTCTAAACAAGGTGCACCGAAACTAGTGTTAGCGGGTGTGGAAACCCAAATTGAATACATTTCTAGCTCCAATAAAGATTTGTTAAATAAAATAAAGCTACCCCCAGCAGAGAACGGTACACGCACTTATGACAGTGCAACAGGTGAACCAGTAACTCACGCAACCGCCACACTTGCATTTGCCACAGAAACAGCAACCAACAAGGTTGTCACAGGCCGTGTAGATATGTGGGGGGTTGAGGCGTTTTTACGTGAAATAAACGACTCTGACCCGTTTGTGTATAAACGAGGTTTACCTCAATCATTAGCTTCAAGTATCAATGGTGTGGCAACGGTTGATGATAATGTACGGCCTATTACTTATTTTGCTTGGTATGAAGGTGATACGACTAGTAGAGGTAAAGGTGTAAATTGGCAAACTGCAACTGAAGCTCAGCGTATTGCTATCGCAAGTGACCCTAAAAATAATATCTACTTTGATGATTCAACAGGTAAGTTTTATCAATGGTGTGTACGTGGTCGTAGTTTTGCGGGGGTTGGTAATGGTGATTGGGGTTTTATTGAGAATAAAGAAAATATCTTAGGTTTTTCCACATACAATAGGGTTTATGTGAAAGGTATTAGTGACAGTGATGAGTCTTTTGTAGGAAGTTCAGATGCTAATCATTATAGAGGGTTTTATGCAACAGCTAATGATTCACCTTTTTTAGGGGTATTTACTACGCATAGTCAGTATAAAAATTCAAAAGGTGTGAACGGGGAGTGTTACTTTCTAGTTTGTGATACTGTGAGTAGGTTGAATCAAGGAGGTTATCATCCAAGCCTTAATCAGATGGGTTCTGGAAAATTAACCTCAGATGGTAATAACTACCAATTTTGGTATGAATACACAGGGATACCTCTAACAAGTGTACTTTCTGTGTTTGAAAATACAAGGATAAATACAGGAGCTGTTGGACAAACATCAGGACGATCAGATAATAAGTACTATGATGTAATCTACTCAAGCGGTCAAGGTGGTGTATGTCGTGATATGCGTTACTCTGCTCGGGGATTAAAAGCAGAAGACTTTGCAGAGGCTGATTTAAAAATAAAGTCTGGTAAGTATCGTGGCAGAGAAAGATTACCTTTTTCAGTGCCAATAGTTGTGGGTGCAAATTCATCAACAACTTATATCTCCTTAGGAAGTACTAAGCCTAAATGGTGGGATGATGCTGAGCTTGGTACAGGTACAGGAGTGAGCAAAAATATTTCTGATATGTTCCTAATAAACCCGTCAACAGATGAAAAACTATATGTAACTATAACTGGTTACACGGAATCCTCAAACTTAGGCTGGTATTTAAGGGTATCTAAAACACATCATGTTGCAGATACTAGTCAGTTTCACAATTTATCAGATGACGATGTACTAATACTGCAAACACAAGGTAATGAGTCATTATGTAAAACTTCTGTCGCTGGCGAGTACTCTCATACGGAAGTTATCGGTGCGCCTTCTAACATACTCCAATCTACAGATTTGAAAGACGGCTGGGTTGGTAATTGGAATCCAACCATCCCTGATGGAAGCGGTACTAGATTCCCTATAACCAAGCCTGCCCTAAATACTACGGATGATCTTGCTATTTATTCCTTAGACTTAGGATCTTCTTGGCTGACCACAACACAAGCCCACAACCTAGATTTAGTTACAAACAGTGTATCCCATGCAACCGTATTTGCAGAGGGTGGGTTAGTTGTATACCACTATACAACTAAAGCTAAGGTTACGGTAGAGACAACCAACGATGTAATTCATGGAGGGGATTTAGGGATTGGAAGTGTCTATGCTTGTAACTGGGGAGGTGCTACACCACAAGGTAAGGGTTTAGGTTATTCTTTAATGTCAAAAGTGGTTATTGGTAGTAATTCTTTTCAAAGAATAATGAATTATCCAATAACTCAAGGGGGTGTAGAGGCTACGGGTAAGTTACCTATATCTAATAGTTACCTTATCAAGCATAAGATAGTGGATCTTACTGGGGTGGATAGTCCAGCATTCAAGGCCCTGAATTATAACGTAGCAGAAAACCAGCAAGCGTTTATTAACTACGCATACACCGAACTTCATTACGATGCTACGGCAGGTGATTGGGGCGATGATGGCGTAATGCACCCCGCAAGTAACCAAACTACAATGCCCGATGAAAACGGCCACACCGTTTTGGTTGGTACAGCACGTTGCGTAGAACCTTTAGGATGGCTAAAAAATGACAAATAATCTTACCCCTATTTTAGAGTTTATCGAGCTCGACGCCGAGCAAAACCCTGTTGTTAACGAACAAGGTCTACCAACCTTGCTGCAAGGGCCTGTTGGCGTTAAAGACATACCTGGGCTAATCGCCAAGGGCAAAATTGAAAACCTAACCACGTTTGCTGAGCTGCAATCTAAGCATGAGCAGTACGAGTGGGCAAAAGAGTACGTTGACTATTTAGTCGAGCTAAACAACGTCAATGAATACAACGCGAACTTGCCCGCGCCAGTAGCAAATGACGATGGCAGCGTTACAGAGGTTGAACCTAAGCCATTACCCAAAGCGCCAACTCGCCCTGCAGTACGAACCGCTGATGAAATACTCGAACCGTACAAAGTCACCATCCTTAAACTGCAGCGCCAAAGCCAGATTGATAACGCCATTGTGGAAATATCAACAGGCAAAACGTTTGATGCCGACGAGCTAAGCATTACCCGCATGGCCAATGCACTCATTAAACATTGGCAGCTGGCCGAAAGTGACATTATCCCTTGGTCAACAGCAGATGTGGCCACGGGTGTAATGGTTGAGTGCACAAAGGCCGAAATTGTCGAAGCCCACAGCCTTGCAACAGACCACTTTGCTACAGCTTGGAACATTGACTAACTAAGGGGCTTGATAGCCCCTTTTTATTGGAGACAACTATGTCTAACGTGCTTAAAACTCTGAGAACCTTGGTTTGTTATGTTTTATGTGGAGTAGTAATACTTACCCCATTCCTTTTATTATCAGCTTTCGCTATGTTTGGTAGTCGATGGGCTTTCAACAGTCTTTACAGTATTGACGTCGCTATTTGCAGTATTTGCCACGGCACAAGGCTTGAGTCCATTTCAGCAAGAAGTTACAGACTTAGAAACGATAAGCGCTACTATTACCAGATGCGCGTAATTGATTGGTTAGCTAAGCCATTTGACGGAAAGGAACATTGTAGGCGAGCATTTAAATGGGAAAGTAAAGTTATTAAACCAGTTTAAATCTTAGATCTTTAAAGCTCATTTAAACACCGTTTAAAGAAGCTTTAAAGATACCAATCATTACACTCAAACAAATAAACGCAAGCCTATTTAACATAATTAAACAATTCTAAAATCTTACGTCTTTTTTTCTAAAAACAATCGGCGGCTTACATTAACTATGATTGATTTCTACAACAAACTGTTAGTTATAACGAAAGCCATGTAGATGCCCTACAAGCTAAAATTGAACACTTGTATGACCTAGTTGAAGCCAATGAAACGCTTAAAATCATCGGCAATGACCTAATCAAAATGAGTGAGCAGCTTGCTCTAAAAGATATTATTTTGAAGTACGGAGATAAGAAAACAGCTTAATATGAGGTCGTGATTAAGTCATAACCTTTTTAATTTATCACATAACTCATATCATAAAGCTAGTTTTACTTTTAAAGGATTTAATGTGCACATCGTAAATTTAGATAAAAAACCTTACTTTTCTATTTTTAAAATAAAGGTAACTCATTTTTACATAAAACATTTAGCTGACTTTATTTCTATAGTAGCTTTGTTATTTACAATATTTGGTTCTACTCTAATTCTTTTACATAAAAACCCTACTGCTGTTATATTGAGCAATCTCGGTGGCTTTATCGGGGGAATGTTTACTTTTATAGCTGTTATTTACTCTTTGAAAGAGTTTTTGATAAATAAGCAAAGGCATGGCAGTAGCGAATACTTATCATTAATTAACGATATTCTCGAGATGACCAAAACGGTAACTAGAGTTTCATGGAAGTTAGGAGGTTACATTAGAAGACCTCCGCTATTAAACACTCCTAAAGAGAAACACACAGAAAGAGAAATAATTAAAGCATTGGGTAAAGAGCTTGGTACACTTAAATGTACTATATTAACTAAGTATGGTTCTATTTGTTTTCTTAATGAAGGCCTTGGTTTAAGAATGTTAGATGATGTTAAAGTTATTGAAAATCAAATTTCAGTAGTTACCGATTCAATTGATTCTATATGTCGATTTGTAACTTCAAAAAAGCATGATTCTAGTTTGTTAGATAAGAAAAATGCCTTTATTGCAGAAGCAATTTTAAATGATTTGGCAACCCCTACACATCTAGAAATTATAAAGGCATTTGGAAGATTGACTGCACTTAAACCAGTATAAATTACTTTAAGGCATCAGCCAGAGCATTTACCAATTCATCATCAAGCTTATTTTCTGACTTGCTTGCTAAGTGCTTTGCCGTACCTAAACAAACACGTTTTATAAATGCTTCGGTTAGGAATTTGGCTGATAATTATTTACTTAATGTGACTATCATAATTTATCCTGCAGTTTAGTAAGATCTTCACCGTGCTTTTTAATTACATGCTTTATCCAAGTAATATCTGTTTTCACAGCTGCTACAGTGGCGAACGCGCCACCAATTTGCAGAATGACAATGAAAAGTAAGTTTATTGAGTTTGCTTCGACTGTCATGCCCTCCCCCTTAGCTGCTATTGTTATGTTTTCAGCATGAACTAAACCATCAATTAAAACGCGGTATTGCGTTTTTAATCGCAAATTAGCGTCAAACCAATTATGGTCTAGGAACTTAGCTATAAAATGTCAATGAACACCACCATTCAAACCCTTTTTGATTCGAGCTTAGGAGGCATCGTTAATAATGCTCAACCTAGTGTATTTGAGTAGGTTTTAAGTAGTTTCCAATCTGTTTTATGTTGCGTCTGAATATTTGAAGTGGATTTTGTAGTATCTCAGGCCAACGGGAATGTAGAAAGAAACTGTGTTATCAGGTTCAACGCCTGTAATACTTGGAAGTTTAGAAAAATTGCGCATTGACAGCTCATAGTTAATTAAGTTTTAAACTGTAAGCAATGCGCGAACTTTGTTGATAACAGCAAAAGCGGCTAATGCCATACCAAAGGTAATTAAACGATTTTTAGTAAACATGTGCGGCTCCAAATGTAGTTGCACGGGATTGGAACCTGAAGCGTAAAGGGATATAAAAATGGCCGTATTGGCTTTACTTATAGCTACTAAGGCCTATTAAACATTTAGATGTAACTGGTAATATTGACTTATTCTTCAGCTTTTATAGATTTATTTTTAGAAATCTTAGCTCTAATCATTAAGCTAACTAAGTATTCATTAGTATCGTGTAGTGAATAACAATACGCTTCAGTTTGTATTACAGCAGACTCTAATTTATATAGCTCTTCTAAAGCATCATTTATAGTTGATATAGAATTTATATATTCGACCTTTTTTTCATAAATAATTTCTGCTTCAGTAAGCCTTTTTGATGCGGAATCAGTTAATTCATCAATATAATTTGAGATAGTTTTAATATCATCTTCATCTAGATCATTAAAATCAGCTTTAAAAAGTAATTCACTTAATCGAGAGGTGCTATTCTCTAGAGCTACGAAATTGGAGTAATATTTGGAATTTAGAACATATAAATCCCTTTTGATTTTGCTTAATTGAACAAACTCTTCATGTTGTCTAGACATACGAGCATTTTTATATGTTTTAACACTGATAAATACGGCTGCGCAGCCGATAAGAAAAGTTATGAAAGGCTGAAAAGCACCTAGAATAACCAAAAACCTTTCTAAATAATGAATCATACTAACTCCTTTTAAATTTAATTGTTTCAAGTTTCGCTAATTCAGTACCTTTACGCAACCAATACTGAATTTGTTTTCGATCAATGTTCTCTATTGATTGCAGTTCTTGAACAGTTAAACCCATTTCAGCAGCCACTGACTTGAGCGCACCACACCACATAAATTCAACTTGGTTGAGTATAGTTTTATCTGATTCCTGTGGCCGTTGGGTAATGGCTAATAGTCTGCCGCCATACTTTCGGACTTTACGGCACAACTCGCCCCAATAAGGCGGTGCCTTACTTACCCGGGTAACATCTGCAATTTCATCTGAGATTATTTTGATAATAAATATTATCTGCTCTCAGAAGGCTAAAAACTCTTTCACCTCCCCCAATTAAACGCCCTAGCAACACCTAGCCCAACCTCATGCAGCACGACAAAACCCGCGCCGTATAAGGTAGCCCAAACTGGAATAATTATAAAATCGAGGGTTGACGTGGATGATGAAACGGCGACTTCTTGGTAATTTGTAAGCCAAGGGTAAAAGCCAAAGCAGTAAAGAATAACAATTGGGGCTGCAAAAAGTATTAAACGCAGTTTTCGCTGTTTAAAAAACGGCATAAATGACGTACCCAGCATCAGTAATAACGGCACGAACAAATAGATCACCGAAGTAAAATCATTCAGTGTCATGCCTAAACCTATGGTTATAATCAGCATGAATAAAGCAGTAAAAACGCGGTAAGCGGCTGTAAAATTCATAGTCATTCCTTGTAATACCAATTCGCTTAATTAAGTAGTCTATTTTGAGGCAATAAAAC